>WBZS01000203.1_pt1 | contig 70678 bp, 56 predicted proteins | sample 5204201 | NCBI WGS metagenome assembly WBZS01 (sample SAMN12344357, study PRJNA552823) | activated sludge metagenome | biome: Activated sludge suspended growth; feature: Nitrification reactor; material: Wastewater; isolation source: activated sludge from nitrification reactor of wastewater...
CGACGATCCGCGAAATTGAATCGCTAAGATAGATCGGGATCTGCACAACAATGCTCTTGTATTGGTGGGACGTATCGGGAGCACGGCGAACACGAATCAACAGACCATTCAAATGGTCTTTTTGAAACTGACTATCGGTCGCGCCCTCTTGGTTCCAGTTTTGAGCGGTGCTGGATAATTCCTTGCGATACTTGGGAATCCAGATTTCGCGGTTGAAGATTGATAGTACGATCAGGATCAAACCAATCACCACCAGAGGCTTCACCATTCGCGAACGGGGAATCCCCGCCGCTTCAATGGCCGTTAACTCACGTCGTCGCTGCAATAACGCGAAGGCAAACACGGCAGCAATCAAAACCAACATGCCGACCGTTCGGTCGAAGAAATCGAGGATTCGCGGCCCATAAAACTTCTGCATAAATCCCGCAAGACTTCCCTCCTGTTTACCAAGATTCAAAACTTCGTCAAAATTGGTAAACAGGTGCACGACCAAGTACAAACCGGTGAAGCTGAAAAAGCAGATCGCGAAGATCTTCGCAAACAGCAATAACAAGTAACGGTCGAATTTGGTCATGGATCTGAAAATTGGAAATGGTCGCAACGAGATTCGCCGTAACGATCATAGCGAAACCAGCCCGGTCGTCCGACATCAGTTTGCAATTCAACGACCATTGCATTGAGCCACCGCTCCTGTCGTCTTGTCCAAACCCCTACCGCTCCACATGAACACAAAGACAACGAAAAATAAAGCGAATTTGGCAGCTTTTTGGCTCCCGTTTCTCGATTTTGTTTTCCCGCCGGAGTGCATCAGCTGCCAAAAGGGTCTGGGCGGCGAACAAGGACCCATGTGGTGCGAGGCCTGTCTAAAGCAACTTTTTAGCGACCCCGAAAAATGCTGCCCCACGTGTGGTGCGGAAAAAACGCCCCCTCTCTTTCCCGAAGGCCGCTGCCGGCTATGCCGAGACATCAAATTGAAATTCGATCGAGCAATTTGCGTTGGGAATTACCACTCGCTAATGCAGAATTTGATCGTTAAACTCAAAGGGAATTTCGATGAGTCGCTGGCCTTGCAGTTTGGAATGTTGCTTGGAAATCGCCTACGGGCCATCCCAGATTATTTTCCTTGCGATTTGATTGTTCCGACACCTATTTATTGGTGGAACCGACTTCGTCGACCAAGTTATTTGGCCGCAATTATCGCGGAGGGAGTAGCCCGACAACTTGGGACTCCTGTGGAATTGGATGTGCTGCGTTGTTTGCGAAAAACTCAGAAGCAGGGAACTTTGGATACAATTAGTCGATTCAAAAACGTTCAAGATGCTTTTGGCGTCAAACGCCCAAGACTGGTTGCCGAAAAAGCCGTCTTGGTCATTGACGATGTGATCACTTCTGGGGCGACCGCCAATCAAATAGCCTCCGTGCTTCGCAAGGCCGGGGCGTCACGTGTCGTTGTGGGGGCAATCGCCCGTGGCGTTCGGCAATCCTAGAGTTCCCCCACTGCAAGTATTGGGGTGCGACGAGGGGCCTCGCACGAGGACGTCAATCCTACCAGTATCCCCAAACTCAAAAACAGGTCTCGATGAAGGCTCGTCTTTTGACCAATTCCGCAACTTGACGACTCCTGCACTTGCAAACTAATTTTCTAAATTGCGCGAAGGGCGAAATCGACTTAGATTCTCAAAAAAAATAATTAAAAGCTTCGCATCCATCCCTAAGTCCCTGTTTTGCATGAAGTTACGTGTATCAAATCAATCTTGACCAGACTGCGTAGTCCTCTATAATTCGGGCACTTTGGTAAGCAGGGCAGTCCTGGTTGAAGTAACTGACTTTTACTTTTGGATTGTCCGAGTAGTTTGCGGCGGGTTGACAATTCTTACCGCCTCGGCAAACAGGTTGAAGTTTACAACAAATTACTGGCGGTTCGGATTCGCAGCCAAAGGATTTGGCGACGCAAAGCGACAACGGATAGCTGCCACATCATCATCACTAGGGAGAGGATGGTTCAATGAGTTCCAAAACAGTTTTCACGACTGGCGAGGCTGCAAAAATCTGCAAAGTGAGCCAGCAAACGATCATTCGCTGTTTCGATAACGGAACACTCAAGGGCTTTCGCGTCCCTGGAAGCCGGTTTCGCCGAATTCCCCGCGATCAATTGTTTGCGTTCATGCGCGATAACGGAATTCCAACGGATGCATTGGAAAGCGGCAAGCGCAAACTCCTAATCGTTGACGACGATGAGTCCTTGGTAGAGCTGATGAGCGAGGTATTTCAGTCTGACGGGCGGTTCGATATCCGCACGGCCAACAACGGCTTCGATGCCGGAATGCTGGTCAAGGAATTTCGACCCGATCTGGTCATCCTCGACGTCATGTTGCCCGACATCAATGGTAAAGAAGTCTGTCAACGGGTTCGCATGGATCCCACGATGGAATCGGTCAAAATCATTTGTATCTCGGGGATGGTCGAACAAGAGAAGATCCAGGAGTTGCGAAATGCTGGTGCCAACGACTTTATGAACAAGCCGTTTGGTGTCGACAAGCTTTTGGAACGAGCCTGTCAAATGCTCGAAATGGAAACCGCCGCGGCTAGCTAATGGTTGCATGGCGGTAGTGTTCTACGAGCGGCATGAGCCGCGTTTTGTACCTCTGTTTATTCCGATGCGAGACTGTGGCAATGGATTGCCGAATAGGTCTAAAAAACGGTTGCTGCGTCAGTGTCGATGCCACTCTATTGGCAACGACAGTCGCGCATGCTGAATCGTTCACGTCGGTTGCGGCACTGCTGGAAGACTTGGAGACGACTTTTTGTCTCGACGGGAGAATGCTGGTCGTCGTCTTAGACTTGTTTCAGCAAGATACGGGATCTACAGCCTCGACATTTCCACAACTGATGAATTGGTTGGGAGTTCGCGTTGAATCGTGGCGTGTCAGCCTTGGACAGAAAATGCTCGCCTGTGAATTTCTGCTGGCAAGCCCAGCGTTGAAGAAGATCCGATTCGGCAAACGACCCAGCCACAAAAAAGTATTTCGGCAGGTTTCGAAAGCCGCCTTCCCAGAACTCAAACGGTCGAACGCCAATCGAACTTTGACCAAGCTCGCAACGGGTTCGTTCTGGCGTTCCATTTCCTTTCGCTTGCAATCCGCCGATTCAAAAACGACGTCAATCCGAGTTGTACGGAGAATTGCCCATTCGATGACAGTTGCCACCCCAGAGACGGAACCAGCCGCTCCAAAGTCCGCTCCGGTTGAATCTATCCCTTGCGGATTGACTAACCTTGACGACAATCTGCAAACGATGAAGCTTCGATCGATGCGTTGGCTGGCCTATGGCGCAAGTCACGAAATCAACAATCCTCTGGCGAATATCACGATTAGGGCGGAGACACTGGCACGAACGGAAAACGATCCGGAACGGCGCAAAAAACTGTTGGCGATTCAACAACAGGCCTTGCGCGCTCATCAAATGATCAGCGACCTGATGCTGATCGCCCAGCCGCCCAAAACTGAGCTCAGGCCCACCACCTTGAAAGCCGTAATCGAGCAGGTTCTAGGCGAATTTAACGACCGCCTGGTGGCCGCCCATATTACAGTGCGACTTGATCTGGAAGATTGCCCTGTAGTCGCCCTTGATGGAAAACAAATTGCGGAAATGATCAAGGCTCTTTTACAAAACTCAATTCATTCGACTGGCCCAAACGGGCTCATCCGAATTCAGACCCGTTCAGATACCAATGGACAATCGCTCTCGATCGAAGACAACGGCGTGGGGATCGCGAACGAGATTTTGCCATCAATTTTTGATCCGTTTTTCTCTGGTCGCGAAGCCGGCCGCGGGTTGGGATTCGGCCTCACCAAGGCGTGGCGGATCGCCGAAGATCATGGCGGCAAGTTGACTTGTGTCAGTGCCAAAGCTGGCGCGACGCGATTTCAATTCGAATTGCCTGTCGCACAAACGGTCGCCGTGGTTGATTCGCGGGCCGCTTGAATTACTCCTTGATGCCGTACCGTTTCAGCTTGCGATCAAGTGTCGAGCGTTCAATTCCCAAGATCGCCGACGCTCGGCTCTTGTTCCATTGCACCGCATGCAAAGTTGCCTCGATGTGCTTGGCCTCGACTTCTTCCAATGTCATTTGTTGGTAGGTGGCAAACGTCATTTGCGGTGCGTCCATTTGCGATTCGCTGGTGGCGAGATTCGTAAGGACCAAATCATCGGCTTCGATTTGTTCCGAGTTTGCCAGCACCACAGCTCGCTCGATGACATTCCGCAATTCGCGTACGTTGCCTGGCCAGCGATAGGACATCAACATCGAAAGGGCTGCGGGCGAAAAGCCAGTAATCCGTCGTCCCGTGGCTTTGTTAAACGACTGCAAGAAATAATGCGCCAGTTCCGGAATGTCTTCCGGTCGCTTCCTCAACGGGGGCACATCGATTCGTACGACATGTAACCTGAAGAATAGATCTTTGCGGAAATGTCCATCGCGCACGGCTTTTTCCAAATCGCGATTCGTCGCCGCAATTACACGCACGTCAACGTTTATAGATTTGCTTCCGCCGACCCGTTCGAACGGATGCCCCTCAAGTACACGCAGAAATTTCGCTTGAATCGACATGCTCATTTCGCCGATTTCGTCGAGCATTAACGTGCCCTTGTCTGCCGCCTCAAACTTGCCAATTTTGCGATCGGTGGCTCCGGTAAAGGCCCCGCGTTCATGCCCGAACAACTCGCTTTCGAGCAGCGATTCCGTCAACGCCGCACAGTTTAGACAGACAAACGGGGAGTTTTTCCGCGGGCTGGAAAAATGAACCGCCCGAGCGACAAGTTCCTTGCCGACCCCGCTCTCGCCACGAATCAGCACGGTAGCGTTGCTGGGAGCTGCTTGGGCGATCTGTTGATGCACATGAAGCATCGCACCGCTGCCCCCGACGATTTCGCTTTGTACCCCCAATTGTTCGCGGAGGATATCGATTTCTGTTCGTGTTTTAGAAAGGTCCTCTACTAGTTTCTGTTCGCGGTAACGGGTCTTAAGAGCAAGACCCATCGTTTCGGCCACCGCCAATGTGAATTCTAAATCGTCGGGATCGAGGTAGACTTCTGGAGCGGTCGCATACAAGTGCACAAGGCCTACGATTCGATTGTTGACTCGAATCGGCGCGCAGATCACGCTGGTGGCCTGAATGTCACCCTTGCTGTCGCGAATGCCCAATGCCGAGTCGTCCTGAATGTCGCGCGCCAAGACAGCCTCACCCTCGCGCAAAACGGTTTGTGCCAGGAACTTCGAAACGCGTTGGTATTCGGGCATTCGCGAGGAGTGCCAAGCGACAACCTCGAGTTGATCGGGATCGTTTTCGCGCCCACGACCTTTGGCCATCAGCACACCCCCGGCATCGATGTTGGTGCCCTCCACCAAAGTGTCGAGCGCCATTCGCGCAATTCCCTTCAAAGATGTTTCGTTAGCCAATTCGAACGCCAAACGACACAATCGTGTCGCAGCGCGGCCCACTTTGGGAATCGCTTGAAAAGCTTCGTCGTCATCATCCACCAAAAATTTCGGTCGTTGGCGGCGGTGCGTAATGGTCGTCGGTTCGCCGCTCAAAATCGATTCGGTTGGTTGATCATCGATTTCCAAACCAATCAGTGTTTCGGGCGGCAATTCACTGCGACTGAGCAGTTTTTTGTCATAGGCCGAGGTCAAGTCGTTGACAAAAACGAGCTGCGTTTTGGCGATCCAGATGACATCCCCAGGTTTCAAAGTGCGGTCGCCAACCAGCCGGTCACCTCCGATCGCCGTCCCATTTCGGCTGTTCAAATCGCGAACAATCCACTTGCCATCCGATTGAAAGACTTCGGCGTGCTGCCGGCTGGCTTGTTCCTCCCGAATGACGACTTGATTGGTCGCTGCGCGACCGATTGTTACGGTTCTACCGGGAATTAGGCGGAAGACGTCGGCCCACTTCGACCCGTCACGAATTACTAAGTACGCGACTTTGGCCGGCGAATTCGGTCGTTTCGTTTCATTTCCCATAATTGGCAATATAAAGCCCAGTTCCTGCTTTCGGCAAACAAAACGACACGATTTTTGCAGAAAAAAAGGTCGAAATAACGAATAGGTACCCTGCGCGTCGTCAAGAAACCTCGAAAGATCGATGCGGTTTTTCTTGCATATTTGGTCGCTGGGAATTATCGTGAATTAGACTCGTCCCTCGTCAAGTTGACAATCATTGGCGCGCTCAAGCTGCTGTTGATACAACTGGAGTGTTGGGGAATAATCTGATTAAGGGGCGGTGACTTTTTGGGAGTTTCAACAATGGTTCTGCGGTCGCGTTTTTTCAGTCTACGGACGATGTTTGGTCTTCTTGCCTTGGGCGTCGCATGGCTGACGTCCGTTAGCGAGGTGATTGGACAAGGGAATAACAACAATAACAACGGAAATTTCAATCGAGTCGTTGGCGGTATTTCCGTTGACGCCAACGGTGTCGTTTCCGGAGATATTTCGAAATTGACGGAGGCAGAGATTTCCAATCTGGCCAAGGCGATTTCCAATGCCGATCCGAAACTCGATGAGGCTGGCATGCGTGCGGTCTCCTTGAAAGCCATTGAATCCGCATTAGTGGAAGCGGCGAAAAGCAACAAACCCATCTCTCCCGAAGTTCAGTTCATGGCGGGATTGACTCGCATTGAATATGTCGTCGTCAAACCCGAAACCAACGACGTTCTGCTGGTTGGACCTGCTGATGGATGGAGGGTCAATGAGCGAGGTGCCGTGGTTTCCAAGAAAACAGGCCACCCCGTTCTGATGCTGGAGGATTTTCTCGTTGCCATGCGAACCGTTGACAACGCTCGTTCTGATTACGGCATTTCGGTCGACATCCGCCCCACCGCTGAAGGAATGGTCAAATACAACGAGATTTCCAAAGGTCTTGCCAGCGGACGATTCAACTCGTCCCATGCCGCACAAATCGAAGAAGCCGTTGGTCCACAGCCAATATCCGTTACCGGCGTTCCCTTGGATTCCCATTTCGCTCAAGTATTGGTTTCGGCTGACTATCGACTGAAACAGCTTTCGATGGGCCTGACAAAGTCACCGATTGCAAAATTCCCATCTGTGATGGAGATGTTCGCGCAAAAAGGCGGACTGTCGGCGACAATTGCTCCGCGATTCTGGCTGGAATGCAATTACGATGCGGTTTCCCGCAGCGAAGACGGACAAGTTTGGCGAATCAGTGGCCCGGGAGCAAAGGCGTTGACCCAAGAAACCTACTACGACAAAGAAGGCAAGGTTGTTGAGGGAAAAGCTCCCAAAAAGAACAAGACTGCCGAAACTTGGGCCGAAATGATGACCAAACGCTACGAAGAGTTGAGCGATGCAGACCCAATCTTCCGCGAACTCCGAAACATTATGGACATGTCAGTAATCGCAGCGATTATCGCCAAAGAAAATTTGTTGGAAAAAGCGAATTTGAACGCGGCTGAAATCACTCAATTGAATTCAAGCTTTACAACTCCGGTTTGGCATAACCCAGACGCCGTTCCATCGAAATGCGTTTTTGTGGGCAATATGGTCAGTGTCAGCGGAGGCATTCAAGTTGATTCTTGGGCCGTTGCTGCCAACCAAAAAGTTGATGCAAGCCTCGCGAATGTTGCCAAAGCTGCAACCAACTTGAATCTTGAATCTGGAATTTTTGCCAACGTCAAGCTGAATTAAACGAACGTCGCAATAGGCTCCATTGAAACTTTCCAGCCCGCCAATTTGGCGGGTTTTTTTGTGGGTGCCGACAATTAAACCAAACAACTGAAGCCTCGCAAGCCAATTGGTTCTCGACAGGTGAATGGTTCACCATACCGCACACCGATGGAACCGCCCCAATACCGCGCGTCGACCTCAAGTTGCTCAATGAAGGACGAATCGCGGCCAATCACAAATTGGCTTTGGAAAGCTCGGATCGACTCGAGCTTAGCGGGCCAGGTTTCGGTGATGTCCAATACGAACGCCGGTTGGACATGCATCTTCAAATGCACACAGTAATAGTTGAAGATCCGTTTCGGATGAAAAGGCTCGCCTGCCATCGCCGTCTTTGTAAGCTTGGCCCAAAACCTGGCGGCCTCGACCAACTCTACCGCAGCCAAATGATCAGGATGTGCATCCACCCAATAAGGAGCAAAAATCCACTCGGGCTGCGTCTCACGAAAAACCTCCGCCAGTTTTGCGCGTGCTTCAAAACTCGCCTCCAGGCGACGATTGGGTAACTCCAAGTTGCGTCTCCAAGTGACTCCCAACGCTTTGGACGCAACGGCGGTTTCGGCCGCTCTGATTTCCGGCGAGCCATGCGGTGTGGGTTCGCCGCTGGTCAAATCCAAGATTCCAACCCGTTTTCCCGAACGAATCAGTTTGGCAATCGCACCACCCATCCCCAATTCGGCGTCATCCGGATGCGGTGCAACAACCAAAATCTCGATTTTTTCGGACATGCGATGTTGCTTTCGTTGAAAAGGAATTTTGCGTCAGGAGAAGACGTTTGACCCGGCTTTTGTTCTAATCATGATGGACCCAACCTGAAAGTCGATTGGACAAAAATTTATCATTTGGATGGCAATTCGACGAGGAGTGATCGTGAGTGAGCCCTTGGCAAAACGGTTGAATGAGGCGTTTGATTTCATTCGCCAACAACGCGAACAAATCGCGCGCCTGCGCAGTCGCATTGATCGATTGGAGAAGGTCGTGGACCTTTGCTTTTCCGATGACGATGGCCTTTGGTTGTATCAAAATCGCGAGGAACGTTGCGACCCGAGTGTGCCAATTTTCGACGCAGAGCGGGGAGCGTTTCACACGGCCCGCTATGTGTATGCTTGTGAGTTCGTTGCCGGTCGACGGGTGCTCGATATCGCCTGTGGAACCGGTTACGGGAGTGAATTGCTGAACAAACAGGGCCAAGCGAAGGAAGTCATTGGCGTCGATATTTCCTATGAAGCCGTAGGCTACGCCGCGCGACGGCACAACTCTGCGAACACTCGCTTCATTGCAGGATCGGCAACTGAGATCCCGCTGCCGGACAACAGTGTCGATGTGGTGGTTTCGTTCGAGACTATTGAGCATATCCCCGAGGACGAACAAGTTGTGTCCGAATTCGCAAGAGTGTTGGTTCCTGGGGGCATGCTTTTGATTTCGACGCCCAATGATTGGCCGCTCGAAATTGCGCCTTTTCATACCAACGTGTATGATCGGGCATCGTTTCAAAGGCTCTTGGAACTGCGGTTCTCGATATTACGGCTCCTGAACCAAAACTCGGGGAGTTCGTTCAAATACAACCATGAACAACCCGCGGGAATCACTCCAACCACGGACGAAAACGAGCGACTTGCCGAGTGCTACATCGCTGTCGCCACCAAGCGGTAGAGTCTACTTTCTCGCTGACAAAATGTCACAAACACTCTCCGAGTGCCGCGAAACAGCGTTCGATTTCTGTTTTCGAGGCATTTTCAGTGTCATGTTTCTCTGGCACGGACTTTGCTTTCCTAATCTCGGCTCCAAATTGACCTGTCGATCCGTCACCAATTTCGAATACGAAAATGGCCACGGGTTGTTCCGAATCCATTTGACGCCACTGAACCACAAACAAAATCTTTGATTAATACCCAAACACAACAACCTTAGTTTTTTTGAATGGAGAGCATGATGGCTCAAGGCGAAAAAATCATCGGCATTGACTTAGGCACAACCAACTCAGTTGTCGCAATTATGGAAGGCGGCGAGCCCGTCGTGATTGCGAACCAAGAGGGGGATCGCACGACGCCCAGCGTGATCGCCTTTACCAAAGACGGTGAGACTCTTGTAGGTGCTCCCGCGCGAAACCAACGCGTGACTAATCCCGAACGCACGATCTACTCCGTGAAGCGTTTCATGGGTCGACGCCATTCCGAGGTCGGTGGCGAAGAAAAGATGGTGCCTTACAAAGTCGTTGGCGGCGCTAACGAGTATGTGAAAATTCAAGTTGGCGACCAATCCTACACGCCGCAGGAAATTTCCGCAAAGACATTGCGAAAACTAAAGGAAGCTGCCGAGTCGTACCTGGGACACAAGGTGAGCAAGGCCGTCATTACAGTGCCTGCCTACTTCAATGACGCTCAACGGCAGGCCACGAAAGATGCCGGTCAAATCGCTGGCCTGGAGGTCGCTCGAATCATTAACGAACCGACAGCTGCTGCTATGGCCTATGGTTTGGACAAGGGCAAGAAAGAACAAAAGATCGTCGTGTTCGACCTCGGGGGCGGTACGTTCGACGTGTCCGTCCTTGAATTGAACGACGATGAAGGCATGAAAGTCTTCGAAGTGATCAGCACCAACGGTGATACCCACCTTGGCGGTGACGACCTCGACGAAGTGTTGATTCATTATGTCGCCGATGAGTTCAAGAAGTCGAACGGAGTTGATCTTCGTAAAGACGTGATGGCCCTGCAGCGATTGCAAGAGGCCTGCGAGAAGGCCAAAAAGGAACTCAGCTCACGTCAGCAAACGGACATCAATCTGCCGTTTATTACGGCTGATGCATCTGGGCCGAAGCACTTGCAGATGACCATCACTCGCAGCAAGTTCGAAGAACTCATCGACCCATTGATTGAACGCTGCCGGCGCCCCGTTGAACAGGCTCTCAAGGACGCCAAGATGTCCCCTAGCCAAATCGACGAAGTAATCCTCGTCGGCGGTTCTACTCGGGTACCGAAGGTCGTTGAACTCGTGAAGAAGATGTTCGGGCGAGAGCCACATAAAGGCGTTAATCCAGATGAAGTCGTAGCCGTTGGTGCTGCAATTCAAGGCTCCGTGCTGACTGGCGACCGCAAGGACGTCTTACTCCTCGACGTGACTCCGTTGACGCTTGGTATCGAAACCGAGCACGGCATCATGACAGCTCTCGTCGAACGCAACACAACGATCCCAACCGAAAAGAAACAGGTCTTCAGCACCGCATCGGACAACCAAACCGCGGTGACGATTCAGGTTCATCAAGGCGAGCGCAAAATGGCTGCCGATAACCGCTTGCTCGGCAAGTTTGACCTCACCGGAATTCCACCGGCTCCGCGCGGTGTTCCGCAAATCGAAGTTAAATTTGACATCGACCAAAACGGTATCCTGAACGTTTCTGCCAAAGACTTGGGAACGGGCAAGGAAGCGCATGTGGCGATCAAGGAATCGTCTGGCCTATCTCCTGATGAAATCGACCGTATGCAAAAGGACGCGCAGTCCAACGCCGAAGAGGACCGTCGTAAGTTCGAATTGGCCAGCGCCCGAAACCAAGCGGATAACATGTGTTACCAAATGGAAAAAATGATGAAAGAACACTCGAGCAAACTGAAAGACAGCGATAAGCAACCGCTGGAAGCTGCCATCAAGAAGGCTCGCGATGCGGCTGAAGGCGAAGACCTCGACGCCATCAAGTCAGCGGTTCAAGAACTCGAGCAAACCTCGCACGCCCTGAGCAAGGTCATGTACGAGAATGCCGCGAAGCCTGATGGGAAGAGCGAAGACGGCGATTCGGCTTCATTCAAGGACGACGACGCTATCGATGCCGAGTTCGAAGTCAAAAAGGACTAAGAAATCATTAACTAAATAGGTTGCAGAATTGATTGCCGTGAAATGGCCAACCATTCCGATTAACTTGAACAAGATTTGACAACACAAAGGGCTTGACGCAAAGCCGCACGTTTGACGATGTGCGGTTTCGCTCATGCCCTTTTGTTTTTTCGCGCACCCACCCCGCCTGCCAATTGCCGACGCTACCAAACTTCAAATCGTAACAGTCTGGCACGAAGTTTGCTTTCTCGTAAACTCGCGCAGAAAAATGACAATTTTGCTTGGAAGCCTCCCCCTGTTCAAGGAATTACCGATGCCTTTTCAATTTGAAAAACTCACCACAAAAGCACAAGAAGCCGTTGTTGGCGCGCAGTCTTTGGCCCAAGAAACGGGCAATTCAGAAGTCACGCCCATGCATTTGCTCGCTGCCCTCGTCAACGAGGTTGACGGATTGGTTGTGCCCATTCTTGAATCCATGAAGATTCCTCTGCCACAGCTAAAATCCATCGTCCAAAGCGAATTGAAACGGCTGCCTTCTTCCGACAGCAGGAGCATGCCGAACCCGAACCGATTGCTGACAGATGTTCTGCACGCATCGTCAAAAATTACTGCTGCGATGCAAGACGAATTCACTTCAACGGAACATCTCCTGCTGGCCCTGGCTACGATTGATTCTCCCGCAAAGAAAACTTTGGAACTCAATGCGGTCCGCGAAAAGGACTTGCAAAAGGCCATCAAGGAACTGCGCGGCTCCGCCAAAGTCACGGATCAAAATCCCGAAGGCAAATTTCAGGCGCTCAAGAAATTTGGCATCGATCTGGTTGAACAAGCGAAAGCGGGCAAACTTGATCCCGTTATCGGTCGGGATCACGAAATCCGCCGGGTAATCCAAGTGCTTTCACGTCGCCGCAAAAACAACCCTGTTCTCATCGGCCAACCTGGCGTGGGCAAAACGGCCATTGCCGAAGGCCTTGCGCTGCGAATCGTGCTAAACGATGTACCCCAGAGTCTTCGCAACAAGCGAGTCGTCGCGCTTGATATGGGATCGCTCGTCGCCGGTGCGAAATTTCGCGGCGAGTTTGAAGAACGTTTGAAGGCCGTCCTCCGCGAAGTAACCGAAGCAGCGGGGGAAATCATCCTCTTTATCGATGAGTTGCACACCGTCATCGGTGCCGGCGCGGCGGAAGGCGCAGGCGATGCCGCAAACTTGCTCAAACCGGCCCTCGCTCGCGGCGAGCTGCATTGCATCGGTGCCACAACACTCGATGAATATCGCAAATACGTGGAGAAGGACCCGGCCCTCGAACGGCGTTTCCAACCAGTTTTCGTCGGCGAACCGAGCGTCGAGGATACGATCACCATCTTGCGGGGATTGAAACAAAAGTACGAAACTCACCACGGCGTGCAGATCAAAGACTCCGCGCTGGTTGCCGCAGCACGTCTGTCACAGCGCTACATCACCGATCGTTTCCTGCCCGACAAAGCGATTGACTTGGTCGACGAAGCGGCTTCAAAATTGGCAATGGAACTCGACAGCGTGCCGCAGGAAATCGATATCGTCCAACGTCGACTTACACAGCTTGAACTCGCCTCCCGCCAACTGGCGGATGAAAACGATGAAGGCGTCAAGTCTCGTCTGGAGGAAATTAACGAGGAGATCGAGGAACAACGCCGCGTGCTGGCAAGCCTTCGCGAACAGTGGGAGTCGGAAAAGCACGGCATGTTCGACGTTAAGAAAGTCCGCGAAAGAGCTGCCGCAGTCCAACTCCAGTTCGAACAACTTGATAGCCAAATCAAAGCCAAACAGTCCGCTGGTCAAATGCCCAGCGAGAGCGATTATCGCAATCTTTACGAACTCGATGTGGAGCGCAAAAAACTGGCCGAACAAATCAAGGCTGCAGAAACTCGCGCTGAAAACAACGCTGAAGCCAAACAATCCAGCAGCCGCCTCCTCAGCGAACAGGTCACCGAGGATGAAATCGCTGAAGTGGTTAGTTCCTGGACCGGCGTCCCGGTCTCCCGCATGATGGAAACGGAACGAGCGAAACTCCTGGTCATGGAAGATCGTTTGCATCTCCGGGTGGTCGGACAGGACGACGCGGTAACGGCGGTTTCGAACGCTGTTCGACGGAGCCGAAGCGGCTTGCAAGATGCAAATCGTCCCATCGGGTCGTTCATGTTTCTGGGCCCAACTGGTGTCGGCAAAACGGAGCTATGCAAGGCACTCGCCGAGGTCATGTTTGACGATGAACACGCAATGGTCCGCATCGACATGAGCGAATTTATGGAACGGCACGCCGTCAGCCGTTTGATCGGCGCACCTCCGGGATATGTAGGTTACGAAGAGGGCGGGAAGTTGACCGAAGCGATCCGCCGACGGCCATACGCGGTAATTCTGCTGGATGAAATCGAAAAGGCCCACGACGACGTGTTTAACATTTTGTTGCAAGTCCTGGACGATGGACGGCTTACGGACGGCCAGGGAAACACTGTGGACTTCACGAACTCGATCATCGTGATGACCAGCAACATCGGCAGCCACTTGATTCAGAAAATCACCGAGGATGGCGGTAGCCAGGATGAAATTCGCGAAGCTGTAGAAAACGCCTTGCGAAATCGTTTCACCCCGGAACTGCTCAATCGAATTGACGAGAAAATCGTCTTCCAACCATTACGTCGCGATCAGATTGGCCGCATCGTTGTAATTCAGCTTAAGGCCTTGGAAAAACGGCTGGGCGAGCAAGGTCTCAGCCTCGAGGTCACCGACCGAGCTCGACACGCGATTGCTGAAGAAGGCTACGATCCGACCTTTGGCGCTCGTCCGTTGAAGCGAGTTATTCAACAACGCATTGCCAATCGATTGGCGACCGAATTGCTCAAGGGCGAACTGCGCAACTATACGGGCGTCCAGATCGACTACGAAGACGGCGACTTTACCTTCGTCCCCGTTGCCGAAGGCGAAGTGGTTTCGAGCTAAGGAAACCAGCGAAAATGCATTCGGCAATGCTCGCGATGTGACCGCTCAACGCATCCAATTACTTTTCGTTTTTGTAGATCACTCCGGCCTTCATGACGAAGCGGACGTTTTCCGTTAGCGAAATGTCTTGCAACGGGTCGCCTTTGACGGCAACGAGGTCAGCGAACTTTCCAGCTTCAACCGTTCCGAGATCTTTTTCCGCACCCAACAAAGTAGCGGCGTTGATCGTCGCAGCTTTGATGGCTTCCATCGGCGGCATTCCATCTGCAACCATGTAGCCAAACTCTTTGGCGTTTTCGCCATGCGGACTTACGCCCGAATCTGTACCAAAGGCGATCTTCACCCCCGCGCGGTAGGCTTTCGTGAAGGTCGCATCGATCTGCGGGCCTACCGCGGCTGCTTTCGGACGGACAATCGCCGGAAAATAGCCGTCGATCTTGGCTTTTTCGCCAACCCATTTGCCTGCACTGATCGTCGGTACATACCAAGTCCCATTTTTCTTCATCAGTTCAATGACTTCATCGTCCATGAACGTTCCGTGTTCGATTGAATCGACACCGGCGAGGATTGCCCTTTTCATGCATTCCGCACCGTGAGCGTGAACAGCCACCCGCATGCCGTAGTCCTTCGCGGTCATGACAATGGCCATCAACTCTCCTGCGTTGAATTGTGGATTCTGTCCGTTCGTTGCCAGACTTAAGACCCCGCCGGTGGCAGTAATTTTAATCAGGTCACTACCTTCTTTATAGCGTTGCCGAACCGCTTTGGCCGCTTCGTGCGGGCCGTTGACGACGCCTTCATGCGGGCCGGGATCGCCTTGGAAACGAGGCACAAGACCATTACTTGGATCGGCATGACCTCCAGTAGTCGCAATCGATTTGCCGGCCGCGAAAATGCGCGGGCCTTCGATCCAACCTTTTCGAATAGCTTCTCTCAAGGCAACCGACACTCCCTCGGAATCGCCCAATTCTCGAACAGTGGTGAAGCCCGCCTGTAGCGTGCGTTTGGCGTACATCGTGCCGCGCAACGCCATCTCGGGGCCGGCAACAAAGGCCTTGTCGGCAAATGAAAGTGGGTTGTATTCCCCAGACAGATGCGTGTGCATATCAATCCAACCGGCCATCACCGTATGTTCTCGCAGGTCGATCACCGACTCGCCTGGTCGTGGCTGTTCCAGCCCATTCATCACCGCCGCGATTCGATCTCCATCAACGACAATCGTGACGTTTTTCAACGGTTCCGCGCGAACGCTGTCGATCACGGTCCCTGCATGAATCAAGATTCGTGGGGGCTTAACCGGTGGTGTCGTCGTTTGGGCTAAAGCCGTTTGGCACAACAAGCATGCCGCTGCCGATGACAAACCAAGAAGCCAACCATTCAACAAGAATGTTGTAATTTTTCGAATCATCATTTCCATCTCAAGTTTATTTGTAGAGCCAAACGCGAACACGAGCCTTGCCAATACCCCAAAACCTCTGGCTGGGTTGACGGTTTAGTGTACTCACCTTTCAGTCCCAACAATATCACCGGTAATAGCTTCGCGCGCCCTCTTTGTCGGGGGTTGCAGCGGAGAAGCCTCAATCAACACTGCGATGCACCAACTGCCAGATTTAGCGGTCCAGATTGGAGTGTTTTTGGTGGGTGGAGTGTTTTTGGCGGGCGGCACGTTTTGGGTGTGAGCCATTGAGATCATTTTGAAAGTGAGGTCGCATAAATCCCGGTTGGAAGCCGAGCAACTCTGTGATTGTCAGAGAAGAACTTGCAGAGCGACTCGCCATCTTGTTCGTCGGTAACTGCTGCAACAAGTCGCTTTTTGATTTGTTGCTCGTTTTTGTTGTCGATTTTTTCCCAATCAGCGATAATTTCTTTAGCTAAAATGTGAATTTGCTTCACCTGGTCTTTGTTTAGCTTGGCAGTGTTGACGGTGCGGGCTTGTATGTTTTTCGCGCATTCCAGAGTTCTGGCTTCGCGCGCCAAATTTGCCGGGATTTTCATGGGAGAAGTAGAGATCAAAACGGCGGTGCGATTACTGCCAGATTTGGCGGTCGAGTTGGCGGTAGTTCACGGCTTCGCTGAGATGTTCCAGATTGATTTCCGCTGAGTCGTCCAGGTCGGCGATAGTGCGCGAGACGCGGAGGACTTTGTCGTGAGCACGTGCTGACAGCCCCATTTCGTTCACGCTTGCCTTCATCAGGTTCATGCCTGCATCGTCAAGTTTGCAGAACTCGCGGAGTTGCTTGCTACTCATCTGCGAGTTGTAAAGAATTCTCAGACCAACAAACCGTGCCGCTTGGCGTTCTCGTGCCCGGAGTACCTGGTCGCGGATTGATGCGCTGCTGGTACCGGGGATCGACGAGGCAAGTTCCTTGTATTCGGCGGCAGGCACTTCGACGTGTAAGTCGATTCGGTCGAGCAGCGGCCCAGAGATTTTGCTCATGTATCGTTCGATTTGTGGCGGCGTGCAACTGCATTCGCGGCGGGGGTCGGTGCGGTAGCCGCAAGGGCAGGGGTTCAGCGCCGCCACCAACATGAAATTGGCCGGAAACGTGGTCGAGTTAAGCGCGCGACTGATCGTCACCACGCGGTCCTCCAGCGGCTGCCGCAAGACCTCCAACGTCCGCCGGTTAAATTCCGGAAGCTCATCCAGAAACAGCACGCCGTTGTGGGCCATACTGATTTCGCCAGGCGTCGGTGTGCTTCCTCCGCCCACGAGGCCCGCCTCACTGATCGTATGATGTGGCGAACGAAAGGGACGCTTCGCCATCAATGGTTGACCGGGCTTCAGTCGTCCGAGTGCGCTGTAGATTCGAGTTGTTTCGATGGACTCGGCTGGTGTGAGGGTCGGCAACACCGTCGGGATTCGTTTGGACAACATCGTTTTTCCGGAACCGGGCGGGCCTAACATCAACATGTTGTGACCAGTTAGCACTTTTCCGGGAAAACGATGTTAAACTGATCGTTTTAGGCTGATGATGACCATACGTGTCGTCAAAGGTGACTAAAACCACGTTTCCTCCAGATCGCCAAATTGCCGAATGTCGCTAAAATCCTGAGCGGAGAAATGGAACCAGAAGGAAAAATTCCAAATGAAAAGCATCGAATTATTCGCAGGAGCGGGTGGATTGGCTTTGGGAGTCGAAGCCGCAGGTTTTGAGCATGTCGCAGTGTTTGAAAAAGATCGAAACGCTTGTGACACGTTGAGACGAAATCGAAATTCGCACAGTTGGGACGTTGTGGAAGGTGATGTTACTGGGTTTGATTTCCGACAATTTCGTGACAGTGTGGACTTGGTGACAGGTGGACCGCCATGTCAGCCTTTCTCTCAGGGTGGAAAGCATCGTGGCCACTCCGACAAACGAAATATGTTTCCCGAAGCTGTTCGGGCGGTTCGGGAAGTGCAACCAAAAGCGTTCCTGTTTGAAAACGTGAAGGGACTACTGCGAAAAAATTTCGTCAACTACTACAACTACATCATCCATCAATTTCGATATCCCAATGTCCGCCTTAAAGACGGTGAAGAATGGCAGGACCATCTTGACAGGCTGGAAGCCCTCCACACGAAAGGGAATTATCGAGGGCTATCTTACAACGTCATATTTCGGCTGATGAATGCGGCTCAATACGGACTTGGTGAAGGTGTGCCACAACGTAGAGAGCGTGTTTTCATTGTTGGCGTTCGTGCGGATCTTGGATGTGAATTCCATTTCCCAAAGTCTGAGACTCACAGCATGTATGCGTTGCTGCACGACCAATGGGTAACAGGATCATATTGGGACCGTCACAACATTGCCCAAAAGAATCGACCTACTCCTCCAAGTACGACACAGATCGAAAAACTTGCAACGTTAGAAAGATCAAAACTAGGTTCGCCTTGCAGGACAGTCCGTGATGCAATCACAGATCTTCCAAAGATCGCAATGGGCACTACTAGCAAGAAGATTGCAAACCATTTTTTTAATCCAGGAGCAAGAAGCTATCCGGGGCACAATGGGAGTCCCTATGATGAGCCAGCGAAAACGCTGAAGGCTGGTGACCATGGCGTACCCGGTGGAGAGAATACACTTCGATTTGCTGACGGATCAGTACGATACTTCTCAGTCCGTGAGTGTGCCCGATTACAGACATTCCCCGATGACTGGGCTGTTGAAGGATCATGGACAGAGGCCATGCGACAACTGGGAAATGCTGTTCCAGTCAAGATGGCTCAGTTGATTGCTTCCCAATTGAAACAAAGCATGGAATCATGCATCTGAAAGCCGTTTGACGCGATAGGAATAACGCTCAGGCTCCAAAGGACAAGTTCACGACGGGTAAACGATTTGCATGTTAGGGTAGGAAGCCGTAGTGTTGAACTGAATCAAAATGTGACTTGGAATGATCGCAATACGCCAACCTTTTCCGAGTGATTTACCAATGCTGTGAATCACATCGATTGTCTTCGGCTTATCCTTTGCAATGTGTGTCGTTGCACCTTTGACGATGTCCTCGTATTCATGGAGCTTGACCCAAAACGGAAGCAATCTTCTAAGATCCTTGCATAGCTGTGATGTTTCATAGTCTCCCTTGACAAGCCACTCACACACGAATGATTCATTGATCGGATATTTCGTAAAGAAGTGGTCTGGCTTGTAAGCAGTGGCATACCTTCGCTTACCCGGTTCATTTCCGCCAAAACCTTTCGAGTTCCATTCGTCTTTGGTTTTGTAGTGTTCGATTAAGTGGGATTCAGGTAAGAACGGATTCCATGTTCGTGCGAAAGTTGCCGTTTTAAAACTCATGTCGGATACAGCGATATTCTTGCGACCTGAGATTATTCGCATGTGTTTCACCAATCGCCGAACAACACTGTCGCTTGCTTTTCCAATGTAGACTGGCGTCCCACAATGAAAGAGCATGTACACACCAGGACCATCACCACCATTCTGAAGTTCCTTCAGGGTGAGAGGTGCCACAGCAACTGCATCAAGACATGCTCTGATCTGCTCGAATAGTGGTGTGGCTAAGTCGAACTCAAAATATGTGAATCCCTTCATGGAGAATCTGCCGTCTTTTGGTGTTCATATCATTTGGGTTCGCCCTACGGACGGCGAACCAGAAATTTACGTGCAAAGTATACTTGACGGGAGAGAATGCCGAAACCAGCAACACTACGAACCATTTCGCACAAGAATTCGCATTACTTGTGTCCCACACCACGCTCGGCCACGGCGAGTTGTGTGTCCCATCTCGTTCAACGCTGTCGCTATTTTCCTGAAAGAATCACCCGCACCCCGCATCTGCAACACCAATGGAATCAGGTCTTCATAGGCGGCATCAGCCGCTTCTTTGTGTTTAACTCCTGCTGCGATAGCCCCCTTCTTCGCACCCTTCAATCGTGCTTCTTCATTGCCTTCCCAATGCCCAATTCGAGCCGAACCCAGTTTGGTGCCACGACGTTTTGCGGCAGACAATGCTGCTTTCGTTCTCTCTGAAATTTGCTTCACTTCGAATTCCGCTACAGCACTCAGAACATGTACCGTTAATTCGTTTGCAAACGGATTATCACATGCGATGAACTGAACATCGCTCTCAAGAAGGTCGGACAGAAAGCTGACGTTTCTAGCAAGTCGATCCAGTTTTGCGACAACCAATGTTGCCTTGCTTCTTTTTGCATGTGACATAGCCTTCCGAAGTTCTGGGCGATCCTTTTTCCGACCGCTCTCAACTTCATGATAGGTAGCGACAACCTCGGCACCATTTTGTTGTGCAAATTTTGCAACTGCGGCTTCTTGCCCTTCTAGTCCAAGCCCCGACAAGCCTTGTTTGGCAGTGCTGACACGCAGGTATGCGATGAACCGTTTCATTTGCTTTGTCGCCAATAATTACGAAGTTAAACTCAAGAAACCCATTGTTGCACTACCCTTGTTGCCTGTCAAGGATATTGTAACACAACGCTTATTCAAACCTCTCAGGCAAAAAGTTGCTGGAGAAGTTGTTTGCAAGTCGCTTGAATCGCGGCAGGACTACCGCTAAAGCCCTTGGATTTGGAGCTAGCGTTTAACTGGGCTCCAGGATGACATCGCTCTAGAAGCGAAATTTGACGCTCTGGCGTCGATGGCACGAGAAAGGGTGATGCTGATGGAGGCTACCGAAGTATAAATGGGAACAACTCGACACACCCAAAGAAATTTTTGGTAGACGGATACTACGATATTCAGTCCGAAAACGAACACAGCTACGGTCCATTGAATGACGTAGCTGTGACTGATCCAGTGAAATTGACGGTGAACCAGTGAAATATAGTAGTGACAATGAAGACAAATTATTCCAGTCGAAACCGGAATTTTTGACCCCGAGTGCATTTCGACCAAAAGGATGGACAGGTTGTGTTGCCGGTTACATTCGAGAAGCCAAGCAACTGTCAATGTGCTTGCTGCGAAACCAGAAACTAATGGGGCGGCCATACACATGGACGGTGCATCTCAACATCAATATCGTCCAGACTCCATCTGAAATCAAAGCGACATGGGCGAAAGTAACCCGAAATCTAAGACGGCTTGGCTTGTGCTGCATCTGGGTCAGGGAAGTCAACCGGCTCAATAAAGTGCATTACCACTTCATCATAAAGAGTCAGGTAAGTCGGATTGAACTCAGGCAAGTGTTCGAGCGATCCATGCCGCCACGAAGCGATGTCAAATGGAGAATGAAAATCGAGCCCATTACCAGCCAAGTTTGGCTTTGCAACTACGTCGCAAAGGCCAAAATCAAAGGGAGATTAAGATGCGGGAAACGAAAGGGGGAAATTGTTCCTGACTTACACATGATGAAACGGCGACTGTTCAAGCCAAATTTGGGGATCAAAAAGTACAACCATATTGGTCCATTCTGGGAGAAGCCAAAGAAAAAGCTCTGGCAGGATATTTGCGAAATCGAAAAGCAGATAGCTGAGGGGCTAGAAAGCCCCGGCATAAAAGAACTGGTCGATCATGTTTATGATCTGGTGGGCGGCACGGTTCCTAAGAAGCAACTCCAGAGAAGCTTTGCACATCAAGCTCATACGCAAAGCATTCAAGATTGGGTCGGTACGTTAATAGCAAGTGAGCAAATCAGCTAATAACGGCCAATGTGGGCACTCGATTCGTTAATAGCACCATTGGTTGGACACGCCTTAACCCCATTGTTTTGAGCGAGAATTGAATGTGTGCTAAGGTGCTGCTTAGGTCGCCCAACGGGCACACCCTAGCCCCACTTTAGTTCACTGAAAACATTTGGGGCTTGCACATAGATACTGGCATGAAGTTCACTACATTCTCAGAATTTGCGAAAAACAGAACCCCTCCCAGTCCGCAAATTTCAGTCACGAAGGGCGGAATCATGAAAGACAAAAAGAGTTCAGGACATCCGATTGGGCTGGGCAATGTGTCGCCACAACAATCATGGAACAAAACTCTAAAGATCGCATGGGATACCGGCCAAGCAATGAAAACTCGAATCTAGGTTGATGTTACAAAACTTTTAATTGCGAAACTTTTTTTCATCACCCCAGAGTTTGACCCGTGCCCTCGCTATGACAGAGGTTTACGACCACCTTGTTGTTTATTGTCTCGCCGAAAAAATTTCCCGCTCATATGTGCGGACGTGAGAGCCCTTGGGATAACATCATATCGACTCTAGGGATCGCGAAAACAACGCTTGAATACACGCACGTTGCCTAGTCAAACTGGTCCGACCACCATTGGTTTGCCGCTTCCCATGTAAGCTCGGCAGTGGTGCCGCTGCCTTTCACTAATTTTGGATACTGCTCTCTTAGCGATCCGCAGCCGATGTAGTACCGTTGCTTGTTCTTGGTTCGAACCCAGCCTCGTGCCGCTTCATGCCAATTCATCTTGTGTGGATGATCTTTAGGTTTCCTAGATGTGCGGCGAAGGCCATGCTTAACCAATGTCCTGCTAACAACTGTCATTGAGACCCCGACTGATTCCACTATTTCGCTAAGTGGTCTACCCTTCGTTCCAAGCTGTAGAATCTGCTGAATCTGTTCATCTTTGTTTCTGTACTTCGAAAGCTCTGGACAGATGGACTCCAAGTCAAAGTATTGCGATTGATTGACTTCATCAGAATAATCAAAGTCAATAGCCCCTTCTATTGCCAAATCGAATCCATGTCTATTCCATTGTGCCCTTGTGCCCCGGACACCAAAAACTCTGTGACTTCCATTTTCAAGCTCAACGTTGGCTGCGATGTAGTATCCACCATTCGCTAAATCATGTGCCCGACAGACAATGCGTTTCACGATTCGCCTTAGAACTCGCCGAAGCCTTGCTCGAACGTGCCATTTTTCGTCACCATCAACTTCAGTTATCTTTTTCATCAGATCCTTCATTGAGATCAGTGCTTCAGTTGATGAGGTAGATGACTCCGCTTTCGCTTGTTCGATTTCCATCAAAAGTTTCTGGTGTTCGTTATCAAATCGCTCAAGAAGGTCATAAAGTGGGCCTCCTTCTCGACTTGTCGTGATTCGGTTTTTCAATTCTTCTATTTGAATCTCTAAGCCTGACGCTTTGTCTTGCAATTTGGGGATGGAAGTGGCAACTGCAATACGATCCACTGGCATGACATCACTCACATCAAGGTCAGATGCCCACAATAACATCGTTGTCTCAAACAAGATGTACGGCATCGAATTCGTGGGTGTTCGAAGGTACGACTCCCCTGGATTGCTTTCATGAAAAACATACGGGTTTCCTTTTTTGTCGTACAAAATCTTGCTGTACAGATTCGATACTCGTTTTCGGACAGGGCCACTTGCAAATCTGCGAGATTTTATTGCGTATTGAACTCGGTAAAACTGGTCATTCTCGATGATCCTTGGATAGTAATCTGGAATCGGATTGCCAGTTGCTTGTCGCCCTGATTCCGTACACTTGTGTGGCTGATATTCGCCTAGCACTGTTCGAGATGTGAGAAATCGACGGACCGTACTTGTACGCCATTGGGGAATTATTTTTCTCTCTTCGTCACTTCGAAATGTTGGAATGCCTTCAGAGTTTAGGATGTTAGCAATTGCTCCTGTACCTACGCTTTCTGCGAGATCAAAAATTCGACGTACTATCGCAACTCGTTCGTCAATCTCGACAAATTTCAAACGATCATCCGCCAGTCGCAGCCATGAACAACCACGTTTGGTCAGTTTTATGTCTCCTGCCTTGCTTCTTTTTTTGCTCCATGCACCAGCAACACGCACGCTCTTGATCTGGCTTTCATCATTCGCACGAGAAAGAACGACTAGGATCTCAATTGATTGACCAAGTTCGTTGGCACCAGACTTCGTAAACACTCTTTCGGGTGAAAGTGTTACGATGTTAACACCTGCTGCAAGTATTCCCTGTACAAGCAACTGGGATATGCCAAGCTGTTGGCGTGAAAGACGATCCAGACTTTCTACAATTAGATAGTCGCCGGGTTTGACCTTGCCATGTCTTATCGCATCAAGGAAGTCCTTCAAGGCTCCCTCTTCGGCGTTCTTTCCTCTGAAAGCTGAAAGCCCTTCGTCACTCAATCTTTGATCGAGCGTAAAGCCATTACGCTCACACCATGCTTCTGCTTGGTCTGTCTGACGACGGACTGTATCCCCCTTCATTTGCTCAGGCCGGGAGAACCTCAGATATGATATTGCTCGTGGTTTGTGGCTCATTTGACATCATCTTGCCACAAAAGGGAAAATGTGTCAAACTATGAAGATGTTGTGAGCACCGGCGGCCGCGATGGTAATTGCTCGTTTGGCCAACTCTTGCCCACGAACATCCGAGAAGTCTTCTTCGTATCGCGAATGTTCCTCAAAAATTTCTTGCAACCGAGAGGGCGTTGGCTCGATCTCGAGGTCGCCCACAAAAAAACCGACTGCTTGCGTTAGGCTTTCGACGGCGATGACGTCTAACCCTTGAACGACGGCCGCCTCGCTGGCATTTTCGCGGGGTACGATGATGCCGCGAAGTCCTTGGTTTGCAGCCGCAATAGCCATCGAGAGCACACCTTTTGCGGGCCGCGTGTGCCCCTCCAACGCTAACTCGCCGACTACCGCGTAGTGATCAAACTTGTCCGAAGAAATCTGGCCGCTGGCAGATAAAATTCCCAGCGACATCGGGAGATCAAACGAAGCTGCTTGTTTGGGCAGCTCCGCAGGTGCCAAGTTGATGACGACACGATCGGCGGGACGTTCAAATCCGGAATTGATGAGGGCTCGACTGACACGATGAGTGCTTTCGCGAACGGCGGCTTCTGGCAGCCCAACCAAAATCGTCTTGGGCATTGCCACTGGCGAAACGTCAACTTCCACCTCGACCGGTTCGGCCTCGATTCCCACCAACGAAAAGGTCTTGAGTTTGGCCAGCATGGATAGAATATGTGGTAGAAGGTCGAGCGGTCATGCAGAAGATTTTTCGACGCAAATTCTAACGTCTTCGACGCTTTTCTTGTAGGCACCAGAGATCACAAAAAACCAGAACATTTCTGGGCAAAATCTCAGATTTCGCTCCAATTGCTAAACGGCCGTTTTCGCTTCTAGCAGCGACGTTCATCTAAACCTGTGCATTGCGCGATCGAAAAGGTAACGACTCGCTGCCGTGGGCAGGTTCAAATTATCAGCTACGCGCACGACCGAGTTCGCCGTTGGTTTTCTCCGATCCTCCCCCGTCACTAATTTGTTCTCAATCTCTTAAAATGTGTCTGCCAACTGGAATGTGCGTTTGTTTGATGGCACAATGTGTCGGACGACATCCGTTTTTGCCGAAAACATGCGGCAAGAATTTCTTGCCCAGACCGCCACCTTTGAACGCTGAGGATGCAATCGATGAATGAAGACACGCTCAACCAGCAAGCCGAGCAATTTCGTTTGCGGTATCATGCCGTCAAGAATGAAATTGGCAAGGTTATCGTCGGGCATGACGAGATCGTACATGGCGTGTTGACATCGTTAATGATCGGCGGGCACTGTCTGCTGGAGGGAGCCCCGGGCCTTGGCAAAACGTTGTTGGTCAAGACCCTGGCTGAGGCCCTCAATCTGGACTTCAACCGAATCCAATTCACGCCAGACTTGATGCCTGCAGATATTTTGGGCACTAACATGATCGTGGAATCCCCCGAAGGCCGCCGTTCCTTCGAGTTTCAAAAGGGTCCGATTTTTACCCAAATCTGTCTCGCTGACGAAATCAACCGCGCCACACCTAAAACCCAATCGGCCTTGCTGGAGACCATGCAAGAAGGAACCGTAACCGTCGCCGGGCAACGTTTCGAGTTGAAGAAACCTTTCTTTGTGATGGCCACTCAAAACCCGATCGAACAGGAAGGCACCTATCCATTGCCCGAGGCCCAGTTAGACCGGTTCCTCTTCAAGCTGGTTGTCGATTATTCGACGCGAGACGAACTGGCCACGATCATTGATCGAACGACCAAAGGAATAAAAATCGATACCTCGCGCGTGATGGATGGTGAAGAAATTCTAACTTGGCAAAAACTGATTCGTCAGGTGATTCTCGCCGACCATTTACGCGACTACATCGTGCGATTGACGATGGCAACGCATCCCAACGGCCCCCAGGCTGTCGACAAGACCAACAAATACCTCCGCTGGGGGAGCAGTCCCCGAGGAGCGCAAACGATTGCATTGGCCGCCAAAGTTAGGGCATTGCTGGAAGGCCGTTTTAATGTCAGCTTCGAGGACGTTCGACGCGTTTACCTGCCAGCCCTGAGGCATCGCGTGATTCTGAATTTCGAAGCCTTGGCCGAAGGAATTTCGACCGACCAAGTCCTGGTCGATATCCTCAATGTCGTACCGCAAAAGTCTGATTAGTTTCCGCAAGTCACCCACCAGTCTTTTCGGTCGGCCATCGTATGAGTTCAAATTCCCCTGAAATGCTGCTCAGCCCGCAAATGCTGGCTCAACTGGAGCGACTGGAGCTTGTCAGCCGAAAAATTTTTCGTGGGCGAATGAAAGGCGAACGCAGAAGTCGTCGCAAGGGCCAGAGTGTGGAGTTTGCCGACTATCGCAATTACGTCCCCGGCGATGATTTGCGATTTCTCGATTGGAATCTATACGCCCGGCTCGACAAGTTCTTTCTGAAACTCTTCCTGGAAGAGGAAGACTTGCACTTTTACTCGCTGGTGGATTGCAGTGCGAGCATGAGTTTCGGCGAGCCAACCAAATTGCATTATGCGAAACAACTGGCTGCAGCGCTCGGCTACATCGGGCTGGTGCGCGCTGATCGCGTGAAGATCGAACCGCTGGGTTCGGAAATTGCTCGACAATCGCCTGTACTGCGCGGCAGGGCAAGTTTGTGGAGGATGCTGCAATACGTTAGTTCATTCCCTGCCAACGCCAATCTCTCATTAGAGCAGAGCCTAAAGTCATTTTGTCTGCGGAACACCGGCAAAGGCATCGTGATCCTGATCACCGACTTGATGGACAAGAATGGCTATGATCAAGCGTTACGATATTTGATCGCTCAAGATCTCGACATTTACCTGATTCATGTTCTGTCCCCTGTAGAGATTGAACCAGACCTTGCTGGCGACTTGCGGCTGATCGATTGCGAAGACGCGGATGTTGCTGAAATCAGTGTCAGCCAACGTTTGATCGATCGCTATCGCGCAACGCTGGCGTCTTTCATCGAATCGGCCCGGGAGTTTTGTTCGCGGCGCGGGATCGTCTACATGATGACGAGCACGGATCGGCCAGTGGATCGCCTGGTTTCGCGATATCTGCGGCAACGAGGGCTTGTGAAATGAGTTTTCTCAATGCCTTGGGTGGTTGGGGGTGGGCTGCACTCGCGGCGGTTCCTCCACTGATCGTGCTGCTTTATTTTCTAAAACTTCGGCGTCGCCCCGTCCAAGTCCCGAGCACGTATCTTTGGAAAAAAGCCCTGGAGGACATGCACGTCAATAGTCTGTGGCAGCGACTGCGCAACAACTTGTTGATGTTTTTGCAAATTCTCACGGTGCTCATCATCGGCCTTGCCTGTTTGCGACCCGGCTGCGAAGGCGTCGCGTTGGAAGGGAATCGATTTATTTTTTTGATCGACAAATCAGCGAGCATGTCGGCGACCGATGTTGAGAAGGGCACACGACTGGACGAAGCCAAACGACAAATCGAAACGATGATCAAACGGATGAAGTCTGAGGATTCGGCAATGTTAATCGCCTTTTCGAATCAAGCGGAGGTCGTTCAGTCGTATACCAAGAGCAAAAATCTACTGCAACAAAAGCTGAAATCCATCGAACCAACTCAACGATCGACGAATATCGACGAGGCATTGATTGCGGCCTCAGGACTTGCAAATCCGGGTCGGACACTCACCGACGATGGCTACCAACAACTCGCAACGGGCAAAGCGGCGGCGTTGATGATTTTTTCTGATGGTGGATTTCCAAATGTCGACAATTTTTCAATGGGCAATCTGAATCCCGAGTATCACGCGATCGGTTCATTCGATGTACCGGTGAATGTTGGCATTACCGCCTTTTCAATCAATGACGACCCAAACGTCAGCGAAAAACGTGAGGCATTCGCCCAATTGAGAAACGCGTCGACGGTCGACCAGACGGTGGATTTGACGTTGTATGTCGAAGACGTTTTGTTTGATGCCCAGAAATCAGTCCGGATACCCGCGGGCCGCACGGCGGGGGTCAGTTTTCCCTTGACGGGATTGTTTGAATCTATAGCGAAAGCGACCAAGATCAAACTTGAAATTGACACCAAAGACGCGTTGGCCCAAGACAACAAAGCATTTGCCGTCGTTAATCCACCGCGCAAGGCCCGACTTCTGATTGTGACACCCGGCAACGATTACTTGCGTCTGGCAGTCGAAACTGAACCGATTCAACGAATGGCCGTTATCGATTTTCAGAATCGCGACTACCTTAAGAATCCTGAATACCTGCGCAAGTCGGCGCTCGGCGAATTTGACCTCGTTATCTACGACCAGTGTCAGCCGGAAACAATGCCCAATTGCAACACGATGTTCTTGGGCACTTCCCCGCCCGGAACCGACTGGGAATTGGGAGATAAAAAATATCCCACACCGATCGTAGATTACCTGCGGACGCATCCACTGTTCCACTCGTTGCAGTTGACATCTCTATTGATTTTAGAGGGCAGGGCAATCGAAGGGCCGCCGGGAACCGTGTCGCTGCTGGATTCGACTTATGGTTCAATCATGGCCCTTGGACCACGTGGAGGATTTCAGGACTTGGTCATGTCGTTTGGTTTGTCAGAAATGGAAGAAGGCGGCGAAATACAGGTCAATACTGACTGGCCAAGCAAACTAAGCTTCCCTTTGTTTGTTCAGAACGTCGTGGTTGGGCTTGCCGGGGGAGCGAGATTCCTGTCGGGCGAGAATATCGTACCTGGGGAAATGGCTCGCCTTAGGCCGCCGCCCGTGGTAACGAAGGTAGCAGTCACGACACCGACGAACCAGGTCACTGAAGTTGCTCGTGACAAAAGCAATAACATCCTGTTTTCACAAACCGAACAAACTGGCGTCTACGTCGTCGAACCGCGAGAGTTCTCAACTCCTGAGAGTCCAGAACGGCAGTTGTTTGCGGTTAACTTGTTTGACCAACGAGAAACCGATATCGCTGTGCGCGAAGCCCTAGAAATCGGTTTTGAACAGATCACGGCCAAAACTGATGTGCTGCCGGCCGTAACTGAATACTGGAAATGGATCGTCGGGCTTGCTCTACTGGTATTGATGTTAGAGTGGTACATCTACAATCGACGGGTCCTAATCTAAAGTTCGACATGGCATTTGAAGACAATTTTCGCCTTGCTCCCCAACAGTTGCGTTGGACCTGCGATCCCGCAGTGTTCTCGTTCGAGACAACCGCCGAACTGGAAATCCAGGATACGGTGGTGGGGCAAGAGACTGCGAAGCAAGCATTGTTGTTCGGTATCGAGTGTTTGGCGCACGGACAAAATGTTTATGTCCGCGGCGTTCGCGGCACAGGTCGAATTACGATGGTCCGGCAACTTTTTCGCGAACATCGTCCGACAACCGATCGGAAAAAAGACCGATGTTATGTCAACAACTTTTCCAGACCCGACCGTCCCCGGCTGATCACCTTACCCCCCGGTTCTGCTCCGGAATTTCGTCGACGGGTTCAGGAATTGAGTAATTTCATTCAAGACAGCCTTCGGCAGGCACTCGATAGCGAACCGCATCTATCGCGTCGTGAGGCAGTCAAGGAAAAAATCCAAAGTGACATGCGTGCGCTTTCTGGTCCACTCGAACACGAGTTGGCTGACAATGGCCTTGCGATGGTGACGCTGAATCAAGGCCCGATGGCTACGACCGCGATTTTTCCGTTGGTAAATGGCGAACCCACGCCGCCGGACCAATTGGCAACTCTGATTGCACAGGGCAAAGCCCCCCAAGCAACGCTGGATTCCTATGAAACAAAACTTCCTGAATTCCAGAAAGAACTTGATCGTGTCGGCAGGGAAATCTCGGATTATTTTCGCAAGGCCAAGACCGATATCGAGGGTCTAAAACAATCCGCCGCGAGGGAACTGTTGGCTCCCATTTCGACTCGCGTCATTCAGGATTTCCCATTCCCCGAAGTCAAAGTCTTCATCGAAGAGGTCGTCTCGGATGCCGTAGAAAATCGATTGACACCGGAATCTGAAGAAGTTGAAATGTGGCCCTTGTATGGGGTCAACATCATCCTGCAAAATGACACCACCAATTTGGCACCGGTAGTCGAAGAGGTCGTGCCCAGTTTGTTGAATTTGCTGGGGACTGTCGACATCATGTATCAAGCCGACCAGACTCCGATTTCTGACTATCGAGGAATTCGTGGCGGAGCAATTTTGAATGCGGACAACGGCTTTTTATTGTTGGATGTTGAGGATCTCGTCGCCGAACCAGGCGCCTACCGCGCGTTGATGCGGACGTTACGGACCCGAAAATTGGAGATTGTGCCCCCCGAGGCCGGTTGGATGCGACCTTACGTCGTGATTCAGCCGGAACCAATTCCCATTGATCTAAGAGTCATCCTCGTCGGCGACATCGAGACGTTTTACCAACTGGATCATTACGATCAAGACTTTCGCGAGTTGTTCAAGGTCTTAGCGGACTTCGAGGACCAAATACCTCGAGACAATGAGGGAACGATGCAATATGCGATTGTCGTTGCTCGCCTGGCGAAGGAAGAGAACTTGTTGCCCTTTCATCGCACGGCGATTGCCGCGCTGGTAGAGCACGGAGCCAGGGTTGTTGCTCGAGACAACAAGTTAACTGCCAGATTTGGTCGCATCGCCGACATCGCCCGCGAGGCCGCGTTTCTGGCCAAGAAAGACGGTCGCCCGGTCGTGATTGCCGATGACATCCGATTGGTCATCAAGCGTACGAAACAGCGAGCGAGCCTCCCGTCAAGAAATTTCCAGGATTTGGTTGACAACGGCACAATCATGATCCAGACGAGCGGCTCAGTTGTGGGGCAGATCAACGGTTTGGCGGTTATTCAGTCAGGGCCGCTGACGTATGGGTTTCCAGCGAGAATTACCGCTTCGATCGGTCCCGGAACTGCTGGGCTGATCAACATTGAAGGTACCGCGCGGATGAGTGGATCAATTCATACGAAGGGCTTTCACATCCTTGGTGGCTTGCTACGGCACCTGTTGCAGACGAACCATCCACTTTCGTTTAGTGCCTCGTTGGCATTCGAACAAAGTTATGGAGGAATCGATGGCGATTCCGCCAGCGGCGCAGAAATGGTCTGTATGCTCAGCGCCTTGACTGGAATCGCGATTCGCCAAGACTTGGCCATGACAGGCGCAATCGATCAACACGGGCATATTCAGGCGATCGGCGGAGTCAACGAAAAGATTGAGGGGTTCTTTGATGTTTGTCGTCACGCAGAATTGACCGGAAATCAGGGCGTGGTGATTCCAAAATCGAACTCCGGCAATCTGATGCTCCGAGCCGATGTCGTCGAGGCCGCGAAGGCTGGCCTTTTCCATGTCTACGCTGTCGACAGCATTTACCAAGCGATCGAGCTGTTCACTGGTTTCCCGACAACTGGATCGACCGAAAACGAATACGAATCGAATTCGGTATTGGGAATTGCAGTACGCCGGGCACGCGAATTTTGGGAAAAAACACTCGCCGCTCCGGTTCGCCTTACGCAAACGCAAGTGGTTGCCCAATCCGAGCAAAAGCCAGTAAACCCAATTGTCGCGAATCCGCCCAAAACTTGACCAACTGTTTCCTATGGGTCCGTAGAGTCCGGTTGCGACAGCTCAACTTCTTGTTTGGACATTAGCGAAACGACGATAAGCACTGCAAAAGAAAGCGGTATTGTGACAATCCCAGGTTGACTGAATGGAACCAACGCACTTGTAGCCGGTAAGTCATAGACGTTTGCAAACGCCTCAGCGCTGCACAGAATCCAGAGCAACGAACTTGACATTCCGACTAGAACGCTGGCGATAATTCCCTGCCGCGTTGTCCTCCTCCAAAACAATAGCATCAATAACGCAGGCAAATTGGCTGAGGCGGCAATACTGAAAGCCCACCCCACCAAATAGTTCACGTTCAGTTTGCCGAACAAAATCCCCAATACAATCGCGAGAGTACCAACCACGACCGAGGATATTTTAGCGATCCGGACCTTGGATGCATCCGGCGTTTTGATCCCCAAAACACCCTCCATCAAATCATGAGCAACCGCCCCGGCCGATGCAAGAATTAGGCCGCTAACGGTGCCCAGCACCGTAGTAAACGCAATGGCCGAGATCAACGCGAAAAGCCACTCGTTGATGCCTTTGGCGAGCAACGGGGCCGACATGTTGGAGTTGGAGATATCGAGCGAACCGCTGGTCATCGCTCCCAGCCCCATGAACAACGTCAAAACGTAAAAAAAGCCAATGCTGGCGATACCTACGATCGTGCTCTTTCGCGCTGCAGCACCATCCTTCACTGTATAGTAGCGAATCAAAATGTGTGGCAGCGAAGCTGTGCCACAAAAAAGAGCCAGCATCAACGACAGGAAATTAACCTTGTCGTACAGTTTTTCAGAGCGAATACCGGCAAACGTCGGAGACTCCCCGGGCCGCATGATTTCGCGGCCTGACGTGGGCTTTTGCCAATAGATTTTGGTGCTCGTTCCCTCCGGCAGCTTGAGGTCTTTGGAAATCCAACGCACGACGGTACTGCCTTGGATGACTCTCAAGTAATCCAGCGGACCAAGCGGCCCGGTCATTTTCTCACCGCCGGGCAGCTCGGAAATAAAACCGGCTGGATGCAAATTTCCCTGGCCCTCTCCAATCCCCTTGGGCAGTCCATTCACCAATGTTTGACCGGTTGATGTGGTCGTAACCGTTTGCGTTTCGTTGAGCACAAAGGCTTCGTCGGACACAGACTCTAGACTGAAGACATGCAGACGATCGCTCGAATCCCGCAGGGGAATGAAGTTTTGGGCTCGGTATGGTTCCAAAATTGTTTGGTCGATTCGGAGCGATGGCGTCGCCTTCAGCCACGCCTCGTCGTCCACACCCGATGCGATTTTTGTTCCAGCCACAGGACCCAATCGCCGAAATTTGTATCCGTCATTGCCACCCGTTTCAACGCTGAGTCCCCGATTCAAAACCGCAACCGTGAGTACAACGCTAAAGACAACCAACAATGATCCCTTGAGAAATTGAACCCAAGTCGTCGAGACCATGCCGGCTGTCACCACAATCAGGATCACCACAGCACCGACGATGACGACGCCTGCCCAATGTGGCCAACCTAGTAGAGGTTGGACGAGAACCCCTGATCCCACCATTTGCGGAATCAAATAGAAAACGCTGATGACAAGCGTGCTCATGCCGGCAGCGAATTTGATGCCCCGCGAATTGAATCGCGAGTCAAGGCAATCAGCAAAGGTGTACTTCCCCAATCGCTTCATTGGTTCGGCGATGACAAACAACGCAACGATCCAGCCAGCTAAATAGCCGATCGAATACAGGAACCCGTCGTAGCCGAAAAACGCGATCATTCCACAGATGCCGAGAAACGACGCGGCGGAAAGATAATCGCCAGCGAAGGCAATTCCATTGATGAACCACGGGATCTGACCGTGTGCCGCGAAATATCCTTGAGCCGTCCCTGCTCGGCGGCCTAGAAAAAAGCTCAAGGCCAAGGTTACACCGACAAACACAATAAAGACAATCGTTGCAAGCAGCGAAAATTGATGAATCATCGCGATTGACCTCTTTCACCGGCACCACTGTCCGAGCCACATAATAAGCCATAGATCATCGCAAGCACGAACGCTGAAACGATCAGACCCATTCCGGAGCTGACGGCCAGGCTGATTCCTGCAAACGGCGTCGCCTCCATTGCCTTGGGAAAGAAAGCATTTATGAGCACAAATCCCAGATAGATGGCTCCATAAATCAAAAAAAGAAAAATTCCCAGCCGCGCGTTTCGTTTCATTTTTTTCTGTCTTGAGTGTGCCCTGCAACGTTTGTCACCGCGGACCCTACTATACACGTTGGAAAACTTCGACCCAATCGACCCAAACAACAATCAGGTTGATTGAATTCTCAGCAATTAGAAGTCAAAATAACGTTTCCCCGCGAGAAGCCTATCCGCGGCGGCTAATCGTAATTTCGAAATAACATCTAGGAGCAAACTAGTGAGTTCTAAGAATAAACAACCTTCTTCGCGACGTGAATTCCTCAAGACCAGCGGCGCCGCAGTGGCAGCGACGTCGGCAATCGCCTTGAGCGGTGTGGCACGAGGCGGCGTCCATGTTTTCGGTTCCGACACGATTCGAGTCGGTTTGATCGGTTGCGGTGGTCGCGGCACAGGGGCAGCCGTCCAAGCCATGAATACTCAAAGCGGAAATGTCGAGCTCGCAGCCGTAGGCGACGTCTTTGAATCGAGGACGAAGCAAGCGATTAAGGCTTGCCGCGAGAGCCATGAGGCAAAAGTAACGCTCACCGACGACACGACGTTTACGGGCTTCGACGCCTACAAAAAAGTATTGGCGACGAATGTCAACCTTGTTATCCTTGCCACGCCCCCTGGATTTCGCCCCCTTCAATTCGAAGCAGCCATCGATGCAGGAAAACATGTCTTCATGGAAAAGCCGGTAGCGGTCGACGCTCCTGGTGTGCGACGAATTCTTCAGGCCACAGAAAAAGCCAAACAGAAAGGCCTCGCGGTCGGCGTGGGACTACAACGTCGGCACGAACGACTCTACCGCGAAACAATCGGCGCGATTCAAGAAGGCATTATCGGCGATCCAGTTTTCGCACAAGCGTACTGGAACCAGGGCAGCCTGTGGGTCGTTCCCAAAGAAGAAAAAGAATCCGAATTGCAACATCAGATTCGCAATTGGCTTTATTTCGCTTGGTTGTCAGGAGACCATATTGTGGAACAACACATCCATAACCTGGACGTGATCAACTGGGCTAACGACGGTTTCCCGGTAAAAGCTGTTGGAATGGGCGGCCGACAAGTCCGTACCGGCGCGCGGCATGGCGAGATCTTTGACCATCATGCCGTTGAATATACGTATGCCAATGGCTTGGTCATGAGTAGCCAATGCCGACAAATTCCAGATTGCTGGAATGCTGTCAGCGAACACTTGTACGGCTCGAAAGGTTACTGCGATATCTCTGCAGGACGTATCGTAGATCGCGCTGGAAAGGAACTTTACAAGGCGACCGGATCACGCGATGGGCACCAGCAGGAACACCATGACCTGTTTGCCGATTTGCGAAACGGCATTATCCCCAACGAAGGTGAATTCGGAGCCAAGAGCACAATGACCGCGATCATGGGTCGCTTGGCCACTTACACCGGTCGTGAAATCACTTGGGACCAAGCATTGGCATCAAATGTCAAACTGGCGGATTTCGATTCCTTCAAGAGCATGGCTGACGAAGCCCCCGTGAAGCGAAATGAAAACGGCGAATATGACTTTCCACTACCAGGTAAAGACTTCAACAAGTACATCGATTGGTAACGGCAACGTTTCCCATTAAAATTTTGGACCACCTAAACGGGACTCGAGATTTTCGGCCCGTTTTTTTTTGCGAATCGGAGTTTTTTTGAGGTGTTACCTCCCCAAAAACAGCTCCAATAGACAACTCCACGCACCACCGCTAGCGAGGTTTGGGTTAGGTAAAGCGGGGAAACCTAACCACACTGCGCGAAAATAGTCGATTTGCGTAGCATAGCGGTTCGATCAATTGTTCAGCGAAATAACTCGCAAATTTTTCCAATTGAATGTTGAGTTTCGTGCCGGAGCCTTCGATGTCAACGCCAGCAACCAAAATTTTCGTGATCATTTTGACGATTGCCATTTCCAGCCAGATTGGCTTTGGCCAATCCGTTGGGCGGATTCGCGACCCTCTCTCCACAATCAAGAATTCGTTCTCACGAAAACAAAAGGCTGAACAAAAACTTGCAGAAACTACTCCCACTACCGACGAACGGAATTCGCACCGCGAATCTCAGAATTCGAATTCGATAGAGAAAGAAGACGTCGCGGTGGCAGCGTCCAATGCCAAATCCAACTTCTTAAATCCAAAAATCGAAGTGGCCCAAATCAAGGCAATTGCATCTGCCGAAAAAACTCGCGAAGAGATTATTTTCGTACAATCCCCGGTGGATTCTCCGGCAGCTGTAATACCACACCAAGGGAACTCAAACGTCGAAGTAGAACGGGAATTTGTAATAGACAGCACATTGAACAGTCAGACACAAATGCCCGGAACGGTTCACGAAATGCATCACGACCTCTTTGCTGATCCCACTGCACACTATCCAAAGTTTGGCGTTCCGACCGGTCACTTGCCGGTTGGTTCCGCAGGAATGTTTACCTTCTCAAGTGCTCGCAACAAACGTAAGCCTTTCGGTACTTCCGATTTTGACGCAATTCCAAATGCTCAATGTGCTTGTGATGAATGGTGCAACTTCTGTGATTGTGGTAAATGTGGCAATGATCTTGGATTGGATATTTATCGCCGCAAGCCCTTTCACCACAAGGGAAATTGTGAGGGCTGCAATGACTGTGCTCCACTGCCTCGCCATCGCACGAACGGAATCAATCGTTCGTCGTTAGGTCCGAGCCAATAGTCGAAAGTGGAATTGGCAGTAGCACGAAACGTTTAGTGGTGTGCCGTTAGCCTTGGTGGCATAAGCAAGCCCTTAATCGAAGATTCTGAGGCTGAAGCCGTCGTCCCGGGCATCGCGTCCGGAAGAAGATGCCACGCGATCGTCAGGATCAACAATGCTGTCGCTCCAGATGCGATGAATTCAAAGGCTACATTCTCAGCTATCCCGCTCAGAAACAAGCAAATCAACAGGCTGTCAGCCACCGGCGTTGGACGCGCGATGGCCCGCCCCAGGCCATAGATCACTTGCAACAACAACAAGCCGCCAGCGAACACTCCCGCCGATAACGCAACATTAAGAAACATGTTGTGAGTGTAATGCGAATACTCAGCCAAAAGTGTCTTGCTGGTTGCTGCACCATAGCCCAAGATCGGACGCTGCTGAATCAGGGACGCCGTTTGTGCCCAGATAGCATCCCTCCCTGTCGCACTTGTCAATTCATCTACCGAACCCGACTTGGTTACTTTCGACAGCAAGGTCTCTGCCCAGGAACCGGGGCTCGTTACTGTTGCGAAAAACAAAAACAACATTCCCAGACCGAGACATCCGGCGAAAGCCAAGTACGCAACACGACGTTCCGTCATTAATAGGCTGCGTAAACCCCAAACCACCGCCACCATCGTTGCCAACATTGCAGAACGGCAAAGCGAAAAATACAAGGCAGCTAAGGAAATTAGTACGATAGGCAAACCCCACCAAATGAAGGTATGCCGAGTCCAACGCCCGGATATGAATACGCCGAGCACAGTAACCAAAACAAATCCGCTCAATTGCCCCAAGGTGTTTGGATGGGCCAAGCCCCCCATTCGCGGAAAAAATTCGCCGTTTGCAATCGGTTCCAGGAAGACACCGATGCTCGGCACCAAAAAGTAAACAATCCAGGATCCCAGTACAAAAACAAATTGACCGCTGATGATTGCCGAAAGTGCAATCCATCGACTGGCGAAAACAGCCACACTGATCGTCAACACCATGCAAACTAGTGCTGAACCCGACGAGACTGCCGACTCTTTTGGAGAGATCGAAAATACGGAGGCCGCCAACATCAGGCATCCCACACCGATCATAGCGACACAGGGAAATGAAATCAGAATTCGTCGAACCTCTGAACTGCTCAACAGCGAATGGACACAAAACAGACCACTCAAAAATAGGATCGCGAGTTTGACAAGTACCTGACTATCCAATTGGATGTCGGCGTCGACTGGATCCAGATTTACCAAGTGCAAAAACGAAGTGGCGAAGAGCAGTAGCCAACCCAGAATAACCGACAACGGCAGTTGTAGGACCCGCTGTAGATCAACGCGAAAGAGTGAAAAAGGCTGCGTTGCCATGACATTTCAACTACTCAAGAATTCTATCGCGGAATGGCCGAGCGACCAATGTTTCCGGGAGTAGATGGTTCATTTTGATAGCCTGACTCCGAATTGCCAGATTCAGTCGAATCTACTGTTTGACTTCCTCGATTACGTTTCCACCCGACACTCGTGGTGTAACGTCGCCGCAAGTCAGAAACCAGCGCAACAAAACTTCCACAAACCAATGCGAAAATCGCACCGAGCATTGCTAGCAATGGTCGGTTTGGGGCAGAGTGTTTCCACCGCACTGCTGGCGGTGTGACTACAGACACATTTGACAGGGATTCAAAATCCATTGCTGCTTTAATCCGCGACTCTTCCAATTTCCTCGCATAGTTCGCATGGTTTTCTTTCGCGATGCTAAGCTGCCGCTGCAAGTCTTCCGCTTCGATTTCAACCGAATTTAAGGCTTGAATGCGGGTAGTCATTTGCTTGTCCAATTCAGACAATTCATGCAGTTTAGTTTTTAAAGAGGCGGTAGTTGCCTTGGCGACCCAATATTCCTTTTGCATTTCCACCCACACAGGATTGACGCCGACAACGCTATGAACTCGATCGGTCGGCTGTTTTTCCATGATGGCTGTAGCTTCAGCCAGCTGTTTCCGTACCTTTTTTAGTTCCGGGTGGTCATCCAACAACTGTGCGGCCAGTGATTTCTCCGCAATTTCCAATTCGTATAGTCGATCGCGCATCGAATCCGAGGCGGCCAGCTCAATTCCCGACGTCTTTTCCGATGCCAAACTCTCGGGCAATGTGGACATACTGACTTCGATATCTGCCATTCGCGAATCGGCTGCTGAAAGGTCGGCTTGAGTTTGAATTTTCAACTGTTTGATACTGTCAGCCTCAGCCTGCAAAGAGCCTTGTTTGCCTTGCAACGTCAGCATTTCAGCTTGATTCTTAACTTCGCGAAATCTTTTCTCCGCTGTATTCAAAAGATTCTGTTGGGCTGCAAATTGTTCTTGAAAAAACTGAACCGACCCGTCGGACTTGGTCGCCGAGACGTGCATTTTTTGATAGTTTTCGATCACGGATGAGACAATTTCAAATGCCAATTGCGGATCACGAGCGACATACACGAGCCCAATTGAGGTTGATCGTTTAGGTGAAACGATATCGAGATTCTTCAGCACGTCACTGGCCGCCATTTCCTCAGACTTGGAAATCCCCTCCTGGCTGGTCACGCCTACCGCGTTCTCCTTTTCACCGAATGATATCAAGCTCGTCAATTTTTCCAGTTGCTGATCAAGCCAAGAATACTTTTTCAGGATTCGCTCAGCGCCGACATCGGCAACCACTCGATCAGCAAAACCGCGACTCTTCAGCATGTCGACAATCGAGTTCATTTCAGTTTCGCGAGATTCTTGCAACGAAATAGCAGTGCCGATCATTACTGGGTCGATGGAGGCACTGTTACGTCCTAAACGAACAAAGAGCTTCGCTTCTGATTCGAAACGCTTTGGCAGCAGTACCACCAAAGTAGTCGTACAAACAACAATTAACAAAGCGGTAAAAATGACTCGCGTACGATAAACCCAAAGCGCGTTTGAGATATCAATCAAAGTGTAAGGCTGTGTGTCGGGTTCTGGCATGGGATCAACGCTTGAGCGACCTCGGGTGGGTGCAAAATTTAGCCAAATTGCGGCGTGGAGGAGAACTTGACGATTTGCCAAGTGAAGTTTTTATTATAACTCGACATCGTTATTTCGCAACGACGTCCACGGTTCTTCAGCACAATCGTTACAACCGTAACCGGTTAGGCTAGAACACGCTGAATGGTCGTTCCGTCCTTCGTTGTGCGAACCTCAAAACCTGAATCCTGAAGTCGTTTCCGAATCTCGTCAGCCAATGCGAAGTCTTTGTTTTTGCGCGCAGCGTCCAACTCGGTGCACCATTTTTCCGCTTGTCGATACGCGTCGTCTTTTTCGTCTTGAACCTGCCCGCTGGCTTGCAGTCCTTCATCGATTGGCGCGATGGCCAGCACCGAATTCATTTTCTTCCAAACACCAAGTGCTTCGTAGGGATCAGCGTGCTCGGTACGCGCAAATTGATTGACGAGTGCCAATACTTCCGCAATGTTTAAATCGTCTGCTAGTGCTTGGGCAAAGGCTGTAAGAGTGGGGTGATTTAGATCAACCTCAGCGGCCTTCCCGTTGGTCTTCTGCTCCAAGACCTGGCGTTTTTCGATCAGGCGGCGAACGGTGTTGGCGGAATCGCTCAATCCCTTTTCCGAAAAATCGAGATTCGATCGATAGTGGGCCTTCGTCAGCTCGTATCGCAACACAGCCGGATGCACGGGTTTCCCGGTTACCTTGCCTTCAAAGACATCGCGCGCCGTGTAAAAAGTGCCCTTCGATTTCGACATTTTTTCGCCATTGACGAACAAGAAGCGAGCATGCATCCAAAAATTGGAGAAACGCTTTTGGCCCGTGGCACCGCAAGACTGAGCGATTTCGCACTCATGGTGCGGAAAAATCAAGTCTTCGCCACCAGTGTGAATGTCGATGACATCGCTATTCAAGAGTTTGCGGGCCATGACCGAGCATTCAATGTGCCACCCGGGGTAACCAACGCCCCAAGGAGAATCCCATTTCATGATGTGATGTTTGTCAGGCTTCCAAAGCATGAAGTCAGCTGGGTGACGTTTTCGAGATTGATTTTCATCTGAGACACGTCCGCCCGCGCCGCTTTGGAGATGCTCCAAAGTATTTCCGCTTAATTGGCCGTAAGCTGGAAAGCTCTCGACACTGTAATAGACCACGCCGTCTTCGGCGACATAGGCATGTCCACGTTTAATTAACTCGGCGATCATCTCGAGCATCCCGCTGATATGCTCCGTCGCCTTTGGAACCCGCTGGGGATATTCGTAAGCAATTTTGTAGGCCAATTTGCGCGCGTCATCGAGAAACGCTTGGGTGTAATACGCAGCGATTTGATAAGGGTCGTCCGGGTTTTCTACAGCTCCTTCCGCTACTCGTCCAGTTTTCTTGTTTTCTTTCATTCGCGACGCTGCTTGTGTCATTCGGTCCTGCTCGCCATCCGTCATGTGGCCGACGTCGGTGATGTTCATTACATGCTCGACGCGGTATCCCGCAAATTCAAGAAACCGGCGGAGTAAGTCACCAAACAAAAAAGTGCGGAAGTTTCCAATATGCGCAAGGTCATAGACCGTTGGACCGCAACTGTACATGCGCACCACGCCCAGCTTGGTAGATTGAAATTCCTCGAGCTTTTTCGTCAGAGAATTGTAAAAACGAATTTGCATGGCTGGTGACTATTTGAATGAGCAATAGGACAGGTACGAAATAATCCTGTCGATCCTTCGACGCTCCGCAATTTACCCATTTTTCGGCATTTCGTACAAGGCGGAAGAGAGCGCAGGCAATGCCGAGGATCGGAAAAAGAATGTTTTTTCGGACATCTTTCCTAAACGGAAATCGAGCGCATTTATTCAACGGGGCACTCAACATCGAAAAATGCTCTGCCGTTATGATTTGGTCATTCCAGGCGTTGATTCCAAATTCCGGCCGGCTAGCCGGGGTCAAAGCAGGCGAGTCAACCAATTTTCAATGGTTGGCCAGAATTCGTACAACCATGGATGAGTCCAAGGATTTTCGATCGAATAACGACAACTCAGAATACTAACAAAAAGCAGGCCGAGACAGATTCCGCGCCGACGCGGCGTTGACGCGAGCCATTGAACGACCGGAATCATCGTAAGCAACCAGATGGGAATCAACCAAAACATCCATCGCAGTCCACTGGTCTGACCGCCGTAATTTCGATCGTGCATCTCTCGAGTTACGTAAAATGTAAAGACGGCAATGGTGATTACCGTGGACGCCAAACCTAACCATTCCACTTGATAACGCCGGTCAAACAACAACACGATCATCCCTGCCAACGACAAGACGAAAAGTGGTGTCAAGGAATAGACTCCGTGATGACCAAGGGCCATATGGAAGGCGTAGACCAGCCGAGATCGTTCGCCCAAGTCGACTGCCGAACGACGACCTTGCGAAGACCAATAGCTCCCCGGGAAGTCATACCAGTTTTGCCACTCACGGATTTGAAAGACACCTTCAGGCACTTCGACTACCGCGAATTGAATGGTCGTGACCGCATCGCGAATAACCCACCTTCCGAGAGTATCATCTCCTTGTCCCATCCAAGTCCCTTGAGTGACGACGGGTGCCTCCAATTCTGGGGCAGCGTTATCGCGAATCCAATCCTGACAGACTTCGTTGATTCCTTGCGGTACCACTCCTTGGTCGAGGCTGGTCCGGAAATCACCTTGGAGTTGGCCAATCACGTCACCATCAGAACGATGGCCATAGGCCAATTCCAATTTGCCATGAGCCCACGCATTTGTAATAAGAAATGCACCGCCCACCAACGCGGCTCCTGCAAGGTACCAAATCAATGATAAACCGAAGCGGCGATTAATCAAAACGCCGAACAGCATGACTACTAAACTAACCGCAGGAAGTTCGTTGGCCGCAGCAAATGCTGCGAAAAAACCCGCCGCAAAAAAAATTCGCGAATTTGCGATGCTTTTGTCTCTCACAATGCGATCAACAAAATACAAAGCAATCATTGTCGAGACGGCCGCTGGAACGTGATTATTGAGCGTAACGCAAAACGTCGATAGAAATGTGCCAAAACCGGCCGCACCCAAAACAAAGTAACGTACCCAATCAGCAACAAACCACCGCTCAAGCAACGCCGCCAAAAAAGTCAACATCACAGCAAAAGGAATCACGTTGCTGATCAACAGCATCAGCCGCGCAACCAAAATTGGTTCTTCGTCGAGATCCCAACCGACAAATTCTCGAATCAACCAGTATTCGCCAGCCATTAGCGTTGGCAACAATGCCGGCTTGCTGCTGTATTGATGCATCTGTCCGTCGGAACCAACATGCATCACCTTGTCGATTGTATCCCAATGGATTGGTGACTTCCGCGTGACGACCCGATCGATTTCATACGTTCCGAAATGCACAAGCGAATAAATCGTGCACCAGCGGCTGCGGTCATTTGCACTGAAAAACGGTGACTCACCTCGCGTCGCGCGATTTCGCAAGCTCAAGACGTTACTTGTCACCGCAGCAATGGCGAGGCAAATGATCAGCCAATAAACGGCCCAATGTCGACGAGCGCAGATGGAGCCAATTTCGGCCGGGCATTCAATTTCTGCTGAGGTTGAGGTCATAGGTTTTTTTGCTCGACGTTGTCGATTCGTTCACCAATTTCATAACGGCGTTTCAATTTGAATTTGTAGGTTCTGCCTTTTCCAAAAAAGACAACACCCATTAAATCATTGAGCGCTTCTGGAATACGCCGCCAACCATATTTTGATTGACCATGCAGTCGCGGTCGATGATGGACCGGGATTTCCGTTACACGAAAGCCATTTTTCGCCGCCAAGATCGGCAAAAACCGGTGCATGCCGGGGGCCATTTCGATTTTCCCGAAAACCTCGCGGCGAAATGCCTTGAGTCCGCTGTTGTGGTCGTGGAGCCAAACTCCGCTGCATAGTCCCACAAAAAAGTTAAACCCTCGGGACGAAAGCCGTTTGCCGATCCGGTCCTGCCGCTTCTGTTTCCAACCAACCACCATATCCCATCCGTGGCTCAATTCCTCGAACAACCGAGGGATTTCCTGGGGATCGTCCTGTAAATCGCCGTCAATCGTAACCAACAAACCATGACGACTATTGTCTACAGCAGCGGCAATGGCCGCCGACTTGCCGAAGTTTTTTGTTAATTTCAGCCCAATGAGATAACGATGCCGATCCGCCAGATTTCGGATCGTCGCCCAAGTTTCGTCGGTTGAGCCGTCGTCGACGATTACGACTTCCATGTTGATTTTCGCGGCCTGGCTCACTGCGTGAATTTCGTCGAGCAATTGCGGCAAACTGGGCGCTTCGTTGAAAACCGGAATAAGAATGGAAACGAAGCGCATGAAAACGAACTTATCGTGAATTCTTGTAGCGGTACAACAACTCGATTGTACCAGACACGAGCAATTCGGACATGATCCACACCAATCGAATCAGAAGGGCCGCCACCAACGCGACTGCGGTCGAATATCGCGGTGCCAAGAGGGGAATGATGACCAACTCGCGAACGCCAATACCACCAGGTATCAACGAAACAAACCCGCCCACTGTTGCCAATGCAACGGCCGCCAAGATCAACCAAAAATCAGACCACGCGACCGCGGTTCCTGGAATCGCATCAATTACAACTAATGCACTCATCCCTGCAACCATCCACGCCAACGACAAAATGACGATCCCCCAAAAAAAAGTGATCCAGGTCATCTCGGGACTCACTGCTGCCGGAGCTGACTTCTTCAGTTTACCGACGGTGCGAGCCAATCGCTTGAAGTTCGGAGGTATCGTGACCAACCCGGAAACGATCATAATCGTAAGCGCCAAAGCCCGGAGCCATGAACTGCCATCGCCCGAGAACAAAAAATATGCCGAAGCAATTTGCGCACCAACGAAAATCCACATTAACGTTTCGACAAACACACTTGCAATTGCTGCGCCCAAACGAGTTCGCTCTGAACGTACCATGTCGGCACGAATGACAACGACCATGGCCTTGCCCGGCAAGTACTTGCCCAATTGGCTGAAGGCAAATGCGCGAATTGCAGTAAGCGGACTGACTTCGCCGCCAAGCGAAATCAGTGCTGATCGCCAATACAGTGCGGTAATGACCAAGGTCGTGGAATACAGAAATACTCCCAACGCAATCGACAACCAATTCAAATTGCTGAGCGCGATGGGCTCATTGCGAAGTTGCTGCCAAGCCTTGTAAAACGCAATGGTCAGCCCGATTCCAACGGCGATCGCGACAATTGTTCGAATCGCAGGCAACCAACGACGAATTCCAGAGTCCGGTTGATTCACTGCGGAAGATTCCCAAAGAGATCGTCGCAAACTAAGTTGCGGCTAACTGGCGACTAAGGCTCCGAATTGCTCGGCGAAAGATCTGATCCCAAATTCTTCCAAATCATCGCCCTCCGCAATGGCTCGATTCTCAAGACGACTTCGCCGTTTTGAAACAAACGAACGGTGCCGCTTGATTCGCTAACGACTACGGCTATCGCTTTTGTATTCTTGCTGATTGCTGCCCCAGCGTAATGCCGCGATCCTAAACCGGTTGTCATTGTCAATTCGACAGGTGTCGTATCGATAATCCGGCAACTAGCCTCGACCGTTCCATCAGCTGCAACTACGAACATCCCATCTAATTGAGCGATTTCTTTTAGGTTCTCTCGGACACGGAGATCGGCCAGCGAACGCTCGCGCCGCGGATAGCCTTTGACGAAATCGAATCCAGAAGGCTGACTTTGTTCCAGCACCTGCCGGTGATCGCCGACAACAAACATTGTTCCAACCGGCTTCCCCTCGCGTCCCTCTCGGCCAATTTCGACCGCGAGATCAATGACCAGTTTCAATGTGTCCAAAGGGACATTCGTCTCCAGTTTTTTCAGGTCGCGGGCCGTTAGTTTCCCCAGACGTTCGTTCAATTCAATCAAACTTAACGTGTCGACGGACTCATTGTCGAATCCGCTGTAAACCGCTACCACACGGGCTCCCGGTTCGATCCATTCATTTGCTACGGCCTCAAGAATCGCTTGTGTGAGCTGATCATGAATCGTGGTGTCTGTACGTTCCAATAGTATGACGCCAAAGCCGTTGTCTTTCGCACGGGCAATTACCGTATCCAAGTGACTTGCAACAATGATTTGTTTGTCGCCCGCGACACGGATAATTGGTTCAAAATCGGCAAGGTACTCCAGCAACAACAGGACGTGGGCCGATGATGTCGACTCCGCCAAGTTAATGGCCGAATCGACGAAAGCGTAGAATTCACGGCTTTCATCGGAAAAAGACATATTATTTCTGTTATGGTTTTTTGTGAATTTAAACTGAATTACAAGCGGTGGCAAGGACAAGCCAAGGCTTCGCCCTGAATAATCGCCTTTTGTCGTTTGCCGCTAGGCAAGTCAAACAACCGCTATTTCAGTTTCGTCGGTGGCTCGGACGCGGTGCGATCAGGACTGCCTACAATGTGGTCAGCATACTGACGCCAGGCGCGCAGGTCATCGCCGAACGACTCACCGGAGACACGAGCCATTGATTGTTTGGCCCGCGCCAGGATCGCTGGATCCGGATCCGAAAGGGCCATCCGCAGTGCAGCAATGGAATTGGTGCCAGAGAAATCTCCAAGCGCTTCCGTGGCCTCAAGCCGGACGTCAACATTCGTGTCGGAGCCCAAAATCTTCTGGAGCATCGGTACCGCGGTTTCGCCCGACATTTTTCGCCACGAATTGACCGCAGTCAGTCGAACTTTGGCTTCAGGGTCCCGCCCCGCTTCACGCAACGCTTCATGACTCTCGGCGCAATCGAGTTCTCCCAATTTCGAGACTGCATGAAGACGAACCAATAGGATTGGGTCATGCAAGGCAAGTTTGGCGAGTTCTTCCGCCGCTTGATTTTTTTCGGCAACCGAGCCGCTCGCTGCCTGATCGACAATTTCAGACATCATTCGCTTCTTCTTGAAGAGCGTGTCGGCCATCTGCTCTTCTTGCTGCCACTTCTGTCGAGCCCATGGGGAATACCGGCCGGTTCGCCATAACGGACCTTCGGCGCAACTACAAAAAGAAATTGCGAAAATGGCTAAAAGCAAAATTTGTTTAAAAAAGCTTCGGTTCATCCACGCCACCTATTGCGATTCACAGTCGATTTGGCGGGGACTTTATCAAATGGCCCAAATACGAACGAGGGCAATCGCCCCTTTTTTCGCTAGCAGTTTCCGTCGCAAACGAAAACGGAGGACAGCACCAATCAATGCTGTCCCCCGTTCGAATTTTGGAGTGGCACCACAATGACGTGGCACCAAAATGACGTGGCACCAAGATGACGTCGTGTCTACCGTTTACAGTTCGACCGGCTGGTCGTCGTTCTTTGGTTCTTCAATTCTGGGTAATGCCTGATGAGTGCCTGGGCGGACTGATGCGGCATTCTTCTCATCATAGTAGGTGCCATATCCGTAACCGTATCCGTAGCCGTAGCCATTGTAAGAGTAGCCAGCTCGATAGGCACCGTAAGTATATTGGCTGCCATAACCTGACTGAGCACCGACACCATTGACTACCACGCCAACGATATTGGCTCCGACATTGCGAAGGACTTCGACAGCCCGTTCGGCACTGATGCGGACATTCTTCTTGATTCTCATACAGATGACGACGCCGTCAACGCGTGCTGCGATCGGGCAGGGGTCAGTGACAGCGAGTAGAGGCGGGGTGTCGATCACCACGAAGTCATATTCATCACGCATTTGATCGATCAGCAATTTCACTTGAGGCGAAGTGACCAGTTCCGCTGGATTGCTGGGCTTCATGCCGCAAGGCATGATTGACAGGCCTTCGATTTCAGGGCATTCGCAAATAACGTCCTTCCAAAACGATTCGCCGCTGAGAACAGTCGAAAAACCTTCTTTCGCGTTGATGCCGAAGGTCTGAGCGATTCGGGGACGACGCATGTCGCCGTCAACCAATAAAACTCTCTTGCCTGACTGAGCGATCGAGACAGCCAGGTTCGCGGCAGTCGTTGATTTGCCGTCGCCCGGCGTGGGAGAGGTCACTTGAATAACCGTACTCTTGTTGCCTTGGGCATTGAAGAATAACGCGGTTCGAACCGCTCGATACGCTTCCGACACTTGTGACTTCGGACGATGATACGTGCAAATCGAAGGTTCGATGATCGAGTTTTCGAGTTGAAATCGCTTGGCCTGGCTGATCACGGGGATGTGACCAACGAGCGGCAATCCCAAAGCACGAATGACTTCGTCTGGATTGTGGAATGTCTTGTCAGCAAGGTCCACCAAGCAACCGAGACCGAAACCAAGCAATGATCCAAGGAGACCACCGATTGCCAATACCGCTGGCAAAATTGGCCATACCAACTCACCTTGGGAAGGCTCTTGTTGGATTTCAAAGATAAAGCCGTTCTCTGCAAATTTTTCGGCTTCCAAATCACCCGTTGGGCTCAACTGCATGATTTGATTGGTAATTTCGTTGTGTTTTTGGCGAATAAACTCTCGTTCTTGATTCAGTTTTTCGCGTCGTTGACGCATGTCAACCAATCGCGCTTCGGCCTCGACATGGATGTTTCGCTCTGCCATCAAATCCTGCAAACTAACTTGCAGTTCTTCGATTTGGCTGTTGAACTTTTCGATCTGCCATTCGAGGATTTGGCCGGGAGGAATCGTATTATTTTCGAGTGGTGTTTCGCTTTCAGCTGCAGCAACGCGCTCGTCGTACATCTTGCGGAATTTGGCAACTCGTTTTTCTGCCATTTCGTAACGGTGATGACCTGATCCGTAGCGTCGCTTGACATCTTCAAACTCAATTTCCGCCTTGGCGATATCATCCAGCATCCACTCGTAGGCTTTCGCTTTCTCGACTTGAAGTTGCTCTTTGCGGTCCTTTTCCAAGGAAAAGACGCGGTCCTGTTCCAATTTCCAAACTTCTTTCGCCATTGCTTCCGGACCATCTTGCATCGCTTGCAATACTCGATCGCGCGTTGTGGTCAACGAAATCAGCTTAGACTTACCATCCGCGAGCTGAGGATCAAGTTGTCGAATCGTACTTGCATGAATATCCATTCCATTCGAGTCACGCGGAGCAACCAAGTCGTCATTTGGCAGCGCCAGGATTTCGGATTCCTTGTCTTTCAGTTTTTGCTCATAGACCAAGGCATGTTCTTTGTATTTATCGATCATGCTCGTTGTTTCTGACGCAAACTTCTTTTCCAAACGTGCTCGATAGGTTTCCGTCAGGTTATTGAGGACCGCTTGGGAGTCTACTGGACTTGCAGCACGGAAAAACAACGAGAACAACCATGGGTCTTCTTTGTCAGGCAAAACCTCCAAGTTGTCTTGGATCTTGTCGATTGTTTCGTCCTTCGTAATCGAAATGTACGAGCTCTTCGTGTACAGGTTGTACGTATCACAACATTCCTTGATCAGCTCGCGTTGCACAACGTACTTGTCATGGCGAGTCGGCAAGATATCTGCTGCATTGGGCAGGCCCGATTTTGCAGTCAAATTACTCAAGCGGATGAAGCCTTGGTCTTTTGGCTGGATTGAGAATTTCGCGATCGATTGGTATTGGGATGGAGTTTTGTAGTGGTACAGGGTTCCGAGCAACAGCCCAGCCAACATCCCCAAGAAAATGATCCATTTACGACGATTCAAGACGCCCCAAAAGTCAAACTTTGACTCAACGTTAAACTCCGGCATACTTGCCATCGGTGAATTCGGGAAGTTCGAGATGGTATTGGACATAGTCGCGAACGAAACTCCAAGGATGAGAGATGATCAAAAGATTTGAACTGGCGAGAAAACGACGACTTTGCAGTTCGTTGTCACAAGTCTCAATATATCAAGGAATCGTTGTTTCTCAATGACTTCCCCATTCCAATTCCCCCTTTCGCGCCAAGAATTACAGCCGACAGTCATGCAAAACGGCACAGGCCTAACAGTCTTCCTGCAAGGATTTTTTGACACAACCAAATTTGGAGCCCCACTCGAATTGGACAGTTGGGATTGCTACCATTTGCTTGATGTCCTCGACTCCCATGATGCAGCAGTACGAAAAAGCCAAGGCAACTTGTGGCGATGCGATTCTATTGTTCCGAATGGGTGATTTCTACGAGTTATTCCACGAAGACGCACGGGTTGCGGCCAAGATTTTAGGTCTGACGCTCACCAGCCGCGATCGTAGCGAAAATCCGGTGCCGATGGCGGGATTTCCATTTCACCAACTCGATGGATATCTAGCGAAATTGATTAAGGCCGGATTGCGTGTTGCCGTTTGCGAACAGATGGAAAACCCACAAACTGCGAAGGGCCTTGTGCGGCGGGAGATCACGCAAATCGTCTCCCCCGGCACGGTCACCGACGGCAGTATCTTGGACCCGGCAGAAAGCAACTACCTTGTCGCCCTCGTTCGTGGTAGCAAAGGCAACGAACGACAAATTGGAATCGGCTGGGTCGATCTTTCGACCGGCCAATTCGCCGCAGCGATCTCCACAGAAGACTCAGTCGGCGACCTTGTTGAGCGACTTCATCCCAGTGAAATCCTGTTGGGTCAAAACCAAAAAGAGTCCTTATTGTCGAACACGGGCGCTATCGCCATCACGACCCGACCCGATTGGACCTTTAGCGAAAAGCGTTGCCACGACACCCTGAAGAAAAAATTCAATATCGCCACGCTCGATGGCTTTGGCTTTGACGACCGCGAAACGCTCGCCTTTCAAGCAGCCGCTGGAATCGTTGAATACCTAAAAGAAACTCAATCGTCTTCTTTGGAACATATCGTCAAACTTTCTCCGTACCGCGCCGCCGAATTTGTCGAAATTGACCAGGCGACATGGCGTAGCCTCGAAATCACCCGCACGATCCGAAACGGTGATCGCGACGGTTCGTTATTTGGAGTGCTCGACCGAGCAGTGACACCGATGGGCAGTCGCTTGCTGGGGCAATGGCTCTCCGCTCCACTTCGGAACGTGACAAAAATCAATGAGCGTTTGGACTCAGTGGAGGAACTCGCAGCAAACAACAAATTGCGTGGCGAATTGCGGAGCGACCTGCGAACTATTTTTGATATGGAACGTGTGATTGCCCGAATCGTCGCCGGGCGAGCGACGCCGCGCGATCTTAAACAAATCGCTAACTCACTGGCGTTGCTGCCGACCGTCAAGCAACGCATTGCCGGACTATCTTCGGCACTTCTGCGGCGACTCGATGAAAATTTTGATCTACTGCCGGATCTGCGTGCGACACTTGAAAGTGCCCTGATCGACGACTGCCCATTGCAGACAACTGGCGGGGGGTTTGTAAAAACAGGTTATCACACCTCACTCGATCAATTTCGAGAATTGGCTCAAGGCGGCAAGCATTGGATTGCTGCCTACCAACAAAAAATCACTGCTGAAACGAACATCACGAATTTGAAAGTTGGTTTCAACCAAGTCTTTGGTTATTACCTTGAGGTCACTGCTTCACATCAGAACAAGGTCCCGCCGTCCTTCATTCGCAAACAGACTCTCAAGAATGTGGAACGTTACATCACGCCAGAGTTAAAAGAGTATGAAGAAAAGGTGCTGACTGCGGACGAGCAAGCGAACGCACTTGAGCTTCAGATTTTCGACGAACTCCGAACGTTGACCCGCGGTTATACTGCGAGGTTGAAGAACATCGCGGGACAAATTGCCTTGCTCGATCAACTGTGCGGCCTCGCGCAATTAGCGTCCGACCAGAAGTATTGCCGCCCAGAAATCAACGATTCCACCAATTTGGAAATTATCGAGGGACGCCATCCGGTACTCGACATCGCACAACCATTGGGCGCATTCGTTCCCAATGACACGCGGATGAATTTGAACGAAGGCACCATCCATCTGATAACCGGACCGAACATGGCTGGAAAAAGCACTTACATTCGCCAGGTCGCCTTGATTACATTGCTCGCTCAAATAGGCAGTTTTGTACCTGCACGTTCTGCCCGCATCGGCGTCGTCGATCGAATCTTCGCCAGGGTCGGAGCCAGCGATGAGCTGTCGCGCGGCCAGTCAACATTTATGGTAGAGATGACCGAGACCGCACGGATTCTCAACACGGCAACCGATCGCAGTCTCGTGATTCTGGATGAGATTGGTCGAGGAACCAGCACCTACGACGGCGTTTCCCTAGCTTGGGCGATTGTGGAGTTTTTGCATGAACATTTGGCCTGTCGCACGTTGTTTGCGACCCATTACCACGAAATGACAGCGCTGTCGCAAACGTTTAATCGGGTGAAGAACTACAACGTCAGCGTTCGTGAATGGAATGACAAAATCGTGTTTCTCCACAAGATTGTGGCAGGCGCTGCCGATCGCAGCTATGGCATTCACGTCGCCCGCCTGGCGGGAGTCCCTGAATGGGTCAATCGCCGCGCCGAGCAGATTCTGGAAAACTTGGAGTCAGGGCGGACGACTGAAAACGAAACCTCGTCTGCCGCATCTCGCAAATCAAGTGAATTTCAAATGACTCTTTTTGAGATTACCGATCATCCGTTGATCGACAAAATCAAAAGAATCGACCCGGATCACATGACACCTCTTAACGCCCTGGAGACGCTCCACGCTTGGAAAAAGGAATTGAGCAGCCACTCACAGTGATTTCGCGGCTGCTGATCGATCGCCGGCAACACGCATGTCGAAAATTTCAGTCCAACACGCCCAGCAGTTTGTCTTGCACAGCCAACTCCTCGCGACGCCTCTTCTGGCTTCTGGAAAGCAAGGTGTCTTAGACACGATTCGCCATCTGGGCTACGTGCAGATCGACACAATTTCAGTGGTCGAAAGGGCTCATCATCACGTTCTTTGGACTCGAGTGCCGGACTATCAACCCGTTCATTTGCAAACCCTGGACGAAACCGACCGCGCAATATTCGACTATTGGGCTCACGCGGCGAGCTACCTGCCGATCGAATCTTACCCATATAGCCTCATCCGCAAAACAACGGTCGACGATGGGTGTGGTTTTTGGCGACGGACCGATCCAGTACTTGCCGCCCATGTGCTGGACCGAATCAAACGCGAAGGGCCATTGATGGCCAGGGACTTTGAAAAGGAAAAAAATGCTCCCGAGCACCCTTGGATGATTCCAGCAATCAACCAAGTCATTCGGCAACTTTTCATGACGGGAGAACTCATGGTTTCCGGTAGGAAGGGTATCCAAAAATCGTACGACCTGACCAAACGAGTGTTGCCCAAATCAATCAGTCGAAAAACTCCTTCAATGCGGCAATTCATTGAGTACATTGTTCGCCGCGACCTTCAAGCTCACGGACTCGTCAAACTTACAGAATTTGGCTATTTGCTGCAGCTGTCGAACAAGGAAATTGGGGCCGTGGTTGAAAAGCTGCGGCGCGCTGCGGAGGTCGTTGAAGTCGCGATTCATGGAATGTCTGGAACCTATTACTCATTCACCAAAAACCTTGAAGAATTTTCGCCCACGCACCAAAAAGCCTTTCATATCCTTTCGCCGTTTGACAACTCCATCATTCAACGTAAACGAACCGCAGAGCTTTTCGGATTCGAGTACACGTTGGAATGCTATGTGCCGTCGGCAAAACGCAAGTTTGGTTACTTTGGTTTACCGTTACTCTACGGCAACCAGTTTGTTGGGCTTCTCGACGCGCGTGTTGATCGCAGATCGAAAGTCCTCGAAGTTCGAAAACTCCAATGGTCTGTAAAAAAGGCCGGCGACCTGCAACGCGCTTTCAAACAACGGCTGGGTCAATTTGCCCAGTTCTGCGGTTGCAACGATGTTGCGGTACTCCGGCGTGACGGATGAGTTCTGGTCGTTAAGCCAGGGAAAAAGGGAGAGTTGATCGTAAGCCGGGTTCTGTGTGTCGACTGGCGACCTGACAACCATTTATCTAGGACGACGATTGCTCGCCGTCTCATGCAACCTACCCGAGAGTCAAATGTGGCGGACCGCCGCGTCCTCTCTGTTTGGTCTTGCTCCAGATGGGGTTTGCCGAGCCGAACAAGTCACCTTGCTCGCTGGTGGGCTCTTACCCCACCGTTTCACCCTTACCCTCGCCAGTCTTGCGACCGACGACGGCGGTTTACTTTCTGTGGCACTTTCCCTGATCTCACGATCGGTCGGCGTTACCGACCATCCCGTCCTGCGGAGTCCGGACTTTCCTCTCGCTTTTTGCAAAGCCAGCGGTCATCTGATCAACTCTCCCGCATCATTGTGCGTTGTTCGTTCCGGAAAGTCAAAACACCAGGTCATTTTGAGTTGTCGCGAACGAGTCCTCGTTGTTTCTTAAATTCCTCCAGTTGCGACAAACGGGGAGTAATGAGCTTGATAAGCTTCGATCGAAAATCCGAGACAATCAACTCCATCTCCAAGGGCTGATAGTCGGTCATGAAGTCACATGAGCTGACAAAACCGTCCTCGTGTCTCGCGACTCCGTTGTCAACAATGACGTCGACAAAATCGAGCATGAATCGCTGCTGAGTCCGGTCCAATACGTACAGATCGTACTTCGTCATCGTTCCGTACTTTTTGCTTACTAGAACCAAGTTGGCATTGATTTGTTTATTGAAACCCAAGGTCACAGCTTTTTCTTCCGGCTCGACGTACTCGCCCTGCGTGTTTGGAGCGGTCGTCGCAATCCACGACTGCTCGCCAACCACTTGAGTCCATAGGACGTTGTAGTCGATTCTGGAATTCGTCAGCAGCCAAATGACCACCGCCGCTCCAATCAGTGCCAGCCCCACTTTCCACAACCATCGCCGCGACGATTGATTTGATTCAACCGATCGGTTGGGATCGTCAACGTGCACTTCAGCAGGATCAGGAGCCATGCTTTTATTTCTATGGGAGCGATGGATTTGAGGCCCTTGCATTATAAATCACCTCCGGCGAGTTACGCGACTAGTCGAAAACGACCTTGGGCAAAAAGGTATTGCGACCGTTGCCAAAATTTCTGTGTAGGCTTTCGAATCGTTGTTTCGCAAATGCCTGGGTGGTAAGATTCCGTCGATGAACAGACGCTAGTGCGAAGCGAAGCCAATCGATTCCTGAAAACAAGGGCTGGCGAAAAATGGGTGCGATCCAAAAGGACGACAAGATTGCGACCGTCGCTGAGCATTACGCGTCGCATCTTGCCCCAATCTATTCGTGGATGGTCGGCGACTTCGATGCTGCCGTACGGGCAAACGAACTTTTCTTTGACGAAATCAAGATAAATCCCACGACAGTGGGAACAGCAGTTGATCTGGGTTGCGGCCACGGAATCCAAACGATCGCGCTCGCTCGTCGTGGCTTCCAGATAACAGCAATTGATAGTTCGCAAATGCTGCTAGATGAACTGGAAAGCCATACTGCCCGTTTTCAAGTCGCAACCGTTCAGGACGATTTAATAAATGTGTGCCATTGGGTACCGAACCCCGTGGAGGTAATCGTTTGCATGGGCGACACATTAACCCATTTAGTTTCTTACGACGATGTTCGCCGTCTTATTCTTGCTTGCAAAGAATTGTTGACCCCTGGCGGCGGGCTAGTCTTCACCTACCGCGACTACTCAGGGACTCCGCCATCCGGTTTCCAAAGATTTATCCCGGTTCGCTCCGATGAAAACAGGATTCACGTTTGCTTCCTTGAGTTTGGTTCCACAAACGTCTATGTCCACGACATTTTGCATACACGGGCAGAAGAAAAATGGACAATGTCCGTCAGTGCGTACCCCAAGCTGCGAATTGCTCCACAGTTTGTCTCAGCAACAGCCAGCGATTGTGATCTTCTACTTGCGCACCAATCGGTCGACCGCGGTATGACACGTCAGTTGTTCAGGCGACCACTTTGACGCGTGGCCCACCAGAATGGCTCGCGGACCGGAATCGTTCGTTTATTCAGGCCGCTTGAAGATCTTTTCCAATGCGTTGGCTTGGGCTGTAACTACGATGCGGTCGCCTGGAAGAACTTGGTAGTCTTGCTCAAACTTGAGAATTCGCTTCGAAGGTTGAAAATCGAATGCCATCTTAAGTGTCTTTCCCGATTCAGGAACGACTCGGAACAACTCAACATCCATGTTGCGAAATTTCTTGAGGGCTCCTGATTGCTCCAATGTCCCTTGGACCGTCAAGCCTTCGGAAACGCGACCTGTGTAGATATTGGACTTGCCCATCGAGGGAACAAGGACCACTTGGTATTCGCCAGAGGACGCCTTGGCGGAGTCCGTCGGAATTGATTTGTTGGCAAACGGGGTCAAGGTTGTGCAGCCGATACTGAGTCCGATTGTGGCCGAAACCATCAAAGCCAACATTCCGTGATTCATCGAGAGTTTCATCGCCAAAGTTCCTTGCTGCGCGTTAAACTTTTCCCAATCCCCCCGATCCATACCAGCGATATCGGCAGACCTTGCGGCCGACTTTACGAAATTCTACGGCTGCTAGCGAATTTTCGCTGTGGAACGAGATCGAGAGGCGAAAGCCGCGATCTCCATCAATTCTATAGCAAATTTCCCTTCAGTTCTGGCCCAAGACTGTGCATGGTTTTGTTTGTGAACGAGGACGTTTACACTGGTCCGTTCGATCTTCATTCGATTCAAGCTACCAAGAGTCAATACGCTGCATGAAACCTAATGCCTTCGCTATTTTGGCCGCTCTCTTTCTTTTGGCGTTTGGACCGTTGTGGCTGGAAGCACAAGAAGGGAAAAAAGGCAAACCGAAACGTCGACCCGAACCTAGCGAAAAACCAGTTCGCACTGAAGTCATCACGCCGATTCGGAACGAGTCCTTCAACAAGAAAGGCTCGGCCAAAGAACGCCGACAGGGAGGCGATCCTCGCTCAGTTGGCGATGTACTTGTATTCTCAGGGGCCCAAGACGGCGATCGCCAAGTCGATCCGCAGATCGCAGTTGGTGGCGACCACGTTCTACACGCCACGAATCACGGTCTCACCATTTACGACAAAAAAGGGAATTGGGTACAAGGCGTTTCGCAAGACGCGTTCAACGGCGGTATCGATCCGAAACTGTTCTTCGATTCGCACAACCGCATCTTTGGATTTGACTTATGGAATCCTTGGGACAACGAAAAAAAGAAGCCCGTAAATATCTCCATTTCTGAATCGGCAAATCCGACAGGCTCGTGGAATACCTATCCAGTGCCAGCACCAAACGGTGTCGACGGGGGAGGAATTGGCTATAGCCGTTCGTGGATCGGATACTCGTTTCCAGGGGGCGACGAACAAACTTTTGTGATGCGAACGGAAGAGGTTAAGTCTGGAAAACCCGCGACGGTCTATCACTTTTCGGGAAACCTTGGTCAGCCAATCGCCAATCAAGACGCAGATAACGATTTGTATTTCTTCCAACTAACCAATGAAGAATTTGTAATTCGCAAGATCTCCGACACTGGCGATGGCACGCCAACTTCTGCATTGGTTTCTCGCGCGAAACACAATCTGAAATACGTCGGCTGGCCCCCGCAATCGCCCCAAAAAGAGTGTGAAAAGCCGACGGCATCGGGAGATCGAAATCCCAAAAACCTGGTGAAGCAGGGCGGTGATCTGTGGTTTTCTCACACCGTTAATTGCGAAGGTCGTGCGGCAGTGCAGTGGCATCAACTCAAATTGGATGGATCGGTCGTACAGTCCGGGAGAATCAGCAACCCATCAGCTTCGTTTATCCAAACCACTATCGCCGTCAACAAGAATTTGGATGTGCTGGTTGGCTTTCAACAAACCAGCGATACGATGTTCATCAGCCCGCGATTTGCAATTCGCCGAGCTTCCGATCCACTCGGACAGCTCCGCGAGACGGTATCAATCGGAGAGGGGCTCGCCGCAACAAAAGGTGGGCCATGGGGTGACTACAGTGGCAGCATTGTGGATGGCGACAATTTGCTTGACTTGTGGACGGTGCAAAGCATTGCCGATGCACAAGGGAACGGTGATACGGTAATCGCCAGATTTCCCATTCGCGACTGACCAATGGCCAAGAGGTATCTATGAGTCGCAATGAGCGGCCACGAACGAAACTGTGTGACGATTTGTCCTTAGTCGTTACCGACGACGGAAGCTCAACTTTGTATGACGAGAAGTTGGGAGAGACCTTTCATTCGGAGTCCGGAGCTGCTGCCGAATCGCGTTGCGTCTTTTTAAAAAACTCAGGAGTTGCCATTCGCCTGCAGCAGCAACAGCCGACAAACGTATTGGAAATTGGTATGGGCACAGGGTTGAATTTTTTGCTAACCGCAGAGGTAGCCCGCAGGCATCAAACGCCGCTTGCCTACACCGCGATCGATAATCGCTGGATCAATTGCAAAACATTGCAGCGTTTGGCGTTCGACCAGTTGGTTGCCGACCCTGACTTGCTGATCTCTTGGCTAAAATTCTCCGAACAGAATCCTCCGCCGCTAAATTCCCAGACCTCTGCAGAGTTTGATTCTGTGGCTTTACACTTCCTCTTTGGCAACGCACTTCAATCGAAGTTTTGCGGTTCGTTTGATGCAATTTACCACGACGCTTTTAGTCCCGCGTCCAGTCCCGATTTGTGGACGCCGTCATTCCTCAGACGGCTTTATGACGAACTGAAGCCAGAAGGCAGCTTGGTAACGTATTGCGTCAAAAGGCAAGTGCGTGAGGCGTTGAACGAGGTAGGATTTTCTGTTGCTAAAGCGGCCGGTCCCCTTGGCGGAAAACGAGAGGTGTTGGTGGCAACCAAAATCGCACGCTAAACATGCCAGAGCAGTTGGTTGGACCAAACTCGACGCGGCGCTGGGGCCTACGCCGCTTTTGAACGTTGAACGCGGAGCAATTCGGGTAATTTTTCCCGATTCAGGTCTTTAACAGCCGGTCTGGCGAGCGGGCCAACCATCCCTTTGCTCTTGTGCGACCAGACATGTCTGTTGATTTGCTCGACGATTTGGGCGGCAATCTCAACATTTCGAGCCGCTTGCTCAATGGTCACCAACGGATCTCGGAAGTCGCGAACGGCCTCCAACCAGTCGGTCTGCTCCGCTTCAATTGCATTGACGGGAGCGACCTCAACTTCGGACTTTTTCAAAACGTCGGTGAAGAGATGTTCGCGAACAAAAGTTTTTTGTTCTTCGCTGGCCGTCAGGAAGTCGAATTCTCGATTCGCAACCCAATGGGGAACTTGAACCGTCGTCACTTTATGTTTTGCCAGATCGACTGCGGCGAACCCCTTCGTGCCGAAGACCTTGAAGGTCCGTTCCAGCGTGAAGCTACACCGCGAGGCGGTCAAGTTGGCAACGCCCCCGCAGGAAAATTCCAGACGAACTTGTGCCATGTCTTCCAAGTTTCCGATGATCGCCATCCCGACGCTCTGGGCACTCACCAGATGACCAGAGAACATCTGGCAAACCAAATCGATGTCGTGAATCATCAGATCATGAACGACACCGATATCGGTGGAACGGTAGGTGAATCCCGATTGACGTGACGCTTCAATGTACTTGGGCGTCCCGACAGTTTCTTGGGCCTTCTGAATTGCCGGATTGAACCGTTCGACATGGCCGACTTGAAGGCAGATGCATTTTTCCCGGGCCAATTTCGCAAGTTCCCGGGCGTCATTGGCATCGACAGTTACCGGTTTTTCAATCAACAAGTGCTTGCCCATGGCGATCAAATCGCGGGCAATCTCCGCATGTTGGAACGAAGGCGTGGCAATGATCGCGACATCAATTTCGTCGACAATTTTGCGGTAATCGCTCACTGCGCGGATGTTGAACTCATTGATAGCCGCTTGTTGAGCCAGCGGCTGTGGGTCACACACGGCAACGAGCCGTGCAAGTGGATTTGTTTTGAGCAGACGAGCATGTATTCGACCAAGATGCCCGCCGCCGATGATTGCGGCGCGAAACTTTTTCATGCTGCGGCCTTTGGAACGGTAACGTGTCGAGTGCGACCGTGTCGCCCGTCGCGAGCCCCATTGAGAAAGTTCAACAAATGTTCGGCTTCCGGAGTGAGCTGATTCATGTTTTTCAAAACTTCACGGGCTTGTTCAGCCCCGACGCGGCCACGATACAACAAGCGGTAGGTTTCGTTGAGTGAAAGGATGGATTCTCGGGAAAAGTTGTTCCGTTTCAGGGCGACGATGTTGGTACATTTGCAACGTGCCGGGTTTCCATCGGCCAACATGTAAGGTGGAATATCTTGCATGACCTTGCTAACGCCACCGACGAAGGCATAGCTGCCAACCGAGGCAAAATGATGTACGGCAACTCCGCCAGACAACCCTGCGAACGAATGAATGTGCGAATGACCGCCCAGCATGGAGCCTTGGCCAATAATCACACGGTCGCCAACATAACAGTCGTGGCCAATGTGCGAACAAGCCATCAGGTAACAGTCACTGCCAAGCCGGGTAAAGCCTTCTTCCTTTTCAGAACCACGATTGATCGTGACATTTTCACGAATGATATTTCGGTCACCAATGATCACCTGGGTTGCTGTCCCGCGATAACTGATATCTTGAGGCTCTCCGCCGATGCAGGCCCCCGGCCAAATTACATTGTTTTCTCCAACGGTTACGACGCCCGAGAGCGTAACGTTGTTAATCAGGCGGGTTCCTGCCCCGATGATCGCATTCGGCCCGACCACGCAAAATGGGCCGATTTCGACTCCGGGACCAATTTTGGCACGGGGATCGACATCTGCAAGATTGGAAATTTTGGTAGGCATGGGAGTAGCCAATGAGGACGCGTTTTGTTGGATCGGAATTATGTCCACAGATGTACCCTCAAATAGGTTAAGCCGACTTACGTCGACTTTGGTCCAAAACAAATTGGTTTTTCAAACCTCGGATGAGTTCAGCATTTAGCTTGTGCCCACTGCGAAAGGCAGTGAATTTGCCGGCCAAATCGCAGCCTGCCAACGCAAAATCGCCAATCATGTCGAGGAGTTTATGCCGCGCGCATTCATCGGGAAAACGCAAAGTATTGTTTATCGGCCCTGTCGCTTCAAAGACAAGAATATCGTTGTAATTGACGCGACGGCCTAACCCCTGTTGGCGAAGTGAGTCCGCTTCAACACGAGTGACGAAGGTGCGAGCCGGTGCAATTTCCGTCAGGAAACCACGACTACCAAGTGTTGCCGCATACGACTGATTGCCAATCGCAGGCTCTTCGGGATACGACAACTCGTAATGCAATTCACAAGTGCCCAACGGGTTCGGTTCGGCCTTGATCCAGCAAGTCTCGTCTCCGACCTCATACACTTGATCGACGACCAAGCGCGATCGCCATTGGGTTTGTCGCACGATTCCGACTTGTGTTAATGCCTCGGCAAACGGCAGACTTGAGCCGTCAAAACCAGGCATCTCAGCCCGATCAACCCAAACTTGACAATTATCGATTTGCAATCCTGCCAATGCGGCCAGAATATGCTCCACCATATCCACGGCTGTGCCGTTACGAGACAATGTCGTGCGACGCGGCCCGTCAGCCCGGTGGTCGATATTAGCAGGGATCACCGGCAGACCAGGAAGGTCCCGACGAATAAAGGCGATTCCGTGTCCGACCGGTGCTGGACGAAACTCGACCGTTATATCCAGACCGCTCCAGAAACCAAAGCCGGTGACAATCGTGCGGCGGGAAATCGTTTGTTGATATCGTTGCGAGTGCAAGTCTCAGGTCCTTGTCTACTGAATATTTTTCGAAAAAGCCTCGCAAAACTACTGGCCGGCCACGCCACCCTTGGTGGCTGCCATGACTTTGACAATAGCGTTTGTGATGTCTTTTTCAGGACGGTAGAACACAACCGCACCGTTAATTTGTTGCATGATCGAATCGGGATCATCCACATTCATCTGCCCGCCGGTGTAACGCATCACCAATCGGATGTCGTTTTTCACGCAGTATTCTTCAATGTAACGGCTGACTTCGTTGTAAGTGTTGTAATGAATGTTGGCTTCGCGAACCGTCAACTCGCGGACTTTTTCACGTGCATCGAGATCTAACTGAGCAGCCTGGAGGGCCAAGTCTTTCTCACGTTGTTTGTATTCTGGTGACGTGGAAGTGTAGAGCGACGTTGTCTCTTCCATTTTCACTTGCAGCTCTTGACGCTTTTGCATCACGTCCTTCTGCAAACCTTCCGCCTCCTGTCGTAGAGTCTTTAGTTCGTCTTGAAACGCAGCGTGCTTCTCAAAAACGACGCCCAAGTCGACGATCGCGACGTTGGTCTGAGCAGTGGCTGCTTGTGGAAGAAGTACGCCCAAGGCGGTTACAAGCATCAGAATCGCAATCCATTGCGTTTTGTTCATGTCAGCACTCCTTGCTGTTTTGAATGATTTCATCCTGACTTATCGACGACAATCCATTTCTCGCCAACAAGCCCCTCGTTTCGACCTTCCCCAATCATTGGATTCGGTCGAGCTTTTTCAGATTGTGCCGATCTTTTGCAAACTCGTAAAGATCGATTTCAAAAAAAAGTATTTCGTCGAAAATCCACCAACAAACTGAGCATTTCCCAACAAAATCCCTCGACCGAACGCCGATAAAAAACGCGTCGTTAAGTCGAACTCGTAAAGGTCTCCCGCAACTCGTCTGCCAAATCTTGATACCGCGTGTAAAAACTGCGGGCCAAAAATGCTAAATAAAAGTTCAAAGCGATCGAGAACAACAACATAAACCAAAGAAAAGCAGTTTGCCGATTGACATCTTGTGCGGTCAGCCCTAGGCCACTTTGACCGAGCGGCGATTGACCTGGAATTTCTGCAGAAAGCCCTTTGCCAAATGAAGGGACCTGCGACTCCGCCTTCGCGCGTGCAGCAGCCAATCCCCGACGATAAATCTCTTCTTCGACCAGGCGATCGACTTCCTGCTGCGTGAACGTCGGTGAATAATCCGGGACTTGATTCCTAGGTGTTTGGACCAGAAACGAGCTCCCTGCAGTTCGTTGAGGTGGAACTTGAGCGTAAGTGCTCGTCCCAGTTCCCGTCGTCCGAAATCCATCCGTATTTTCTTGCGGTAGAGATTTCGCGTGAGCGCTCCAAGTGTCTGACGGTTGAATTTGACTGTTGCCTGAGGGTAGTTGTGAGCCAGTCCCCCGCGATCCAAAACCGGCATTATTCAGCGAATTGTCGCGATTTGCAGGCGAACCACCCGACCCCTGAAATGAACGCGAATCGTCTTGATTGGTAGGCAGATTTTGCGATTTTTGATCGCCAAAAGTGGATTTTGATCCGCCCTCGAATTCGCGAACGGGAGGCGTGCCAAAGGCCGAGGCTCGCGGTTGGGTGTTGACCGGGTTTGGCGATAATTGTGTGCCCAATCCACTTTGCTTGTCACGATTCAGTCGAGTCAAGTCAGCGACAAACTGGTCGACTAATTGGGCGACTCTCGGATCGTCGGTTTCGAAGGAAAACTGAATTTTTTCCGTGACAGTCACTGGCTCTTTCAAATCAAAATCAATCCCTGGACGACTCTCTGAACCATTGGCTTTGGAAAGCAACAACACTAAGTCTTCCGCAGAAAACGGGATTGGCAAGCGCTGGACTTCTTTGACTTGTCCTTGGGCGAAGCCATTCGAAGCAACGGCCATGAAGGCGATCAGAACCAGCATTAATTTCTTGTACATGTTGTTTCTACCAAGTATTCCCAAAAATCATCCTGACAGGTCGAGAAACGCTTTGGAATCCTTTGCTATCTTACTGAAGTTTCGCGAAATAGGTAAATACCGAAGTCGATGATAGCATTTCGGCGACGGCTTTTGGGGCTTAGCTGAGCGCGAGCATGGCTGACACCGAAACGCCGAAGTCCACGACCGTGACCTTACCGACCGGCAGTCGGTCGCTCAAATTGCGAAACGCAAGCTTTGCGACCGCAATCGCGAGTGTTTCATCCGCGAGAAAGCAATCGCCAATCACCTCGCCTGTATCCGCGTTTAAGCCGCTGGGAATATCGATCGCGACTCGATAGGCGGGCTGGCGATTTGCCCAGCGTATCGCATCGATGTAAAGCCCTTTTGGAGCGCCGCGACTGCCAGTTCCTAGAATTGCATCAACCACCAATGTGGTGTGGGCCGCTTTTGATTCCTTAAAAATGCCTGGGCCCTCGACAACCGCGATCTCCAAGCCTAATCGACTGGCGATATCAAAATTGGAAAGTGCATCAGGACTGAGTCGCTCGACATTGCCTAACAGGACGATCCGACACGGGACATCGGCAATTTGAAGATGTCGGGCTATCACCAAACCATCCCCACCGTTATTCCCGGTGCCGCACAGAATCCAGACACAGTCGGGCTGACGTCGCGCAATAATATCGGCGCATCCACGGCCAGCATTTTCCATGAGCACTAAACTGCTTAAACCCAAATGCTCGATGGCCAGGCGGTCGAACTTTCGCGATTGTTCACAACTGTAATACTCCATCAGCGCAGATTCCGAATGAAGTCGACGAATTCGCGATCCATGTCGGCCAGGTCTTTCGGAAAAAACTTGCGAAAGTCCGCCAATCTAGTTTCCGCAGAATCTTCAATAAGCGGCGGTTTTTCGCTCAAAAACTTCAAATAGTCCACGTATTCCTTCGAGTACTTAGTCATCAGGAAATAATTAAAGCCCCAAGCCTCTGCATAGCGATCCAATAATTGCTCTTGGTCGCGAAAAATTTCGTCGTCCGTCAACAACACTTCCAACTGGCCCGCCGCCCGAGGTTTGGTGGCCAACGCCTGACGCAGTGTCGTCAGCCTCGGTTGGTTGATTTGCCCGATCGCTCGCCACCCGGAATTCGCAGACAGGTCGGGCGGTTCAAAATACATCGCTAGGCCTTCGTTGACCCAGATTGGCGTCGCTGCCAGTCGCTGTTGCATACCCATGTTGAACATCAACTGATGGGTGCCTTCGTGAATAATCGTCGTGATCATGGCGAGTGCGTTTGGATTGGCGAGAATTTCCATAATCTGCCGATCGTCTTCTAATTTCTGACCGGGCTTCACCAATTGTGAAGTCAGATCGTACATCACCACTCGGTTGGTCATGAGGTTGTAATAGGCCACCATTGTTGCCGGCGGATCGATTCCGATATCGGTCTTCACAAACGTTGCATATTCTTCAAAACTGCTAAACACAATGGCCAATAACGGCTCCGTTGGCTCCATCAGTTTCCACTTGCGTTTGGCTTTCCAATGATTGGAAAAGCCGCGTAAAAGACGCTCGTAGAGGCCGCCAATGTATTTTGCGTAAGCTCGTTCGGTGTTGTAGGCGACAACAAAATGGTCCGTCGATTCGGTGCGAAACCCCGGGGGCAGGTTGGCGAGGAGACTGGCTGCCGCTTCCTTTTTTGTCAGCGGCGGCACCGGCTCGTCAACGTCCGTTTTTGACTTTATCTCATCTGCTTCAATCAACCATAGTCGGGCATCGACATCCCGAAACAAACAGCTTTCATCCGCGGCAGTCACCAGAAATTCGCCGCGCAAACGACATTCTTTCTCGTTTCGCACAAAGACGATTTCGTCTCCGGAAACTCCGTCACCAGCGAGAACCCAGGCTGCAAACAAAGTTCCAACCAGCAAACCGAAACCTAAGCGAGCGTTGAACAGGCCGGAAAAAAAATGGCATTTCGAATTCAAGATTTCCTCGATCCTTCTCTGTTTCTACAGTCCTTCGCCCCGGAGTACTATTGTAGACGATTTTACCAATGTGTCGAAATCATTTTTTGCATGCGCGGCGTCCGGACCGTAACAGCAAAAAAGCAATTCCCGTCAAACTGCCGCTGAGAACCATCGTCAAAAAGGTGACTGCGGCCGTTTTCTCATCGACTCCCGAATGCAAAAGTCCTAACGTCAGACGAGGCAAAGTATCAACTCCGGCAACTTGCACCATTTGCGAAGCTGACAGTTCACCAAGGATTAAGACAAAGGCGATTCCCCAGACGCCAACCAAGACTCCCTTGGAATTCGACCAGGCAATCGAAACCAATTGGCGAAACCAACCGGCCCCGTCGAGTTGAGCCTGCACAAAAAGATTGCGATCCGTGCTTTTAAATACCTGCCAGATCATGATCGCCACCACTGGCCAGACAAACAGCGAAGACGCTAATGTCGGAGCGACAATGGTTCGATCGGCAAAAGCAACCCAAGTACGTGCATTCGAAATCATCGACAGTTGAAAAACGAACGAACCAATTAATGGCCCCGGCAGAGCCAACATGGAAACCAACAAAAGCAAAAACAAGGCACGCACACCACGATGCCGAATTGCAAAAAAAGTAAGTACTGATGCCGTGACGAATACGAACAGCGATCCCACCGTCGCGATCGCCATCGACCAAAAAAACTCGCTTTGATAGTCCCGCAAACAACGGCCAATCGACGTCAAAAAACTCGACGGTTCAAAAACTTGTTGCGGTACGCCCTGAATTCGCCGCACGGCCATGCTCCCGCGGACGAATACGTTGGCGATGGGCGCTAGGAAAATTGCAAAGACCACAAGCGCCCCCAACGCCCGCTTACCCCACCCACCTCGCTGGTCGAGACGGTCCCATTCGTTTGTCGACAAATCCCAATCGACTTCCAAAAATCGCGCCGCCAGCCACCAAGCGGTCGTGCCAAACCAGCCCACCGTTATCAACTGCAACAAAACACTTAACTCTTGGGCCTCGGCACCCCAAGGAGTCAACATCTGCATTCCTTGCCCCATTGCATATCCGAGATAGATGTACTCGGCCAAGGTTCCGATTTGGTAGATATCCGTGACGGCAATCTCGCGCGAACAGACCAACATCACCCACAGAATCGCCAAGGCCCCAAACGGAATCAATCGCCTGAGCGTTATCTTCCAAAACACACCAGCGGAACTAGTGTCCAGCAATCCTTGTTCCTCGTATTGACCGCGACCGAGCGAAAGCCCCGCTGTGAGAATAAGTGCCACTTGCGGAGCAGCCGCGACGCCATGAATCCAAATTGCCGCCAACCAGCGGTTCACCAGAGGCGTGAAAGAATCCGTAATCGACAGCGTCAGCCAACCGAGTTTCCCGAAAATGCTGTCCCAAGCGCCAACCTGTACATACACGGGGACGGTGGCCAAGGTAACCAGCAACAGCAAATAAATAGTACGATGACGGCTGGTGTGCATCGCCGCAACCAACGGCACCGCGAGGGCCAACGAAAGAAAGCTGGCACCTAATCCTAAGCCAACCGTGGCCGCAATCACCCGCGCCGAGAGATGGCTCGCAAACGCCAACCAATACACGACGAGCAACAGCGCCGCGACGCACCAAATCACGGCCAAGAATCTTTGGGTATTGAAATTCATTCCCTAAATTCTACACCAACGATCCGACTCGCGCTCATCAGTCTGGTGCCGCAAAACTTGAGCTATTTCCGCATGATCGGCTTGCCATCGCGCGGTTTGATTTCCACCGAGTCGTTTTGGCTAACCGTTGGTTTTTTCGAAGAAGTCGTTTCTTCGTTGACGATCTTTTCCGTCAACTTGGCCATGTATTGCAGCAGACTGTCGTTGCCTTCGAAGCCTTGAACCTTTTCGTTCCAATCCAATTCCTTGAAAACAATCAGACCGCGTTCGAGATCGAGGACTGCGTACCCAGAACTCATTTGCTGCATGATTTGCGAGCGAATTTTATCGCTTTCGACGGGCGTCAAAATCTCGGTTCGAATTGAAATGTAGGCTTTTCCTTCCACCACTTTTTCCAGCTCGTGAAGTACTCGAGCGGTAAGGCTTTGAACGAGTCCGTTTTCATCTTCGACTTGGAGTTGGGTTGGAACCGCCCATTGATGGCCAATCGCCACCGGTTTCTCGGGCAGCGGAACAAGGATTTCGCCCACACCGAGACGAGCCTTCGAGAACTCTGACTTTCGGTTGATGATCTGGCCATCAGGTCGCGCCGTGATTGTCGACACGACCGAGCCGACAGACTTTTTGATTTCCTGAAACTCGGGCGGCGTGCCTTTTTCGGGTTGTTGGCTGTCGTACACGATCGGGGCTTCTTCACCAATTTTTTGCCACAGCATCAACGACTCGATCATATGCTCGAATTGAAAGGCTCCTTGAGATTCGGCCGAAAGCACCTTCCATTTTTTGGTGGTCTGGGTACGTGACGAGGTTTCTTCTGACTCGCCAGCCATTTGCGTTTTCGTTGAAGTCGTATGTTCGACGTTCCAGCGGATTACGTCGCCGGCCTTGAATTTGTACTGCAACAAGTACTTTTGTTTGTTGACCGCGTTTTCAGCGGCCTTTTCGACGAGTTTAGCCGTTTCGCTCTCGCCCGATTTTTTTTCCTGTGAAGGTTGTTGAGCGTCCAGCATTCCCGCCGCTCCAGAGAGTGCGGAGAAAGCTAAGATCTGCAGTATTGCCAGCGAAATCCGTTTCATGCGTTTCCTCCGTGAAGGGTCACTGTAACCTATTTTTTTTCGTGAAGCGTTTGTGGGTTGGATTTGTGGAAAACCCTACGCCCCAACCGAGCTTTTCGCGAAGTGTTTGGTAATAGTTGTTTTGCGCCACCTCAACCATGCTGAATTTGGTGGCGGATCGGGTAATTCGGACACGATGTTCGTGCGTCAATTGACAGATAACGTTGCCATCGATCACCAGCATGGACGTATCATTCGAATGGTTAATCACCAGTTCAAACGAGCGGTCTGCACTATCCACCACCGGGCGAACCGTAAGCGTGTGCGGACTGATCGGCGAAATGACGACGACATCCAAATCCTTGCGGACGATTGGTCCTCCCGCCGACAAGTTGTGGGCAGTCGAACCAACCGGCGTGCTGAGGATCAACCCGTCGCCGTGATATGATGCGGCAAGTTGACTGTCGACGTAAAGGTCAATTTCTTGCATTCGGAAGGGCGGTCCAGCTAGAATCGCGACTTCGTTCAAGACCATTTCCTGGTGCTGCTCGTGTCCATCAACACAGACGTGGCAGTCCAAGGTCACGTGATCGATCACGCGGAAATCGCCGCGCTCAACGCTAGCAAGTGCATCGAGGAGTTTGGCGGGCTGGATGTCGGCCAGAAAACCGAGCTTCCCGAGATTGACCCCCAACACCGGAATTTGGTGCCGACCAAGCTGCCTGGCGGCTCGCAAAATGGATCCGTCGCCGCCGAAGACTATGGCAAGGTCCGCCACCACTGGCTTGACGATTTCTTCGCCATCCAGGAATTGGGCTACAACTTTGACGAGCGGCTCAATCTCGGCGATCAGCTTTTGCAATAGGTTTGCGAAATTTGGCCGCTCCGAGAGCGAGCCCAGCAAAATTACTTTCGGTCGCTTGATCGCTTTGCCCGGAGTCAGCATGCCGACCGCCTTTTACTTACGACTTGAAACGGATCGATGAGGTGAACTGGCATTAAACATTTCGCGACAGGTATTTGCGATTCCCGTCCGATCGAGCTTAAGGTCGTGGAGCAACTCGCCCCGTTCGCCGTGTTCGATAAAGACATCGGGGATTCCTAAGCGCCGGACAAATTGAGTGTTGAGTCCCATTTCGTTGGCCGTTTCCAGAACTGCCGCACCGAAGCCGCCAATCAGCATTCCCTCTTCAACCGTAACAACGAAATCGGTTTCTTGGATGGCCCGGTTCACCATCTCGCGATCGATCGGCTTGGCGAAGCGTGCGTTGACAACCCGCATGCTGATGCCTTCTTCTTGCAATTTTTCGGCCGCCGCCAAACACTCTGCAAGTTGAATTCCAAACGCCAACAGCGTTCCATCCTTCCCTTCGCGGATGACCTCGGATTTCCCAAGTTCCACGGGTTGAATCTCGCGAGGAATTTCAACTGCGTTTTCTTTGGGATATCGAATTCCACAAGGCGACGAATGTTGCAACGAGAAGTCGAGCATCGCACCGACGTCGTTCGCATCGCCAGGAGCCATCACTACCATGTTCGGAAAGACCCGCATGTATCCAACATCAAACGTACCGTGATGGGTCGGACCATCTGGGCCGGTCAGCCCGGCTCGGTCCATCATGAATGTCACCGGCAGATTCTGTAGGCAGACTTCTTGGAAAATCTGATCGTAACTGCGTTGGAGGAAGGTGCTGTAGATGTCGACAATCGGACGCAATCCAGATTTCGCTTGGCCAGCCGCAAAAGCAACCGCGTGCGACTCGCAGATCCCGACATCAAAGAACCGATCGGGAAACGCCTCGCGCACCGGTTCCAGGGCATTCCCCTGACACATCGCCGCGGTGATTACCGTTACACGGGAATTGTGCCGCATTTGGTCGTAGATCGCGTCGCGAGCATGATGCGTGTAGGCCTTCGAACTGCTTTTCTTGATGATCACTTCGCCATTACGTCGTTCGAAGATGGGTGGCGTATGAAAGTAAACCGGATCCGATGCTGCCGGCTCGAAACCATGTCCCTTTTTCGTAATCACGTGCAACAGCACTGGCCCTTCCATCTCGGAAACCATCTTCAGGTACTTCTTCAGCAGTTGAATGTTATGTCCGTCGATCGGGCCAAAATACTTAAGGCCAAACTCTTCGAAGAGCATCCCGCCGTGTAAGCCGGCTTTGACGCCTTCTTTGATCTGAGCCAGCAATCGTTCGGTTGGATCTCCAAACACGGGTACCTTGTTGAGAAGGCTCACGACCTCTTGTTTGAATCCGGTGTACAACGGATTGGAGCGCAAGCGATCCATGTAACTTGCCAGTCCCCCAACGCGTGGGCAGATCGACATTTCGTTGTCGTTGAGAATGATCAGCATTTTGCTTTTAAGCGTGTTCGCATTGTTCAGCGCTTCAAAAACAATGCCCGACGGGAAGGCCCCATCGCCGATGACTGCCACGCAATGATTGTCCTTGATCCCCATCAAGTCATCGCCACTGCGCATCCCGACAATGGTTGAGACGCTGCTGCCCGCGTGTCCGGTAACAAACAGGTCGTATTCGCTTTCCTTGGGATTCGGGTAACCCATCAATCCCCCTCGCGTACGGATCGTTTGAAATTCGTCATAGCGACCGGTCACCAGCTTGTGCGGGTAGATCTGATGTCCCGTGTCCCAGATCAGTCGGTCGCGGCGAAAATCAAACGTGCTGTGCAGGGAGAGACACAAT
>WBZS01000328.1_pt1 | contig 70667 bp, 62 predicted proteins | sample 5204201 | NCBI WGS metagenome assembly WBZS01 (sample SAMN12344357, study PRJNA552823) | activated sludge metagenome | biome: Activated sludge suspended growth; feature: Nitrification reactor; material: Wastewater; isolation source: activated sludge from nitrification reactor of wastewater...
TCCCCGCCCACCACAGCGACACGCTGGGAAACCTGTCACACCCACACGCAAGAATCAGACCCCGACGGTGATCCTCAAGCCGTCACGACCACCCAACCCAATCCGACGAAAGATCGAGGCTAGCCAGTCAATGCAGCCAAATGCCGCAACCGCGCCAGTTCCGATTTGATGAACGCCGGTCCACCGGTGCGGGCCAGGACGAGCGCCGACCGGTTCTTCAACGGCGCCGCGGCCAGCAGCATCTCGGGCCAGCCCGGCAGCCAGCCCTCGTCCACCTCGACGAAACCCGAGTCATCCAGACCGAGCAACGGGTCGAGCGGCAGCCGATCGACCTGGGGAGCCATCGACGTCCGGGCGATCACCGTGCCGTCCCCACTATCGACCTGAGCAGCCCAGTTCACCCGGAACACTGTGGGTGCGGCCTGGGTAAGGATCGACGCTGCCTCCGCCGGATTCTCGGTCATCTCGTCCAGTACCGCGACGTCGGCCTGCAGCCCCCATCCCTCGGGATAGTGCGAGAACCACAACACCGAGACGTCCTCGATCGTCGTGCAGGCCGTGATCAGCGCGTCCGGAAGGGTACCCAGCGGCACCTCGACCATGAAGTCGTCCACCGCGAAACCGCCATGCTTCTCGACGATCTCGACGGCCTGGATATCAGCGCCGACGGTGCCGAGCGCCGTCGCGACGGCACCCAGCGAACCCGGTCGGTCGGGCAAGCCCACGCGCAGCAAGAACACCCCACCATTCTCCCGCAAATTTGTTACAAACAATGGAGTCCCGCCTCTTTCGCACCGGAAATCACCGATCGTGTTGCGATCGGCCACAGCCCGCGTCGTGCCCCGCTGGAGGACCGCTGCCAGTTGGGCGTCGTTCCAGTGCGTGCATGAGTGTCTCCGACGAGCGGGCACGTGGCGGAGCCACGAAGAGGAGAAAGTGCTCAGCTGCGTGCTGCGGCGGCGGCCCACCGGCTTTCGCCCATAAGATGGGCGGCCGGACGAGAACGAGGAGCATCTGGTGGCCCTGACCACAGCCGAGGTGGCACGCCTGGCGGCATTGGCCCGAGTCGAGTTGTCGGATGAGGAGCTGGCTCGGCTCGCCCCGCAACTGGACGTGATCCTGGACGCGGTGGCGCAGGTCACCGAGGTGGCCGGCGACGACGTCCCGCCGATGTCCCACCCGCTCCCGCTGACCAATGTCTTCCGCGCCGACGAGGTGCGGCCCTCGCTGCCGGCCGACCAGGTGTTGGCCGGCGCGCCGTCCGTCGAGGACGAGCGCTTCCGGGTGCCGCGGATCCTCGGGGAGGAGCAGTGAACGAGTTGCTGCGGGCGAGCGCCGCCTCGCTGGCCGGACGGATCGCCGCCGGCGACATGTCGTCACGCGAAGTGACCCAGGCCCACCTGGACCGAATCGCCGCCGTGGACGGCGACGTGCGCGCCTTCCTACACGTGGACGGCGAACGGGCACTTGCCGCCGCGGACGCGGTGGACGCCCGGCGCGCCGCCGGGGATGCGCTCGGACCGCTGGCCGGCGTGCCGATCGCGGTGAAGGACATCTTCTGCATGACCGGCGCGCCCACCACGGCCGGCTCCCGCATCCTCGAGGGCTGGCATCCGCCCTACAACGCCACCGTCACCCAGCGCGTTCTGGACGCCGGGCTGGTGGTGCTCGGCAAGACCAACCTGGACGAGTTCGCGATGGGCTCGTCGACCGAGAACTCCGGCTACGGCCCCACCCGGAACCCGTGGGATCACGACCGGATCCCCGGCGGCTCCGGTGGCGGCTCATCGGCAGCGCTGGCGGCGTTCGAGGCCCCGCTGGCGCTCGGCACCGACACCGGCGGCTCGATCCGGCAGCCGGCGTCCGTCACCGGCACGGTCGGGGTGAAGCCGACCTATGGCGGCACCTCCCGCTACGGCGTGATCGCAATGGCGTCCAGCCTCGACCAACCGGGACCGTGTGGCCGCACCGTGCTCGATACCGCATTGCTGCACCAGGTGATCGCCGGCTGGGACCCGATGGATTCCACCTCGGTCAATGCTCCGGTGCCGGACGTGGTGACCGCAGCCCAGCAGGCCGATGTGGCCGGCATGCGGATCGGCGTGGTGAAGGAGCTCGGCGGCGAAGGCTACGCGCCCGGCGTCGAGCTGCGCTTCCGTGAGGCGCTGGACGCCCTGGCCGGGCTCGGTGCCGAGATCGTCGAGGTGTCCTGCCCCAACTTCCGCTACGCGCTGGGCGCTTACTACCTGATCATGCCCAGCGAGGTGTCCTCGAACCTGGCCCGCTTCGACGCGATGCGCTACGGGCTGCGGATCGGTGACGACGGCGCCGCCGGCGCTGAAGAGGTGATGGCCCGCACCCGCGGCGCCGGCTTCGGCGACGAGGTGAAGCGGCGGATCATCATCGGCACCTACGCCCTCAGCTCCGGCTACTACGACGCCTACTACGGCTCGGCACAGAAGGCCCGCACACTGATCGCCCGCGACTTCGACGCGGCCTTCGAATCGGTGGATGTGCTGGTCTCGCCGTCCACGCCGTCGACAGCGTTCCGGATCGGCGAGCGGACCAACGACCCGCTGGCCATGTACGCCGCCGACCTGTGCACTATTCCGTCCAATATGGCGGGCAACGCGGCGGGCTCGTTCCCGTGCGGGCTGGCCCCCGAGGACGGCCTGCCGGTCGGCTTCCAGGTGATGGCGCCGGTGCTCTCCGACGACCGGGTGTACCGGGTCGGCGCGGCGCTCGAGGGCGCACTGGCGACCCGTTGGGGCGGGTCGCTCACCGACCAACTGTGGGCCCGGGAGAACGGGGGAGCGCTGTGACGCTGATGGACTACGAGGACGTCCTCGCCGCCTACGACCCCGCGCTGGGTTTGGAGGTGCATGTCGAACTGAACACGGCGTCCAAGATGTTCTGCGGCTGCTCGACCGCCTTCGGTGCAGCGCCGAACACCCAGACCTGCCCGGTCTGCCTCGGCCTGCCCGGCGCGCTGCCGGTGGTGAACGCCAAGGCCATCGAATCTGTGATTCGGATCGGGTTGGCGCTGAACTGCTCGATCGCGAAGTGGTGCCGGTTCGCCCGGAAGAACTACTTCTACCCGGACATGCCGAAGAACTTCCAGACCTCGCAATACGACGAACCGATCTGCTTCGACGGCTGGACCGAGGTCGAGGTCGACGGCGTGACCTACCGGATCGAGATCGAGCGTGTCCACATGGAGGAGGACGCCGGCAAGCTCACCCATGTCGGCGGCGCTACCGGCCGCATCCAGGGCGCCGAGTACTCGCTGCTCGACTACAACCGGGCCGGCGTTCCGCTGATGGAGATCGTCACCAAGCCGGTGCTGGGTACCGGAGCGGCCGCGCCGACGGTGGCCCGGGCCTATATGACTCAGTTGCGCGAGCTGCTGCGCGCGCTCGGCGTCTCGGACGTCCGGATGGAGCAGGGTTCGCTGCGCTGCGACGCCAACGTGTCGCTGGCACCGTCCGGTTCGGATGTGCTCGGCACCCGTACCGAGACCAAGAACGTGAACTCGCTGCGCTCGGTGGAGCGGGCGCTGACCTATGAGATCCAGCGCCAGGGCGAGGTGCTGGCCTCCGGCGGCCGCGTCCATCAGGAGACCCGGCACTGGCACGAGGACGACGGCTCCACCTCGCCGGGACGGTCCAAGGAGCAGGCCGAGGACTACCGCTACTTCCCAGAACCAGACCTGGTGCCGGTCGCCCCGTCACCGGAATGGGTGGAGGAGTTGCGGCTGACTCTGCCCGAGCCGCCCGCGCAGCGCCGCCGTCGGCTGGTCGCCGAGTGGGGTTTCACCGAACTGGAGATGCGGGACGTGCTCGGCACCGGCTCGCTCGACCTGATCGCCGAGACCGTAGACGCCGGCGCGGCACCCGGCGCAGCCCGCAAGTGGTGGTCGGGTGAGCTGGCCCGCCGCGCCAACGCTGCCAGTGTCGAACTCGAGGATGTCGGTATCACCCCTGCTCAGGTGGCTGAACTGCAGGGCCTGATCGAGGCCGGCACGATCAACGACAAGTTGGCCCGGCAGGTGATCGACGGTGTGCTGGCCGGCGAGGGTTCGCCGTCCGAGGTGGTCGAGGCGCGCGGGCTGGCCGTGGTGTCCGACGACGGTGCCCTCACCGCGGCCGTGGACGCCGCGATCGCCGCCAACCCCGACGTGGCGCAGCGGATCCGCGACGGCAAGGTCCAGGCCGCAGGAGCCCTGATCGGCGCGGTGATGAAAGCGATGCGCGGCCAGGCCGACGCGGCCCGCGTCCGGGAGCTGATCCTGGAGCGCCTCAGCGGTTAAGAACGCGCCAATCCTCGTTGGTCGAGCTTGTCGAGACCTTGGACGACCTGGTGTCGGCAAGGGGTTTCGACAAGGTCAACCAACGGCGGTTGCGTTGATCAGCGTTTCCCTAATGCCTCCGCTGGTCGAGCTTGTCGAGACCTCACCTTGATTTCGACAAGCTCAACCAGCCGACGTGGGCTCAGGCGGCGTCGGCCAGCAGCGGCACGGCAGGGAAGTCCACGGGTACATCGAGCGCGATGTTGATGTAGTTGGTGAACAAGTTGAGCGCGACCTGCGCGATGGTCTCGACGATCTCGCCGTCGCTCCAACCGTGATCGCGCAGCCGCTGGATGTCGTCGGTGTCGACCGCGCCCCGACGGTCGACCACGGCGACCGCGAACTCCAGCAGCGCGCGGACGCGGTCATCGTCGGCGCGGGCGCCCTGAGCGGCCCGCATCTGCTGTTCGCTGACGCCTGCGTTCAGGCCCAGCGCGGTGTGTGCGGCCAAGCAGTAGCGGCAGTTGTTGCGGTCGGCGACGGCGACCGCGATCTGCTCACTCAGCGCAGCGCCCAGTGCCCCGGTGGAGAACGCACCGAAGGATCCCCACATGGACTGGAGTGCCGCCGGTGAGTTCGCCACGGCCCGGAACATGGCGGGCACCGATCCGAACGCACCCCCGATCCGGTCGAGAGTGGCGTGGAGTTGCCCGTCGGTTGCCGCGGGCTCAACAAGGGGGACGAGGGACATGGTGACTCCTTCGGTTGGGCCGCTCGGCTGCGGCCGGTGTCCCTAGGTTGGCCGTGGAAGCCGGACGGTACAGCACAAAACATCCTTGGTAGTTGTCTAATCGTCTATGATCACGGCATGCCGCCCATGGATCGCCTCGATGCTCTGCTCGATCGGTTCACTGTGCGCGCTCGCCAGTTCCACACCGGTCCGCTCTGCGGCAGGCGCCGGTTCGAGGCGGTCGCGGGTCGCGGATTCCTGCACATTCTGCGGGCGGGCGAGTTGACCGTCCTCGACGGCCCGGACGGCGCACGCCGGCTGGTCGCCGAGCCGAGCGTGCTGTTCTATCCGCGCAGCCACGACCACGCGTTTCAAACCGAAGGCATCGGCGTCGATCTGGCCTGCGCGACGCTGGAGTTCGACGGCGGCGAGGACAATCCGCTGGTACGCGCACTGCCCGACGTCCTGACGGTGCCGATCGCGGAGGTGTCCGGGCTGGAAGGCTCGCTGGTGCTGCTGTTCGATGAGATCGACGACTTCCGGTGTGGCCATCGGCACGTTGTCGATCGGCTGTTCGAGATCGTCCTGATCAAGCTGCTGCGTTGGTTGCTCGACCATTCCAAGGACGCTGGTCTGCCGCCCGGCCTCCTGGAGGCGATGGCGGACCCACAGCTCGCGCGCGCCCTCACCGCCATGCACGCTGACCCCGGCCATCAATGGACACTGGCCGAACTGAGCGCGGCAGCACACATGTCACGCAGTGCGTTCGCGGCACGGTTCAGCGAGATGATGGGCGGCACACCGCACGACTACCTGACCGATTGGCGGATCCTGGTCGGCCAGCAGCTGCTCCGTCGCGGCGACCCGGTCGGCCGCGTCGCCACCGAACTCGGCTACACCGGCAGCTCGTTCTCCCGGTTGTTCACCCAACGGGTCGGCAGCTCACCCAGGGCGTGGCTGGCGTCCGCACGAGAGGCACCGAGCAGCGCGACCACCGCCGGTTGAGCTGAACTCATCGACCAGGCCGAGCGGACTGTTCCCACGGAACGAGGCCAGGTCAGCCTTCGTCACCAGCCGGGTTCGGAGCGACGGCGACGTTGCCAGGAGTAGTAGCTGCTGCGTCCGCGTACCCAGTAGCTGGCGTGTGCCCAGGCGGAATCCTCGTCGATCGAGAACGGGGAGGAGCGGACGGCGCGTTGGGCTCGCATCCCGATCAGCCGCTCCATCAGGCCCTCGTTCTCAAGTCGTTCGTGGAGCTGGTCGAGCAGGTCACCCTCCTCGCGACCGCCGGAGGCGAGCAGGGCGTAGGCGACGGTGATCACCTGGTCGTCGGAGAGACCGTCCAGTCCGGTCCGGATCACCTCTTGATGGATGATCGGCGCCGGCGGTGGGGTGAGCAACATCTCCGCACGCCAGTCGTAGCCGGAGTCGGCGAGTGCGAGGCGCAGGGCGGGGAGGACCTGATCGAACAGGCAGTCCCGCTGCGCCAACGGCAGCAGCCGCCTCAGCCGGACGGCGACGACGTTCGTCGATCGACCGAGCCGGGTGGCCAGGGCGGGCAACTCGAGGCCCTGGCGGATGCCCTCAACCAGTGACTCGTAGTCGGACGGCTCCCAGGTCTTGCCTGAGCGGCTCACCGACTCGTCCTGGTCGGAGTGGTTGAACAGGGGAGTGACGGACTCCATGGCGCCACCTTTCGGATCAGGTGGCGCCAGGATGTCCGACCGGTGTTGTCCGGAGTGTTGCCCGAGGCTCCCGGAGTGTTGTCCTTGCTACAGCGCGCCGCCGGCCGCCTCCGGTGCGGAGGAGTCGTGGCCCGAGTCGCCGACCGCCTCGCGGGCTAGGAACTCTTCCAGATGGAACCAGTTGTCACCGGCTCGTTCCGCTACCGCCAGCAGGGTCGACATCGACGACACCTCTTCCACCTGTTCCTTGAGGAACCACAGCATGAACTGCTCGCCGAGGGCGTCGTCCTCGGCCCTGGCTGCCCGGAACAGGGCCTCGATCTGGCCGGTGACTTCCTTCTCCTGGCTCAACGCCAGCGCGATCGGGGCCGTCACCGAGTCGAACTCGGTCTGGGGGTCGTCCAGTCCCTTGATCACCGGATTGACGTCACGGTCGAGCAGGTACTGCACCAGCATCATCGCGTGATTGCGTTCCTCGACGGACTGCCGATAGAAGTGAGCCGCCAGTTGTGGCAGATCCTTGGCGTCGAACCACACGGCCAGGGCGATGTACTGCTGGCTGGCGGAGAACTCGTTGCGGACCTGCGCCTGAAGCAGGCCCATGAAGGTGGATTCGGTCGCATTCATGCGTCCACGCTACGCGCGATATCCCGGCCCGCAAGGCAGGTGAGGCGTGCCTGAGGGGCGGGTTGCCCCTCGTTTCGCGACGCAGGGAAGCGTCCGGCTGCTCGCCGATCTCAGCATCGGTGCCGTCCTGAGTTTCGGGTTGCACCTCGTTTCGCGACGCAGGGAAGCGTCCGGCTGTTCGCCGATCTCAGCATCGGTGCCGGCTTTCACCTTCTGTAGCCGCTTTCGTGCTATTTCACGAAAGTGGCCACACAAACGGCCAGTCGGCACCGATGCAGAGATCGCCGCCCGGCAGGCTGCGCGCCGCCCAGGCGATGGCTTCGGCGAATCGGAGTCAGAGCAGCCGGGCCGAGAGCACGCCGTCGATACCGCGGATGCGGTCGATCAGCGCCTCAGGGATCGCGCCCTCGACGTCCACCAGCGTGTAGGCCAGATCACCGCGCGACTTGTTGAGCAGGTCGGAGATGTTCAGCTGGGCATCGGCCAGCATGGTGGAGATCTGTCCGACCATGTTCGGCACGTTGCTGTTGGAGATCGCCAGCCGGCGGGTGCCCTCACCACGGGGCAACCGGGCATCCGGGAAGTTCACCGAGTTCTGGATGGTGCCGTCCTCCAGGTACCAGCGCAGTTCGTCGGCGGCCATCCGGGCGCAGTTCTCCTCCGCCTCATTGGTGGACGCGCCCAAGTGCGGCAGGGTGACCACCCGCGGCCGCTTGTTCAGCGTCGGGGTGGGGAAGTCGCACACGTACCCGCGGATCTGGTTGGCCTCCAACGCGGCGAGCAGGCTGGGCTCGTCCACGATCGGACCGCGGGCGAAGTTGAGCAGCACCGCGGACGACTTCATCGCCGCGAACTGCTCGGCGCCGATCAGGCCCTTGGTGCCGGCGACCAGCGGGACGTGCAGCGTGACGATGTCGGAGCGCCTGAGCAGATCCTCCAGCGACGTGACATGTTCGACCTGCGACGACAGCGCCCAGGCGTGCTGCACGGTGATGCCCGGGTCGTAGCCGAGCACGTGCATGCCCAGCGAGAGCGCCACGTTGGCCACCTCGACGCCGATCGCGCCGAGTCCGATGACGCCGAGCGTCCGTCCGGGCAGCTCGAAGCCGACGTAGTTCTTCTTGCCGGCCTCGACCAGCTTGTCCATGGTGGCGTGATCGCCGTCGAGCCGGTGGGCGAAGGCTGCGGCGTCCACGATGTTGCGGGCAGCCAGGAACAATCCGGCCACCACAAGCTCCTTCACCGCGTTGGCGTTGGCGCCGGGGGTGTTGAAGACCGGGATGCCGTGCTTGGAGTACTCGGCGACCGGAATGTTGTTGGTGCCGGCGCCGGCCCGCGCCACCGCCAGCACGGACGGCTGGATCGGCTGGTTGTGCAGGCTCGCGGAGCGCAGCAGCAGGGCGTCCGGCTGGGTGACGTCGTGGCCGACCAGGTAGCGGTCGGCGGGCAGCCGGGACAACCCCGACTGGCTGATGGCGTTCAGGGTGCGAATGCGAAAGGGCATGGTGATGTGAGCGTCAGCCGTTGCTGCGCTCGAACTCCTTCATGAAGTCGATGAGTGCCAGGACGCCCTCGAGCGGCATGGCGTTGTAGATGCTAGCCCGCATGCCGCCGACGCTCCGGTGACCGGCCAGGTTGGTGAGACCGGCCTGCGCAGCCTGGGCGACGAACGCCTTCCCCAGTTCGGGCTTCGCGACCAGGAAGGGCACGTTCATCCACGACCGGCTGTCCGGCTGCACCGGGTTGGAGTAGAAGTCGGAGGCGTCGATGAAGCCGTACAGCGCCTCGGCCTTGGCCTTGTTGCGCTGGGACATCGCGGGCAGTCCGCCCTGGGCCTGCACCCATTCGTAGACCAGGCCAAGCAGGTACCAGCCGAAGGTGGGCGGGGTGTTCAGCATCGAGCCGTTGGCGGCCATCTTGGCGTAGCTCCACACCGACGGAGTGCTGGGTCGGGCGCGCTCCAGCAGGTCGTCGCGGACGATAACCACGCACATCCCGGACGGCCCCATGTTCTTCTGGGCGCCGGCGTAGATCAGGCCGAACTTCGACACGTCGATCGGGCGGGACAAGATCGTCGAGCTCAGGTCGGCCACCAGCGGGACGTCGCCGGCGTCCGGGATGTAGCCGAACTCGACGCCGCGAATGGTCTCGTTCGGCGTGTAGTGCAGGTAGGCGGCATCACCGTTCACCTGGAATGAGCCCTCGGCCGGCACCCGGATGTAGTTGTCCGGCTTCTCGTCGGCGATCACCCGGGCGGTGACGTACTTGTTGGCCTCGGCGATCGCCTTGGCCGACCAGTCGCCGGTGTTCAGGTAGTCGGCGGCATCGCCGTCGGCCGCGAGGTTCAGCGGGACGGCGGCGAACTGTCCCATCGCACCACCTTGCAGGAAGAGCACCGTGTAGTTGTCCGGAATGCCCATCACGGCGCGGAGGGTGGCTTCGGCGTGCTCGGCGCAGGCGATGAACTCCTTGCTGCGGTGCGAGACCTCCATCACCGACATCCCGGAGCCGTTCCAGTCGAGCAACTCGTCCTTGGCTTGCTGCAGGACGGGCTCGGGAAGCATGGCGGGGCCGGCGGAGAAGTTGTAGACACGCATGTTGCGATTCAATCAAATCTCGCGGTGAACTCCTGACACAGCGCCAGATCTGAGCGGGAGTCATGCCTACGCGTTCGGCGGTGGCAGGAGCCCCTCTATCTTGTCGGCCCGATCCTCCCAGCCGAGCATGCGGGCCGCTTGGCCGGCTGCAGTCAAGACGTCTCGCGCCTGCTCGTCGCCCTCCGAGAGGAGAATGCGGCCCAGCAGATCCCCAACGACCGCAATTCCATCCGGCCTCTGTAGTTCGAGATTGAGTTGGTACGACCGGGCGAGCATCGGAAGGGCATCCTCCGGGTCGTCGTGTTCCAACAGGATCTGAGCGATCCCCCACGAAGCGCGCGCTATCCCGTCCCGGTCGCCGAGTCGTTCGTAGACCGGCAACATGACCTCGCGGCGGATCCGGAAGGCCTCGTCATACTCACCACGCTGATAGTGGATATCGGCAATCTTGCCCCAGACGAGCGCAGCAGATCGGACATCACCGAGTCGGTCGTAGAGCGGCAACTCGACCTCGCGGCGGACACGGAGGGCCTCGTCACACTCGCCGCGCTGGTAGTCGATGTCGGCAATCTGTCCCCAGGTGACCGCGGCGGACCGGACATCACCGCGTCGCTCGTAGACCGGCAACGTCACCTCGCGGCGGATCCGGAGGGCCTCGTCATACTCACCACGCTGATAGTGGATATCGGCAATCTTGCCCCAGGCGAGCACCGCAGATCGGACATCGCCGAGTCGCTCGTAGACCGGCAACGTCACCTCGCGGTAGATCCGGAAGGCCTCGTCATACTCACCACGCTGATAGTGGATATCGGCAATCTTGCCCCAGGCGACCGCAGCGGACCGGACATCGCCGAGTCGCTCGCAGACCGGCAACGTCACCTCGCGGTAGATCCGGAAAGCCTCGTCATACTCACCACGCTGATAGTGGATATCAGCGATCTGTCCCCAGGTGACCGCAGCGGACCGGACATCACCGAGTCGCTCGCAGACCGGCAACGTGACGTCGCGGCGGATCCGGAAGGCCTCGTCATACTCACCACGCTGATAGTGGATATCAGCGATCTGTCCCCAGGTGACCGCAGCGGACCGGACATCGCCGAGTCGCTCGTAGACCGGCAACGTCACCTCGCGGCGGATCCGGGAGGCCTCGTCATACTCGCCACGCTGGTAGTGGATGTCGGCGATCTGTGTCCAGGCGAGCGCGGCAGACCGGGTATCGCCGAGTCGCTCGTAGATCGGCAGCGTCGCCTCGCGATGGATCCGGAGGGCCTCGTCATACTCACCACGCTGGTAGTGGATGTCGGCGATCTTGCCCCAGGTGACCGCAGCGGACCGGACATCACCGAGTCGCTCGTAGACCGGCAACGTCACCTCGCGGTGGATCCCGAGGGCCTCGTCATACTCACCCCGGAAGTAGTGGATATCGGCGACTTTTCCCCATGCGATCGCGGTTTCGTGGACATCGCCGAGTCGCTCGTAGACCGGCAACGTCACCTCGCGGTGGATCCGGAGGGCCTCGTCATACTCACCACGCCGGTCGTGGATGTCGGCGATCTTGCCCCAGGTGACCGCGGCAGATCGGACATCACCGAGTCGCTCATAGACCGGCAACTCGACCTCGTGGCGGATTCGGAGCGCCTCGTCATACTCACCACGGACGTAGTGGACGTCGGCCACTAGTCCTTTCGCGATCGCCGCACTCTTGTCGTCCCCGGCTGCCGCAAACAGGTCGTGCGCTTCCTCGGCCAACGATCGTGCTTGTTCAGTGTCGTTGCTGAGGCGTCGTTCGGCTTCGTCGAGAAGTAGGCCAGCGCGATCGAATCCGGTTCCGTCGCTTGCCGAAACCACATCCTTCGCACGGGCCAGCAGTGCATCGCCTGCGTCACCGTCGCCGGCCCGAAGACTGGCCCTGGCCACAGTCCGCAGCAGATAGCTCGGTACCAGATGACCATGCCGGTCGAGCACGGCGATCGCCTCTAGGCCCAGTTGTGCGGCATGGCTGGCTCGCCCTGTGAAGAGGAAATCGACCGCGTTGGCGGCGGTCGCGGCGGCCACCTCGGGGTCGTCCGCCGCGATACCGATGACGGCCAGTTGACGGTCGAGATCGCCCCAGCGACGGGGTTCGGGGTCTGTTCCACCCCAGGCGCCGAGCAGAGGAGTCGCGACAAGCGTCGCGAGACGTGATCGTTCGGCGTCGGTAATGGGGCTGATGCGCCCGGATGCCAACGGGTTGCTCGCCCACGCCTCGCGCGACGAGTCATACAGGTCCTGGTAGGGGTCAACGAGCCCGAGCCCCCGCAGACGCGACAGGGTGCCCCCGGTATCGGCTGCAAGAGCTTCGACTACGGATGTCGGGACGGGAAGCTCGAAGAGAGTCAGCGCACGGAGCAGCTCCACGTTGGCGGCTCCGGCCTCCGCCAGCAGCGCGTCGAGAGCTAGGTTCTCCAAGAAGTCCCGGACCTCGATGTGGTCGGGCAGGTCGCCCTGCTGCAGGTAGTCCTCCATTGCGGTCACCGTGGTTTCGGCACGATCCAAGGGGACGTCGTCGCCATAGACGAGGCGAAGACACGCCAGGTCTTGGAGGCCTGGGTTCCCCCGGCAGACCTCGACCGCGCGTTCCGCGAGAGCACCTCGTTCACGTCGAGTCCGCTCGCTCGCTCGCACCTTCTGCCGCTGATGGAGTTTCCCTTGCGCGACCCGCGACAACGGCGGCAGCTGGATGGTGTCAAGCTTGCGCTCCAGGCCGTTGAGGCCAAACGTGTAGCGGCTGGTGAGCAGCAGTCGGCTTTCGGTCTCCGACGGATCGAAGGCGTCCAGTACCGCGGCCAATGCGGCCGCATGGTCAGCGACCACCCGGTGCGGACTGCCGGGGTTGCTCTCGAGGATCTGCTCCAGGTCGTCGATCACCAGGAGCAAGGGGCGCGCCGTTCCACCAACCTGTGCACAGGGACCGCTGAGCAGATCGATCAGAACCGAGCGAAGTTCCTCCGGATTCTCACGTACGCGCGGCAGCGATCGGTCGATCAGCTCGCGGGCGTCCCGGTTCGTCCGGACGGCACGAGCGACGGCGTCCAGAATGGCGAGGGGCGAGTAGTCGCCGAACACCACCGCGAGGTCGAGGTCCGGCCGACGGTCGGCGATCCGAGCGGCAAGGCTCGACTTGCCGAGGCGGCCCTGACCCTGCAACAGCACACCCACGTGCTCGCCGGAGGACAGCGCGCGAAGCGCGCGTTGCAGTTCACGCCGCCGGCCGACGAACATCTCGGCACTGGCAACAGGGACCTGGTCCTTGCGGTCAAGGAAGGTCTTGGTGCCCTCGGTGGCAGATTTCAGCAACCGTCTCTTTGTCCCGCCGACGAGGGCACCACCGCCGGCGGGTCCTAGCCACACCCGTGCGAGGTGCCAGTAGGCACGAACCTCCGGCTCCTGCGACTGCAACAACACGCGTTGGGCGTTGCCAATCGCGACGTCGACCCGCTCCCGGTTGCCGAGGTCGGCGTAAAGCTTGGTGGCGAAGCCGGTCGCCGCGCGATCACCCACGGACCCATCCCAGCCGAGGACCGCGGATTGGCCGGCGGTGACAAGTGCCGACGCGAAGGAATGCGCCACGGCCTCCTCGGCGGCCGGTGGGGCTGCGGTGCCGGTGAGGCAGGCCGAGACAAAGATCAGCCGGGGATTCCTGGTCAACAGCTGAACGAGCTCAGCGGCGGTGGTCGGCCGGCCGGCGCCGAACTCGTTCTCCATCAACAACACCGAGTCGGCGAGGCCCGGGTAGTGGTTGGTGCCGTGGCAGGAGAGGTGCAGGACGGGGAGTCCATCGAGATCGGCGAGACGGCGGCAAAGTTGTTCGGGATTGCCGCTGTCATCCACCATCAGGTCTACGCGCGTATTGCCGACCGACGCCATGATCGCGGCTTCTTCGGATTCGAAATCGAGTTCGTGCTGACCGCGGGGCGAGGAAGCCATGAAGGCCAGGCCGAGGCGATAGTCGTCCAGAGGCGGCGGTTCAGTCGCCGCACCAAGTCGTCGGATGACGCTGAATCGAGTGAGGACGTCCTCGGCGAGAAAACTCCCAGCAGGCTGAGCCAGTAGCTCCCAGGGGGCGTTGAGCATTGCCCAGCCGGACGCGTCCGGTCTCCGAGCGCCGCGAATCTCGAACACCAGGGGTGCGGCCGCCTGATCGACGAGGCCGCTCAATTGCCGATGATCGCCATCCAGCCATGTCCACAGATCCCGGCCGATCCTGATGAACACGTCCTGCCGGTCGTCGCGGATGTCCCGAACGGCACGCTGATAACGAGCGGCCAGGTCGTTCAGGAAGGTGAGATCGTCGGCGGTCAGGCTCCGCCGTGGACCGATCCGCTGATCGGCATTCAGTATTTCGAAGCCGCCACCGTCGACGGCCAGCCCCGTGATACGCATGCGCACCTCCTGAATGCTGGTCAATCTAGCGGACGCCTCCGCGAGCGGCGGAGTGTGCAGCGCGCTTCCGTAGACTTGGCTGGTGTCCGCCAGCAAAAGGGTCGTGAGCTCGCTGTGCGCCAGACACTTCACCCCCGTTTGGCGCAAGACCCTGGCCGTGCTGTTGGTGGTCGCCCTGCTCGCGCATCTGTACGGCCTGTACAAGCCGGCTGAGCCGGGCGCCTCAGAATGGTTCTCCAACTCCGACAAGCTGCTGCATTTCCTTGGGTTCGCGGTGCCCACCACCCTCGCAGTGCTGCTGGCCCGGCATTGGTGGCCGGCGGTGGTGTTCGCCGCTCACGCCGTCGTCAGCGAACTCATCCAGGCCTGGCTGCTACCCGGGCGGGACGGCGACGTCCTCGATGTCCTTGCCGACCTGACCGGCGTGCTGGCCGCGCTCGGGTTCTGCTGGTGGCTTCAGCGACGCGCCTCGGCAACCGCGGACTCCAAGCCGATGTAGCGGACGTCGGCCGCGGCCCGGCGTCCGGACGCGTAGAGCAGCAGTTCGCTCGGCTCACCGATGACTGTCACGATCCGGTTCCCCTTGCCGACCCGGACGTTCTGCTCCGGGCGTCCCTGCCATTCCAGGACCAGCGGAATCTGATTGCCGCGCAGGAAGAAGGACGCCGCACGTCCGAGCTGCGCCCACGCCCAGGACTGGAACTCCTCGTCACGGGCCGGTTCGGGCAGATCGTTCGGACGCCGGACGTCCATGCCGTGTATCAGGAACTCCGAACCGTTCGCTGCGGCATCCACGGCCGGGATGGCGAACAGCGAGCGGCGCGACGGACCCTGCCGGACCTTCTCGACCAGTTCGGCATAGCCGCCGGCCTTGAGTTCGGCCATCCGGTTCTCGAGGCGTCCGGCAAGCGCGGGAATCATCGCCCCGAACGAGTTGCCCGGTTCGTTGTCGCGAATGTACAGATGGGCGGCCAGGTCGGCCGCTGTCCAGCCCTCGCACAGCGTGGGCGCCTCCGGCCCCACCGCCAGCAGGGCGTCGCAGGTGTGGGCTCGTTCGACCCGGGCTCGCTCGTTCACGGCTGGCATTCGCTCAGCGTAGTGCGTGTCTATGCGGGTGCGGCGCAGCCCTGCGCGGCTTGGGCCCGGGGCCGGATCACTCGTGGGCCCTGACACAATGACCCGGTGAGTCTCGACCCTGCCGTCGCCGCACGGCTCAAGCGCAACGCCGACCAACTGGTGCCTGCCGTCGTCCAGGACGCCACCTCCCGCGAGGTTCTGATGCTGGCCTGGATGGACGACGAGGCACTGGCCCGCACCCTGGCCACCCGGCGCGGCACCTACTGGTCGCGCAGCCGCAATGAGTACTGGGTGAAGGGCGAGACGTCCGGGAACGTCCAGCACGTTCGGCAGGTGTCGATGGACTGCGACGGCGACACGCTGCTGGTGCTGGTCGATCAGACCGGTCCGGCCTGCCACACCGGCACGACAAGCTGCTTCACCGACCGCACCCTGTTGAGCGAGGAGGGCCGATGACCGACCTGCCCGTCACCCCCGACCTGGACGACTTTCTGGAGTTGGCCCGCGAGCGCCGGGTGATCTCTGTCTACACCCGGCTGCTCGCCGACGATCTGACCGCGGTCGGGCTCTATCACCGGCTGTGCGGCGACCGCGACCACACGTTCCTGCTCGAGTCGGCCGACAACGGTATGTGGTCGCGCTGGTCGTTCGTCGGCGTCCATTCCGTGGCCACGTTGACCGAGTCCGGCGGCGAGGCGCACTGGACTGGACGCCCGCTGGAAGGTCTGCCGACCGGTGGTGACCCGCTGCAGGTGCTCGCTGAGACCCTGCAGATTCTGCACACGCCGGCCGACGAGAACCTGCCGCCGCTGACGTCCGGCATGGTCGGCTACCTGGCCTACGACGTCGTCCGGCGCCTCGAGGTGCTGCCGGACGGCAACCCGGACGACCTCAACCTGCCTGAGTTGGTGATGATGATGGTCAGCGACATGGCCATCCTCGACCACCACACCGGCGAAGTCTGGCTGCTGGCCAACGCGTTCAACTTCGACGACTCCGACGAGCGGGCCGACGCCGCCTGGGCCGACGCCCGCGACCGAGTGCTCGCGATGGCGGCGCAACTGTCCGAGCCGCTGGCTCCTGCGGTCGCGGTGGTCGATCCGGAGGTGTCCGCTCCCGAGATCCGGCGGCAGCGGACGTCCGAGGAGTACGAAGGGGCGGTGGTGGCTGCGGTCGAAGAGATCAAGGCCGGCGAAGCTTTCCAGATCGTGCCCAGCCAGCGGTTCGACATCGACACGGACGCCGACGCCCTCGACGTCTACCGCATCCTGCGCCGCACCAACCCGAGCCCGTACCTGTACTTGCTCCGGCTGCCCGGGTTGGCGGTCGTCGGCTCCAGCCCGGAGGCGCTGGTCACGGTCAGCAACGGACGCGCCGAAACCCATCCGATCGCCGGCTCCCGGCCACGGGGCAGTTCGGCCGGCGAGGACGCCGCCATGGAGGCCGAACTGCTGGCCGACCCGAAGGAACGCGCCGAGCATCTGATGCTGGTCGACCTGGGCCGCAACGACTTGGGCCGGGTGTGCCGTCCGGGGTCGGTCGAGGTCGTCGAGTTCATGAAAGTGCGGCGCTACAGCCACATCATGCATCTGGAGGCTGCGGTGGTCGGTGAGTTGTCGCCGGGACGCACGGCGCTCGACGTCACTTTGTCGTGCTTCCCCGCCGGAACACTGTCGGGTGCGCCGAAGGTGCGGGCGATGGAAATCATCGACGAGCTAGAGGTGTCCCGGCGCGGCCTGTACGGCGGCGGCGTCGGCTATTTCGACTTCGCCGGCAACTCCGACGTGGCGATCGCGATCCGGACGGCGGTGCTAGCCGGTGGCGTCGCGCACGTCCAGGCTGGGGCGGGCATCGTGGCTGACTCGATTCCGCACAACGAGGAACTCGAGGTCCGCCACAAGGCGGCCGCGGTGATCCGGGCCATCGAAGGCGCACATCGGCTGCGCCGCCTCGACCGGGACTGACATGCACAGATGGGCGAACATCGCGCTCTGGCTGGGCTCTGCGGCGGCGCTGCTGGGCACCACCCAACCGTGGTGGTCGGCGGGGGAGCGCAGCACGGTGAGCGGCACCCAGGCAACCTCGGGGGCGGCTCTGGCCGTGATCCTGGCGGCAGCCGCGGGCGCCTTCCTGGGTAACTGGCTGCCGCCGGTGGCACGGCGGATCGTGCTAGGTGTCGTGGCGCTGCTCGCGGCCGGCGGCGTGATGGTGGCGCTGAACGCCACGGCACCGACGCTGCCGGGCAGCACCCTGGGCGATGCCTTCACCCTGGTCGCGACGTCCTGGCGCTGGGTCTATCTCGCCGGCTGTGCGCTCGCGGCGGTCGGTGCCGTCCTGCTGCAGTTCGCGGCGCGCCCGGCCGCCCGGGTCAGTGCGACCCCTGATCCGGCGCTGGACGCATGGAAGGCCCTGGACGCCGGAGAGGACCCGACTACCGGTTTCGGGCGTGGCAAGGGTGGCGAAGAGTCGACGGAGCGGCCAGAATAGGGCCCACTACAGGCAACCGAGGTAGGAGAGCACCCATGGCCCAAGGCGGCAAGCACTATCACCACGGCCGCACGCCCGCGGCGTGGACCGGTACCACCATCTCCGGCATCGGCTTCCTGCTGGCCACCATCGCCTTCCTGATGGGTCCCAACTGGATCTTCGTCTGGGTGTCCGTCGCGGTCATCCTGGCCGGCGCCGTCGTCGGCGGGATCATGAGCAAGATGGGCATGGGCGCGGCCTGACGATGAGTGTGCTGGACGAGATCGTCGCCGGCGTTCGCGAGGATCTCGCCGAACGGCGCGCGCGCCGCAGCCTGGACGAGCTGGCTGCCGTCGTTGCCACCATGGACGCCCCACGCGATCCGATGCCCGCGTTCCGGGCTCCCGCGTTGGCTGTGATCGCCGAGGTGAAACGGTCCAGCCCGAGCAAGGGCGCGTTGGCCGATATCCCCGATCCGGCCGCGCTGGCCGCCGAGTACGCCGCCGGCGGAGCGTCCGCGATCTCGGTGCTGACCGAGCGGCGCCGCTTCGGTGGCTCGTTGGCCGACCTGGAGGCCGTCCGGGCCGCGGTCGACACGCCGTTGCTGCGCAAGGACTTCATCGTCACCGACTACCAGCTGTGGGAGGCGCGGGCGGCCGGTGCCGATCTGGCCCTGCTGATCGTCGCCTCGCTGAGCGATGCCGAACTGGCGTCGCTGATGCAGACCGCGACGATGCTCGGCCTCACCGCACTGGTCGAGGTACACACCCCCGACGAAACCCGCCGCGCGGTCGCCGCCGGGGCGTCCCTGATCGGGGTCAACAACCGCAACCTGCAGACCCTGGACGTCGATATCGCTCAGTTCGAGCGACTTGTCGGGCTGATCCCCGGCGACGTGGTCAAGGTGGCCGAGTCGGGCATCCTGTCCACCGCCGACGTCCGCCGGGTCGCCGACGCCGGCGCCGACGTCATCCTGGTCGGAGAGGCCCTGGTCAAGCACGGCGACCCGCGCAGCGCCGTCGCCGACTTCATCGCCGCCGGCTCCTGAGCGTTCCGACGCCCGCTGGTCGAGCTTGTCGAGACCCCGTCTGTTCGGCTGATGGGACGTGGGCACGGTTCCCTTGATCCATTCCACACGTGCCTGTGACGCGGACGGACTGAGCGGGAACTACGGGGCATGAGACGCACCAGCGGCGAGCGTGACCGGGCCTGGCTCGAAAGGCTCTTCGACCAGCACAGCCAGCACCTACGAGCCTTCGCCGTTCGCCGCGTCGGCATGGACGCCGCCGACGACGTGGTCTCCGAGGTGTTCACCACCACGTGGCGCCGGCGCAACGACGTCCCCGACCCGGCGCTCACTTGGCTGTTCCAGACCGCGCGGCATGCCGTCCTGCATCACCTGCGCAGCAGCACCCGCCGGACGGCACTGCACGCCGCCGTCCGCGCTCAGGCACATCCGACGGGCGCGCTGTCGGCAGAGGACGAGGCCCGCGTTCTGGTGGAGGCGGTGCTGGACGAGTTGCCCGCCACCGAGGCCGAGATCCTGCGGCTGACGGTCTGGGAGCAGCTCACCCCGTCCGAGATCGCCGTGGTGCTGGACATCAGCCCTGGAGCCGCCCGCACCCGGCTGATGCGAGCCCGGCAACGCGCGCAGGAACGCTATCTGGCGCAGCTGCGCGACACAGCCCCCGACCCCACTCCGACCCCGGCCGAGCAGTGCTCGCCGCAGCATTGAGGAGGAACCGATGACCATGCTGTTCGAAGAGATTCTCCGTGACTCCGATCCGGCCGCCGCGGTCGGCCCTTACGATTCCGATGCCCGTCGTCGGCTGCTGGACACGGCGACGTCCGACATGGACGACGCCGCGGTGGATGGGGGCGACTCCGGTTCGCCTGCCGCCACAAACCCGTCCCGGAAGCCTCGGCGCCGTCGTGGTCGGGTGCTGCTCGCCGCCTGCGCGGCGTTGGTCGTCGCAGGCCTCGGCTATCAATCCGTGACCGCGAGCGTGGGAGCCGCGGAGGCTGCCGAGGTGCTAGGCCAGGCGGCGATCCACGCGTCCGACCCACCCGCCAAACCCGGCCAGTACTGGGAGATCACCCGGATCGGCACCAACCTGGCCGACGGCGGCGACGGTGAGTCCGATCGCCGGTACCTGGTCAGGACCACCCACATCGACTATGTCGCCGTCGACGGGCGCCGTCCCACGTGGTTGGTCGCGAAGCCTGCGTTGACGGTTCGGCAGGTATTCGGTCCACCGCAGGAGCGCGGGGGGCGCAGTCGGAGCGAGGCGTGGACGTCCAATCTCAGCCCTGAGCAGAAGCCCGGCTGGTGGGGGGAGCCGTCACCGTCCTGGTTCGCGAGCCTGCCTCACGACACCGGCAGGCTGCGCGCCCGTCTGTATGCCGACACCGAGGGCCGCGGCAACAACCCCGACGACGAGGCGTTCATCTACATCGCCGACGTGCTGCGTTCAGGGGTAGTGCCGGCTGACCTCCGAGCCGCCCTCTACAACGTACTGAAGACGATTCCGGGGACCACCGTCACCGACCGCCAGGTGCGGCTGGAGGACGGTCGCAGCGGTGTGGCGATCGGGCGCAATGACATCTTCGGCAGCCACAACGAACTGGTCATCGACCCTGCGACCGGCGAGGCGATCGGTGAACGCAGCTTCATGCGTCTGGTGCCGTTCGTGGGCGAGCAACTCTCGCTCACCACCGGCGTCCAGCGCCGCCTGGTTGACGCGATCCCGGCCGACATCCAGCGCACTGCCGACCGGCAGACCTGCAAGGTGGTCAACGGCGAGGTCGAGTGCGACTGAGCACGGTCGCCGACTTCATCGCCGCCGGCTCCTGACCGGCACACCCGCGAGATCCGACATCTGAATGGAACCCCGGCGTCTCCGCGCCATAACGAAGTGGTCATACCGTCTTGCTGACCGGTTGCTAGCCCCTGTGCAGCCGCTGCACCTCGGAGGACCAATGAAATACCTCAAGCATCCGGCAACCCAGATCGGGCTTGCCGCCGTCCTCGGCATCGTATTCGGCATGATCGCCGGAGAATGGGCCGCCAACCTCAAATTCGCCGGCGACCTGTTCATCCGGTTGATCCAGATGTCCATCGTTCCGCTGGTGATGGCCTCGGTGATCGTCGCCACCGGATCGATGACCGGCTCGGGCATGGGCAAGCTCGCCTTCCGCACCTTCAAATGGATGATCGGCTTCTCCGTGGTCGCCGCGGTAATCGCCTGGGTGCTCGGCACGGTTATCCAGCCCGGTGCCGGCATCACCTTCAGCGGCGGGGTCGACCCCTCCATCGGCGAGAAGGCCGGCGAGGCCACCGGCTGGCAGGACACCATCCTCGGCTTCGTCTCCACCAACGTCTTCGCCGCCATGTCGAGCGCCGCGATGGTGCCGATCATCATCTTCTCGCTGCTGTTCGGTGTCTCCCTGAACGCCTACGTCAGCAAGACCGGTAACCGGATGGTGGTCGATCTGCTCGACCAGGTGCAGCAGGTGGTGCTGACCATGATCCGCTACGTCATGTACATCGCCCCGATCGGCGTGTTCTGCCTGCTCGCCGCGCTGGCCGGCGACGTCGGCTTCGCGGTGGTCACCACGGGCATCAAGTACCTGGGCGCGACCTTGCTCGGCGTCCTGATCGTGACGGCGGTGTTCGTCCTGGTCTTCTGGCTGCGGACGGGCCTGAACCCGGCACTGCTGCCCTCGAAGCTGGCCGAGCAGACCCTGATCGCGATCACCACCACCAGCTCGGCCGTCACCTTCCCGACGGTGCTGAAGACGTCCATCGAGAAGGTCGGCGTCAGTCAGCGCGTGGCGAACTTCACCCTTTCGGTCGGCTTGACCATGGGCTCCTACGGCGCCGTGCTGAACTACATGATCGTCGTGATGTTCCTCGCCCAGTCCGGCAACATGGAGCTCACCGTCGGCCAGATCGTGATGGGCATGGGCCTGGCGATCCTGCTCAACATGGGCACCATCACCGTGCCCGGTGGCTTCCCCGTGGTCGCGATGTTCCTTGCCACCTCACTCGGCCTGCCGTTCGAGGCGGTCGGCCTGCTGATCGCGGTCGATTGGTTCGCCGGCATCTTCCGCACCTTCCTGAACGTCAACGGCGACACGTTCGTTGCCGCCCTAGTCGCCAAGGCGGGCGGCGAACTCGACGCCGACGTCTACAACGGCACCAAGGCGGTCACGGCCGACGACCTGGACGTGAAGGCCCTGGAGGAGCAGTTCGCCAAGGCGGACGCCGCCGACTGAACAGCCGAGTCGCTTTGAAGCAGAGCCCCGTCTCTCTGAGTACGGGGCTCTCGCGATGTCCGCGCGGGGGAGATCAACGGTGGACGTATTGCGTAGAGTGGGGCGTCCGCACCCAACGAGAACAGGATCGATCGTGTCGCTACCCGATGCCGCGGGGCATTACGACATCTTCGGGGGCAAGTACGTCCCCGAGGCGCTGTACGCCGCACTCGCCCAACTGGAGGCTGAGTTCGACAAGGCGATGGGTGACGAGACCTTCTGGCGCGAGTTGGACGATCTGCGCCGCAACTATTCCGGACGCCCGACCCCGCTGACCGAGGCGAAGCGGTTCGCCGAGCATTGCGGCAACGCGATCGTGCTGCTCAAGCGCGAAGACCTGAACCACACCGGTTCGCACAAGATCAACAACGTGCTGGGCCAGGCATTGCTCACCAAGCGGATGGGCAAGACCCGGGTGATCGCCGAGACCGGTGCCGGGCAGCACGGCGTCGCCACCGCGACCGCCGCGGCCCTGCTCGGCTTGGAGTGCCGGGTCTACATGGGCAAGGTCGACACCGACCGGCAGGCCCTCAACGTGGCCCGCATGCAGCTGCTCGGCGCCGAGGTGATCGCCGTCGAATCCGGTAGTCAGACGCTGAAGGACGCGATGAACGACGCGATGCGCGACTGGGTCGCCAGCGTCGACAACACCCACTACCTGATCGGCACGGTGGCTGGCCCGCACCCGTTCCCGAAGATGGTCCGCGAACTGCAGCGGGTGATCTCCACCGAGGCCAAGGCCCAGGTCCTCGAACGGTACGGACGGCTGCCCGACGCGGTCACCGCCTGTGTCGGCGGCGGCTCGAACGCGATGGGCATGTTCGCCGATTTCATCGACGATCCGACGGTGGCCCTGTACGGCTTCGAGGCGGGCGGCGACGGTGTCGAGACCGGACGGCACGCGTCCGCGATCTTCGGCGGCTCGGTGGGCGTGCTGCACGGCATGCGCACCTACATCCTGCAGGACGAGGATGGGCAGACCCTGGAGTCGCATTCCATCTCGGCCGGCCTGGACTACCCGGGCGTCGGTCCGGAGCACTCGTGGCTGGCCAAGACCGGACGGGCGACCTACGAGCCGGTCACGGACACCGAAGCCATGGAGGCGTTCAAGCTGCTCACCCAGACCGAGGGCATCATGCCGGCGATCGAGTCTGCACATGCCCTGGCCGGGACGATCCGGCTGGGCAAGCGGGTGGCCGCCAAGTATCCCGACGCCCAGCCGATCATCGTGGTCTGTGTCTCGGGTCGTGGTGACAAGGACGTGGACACCGCGATCAAATGGTTCGGACTGGACGGCTCGGCGAACGCCAGCGTGGGAGGGGCACAGTGAGCGCGGGTATCTCCGGGCGGACCTTTCAGTCCGCCGCCGAGCAGGGCCGCAAGGCACTGGTGGCCTACTACCCGGTCGGCTTCCCCGACGTCCCCGGCTCGCTGAACGTGCTGCGGACCCTGTGCGGCGAGGGCGACCAGCCGGGCGCTGACCTGATCGAGATCGGCCTGCCGTATTCCGATCCGGTGATGGACGGGGTGGTGATCCAACGGGCCGGCACGCGCGCGCTGGCACGCGGCGTCCGGACCCGCGACGTGTTCGCGGCCGTCGAGACCGTGGCCAACAGCGGCACCACACCGGTGGTGATGACCTACTGGAACCTGGTCGACCGCTACGGCGTGGACGCCTTCGCCCGCGACCTGGCGGCCGCCGGGGGAGCGGGGCTGATCACCCCCGACCTGGTGCCGGACGAGGCGTCCGACTGGTTCGAGGCGTCCGACGCGCACGGGTTGGACCGGATCTTCCTGGTCTCGCCGTCCTCCACCGATGAGCGGATCGTCGCCACGGCGAACGCCTGTCGGGGCTGGATGTACGCCACGGCGGTGATGGGGGTGACCGGCACCCGCTCCGCCTCGTCGTCGGCGGCACCTGAACTGGTCTCCCGGATCCGAGCCCTCGCCCCTGACACCCTGGTCGGCGTCGGCCTGGGTGTCTCCAACGGTGACCAGGCGGCCGACGTGGCCACCTTCGCCGACGGGGTGATCGTCGGCTCCGCCTTCATCAAGCCGGCGCTGGCCGCCGACGACGCCGGAACCCCGGGCGACCTCAGCGGCATCCGCACCGTGCTCAGCGACCTGGCGGCCGGCGTCCGGCGATGAAACGGCTGGCACGGTTGGTCGTCGCCGGCATCGCCGCGGTCGCTCTGGCGGCTTGCGGCGGGCCGGCGGCCGACGTCCTTCCGGTGGGTTCGGCGTCCGCCAAGACCTACGGCGGCGCCGAGTTGACCGAGCCGTACACGATGCCCGACGCCACGCTCACCGACTCGTCCGGGGAGAAGTTTGCGCTGCGCACCGGAAGCGACAAACCAATCCTGGTGGTGTTCTTCGGCTACACGAACTGCCCGGACATCTGCAAGACCACCCTGTCCGACCTGGCCAGCGCCCTGAACCGGGTCAGCCCCGAGGCCCGGGGCAAGATCCAGGTCCTGCTGATCACCACCGACCCGGCCCGCGACACCCCCGAGGTGCTGAAGGCCTACCTGGCTCGGTTCGACCCGACCTTCATCGGGTTGACGGGGTCACTGGACGAGATCAAGAAGATCGCCGCGACGATGGGCGTGGTGATCGAGGGCACCACCAAGACCCCTGACGGCGGCTACGAGGTGACCCACTCCACCCAGGTGATCGGCTTCGACGCCGCGCGCAAGGGTCGCCTGGTCTGGACCGAGGGCACCTCCATCGGGACCTACAAGGACGACTTCGAACGGTTTGCCGCGACCCAACGCTGAGCGGGCGGAGATCCCGGCTTTCGCCGGGATGACGAGGCGCGGAACAGGGACTGGACGCGGATGGGCACCGGACGCGGACGGCGTTTGAACCCGTGACCCCGGCGAATGCCGGGATCTCTATCGGGCACGGCACAGGCTGAGCACGTCCCGAGCCACTTCTGCCGATGGGGCAGGATGGGCGGGTGCTGTTGTCCATCCCGTCCCCACCGATCAGCGGCTGGCAGATCGGTCCGTTCTTCCTGCACATCTATGCGCTCTGCCTGATCGGCGGCATGGTGGCGGCCTGGATGATCGGCAATCGGCGCTGGCAGGCCCGCGGTGGCGCCCCGGAACAGTTCGAGACGATCGTGCTGGTCACCATCCCGGCAGGCATCGTCGGCGCCCGGATCTACCACGTGCTGACCCACCTCGGTGACTATTTCGGGCCTGGCATCGACCCGTGGAGCGCGCTGCGGATCTGGGAGGGCGGCATCGCCATCTACGGCGCCATCGGCGGTGGCGCTCTCGCCGCCTGGCTGATGTGCCGCCACTTCGGCGTCCGGTTCAGTTCGCTGGCCGACTCGCTGGCCCCGGGCATCGCGGTCGGGCAGGCGCTGGGACGGTTCGGCAACTGGTTCAACCAAGAGCTGTACGGCCTACCCACCGATCTGCCGTGGGGGTTGGAAATCGACATGGCGCACCGCGTCCCCGGGTTCGAGCAGTACGCCACCTTCCAGCCGACCTTCGCCTACGAGTCACTGTGGAATGTGCTGGTTGCGCTCACCCTGATCTGGGCGGACCGGCGCTTCCGGCTCGGACGCGGCAAGGTGTTCGCGCTCTACATCGCCCTGTACGGCTTCGGCCGCTTCTTCACTGAGGGCATCCGGCTGGACTTCTCCTACGACACCTTCGGGCCGATCCGCTTCAACCAGGCCGTGGCTGCACTGATCTGCCTGGCGGGCGTCGCGATGCTGATCTGGCTGGTGAAGAACCGCCCCGGACGCGAGGAGAGCGTGTACCTCAACGCTTCGAGTCAGGGGAGTCCCACATCGTCGGACAGTACTGAGCCAGCATCCACATCCGACTCGGACGCGACCGCCGCCGAGGGTGCGGAGGCCGATGAACCCGGTTCGGACGCTGAGGTCCCGACCCCCAATGGGGACGCGCGGTGAAGAACTGAGCCGCCTTCGTCGTGAAGGAGGGGGTCTCGACAAGCTCGACCAACGACATTGGACGGGTCTCGACAAGCTCGACCACCGGTGGTTGAGCTTGTCGAAACCATTCCGACCGGAGACCATTCCGACCGACCACGACCATGCCGACCGGAGAACGCCAGCTCGACAAGTCCCGCTCAGCGGCGGATCTGGCCCTCCTGGAAGTCGTCGGGGTTGAGCCCGACGGCGCGGAAGTCGTTGGCGTCCGCCGAGCCGGAGGCGCCGACCCAGCGGCGGTTGCGCTCGTCGACGAAGTAGCGGTCGGCGCCGGCGTCGACCTGGACGTCCTCGCCGGACGCGGTGCGCACCGTCTCCTCCTCGCGGATCGCGTTGAGGTACGAGTGCTGCTGATCCAGCCGCGAGGCGTCCGCGACACCGGTGGACGCCGGCTGGTTCAATCGGTTCAGGAAGGCGGCGGTGCTCGCCTCGCCCGTCGCGACCCGGTCGTTGTGGATCGCTGTGTTGGCCGCGCCCGCCGCGGCGATGTTGCCCATCCGCTGGTTGTGCCCCGCCTGGTTGATCGCCGTCCACATCGCGTCCTGCTGGGCGTTCATCGCCTGCTGGTTGGCGAACAGCTGGTTCTGTCCGGCCTGCCACTGTTGGCTGGTCCGCTCCGAGTACATCGCCTGGAGCAGCAGCGCCCGGTCGGGCTCAGCACCGCCCACCGCGAACAGCGCACACACGTCTGCTATCCAGCCGGGGCCGAACGAGACCGTCGACACGATCGCCAAGGCCTCCACCGCACCGCCCTGATCGGTGAAGCCGAACCGCACCGAGGCGGACGTGCATCGCAGCTGAGCCCCGGACGCCGCGGCGCGCTGCTGCGTCGCCTGAACCACCTCCGGTTCAGGCTGCGCCGTGCCCATGCGGAAGCCGGGAGCCGCACCGAAACGCTGGGTCAGGTACTGCGGCGCAAACGCCTCGGCGCCGACGAACGGGGCCAGCTGATGGACGCCCGGCTGAATGAACATGCCGGACGACGGTTCGTAGAAGTCGGGAATGTCCGGATCATGCAGGCTGAGCCGCAGCGCACCGTCAGGTGAGACCGACCTGACCGCGCGCCGCACCGCCGGTCCCACGCGCAGCAACCGGACGTCATGGCTCCAGCCGGCCGGCAGATCGACCACGAAGGCACCTTCGTTGGTATCGGCGACCGACTGCCATGCTGTGGCTGTCATGGGCTCAGGGTAGGAGTGCCGAGCCGAAGAGTCGAGGCCTGCCACGGACCGCATGACGACGGCGTCCCGGAGCGCGCCGGGCTCAGTCAGGGCGGCCGTCCAGTATGCAAGCCGCCGTAACCTCGCCGAAACGTCCGCGTCGGTAGGCTGCCGATCCGTGCAGGGTCGACGGACGGGCCGCGCGCCCGGCCGGATGGGCACGAGCGGTATGCTTCGCACGCGTGCAGCGTCGACGCCGGGTGGCGGACGCCTTGTCGCACCCGGCCGGTGGCCTGCGCACCCCGAATGATGAGGAGAACGCCCTATGGCCGAGACATCGATGCCCGCGAGACCCGCACAAGGTCTGTATGACCCATCCTTCGAGCACGACGCCTGCGGCGTCGCTTTCGTCGCCCAGCTCAGCGGAGAAGCCAGCCACGACATCGTGGCCAAGGGCCTGACCGCGCTGGAGAATCTCGACCATCGTGGCGCCACCGGCGCGGACGCGGCCGCCGGCGACGGTGCCGGCATGCTGCTGCAGGTTCCGGACGCCTTCCTGCGCGCCGTCGCCGACTTCAACCTGCCCCAGGCCGGCAGCTACGCGATGGGGATGGCCTTCCTCCCCACCTCGCCGGTGCAGCGCGCCGGCGCCAAGCGCACCATCGAGTACATCGCTGTTGAGGAGGGTCTGGACGTCCTCGGTTGGCGTCCCGTGCCGACCGACGACAGCACCCTGAGCCCGATCTCCCGGGAAGCGATGCCGGTCTTCGAGCAGCTTTTCCTGGCGTCGCCGGGCGGCGAGACCGGGATCGATCTGGACCGGCTGGCCTTCCCGCTGCGGCAGCGCGCCCGCAACGAGGCCGGCATCTACTTCGCGTCCCTGTCGGCCCGCACCACCGTCTACAAGGGCATGCTGACCACCCAACAGCTGGCCGAGGTGTTCCCGGACCTGACCGACCCGCGGATCGCCTCGGCGCTGGCCCTGGTGCATTCCCGGTTCTCCACCAACACCTTCCCGGCCTGGGAGCTCAGCCACCCCTACCGGCTGATCGCGCACAACGGCGAGATCAACACGGTCAAGGGCAACCGCAACTGGATGCGCGCCCGCGAAGCGCTGCTCGCCTCGGACACCATCCCCGGCGACCTGGAGCGGCTTTTCCCGATCTGCACCCCGGGCGGCTCCGACTCGGCGTCCTTCGACGAGGTGCTCGAACTGCTGCACCTGGGCGGCCGGTCGTTGCCGCACGCGGTGATGATGATGATCCCGGAGCCGTGGGAGAACAACACCGAGATGGATCCGGCCCGCCGGGCCTTCTACTCGTTCCATTCCTCGCTGATGGAGCCCTGGGACGGCCCCGCCGCGGTCTGCTTCACCGACGGCAGCCTGATCGGCGCCACCCTCGACCGCAACGGCCTGCGTCCGGGCCGCTACTGGGTGACCGACGACGGCCTGGTGGTCTTCGCGTCCGAGGCCGGCGTCCTCGACCTGCCTCAGAGTTCGGTGATCTCGAAGGGACGCCTGCAGCCCGGCCGGATGCTGTTGGTCGACCTGGCCGAGCACCGGCTGATCGACGACGACGAGATCAAGTCGTCGCTGGCCGCCGAGCACCCCTACGGCGAGTGGCTGGAGGACGGCCGTATCGACCTCGACGACCTGCCCGAGCGCCAGCACGTCGTGCACAGCGCCGCCTCGGTGCTGCGCCGCCAGCAGATGTTCGGCTACACCCATGAAGAGCTGAAGCTGATCTTGGCGCCGATGGCGAACAGCGGCGCCGAACCGATCGGATCGATGGGCACCGACACGCCCGTAGCCGTGCTCAGCGACCGGCCACGGCTGCTCTTCGACTACTTCGCGCAGTTGTTCGCTCAGGTGACGAACCCGCCGTTGGACGCCATCCGCGAAGAGCTGGTCACCTCGCTGAGCTCGACCTTCGGCCCTGAGGGGAACCTGCTGCAGCCCGGCCCGGATTCGTGCAAGCACATCGTGATTGGCTACCCGGTGCTCGACTCCGATCAGCTCGCGAAGCTGCTGCGGATCAACCGGGACGGCTCGATGCCGGCCTACGACACCCACGTCGTCCGCGGCCTGTTCCCGGTCGAGGAGGGTGCCGATGGCCTGCGGTCCAAGCTGGAGGAGCTGTGCCGCGAGGTGACCGCGTCCATCGAGCGGGGCTGCCGGACGATCATCCTCTCCGACCGGCACTCCAACGCCGATCTGGCGCCGATCCCGTCGCTGCTGCTCACCTCGGCCGTCCATCACCACCTGGTACGCGAGAAGAAGCGCAGCCAGGTGGGCCTGATCGTCGAGGCCGGCGATGTCCGTGAGGTGCACCACCTGGCGCTGCTGATCGGCTACGGCGCGGCTGCGGTCAACCCGTACCTGGCCTTCGAGTCGGCCGAAGACCTGGCCCGCCGCGAGTGGCTGGTCAAGGTCGATCCCGACAAGGCGGTGGCGAACGTCCGCAAGGCGCTCGGCAAGGGCGTGCTGAAGGTGATGTCCAAGATGGGCGTCTCCACCATCGCTTCGTACACCGGCGCGCAGATCTTCGAGGCGCTCGGCCTCAACACCGAGTTCGTCGACACCTACTTCACCGGCACCCCGAGCCGGATCGAGGGGATCGGCCTGGACGAGGTCGCCCGCGGCATCGCGGCCCGGCATGCCCAGGCCTATCCGCCGGATCGGATCACCCTGCCGCACCGCACGCTGAACGTGGGCGGCGAGTACCAGTGGCGTCGCGAGGGCGAGCCGCACCTGTTCGATCCCGAGACGGTGTTCCGGCTGCAGCACTCCACCCGGTCGAAGCGTTACGACATCTTCAAGGCCTACACCGAACGGGTGAACGACCAGGCCAAGCGGCTGATGACGCTGCGCGGGCTGCTCGAGTTCGCGTCCGACCGCAAGCCGGTGCCGATCGACGAGGTCGAACCGGTCAGTGAGATCGTGAAGCGGTTCTCCACCGGCGCGATGTCCTACGGTTCGATCTCGCGCGAGGCGCACGAAACCCTGGCGATCGCGATGAACCGGCTGGGTGCCAAGTCGAACACTGGTGAGGGCGGCGAGGACGTCGACCGGCTCTACGACCCGGAGCGGCGCTCGGCGATCAAGCAGGTGGCGTCCGGACGATTCGGCGTGACCTCGGACTACCTGACCAACTCGACCGACATTCAGATCAAGATGGCCCAGGGCGCCAAGCCCGGCGAGGGTGGCCAGCTGCCCGGCCAGAAGGTGTATCCGTGGGTGGCCACCACCCGGCACTCGACCCCGGGTGTCGGCCTGATCAGCCCACCGCCGCACCACGACATCTATTCGATCGAGGATCTCAAGCAGCTGATCCACGACCTGAAGTGCGCCAACCCGGTGGCCCGGGTGCACGTCAAGCTGGTCGCCGAGGTCGGCGTCGGCACGGTCGCCGCCGGCGTCTCGAAGGCCAAGGCCGACGTGGTGCTGATCTCCGGCCACGACGGCGGCACCGGAGCGGCACCGCTCACCTCGCTCAAGCACGCCGGCGGACCCTGGGAACTCGGCCTGGCCGAAACCCAGCAGACGCTGCTGATCAACGGCCTGCGGGACCGGATCGTGGTGCAGGTCGACGGCCAGCTGAAGACCGGCCGGGACGTGGTGATCGGCGCCCTGCTCGGCGCCGAGGAGTTCGGCTTCGCCACCGCGCCGCTGGTGGTGTCGGGCTGCATCATGATGCGGGTCTGCCACCTGGACACCTGCCCGGTCGGGGTCGCCACCCAGAACCCGGAACTGCGGGCCAAGTTCAGCGGCAAGCCGGAGTTCGTGGTCAACTTCTTCGAGTTTATCGCCGAGGAGGTGCGCGAGATCCTGGCTGCGCTGGGCTTCCGCTCCATCGAGGAGGCGGTCGGCCACGTCGAGGTGCTGCAGGCGCGCAAGGCGGTCGACCACTGGAAGGCGAAGGGCCTCGACCTGGAGCCGATCCTGCACTGGGTCGACACCGACGGGCCGCTGCACCGGATCACCGTGCAGGATCACGGTCTGGACGCCAAGCTCGACACCAAGCTGATCGAACTGGCCCAGCCCGCGCTGACCAACGGTGAACTCGTCCGGGCCGACCTGGCGGTGCGGAACGTGGACCGGACAGTCGGCACCATCCTGGGTCACGAGGTGACGAAGGCGACCCGCGGCAAGGGCCTGCCCGAAAACACCATCGACCTGACCCTGCGCGGCACCGCCGGGCAGAGCTTCGGGGCATTCCTGCCCGCCGGAGTCACGCTGCGGCTGGTCGGCGACGCCAACGACTACTTCGGCAAGGGGCTGTCCGGCGGACGGCTCACCGTCCGGCCCGCCGAGGACGTCGCCTTCGTCGCCGAGGAGCACATCATCGCCGGCAACGTGATCGGCTATGGCGCCACCTCGGGTGAGCTGTTCCTGCGCGGCAAGGTCGGCGAGCGGTTCTGCGTCCGGAACTCGGGTGCGACCGCCGTCGTCGAGGGTGTCGGCGACCACGGTTGTGAGTACATGACCGGCGGTGTGGCGCTCGTGCTGGGCAGCACCGGACGCAACTTCGCGGCCGGCATGTCTGGCGGTGTGGCGTACGTGCTCGACCTGGACCGGGATCGGTTGAACACCGAGATGGTCGACCCGCTGACCCCGTCCGACGACGATGTAACGAGGATCCGGCAGTTGCTGGTCAGGCACGCCGAGGAGACCGGCTCGGCGGTGGCCGAACGGCTGCTGGCGCTGGACGATCTGGCCAGCCGGTTCACCACCGTGATGCCGCGCGACTATGCCCGGGTGGTCGCCGCCCGGGTCGAGGCCGAGCAGGCCGGACTGGACGAAGAGGCAACCACCGCGATGATGATGGAGGCCGCACATGGCTGACCCCCGAGGCTTCATGACCACCCCGCGCGAGGTGGCCGAGCGCCGTCCGGTCGCGGAGCGGGTGCACGACTGGAACGAGGTCTACCCGGGCTCGCCGGGCAAGGCCGTGCTGCCGATCATCACCAAGCAGGCCGGACGCTGCATGGACTGTGGCATCCCCTTCTGTCATCAGGGCTGCCCGCTGGGCAACCTGATCCCGGAGTGGAACGACCTGGTCTGGCGTGACGATTGGCGCGGCGCGACCGACCGGCTGCACGCCACCAACAACTTCCCCGAGTTCACCGGACGGCTCTGCCCGGCACCGTGTGAGACGGCGTGCGTGGTCGGCATCAACCGTGATCCGGTGACCATCAAGAACGTCGAGGTCGCCATCATCGACCGGGCCTGGAACGACCGCCGGGTGACCGCCGAGACGCCCGAATGGCACACCGGCAAGACGGTGGCTGTGGTCGGCTCCGGTCCGGCCGGACTGGCCGTCGCCCAGCAGCTCACCCGTGCCGGCCACACCGTGGTCGTCTACGAACGCGCCGACGCCATCGGGGGACTGCTGCGATACGGCATCCCGGAGTTCAAGATGGAGAAGGCCGTCCTGGACCGCCGGCTGCGCCAGATGCGGCTGGAGGGCACGGTCTTCAAGACCGGACGCCGGATCGGCGGCGAGGACGACCTGTCCGGCGAGCAGCTGCTGGACCGGTTCGACGCCGTCGTGCTGGCGATCGGTTCGACCGTCGCCCGCGACCTGCCGGTGCCGGGACGCGAGCTGAACGGCATCCACCAGGCGATGGAGTTCCTGCCCCAGGCCAACCGGATCGCAGTGGGCGGCGAGGTGCCCGATCAGATCCTGGCAACCGGCAAGCACGTGGTCATCATCGGCGGCGGCGACACCGGCGCGGACTGCCTCGGCACGTCCATCCGTCAGGGTGCGGCCTCGGTGACCCAGCTGGAGATCCTGCCCATGCCGCCCGAGCAGCGTCCGGCCAACCAGCCGTGGCCCACCTACCCGATGATCTTCCGCATCTCCTCGGCCCACGAGGAGGACGGCGATCGGGTCTACTCGGTGTCGACCAGCGAGTTCCTCGGTGACGCCGACGGCAACGTGGCGAAGCTGCGACTCTCGGAAGTGGCGTTCAGCAACGGCCGGTTCGAGCCGGTGCCGGGCACCGAGCGCGAGATCCCGGCCGAACTGGTGCTGCTGGCGATGGGCTTCGTCGGTCCCGAGAAGGCCGGCCTGGTGGAACAGCTGGGCGTCGACCTCGATCCGCGCGGCAACGTGGCGCGGGACGAGAACTACGCCACCTCGGTGCCCGCGGTGTTCGCTTGCGGCGACGCCGGACGCGGCCAGTCGCTGATCGTCTGGGCAATCGCCGAGGGTCGCTCCTGCGCCAACGGCGTGGACGCCTACCTGCAGGGCAGTTCCCGGTTGCCGAAGCCGATCCTGCCCACCGAGCGTCCGTTGATCGCCTGAGCCCCGACCACGCGCCGATCGAGATCTCGTTGGTCCCTGGTCGAACATTGTCGAGACCCGTTGGTCGAGCTTGTCGACACCCACGATCACCTTGGTCCGCGACACGCTCGGCCAACGGGCGCCGTCCGGCCCTTGACCGGGCCTGCTGCGCCCGCAAGGCTTTGATTCGCCCGTCGAACAAGGAGGCACGGTGGCCAAGAAGCTGAAGAAGATCCTCAAGCGCGCACGCGAGCTGAGCTATCTACCGTTCCCGAAGATCTCGCCGGCGAACCCACCGCTGGAGACACCGATCGATCTAATCAAGGCGTTCGTGAAGGCCTGGGACGCCAAGGATGCCGAGGCGGTCGGACGGCTCTTCGTCGACGACGCCGACTTCATCAACGTGGTCGGCCTGCGCTGGACCGGACGGCATTCCATCGTGAAGGGACACCGGTTCGGCTTCCGCACCGCCTTCCCGGACGCCGAGGTGGACCTGATCGAGGTGCAGCAGCGCTTCCTGGGCGACGATGCCGCCGTCGTCATCGCCCGCTGGCAAATGACCGGTCAGGTCGACCCGGAGGGCGATCCGGTCGATCCGCGCCGCGGTGTGATCAGCGCCACCCTGGTCAAGCTGGCCGACGGCACCTGGCTCGGGGTCAGTTGCCAGAACACCGACATCGCCCCAGCAGCCGACACCAACGTCTCGCGGGACGGCACCCTCAGCGCGACCAGCTACATCAAGGGCCCGACCCCGGCCGAGCTCGCCGCCGCCGACCGCGCCGAGGAGTACTGAGCACCCCCTGATCCTCGTCGGTCGAGCTTGTCGAGACGAGACCTCGGCCGATCATGGTGCTGGCAGGGTTTTCGACCAGCCCAACCCCTCGGCCTTGGTCTGGTCTGGCCTGGTTGGTTCGCGTAAGATGCGGGTGTGGCCACCGTGAACATCCAAGAAGCGAAGACGCATCTGTCGCGCCTCGTCCAGCGTGCCCAAGCCGGCGAACGCATCACCATTGCGCGTGCCGGCCGGCCACTGGTGGAGCTGGTGCCGGTCCGGCGCGCCGACATCGTCTGGGGTGCAGGTGCGGGCCAGGTCGTCATCGACGATGCCGCGTTCGAGGAGGCGGACGCCGAGGTCCGCACGCTGTGGAGCAGCGAGTTGGAGGTCGAGCGTTGATCCTGCTCGACACCCAGGTGGCGCTGTGGCTTCTCTACCAGCCGGAACGCGTGGGACGGCGAGCGACGCAGACGATCGAGGGGGCCGAGTCGGTGGCGTTCTCCACCGTGTCGATCGCCGAGATCACCATCAAGAAGATGCTTGGACGCCTCGATGTGCCCGACGACGTCGCCCGGCAGTGGGAGCGATCGGGGCTGACCCAGCTGGCACTAAACGCCGACCATGCCTCAGCGTTGTCGGCATTTCCACAACTCGTGCGACATGACCCGTTCGACCGGCTGATCCTCGCCCAGGCCCGGGTCGAGCAGGCCGCCTTGGTGACCGCGGACAGGGTGTTGCTCAGCCTCGACCTACCGCAGATGATCGACGCTCGACGATAAGAGGCCCTCAGGCAGGCTCATCCTGGAAGCCGCGGAGCAGGGTGCTCTTGCCGAACAGCGACTCGACCAGATCCACCGCCAGTTCGGCGGTGGCGTTGCGGACGTCGAGCGCCGGATTCACCTCGACCAGATCGATCGACGCCAGCTGACCGCTGTCGGCGAGCATCTCCATGCACAGCGACACCTCGCGATAGGTCGGGCCGCCGACCACCGGGGTACCGACTCCGGGCGCGATCGTCGGATCGACGAAGTCCAGATCGAGCGAAAGGTGGACGTGAGTGTTCTCGTCCACGCCCTCCAGCGCACGCTTCATGGTGCGTCGCATGCCGATCTCGTCCAGGTAGCGCATGTCGTACACCTCGATGCCCTGCTCGCGCAGGAATCGCTTCTCGCCCGGGTCGACGCTGCGCAGCCCGATCTGGCGGATCTCGTCCGGCGCCATCGCCGGGTAGTGCTCGCCGATCCGAGTCAGTTCGTCGGGCCCGTGGCCGGTCAAGCAGGCGACCGGCATGCCGTGGATGTTGCCCGAGGGGGTCAGTTCGGCGGTATTGAAGTCCGCATGGGCGTCCACCCAGATCACCCGAAGCTTCTTGCCAACCCGGCGGCAGTGGTCGGCGACCGCCGCGATCGAGCCGATGCCGAGGCAGTGATCGCCGCCCAGCACGATCGGCATCCGGCCATCAGCCAGCTCGACGGACATGGCGTCGTAGAGCGCCTTGTTCCACTCGACCACCTCAGGCAGGTGGCGGTAACCGTTGACCGGGGGCTGCTGCGGGTTGTCCGGTCCGGTGAGGTCACCCGCGTCGCGCACGTCGCAATCAAACGCCTCCAGCGCCTGCGCGATCCCCGCCACCCGAAGCGCTTGGGGGCCCATCCGGCCACCAAGCGTGGACGCGCCGATATCCGTCGGCACACCGATCAGGCTCACCCGCTGCATATTTTGTTCCCTCTCTCCACTTTGGTCAGCAAGAATGCAACCATGACGGCGAGTCCACGGCAACCCTTTCGGCCGAGGAACCACTGACGAAGCCCTGAGCATTCACGTCATCCCGGGCTCCGACCCGGGATCTCAGGCAGGAGACGGATCCCGGAGCAAGTCCGGGATGACGGTGGAGGCGCTTTGCTCAGACCCCTTCCTGATGAAGCTGAACAACGCAACCACCGCTGGTTGAGCTTGTCGAAACCCTTGCTGCGGCCGCTTGCATCGGGTGTCGATGGAGCGGATCGACCGGGGAGCGGTTCGTAGGGAGCCGGACGACTCGTCGGGGATAGTCTCGGGCCACCCGAGTAGAAGGAGTTCTCGATGCCGCACGAAGCCCTCAGCCGCGACACGCTCGCCGTCGTGACCGGACGGCCCGGACGAGCACCCGGCACCCCGGTCAGCCCCGACATCGAACTCTCCTCCACCTATGTCTCGTGGGGTCCCTACGGGTTCGGCGAATCGATGTATGCCCGCGGTGACAACGCCACCTGGAAACTCTTCGAAGAGGCGGTCGGCACCCTGGAGGGCGCGCCGCAAGGAGCGGTCGCCTTTCCTTCCGGCATGGCGGCAGGCACTGCGATCCTGGAGCTGATCCCCGACGGCGGACGGCTGGTGATGGCCGACACCTGCTACAACACCATGCTGGCGCTGGCATCCGAGCGGGCGGCGTCCGGACGGCTCACCCTGACCACCGTGGACGCCTCCGACACCGCCGCGGTGGTGGCGGCACTGCCCGGCGCGGACTGGTTGCTGCTGGAGTCGCCGACGAACCCGCTGCTGCAGATCGCTGATCTGGGTGCGCTGTGCGCGGCGGCCCGGCAGGCCGGCGTCCGGGTGGGGGTTGATAACACCTTCGCCACGCCGATGCTGCAGAATCCGCTGGCCCTGGGTGCCGATGTGGTGATGCACTCGGCCACCAAGTATTTGTCGGGGCATTCCGATGTGCTGCTGGGCGTGGTGATCGCCTCCGACACCGAGCTGGCCGGGCGGGTGCGACAGTACCGCACCGTGCAGGGCTCGATTCCCGGCCCGATGGAGACCTGGCTGGCGTTGCGCGGGTTGCGCACGCTCGCGGTGCGGCTGGAACGCGCCCAGGCCAGCGCCGGCGTCCTGGCTGAGCGCTTGGCAGCGCATCCGGCGGTCTCCCGGGTGCGGTATCCGGGTCTGCCGGACGACCCCGGTCATTCCGTGGCGCAGGCCCAGATGCGCGGCTTCGGCGGCATGCTGGCGATCGAGGTCGCGGGTGGCGAAGCCGCCGCCCAGGCGGTGGTCGAGGCGGTCCGGCTGTGGGTGCCCGCGACCAGCCTCGGCGGCGTCGAGTCGTTGATCGAACGTCGTCGCCGGATCCCGTCCGAACCCGTCTCGGTTCCCGAGAACCTGCTCCGGCTCTCGGTCGGGCTCGAGGACGTCGAGGACCTGTGGGCCGATCTGCGGCAGGCGCTGGACACGGTGTGACCGACTCCTCGGTCTTCTCCACCAGCGCCGGGCACAGCCCACTAGGCTCAGCTCAAGGCTTCCGGGCCGGAGTTTCACACCGTCGTGACTCCATCCAGCGGCACCGGAAGAGTCTGGAAAGGACGACCCGTGAGCACACCGCTGTACACCCGCGTGGACCCGGAAGAAGTCGGAGTATCGAGCGCGACCCTCGGCAACATCGACGCGTTGCAGGAAAGATTCCTGGCCCAGAATGCCTATCAGGGCTCGGTCGTCCTGGTCGCCCGGCACGGCAAGGTCTGCTACCTGAAGGCGTTCGGCAAGGCGGACGAGGACGTCCCCATGGCCACCGACAGCATCTTCCGGCTGGCGTCCATGTCCAAGGTGGTCGCAGCCGCCGCCGTCATGCAGCTGTTCGAGCGCGGACTGATCGCCCTGCACGAGCCGCTGTCGGTGCACCTGCCCGAGTTCGCCGATCAGCAGGTGGCCGTGGTCAAGGACTGGCAGGTGACCCAGCTGCGCACCCCGAGCCGCGAGATCACGCCGCACGACCTGCTGACCATGACCGCCGGCATGACCAACACCTGGTGGTACCGCATGTTCGAGCCGCCGATCTACGGGGTGGTGCCGAGGCTGTACCACGAGGCCGGCCTGGTCGACGACCTGAACACCCCGCCGACCACGCTGGAGGCGAATACCAAGCTGATCGCGTCCCTGCCGCTGATCGCCGATCCCGGCACGATGTTCGACTACTCCAACAACAGCGTGGACGTGCTCTGCCGGCTGGTCGAGGTGGTCTCCGGGATGGACTTCAACAGCTATCTGATCAAGCACATCTTCGAACCGCTCGGCATGCGGGAGACCTGGTTCTTCCCGCCCGAGGACGTCTGGCCGCGGATCGCGGCGGTGTATTGGGCGGGCCGGGACGAGAAGCAGACCGAGGCGTCGCCGCTGGGCCTGGGCAACCTGGGCCCGCAATACACCTTCAGCGAGCACAAGACGCTGTTCAGCGGCGCCGGCGGCCTGCACGGCACCACTGCCGACTACTTCCGGTTCGCCCAGATGCTGCTCAACAACGGCGAACTGGACGGCGTCCGCGTGCTCAGCCCGGCGTCCGTGCGGCTGATGACCAGCAACCAGATCGGCGAGCTGCGCAACTGGCAGCTGACCCAGAACAAGTGGGGCTACATGGTCGACATCCAGGCAGGCGAGAACGCCCCGGCTGGTTCGCTGCACTATCTGGGCGGCCCCGGCGCCTACTCGTGGCAGGGCTTCTTCAGCACCAAATTCGTCAACAACCCCCGGCTGGACACGGTGATCATGACGATGTCCACCCCTGGCTTCGACGGCGCCCTGCCGCACAACCTGCGCCTGGTGGCCGCAGCCACCGCCGCAGTGACTGGCGACTGAGACCCCGGCCGGTTGGCCATGCCCGGATCAGGGGGGACCGTTGTCGAGTTCGCTCGCCGATGGTCGGAAGATCGTCCGATCTCGCGTTGTAACACGAGATCGGCGAGGTTTCCCTCCATCGGACAACGTTGTCGAGATCGCTGACCCGGATTCGACCTGCTCAGCCGGTCGTGGACCCCGTCCGCACTAAGGCCCTGCCTAACTACCTGTGGCCTCCCGTCGACGGGAGGCCACAGGTAGTTAGGGAGGGTTCTGGGGTCAGGCGCCGATGCGGATCAGCTTCTTGTTGACGAACTCGTCGGCGGCGAGCAGGCCCATCTCTCGTCCGGTGCCGCTGCGCTTGACGCCGCCGAAGGGGAGCGCGGGCTCGTCGGCGAGCACCAGGTTGACGTAGACCATGCCGGCCTCGATCTTGTCGGCCACCCGGGCGGCCTGGTCGGCGTCGGTGGTGAACACGTAGGAGCCCAGGCCGAAGGAGGTGGCGTTGGCGACCTGGACGGCCTCGTCCTCGCCCGCGACCCGATAAACCACACCGACGGGGCCGAAGAACTCCTCGCGGTAGGCGTCCATCTCGGACGTCACCCCGGTCAGCACGGTCGCCGGGAAGAACGCGCCGTCCCGCTCTCCGCCGACGACCCGGGTCGCGCCCTGGCCGAGCGCGGCGTCCACCTGCTGCTCCAGCCGCTCGGCGGCGGCCAGCGAGGACAGCGGACCGAGCACTGTGTCCTCGGCAAACGGATCACCGAGCGTGGCCGCCGCCATGCCCGCCGCGAACTTCTCCAGGAAGGCCTCGTACAGGTCGTCCACCACGATGAACCGCTTGGCGGCGTTGCAGGACTGGCCGGTGTTGTCCAACCGGGCGTCGACGGCGGCCTGCACGGTGGCGTCCAGATCGTCGGTGCTGAGCAGGATGAACGGGTCGGATCCGCCGAGCTCCAGCGCGACCTTCTTCAGGTGCCGGCCGGCGACCTCGGCGACAGCGGCGCCGGCGCGCTCCGATCCGGTCACCGACACGCCCTGGACGCGGCGGTCGCCGATCACGGCCGCCGCCTGTTCGTTGGTCAGCCGCAGGTCGGCGTAGGCGCCGGCGGGGAACCCGGCCTCGGCGTAGATCGCCGCGATGGCCGCCGCCGATTCGGGGCACTGCGGGGCGTGCTTGAGCAGGATGGTGTTGCCGATCGCCAGGTTCGGCGCGGCGAACCGGGCGACCTGGTAGTAGGGGAAGTTCCACGGCATGATGCCGAGCAGCACCCCCAGCGGCGAGCGGCGGATCACCGCGGTGCCGTCCCCGTCGATGGTCAGCGGCTGGTCGGCGGTGATGACGTCGATGTGGTCGGCGTTGTAGTCGGTGATGTCGGCGGCGAAGTCGACCTCGCCCAGCGCGGCTTCGATCGGCTTGCCCATCTCGCGGACGATGATCGCGGCCAGCTCGTCGCGGCGCTCCCGGTGCAGCTGGGCCACGGCCCGCAGCAACTCGGCGCGCTCGGCGGGGGAGGAGCTTCGTCCCCAGCCCCGGTAGGCGGCGTCGGCGGCGGCGAGGGCGGCCTCGACCTCGGCGTCGGTGGCCGTCGGGTAGCTCGCCAGGGTCTGCCCGGTGGCCGGATTGACGACGGTGTAGTCGCTCATGGTGGTCCCTTCGTTTCCGCTCAGTCGGCGGGGATCAGCGTGTACTTGGTGGACAGGTATTCGTGGATGCCCTCCGGCCCGCCCTCGCGGCCGATGCCGGACTGCTTGACCCCGCCGAACGGGGCCGCCGCGTTGGAGACGACCCCGACGTTGAGGCCCATCATGCCGGTCTCCAGCCGGTCGATCAGCCGGTGGCCCCGGGCCAGGTCGCGGGTGAACGCGTAGCTGACCAGGCCGTAGTCGGTGTCGTTGGCGAGCCGGACGGCCTCGTCCTCGTCGGCGAAGGTGGCGATCGCCAGCACCGGGCCGAAGATCTCCTCGTGCAGGATCGAGCTGCCGGAGCGGACGCCGGTGACGACGGTCGGTTCGAAGAAGGTGCCGGGGCCGGGCAGCACCTTGCCGCCGGTCAGCACGGTCGCACCGCGGTCGACCGCGTCCCGGACCAGTTCGTCGGCCTTCGACACCGCGCGGTCGTCGATCAGCGGACCGATCTGGACGCCGTCCTCGGTGCCGCGTCCGACCTTCATCTGGGCCACCCGGGCACCGACCCGGGCGGCGAACTCCTCGGCCACCGACTCGTGCACGATGAACCGGTTCGCGGCCGTGCAGGCCTGCCCGATGTTGCGGAACTTGGCCAGCATCGCGCCGTCGACCGCCTGGTCGAGATCCGCGTCGTCGAAGACCAGGAACGGCGCGTTGCCGCCGAGCTCCATCGACACCCGCAGGACGCGGTCCGCCGCCTGGGCGAGCAGCCGCCGTCCGACCTCGGTGGAGCCGGTGAAGGACAGCTTCCGCAGCCGCGGGTCGGTGATCAGCGGGGCCGTCGTCGCCGACGACTCGCTGGTCGTGTAGATGTTCACCACGCCGGCGGGGAGCCCCGCTTCGACCAGCAGCTTCACGAAGTACAGCGTGGTCAGCGGGGTCAGGGCCGGCGGTTTCACCACCACGGTGCAGCCGGCGGCCAAAGCCGGGGCGATCTTGCGGGTGGCCATCGCCAACGGGAAGTTCCACGGTGTGATGAACAGGCACGGCCCGACCGGGCGCTGCGAGACGAGCATCCGTCCGGTGCCTTCCGGGTTGAGCCCGTAGCGGCCCGAGATCCGCACCGCCTCCTCGCTGAACCAGCGCAGGAACTCGCCGCCGTAGGTCACCTCGCCGCGAGCCTCGGCCAGCGGCTTGCCCATTTCCAGGGTCATCAACAGGGCGAGGTCGTCGGCGTGCTCGCGGACCAGGTCGAACGCCCGCCGCAGGATGTCGCTGCGCCGGCGCGGCGGGGTGGCCGCCCATTCCTGCTGGGCGGCGACGGCGGCGTCGAGCGCCCGCAGCGCATCCGCCGGCGAGGCGTCGGCGATCTCCAGCAGGGGATTGCCGGTGGCCGGATCGACGACCGCCAGGGTGCGGTCCTGTTCGGCGGCCACCCACTCGCCACCGATGAACAGCCCGGTGGGCACGTGGGAGAGCAGCAGCTGCTCGGTCGCGGTCATCGGCGTACCTTTCGTAGGCTGTCGGGCGCGTCCATCGACAGGGTCTGGCCGCGGAAGAAGGCGGGGCGTTTGATGGACTGCCAGATCATCACGACCACGCCGACCAGGATCACCGCCACGCCGAGAATGAAGACCAGGCCGATGCCGCCGACGTTCGACCCGCTGCCGTAGCCCGGGTCCATCGAATCGACCAGCGTGGTGACGAAGAGGATCAGCAGGATCGCCCCGCCGAGCAGTGGGCAGAACAGCGTGAAGAAGAACAGCCGCGCCGAATCGAACCATTGCTTGCGGAAGTACCACACGCAGGCGAACGCGGTCAGCCCGTAGTAGAAGCAGATCATCATGCCCAGCGCGGTGATCGTGTCCCACAGCGCGTCTGCACTGACCGCCCGCATCACCGCGTAGAAGGCGGACGCGACGATCGAGGACGCGATGGTCGCGTACCCGGGGGTGAAGAATCGGGGGCTGACGGCCGCGAACTTTGGCGACAACGCGCCGTAGTGGCCCATCGCGAGCAGCGTCCTGGCCGGCGAGACGAAGGTCGACTGCAGCGACGAGGCCGAACTGGTCAGCACCGCCAGGGAGACCAGGAACGCCAGCGGTCCAAGGATCGGCCCGGACAGGTGGAAGAACACGTTCTCCTGGATCGCGGCGTTGCCCAGACCCAGTTCGCCGTCGCCGACGCCGGAGTACATGATCATCGCGACGGCGAGCAGCAGGTAAAGGCTGACGATGGTGAACACCGTGACGGTGGCGGCCCGGCCCGGCGTCTTCTCCGGATCCTTGGTCTCCTCGTTCATGGTGAGGGTGACGTCCCAGCCCCAGAAGATGAAGATCGACAGCGACAACCCGGCCGCGAAGGTGCTGAATGAACTCAGCTCGAACGGGTTGAACCAGCTGAACTGGAACGCCGTGTAGTCGAAGCCGCCGCCATTGACGGCCTGGACGATGGTGGTGATCGCGAAGAACAGCAGCACGATCATCTGGAAGCTGACCAGGAAGTACTGCAGCTTCTGCGTGGTCTGCATGTCGCGGTAGGAGATGGTGGTGGCGCCCAGCATGAACAGCAGGCAGACCACGATGTTGATCCAGGTGACGCCGGCGAGTTCGGCGATGGATTCGTTGCCGGTCAGCTGCGAGATCAGCAGGAACAGGAACTCCACGGCGATGCCGGCCAGGTTGGACAGCACCAGGATGGTCGCCGCCACCAGGCCCCAGCCGGCCATCCACCCGATCCACGGACCGAACGCCCGGGTGGCCCAGGTGAACGAGGTGCCCGAGTCGGGCATCTCACGGTTGAGTTCGCGGTAGCCGAAAGCCACCAGCAGCATCGGCAGGAAGCCGACCAGGATCACCGCCGGCACCTGCAGGCCGACCACGGACGCGGTGGGCCCGACTGCGGCGGTGAACGTGTAGGCCGGCGCGATGCAGGAGATGCCGATCACCACGGCGCCGATCAGGCCGACACTGCCGGCGCTCAGGCCCTTCTGGGAGATGCCGTGGTCGGCCGACTCGGTGGTGGAGGTGTCGCTGATCATGCGCCGTCCCCTTCCTGATGAGGGGGACGGGGAACGACGACCACCGGGACGGGGACCTCGTGGAGCATCTTGGCGACAGTGGAGCCGAGGAACAGCCGGCGCGGCTGGGCCAGCCGTCCGGATCCGGCGAGCAGCAGTTCACCGGGCTGCCACTCCAGAGCGGCGACCGCGGCCTCGATGCTGTCGCCGTCCGCAACGACAACCTCGGCGACCATGCCGGGCGGCAGGCTGGTGTTGGTCGCGGCCAGCACCTCATCGGCCTCGGTCGAGCGCGCCGGCCGGAGTCCGGCGTCCCCGGTCGATCCCGGCAGATCGATCGGCAGCAGCGAGAGCAGCCGGATCGGTACCCCGGTCGCGGACGCCAGTGCTGCCGCGTCGGGCATCAGCGTTTCGTCACCGGGACGCGGGCTGACCGCGACGGTGAGCCGGGTGATCACGGTGTCGGCGGCGAGCTTGCGGGCGCCACGCGGCACCAGCACCACCGGAACGTCGGAGGAGTGCAGCAGCTCGGTGCTGGTGGGGCCGAGCCGGTGCCGTCCGCGCAGCCCACCGCCGCCGGCACCGACCACGAGGTAGTCGGCGCCGCGGTCGTGGGCGAACTCGATCAGGCCCTGGGCGAACGAGTCGGCCGCATGGATGTGCGGACGGGCCGTCACCGTGTCCGGAACCCGGCCGATCGCGTCGGCGAGCCACTGCTGCGCGAGGTCGTGCAGGTGCCGGTCGTAGGAGGCGTCCGGGGGCGTGATCACGCTGCGTCCCGGCGCGGGCAGGACGACGACCACGTCGAGCACCGACCCGGTGGCCGCGGCCAGCCGGGCGCCGAAGGCCACCGCGTCCCGGCCACGTTTGGTCGCGGTGTAGCCGACGACGATGTGCGAGCTCATGCGGTGGTCTCCTCGATGATCTGCCGGGCGGTCAGGCGGCCCATCCGGATTGCTCCGTCGACGTGCTGATAGCCGACGCCGGCCAGATCGCTGCAGGCGAACCGGATCGGGCCGACCGGGGTACGCAGGTCGGCGCCGTAGCGGTGCAGGCCGCCCATGTCGAAGCTGGCGGCGTAGGCGCCGCGGGTCCATTCCTCGCTGCCCCAGTCGCTCTCGTAGTAGACCACCGGGTGGAGAGCTTCGGGTCCGTAGTAGTGGGACAGCGATTCCAGGATGCGCCGCTTGCGCTCCTCGGCGCTGATCCGGAACACGTCGTCGGCGTTCCGGTCGGAGACGAAACCGACCAGGGTGCCGCGTTCGTCGCCGTGATTGGTGTTGTCGTACGCCTCGTGCGAAAGCTCGTAGGGGCTGAACGCGGTGCCGGACAGGCCCTGCTCGCGCCAGAACGGACGGTCGTAGACGGCATGCACCTTGATCACGAAGCCCATCGACAGGTGCTGGTGCATCTGGTGCTGCAGTCGCGGCAGCGGCGGCACGAACGAGATCCGCGGGTAGAGCACTGGCGCCAGGGCCAGGATCGCCCGCTGGGCCCGGACGGTGACGCCGTCGGCGATCGCCGTCACCCCGTCCTCGCCCCAGGCGAGCGTCCGTACCGGCTGGTTCAGGAACACGTCCGGGCCCAGCCGTTCGGCCAGCGCCAGCGGCACCCGCTGCAGGCCCCCGACCACCCGCTTGTCCAGGATGAAGTCGGCGTCCACCAGGTTCGAGTAGCTGCCGGCCGAAGCCGCCATCAGCAGCGATTGCAGCAGCGAGAAGGCGTGCGTGGGTTTGGTCAGCATCGCCGAACCGGTGGCGAAGGCGAGGTTCCGGACGGCTTCGTCGTCGTCGGTCTGCGTCCGCAGCCACGCCTCCCAGGTGATCGAGTCCCACTCGGCAGCCTTCGGATGCGCCTCGGGCCGGTCGGGATCGATCTCGGCGGCCATCGCGTCCAGGCGTTCGGTGACCTCGGCGATCACCCGCGCGGTGTCGGCACCCACCGGAAAGACGTCCCCGGTGAATCGGACCAGGGTGCCGTCCGGGCCGATGTAGACCGAGTCGCCCTCGCGGTAGCGCTGGTAGGTCTCCAGACCCAGTTCGTCGATCGTCTCGATCAGGGCGTCCTGGTCGGGCGAGACCCACTGGCCGCCGATCTCGAGCATGGCGCCGTCGATCACATCGGTCCAGAGCCGTCCGCCGATCCGGTCGCGGGCCTCCAGCACGGCCACTGACCGGCCCGACTTGCTCAGTTCGTTGGCCGCGGTCAGGCCGGCGGCGCCGGCACCGACGATGACGACGTCACGGGTGATCTCATTCAATTTGCGCGGTTCTCCTTCGTCGTTGACGCGCGGGGTTCAGTGGGCGGCGAGCGCGGCGGCCACGATGTCGAGGCCCTCGTGCAGCAGCTCGTCGGAAATGGTGAGCGGCGGCAGGAACCGGATCACGTTGCCGTAGGTGCCACAGGTCAGCACGATCACACCGTCGGCGATCGCGGCCTTGGCCACGGCGGCGGTGAGCGCGGCGTCCGGGGTCTTGGTGGTGGGATCGGCGAACTCCATCGCCATCATCGCGCCCTGTCCGCGCACATCGCCGATCCTCGGGTCGGACGCCTGCAGCGCCGTCAGCCGGGAGCGCACCAGGTCACCGATCTCGATGGCACGGGCCAGCAGCCCTTCGGTCTCGAAGGCCTCGATCGCGGCGAGTGCCGCCGCACAGGCAACCGGGTTCCCGCCGTAGGTGCCGCCGAGTCCGCCGGTGTGGGCGGCGTCCATGATGTCGGCGCGGCCGGTCACCCCGGCCAGCGGCATGCCGCCCGCGATGCCCTTGGCGGTCGTGATCAGGTCGGGAACGATGCCGAACGTCTCGCTGGCGAACATCACCCCGGTGCGGCCGAAACCGGACTGCACCTCGTCGGCGATGAAGACCACCCCGTTGGCGCGGCACCAGTCGACGATCGCCGGCAGGAAGCCCTCGGCCGGGACGATGAAACCGCCCTCGCCCTGGATCGGCTCGATGATGACCGCGGCGAGATTGTCGGCACCGATCTGCTTCTCCATGATCGAGATGGCCCGGGACGCCGCCTCGGCACCCGACAGGCCGTCCCGGTACGGATACGACATCGGTGCCCGGTAGATCTCGGCGGCGAACGGGCCGAAACCGCTCTTGTAGGGCATCGACTTGGCGGTCAGCCCCATGGTCAGGTTGGTGCGGCCGTGATACGCGTGATCGAAGGCGACCACCGCCTGCCGGCCGGTGAACTTGCGGGCAATCTTGACCGCGTTCTCGACCGCCTCAGCGCCGGAGTTGAACAGGGCACTGCGCTTGTCGAAGTCGCCCGGGGTCAGCCGGTTGAGCGCCTCGGCGACCGCGACGTAGCCCTCGTACGGCGAGATCATGAAACAGGTGTGGGTGAACTGCGCGGCCTGTGCGGCGATCGCGGCGGCCACCTTCGGGTGCGCGTTGCCGACCGTGGTGACCGCAATGCCGGACCCCAGGTCGATCAGCGAGTTGCCGTCGGCGTCGACGACTACGCCGCCGCCGGCGGCAACCGCTGCGATGGGCACGGTGTGTCCGACCCCGGCAGCGACCGCGGCCGCTTTGCGGGCCAGCAACTGCTGTGAGCGGGGTCCTGGAATCGAGGTGACGAGGCGGCGCTGCTGCAGAAGCGTGGGTCCGCCCAGCGAAACATGGGTGTCGAGTCCGAGTGACATGCCAGGAGCCTAGGGTGCGGCGACTCCGTGGCGATATTCGCCGCCACGTATATGATCTAGGAACTCCTATACGCAACGTATAGGTTACCGACGCTCGTTGGCCGAGCTTGTCGAGACCCCTGAGTTCCGCCGGGCTGCGAGGGTTTCGACAGGCTCAACCAGCGAAGGTCAACACGTTCAACCGGCGCTGATCGGTGATCGGCGTTTCCTGGAGGGGGTGGCCATGGCGGCCGTACCGCAACCGACCCTGCGTGCCCTGCTCAGCCGCCGCGACCTGGGCCTGCGTCTGGCCGGGGTAGCGGACGATCTGCCGCCCGGTGCGCTGGACGCGGCGTTGCGCTGGGTTCATGGCTCCGATCTGGCCGATCCGACACCGTTCCTGACCGACGACCTGCTGCTGCTCACCACCGGCACCCAGTTCGACGATGCCGACGGCCCGGAACCGTACCGGCACTACGTGGCGCGGCTGGCCCGGCGTGGCGTCCGGGGACTCGGTTTCGGCACCGAGGTGGTGCGTCCCGGCATCCCGACCGCGCTGACCGAGGCCTGCGCCGACGAGCGGATGCCACTGTTCGAGGTGCCCTACCGGACGCCGTTCATCGCGCTGGCAAGGGCGAATGCCGAGGCGGTCGCGGCGCAGGCCTACGCCCGGCGGACCTGGGCGCTGGCCGCACAGCGGGCGATCTCGCTGGCGGCGCTGCAACCCGACGGCCTGGGCGCGACGCTGGCCGAACTCGGACGCCAGCTCGATTCCTGGGTCGGCCTGTTCGACGCCTCAGGCGACCTGGTCCGCGATCATCCGGCCGGCGGCCTCACTCCCGGGGCACTCGCCGAGGTCGCCGCCGAGGTCGGTGCGATGCTGCGCCGCGGCGTCCGGGCCGGGTCGTCGCTGGAGGCCGCGGGCGAACGATTCACCTTGCAGACCCTCGGACGCGGCGGGCAACTGCGCGGCGCGATCGCCATCGCCGCCGACGGCCTGGACGCCGAGGGCCGCGGCGTCCTCACCTCGGTGATCGCAATGGCAGGCCTCGCCCTGGAGCAGACCGTCGGGCTGAACCAAGCCCGCGAGACGCTACGCGCGGCACTCGTGCGCAGCCTGCTCAGCGACGATCCCAGCGTGGCCGCGCCGGTCGTCGGCGAGCTCTGGACGCCGCTGCCGCCGGAACCCGTCGTGGTGGCCGTCGCCGCCGTCCCCGCCGCGCGCGTCCAGGTCGCCTCCGACTGGCTGGAACGGCTCAGCGCCGACCGCTCCGTCTTCCACGGCCGCGGACCCGACGGCCTGGTGATCACCGCGGCCGGCGCCGATCAGTCCCTGCTGGACGAGTTCGCCGCGCTGTTCGAGGCGGGCGTCGGCGTGTCGCGTCCGAGCGGCTATGGCGACTTCGCCCGGGCCCACGCCGAGGCGGTGGCCGCACTCGCCCGGCACGGCACCGCCGGACAGGTCTCCCAGTTCGCCACATTCGCCGGAACCGGAGTTCTCGCCCAAATCACCGGAACGCAGGCAGTCGTCGTCGCCGAGGCCCACTTGGAACCGTTGCGGGCACACGACCAGGCCCACGGCACCGCTCTGCTGCACACGGCGCGGGTCTGGCTGGAATGCGACGCCCGGGTCGACGCGGCGGCGCAGCTGCTCGGCGTCCACCGTCACACGGTGCGGGCCCGGATCGCCCAGGCGCAGAAGCTGCTCGGCGTCGATCTCGCCGGTTTCCCGGCGCGCGCCGAACTCTGGGCCGCCCTGATCGCGACCGAGTAGGCAGACCCGGCGACACAACCGCGATCGGCCGACACGCCGGGCTACCGACCAGCGCACCGAGTGTCGCCGGGAACCGTCGGCCGGCGGGGTTAGGGTAGGGGCTCCGCTGGACTTCCCCCTGGCGATCAGCCCGGTCCACCACAGACTTCTGGAGGTCGAAACCGCCGATGGCCGATGGGTTCGTGCATCTGCATTGCCATTCCGAGTACTCGATGCTGGACGGCGCCGCGCGGCTCAAGGATCTGGTCAAGGGCTGCGAGCAGATGGGCATGCCGGCGCTGGCCGTCACCGATCACGGCAACCTGTTCGGCGCCTACGAGTGGTACAAGGCCGCCAAGGGCTCCGCGGTGAAGCCGATCATCGGCCTGGAGGCGTACCTCACCCCGAAGACGCATCGCAGCGAGCGCAAGCGCACTACTCGTTGACTCTCGCCGAGGACCCCGCGAGATAGACCGCATCAAGATTGCGTCCGCTACGAGCGTCGTATCCACCGTACACAATTGGGCATCCGCGGACTACTATCGGCAAGCCCTCTATTGGCAGATCCAACGGGCGCAGCTTCACGCGCGCATAGACAATCCCATTTATATCCTCGTCATTTGTTCCACGACGTGGATACAAGTCCTCAAGAGATCCCTCGGCGTATTTTACGGCCTGCTCCCCAACCCGACGGGAGGCCCATGTAGACCTCTGTGCCTCAGTAATAGGAGCCACCTGGATGATGTACTCGGACACATCCAACGCCGGCTCCGAGCGGATTATCTGTCCCATGATCACAATCGGCTCACTGGCGTGGTAGGCAGAATATTCAACATACTGCGCTAGTTCCACCACTCGAGCATCAGGCATATCCCGCTCCCAGTGTAGCTGCCCTGGCTTGATCGCGTCGTAATGTCTTACCATACACGTGATGGCATCCGGAAAGCGTGCGGATCCACTCGACCAAATGTGCGATTCCTGAGTTATTCTAATATATTCTTCGGCGTACCGCTCTGCTGGAGATGGCGCGAATACGACACCGATGAGAATGCTGGAAAGTGCGCCGAATATGATCGCCACGACCGCGATTCGCTGCCGCAAGAACGGCCCGTAGCAGAACCAGCAAGCGGAGAATGCTACGGCGGCAAAGAGCCATTTCAGCGCGAAAGAGTAGTCCCAGGCGAAGAATTGCACGACTGCGAAGATTGCTGACGCTAGCGCTAGGGCATCTATGACTTTCTTCATTGGATCGTTGCGAACTTTGCCTCCTGATCCATGTTTCGCAGAGCCATCCTGCCGGACCGCAGCATTCTGAACACGTTTTGAACTCTCGTGTCCGCGATCCGGCGCCTTGCTCATGGTAGACCTTTGCATCAGTTGTGAGTCGGGCCGAAGTCTACCCATGGGCGATCAATAGCAGAGCCTCCCGTCCTGCGGCTTCCATGACTGCAACGCTGCGGCCATTCGGGCACCGGGTTTGTCGTCCTCGACCGCCAGCCCTCCGTCTCCCGACCAGAGCAGTGCGGGGCGACTGGCCCGGTTGTCAGCGCCAGCCTCACTGAGGCGACTCTGCCCTGGACCTGGTTCGCTGCGTGGATCCACCAGCTTGGCGGGTTAGGGTGGGGCTCTCCGCTGGACTTCCCCCTGGCGATCCGCTCGGTCCACCACAGACTCCTGGAGGTCGAAACCGCCGATGGCCGATGGGTTCGTGCATCTGCATTGCCACTCCGAGTACTCGATGCTGGACGGCGCCGCGCGGCTGAAGGACCTGGTGAAGGGCTGCGAGCAGATGGGCATGCCCGCCCTGGCAGTGACCGATCACGGCAACCTGTTCGGCGCCTACGAGTGGTACAAGGCCGCCAAGGGCTCCGCGGTGAAGCCGATCATCGGGCTCGAGGCCTACCTGACCCCGAAGACGCACCGCAGCGAGCGCAAGCGCGTCCAGTTCGGCGACGGCACCGGCGACGATGTGGCGTCCAAGGGCGCGTACACGCACATGACCATGTGGGCGTCCAATCCCGAGGGTATGCACAACCTCTTCCGGCTCAGTTCGCTGAGTTCACTGGAGGGCTTCTTCTACAAGCCGCGCGCCGACCGGGAGTTGCTGCACCGCTACGCCAAGGGTTTGCTGGCCACCACCGGCTGCCCCTCGGGCGAAGTGCAGACCTATCTGCGGCTCGGCCAGTACCAGCAGGCCGTCGAATCGGCTGCCGAGTTCCGCGACATCTTCGGTGCCGGCAACTTCTACTGCGAGTTGATGGACCACGGCCTCGACATCGAACGCCGGGTCCGGGAAGACCTGTTGCGGCTCGCCAAGGACCTGAAGCTGCCGCTGGTCGCCACCAACGACCTGCACTACGTGCACGCGAATGACGCCGACGCCCACGACACCCTGCTGTGCGTGTCGTCCGGCTCGAACCGGGACACCCCGAACCGGTTCAAATTCGACGGCAACGGCTACTACCTGAAGAGCCCGGCCGAGATGCGCGAGATCTGGCGCGAACTGCCCGAGGCCTGCGACAACACCCTCGCCATCGCCGAACGCTGCGAGACGCACTTCGACGAAGGCACCGGCACCTACATGGCCCGGTTCCCGGTGCCGGCCGGCGAGACCGAGGAGTCCTGGTTCGTCAAAGAGGTCCGCCGCGGCTTGGAAGTCCGGTTCCCCGAAGGTGTCCCCGACTACGCAACTCAGCAGGCCGACTTCGAGACCCAGGTCATCGCGGGAAAAGGGTATTCGGGATACTTCCTGGTGGTCGCCGACTTCATCAACTGGGCGAAGAACAACGGCATCCGGGTCGGCCCGGGCCGCGGTTCCGGCGCCGGCTCGATGTGCGCCTACGCGCTGCGGATCACCGATCTCGACCCGGTGCCGCACGGGCTGATCTTCGAACGCTTCCTGAACCCTGAACGTCCCTCGATGCCCGACTTCGACATCGACTTCGACGAGCGCCGGCGCGGTGAGGTGATCCGCTACGTCACCGAGAAGTACGGCGACGACCACGTCTGCCAGATCGTCACCTACGGCACCATCAAGGCCAAGCAGGCGATGAAGGACGCCGGACGCGTGCTCGGCAAGCCGTTCGGGCTGGGGGAGCGGATCACCAAGGCCTACACCCCGCCGGTGATGGGCAAGGACGTCCCGCTGCCCGAGGTCTTCAACCCGCAGCATGCCCGCTATGCCGAAGGTGGCGAGTTCCGGGCGATGTACGAAGCCGAGCCCGAGGTCAAAGAGGTCGTCGACACCGCCATGGGCATCGAGGGACTGAAGCGGCAGTGGGGCGTCCACGCCGCCGGGGTGATCATGTCGTCGGCGCCGCTGCTCGACGTCATCCCAGTGATGAAGCGAGAGTCGGACGGTCAGATCATCACCCAGTTCGACTACCCGAGTTGCGAATCGCTGGGCCTGGTCAAGATGGACTTCCTAGGCCTGCGCAACCTGACCATCCTGGACGACGCGATCGCCAACGTGAAGACCAACCAGGGCGTCGACCTCGACCTGGACGAGCTCAGCAAGGACACCACCGACGCCAAGACCTACGAACTACTCGCTTCCGGCGACACCCTCGGCATCTTCCAGCTGGACGGCTCCGGCATGCGCGTCCTGCTGCGCCAGATGCAGCCGGACAACTTCGAGGACATTTCCGCGGCGCTGGCGCTGTACCGTCCGGGCCCGATGGGCGCCAACAGCCACACCAACTACGCGTTGCGAAAGACCGGCAAACAGCCGATCACCGCGATCCACCCCGAGTTGGCCGAGCCACTCGCCGAGATCCTCGACCTCACCTACGGCCTGATCGTCTACCAGGAGCAGGTCCAGCAGATCGCGGTGAAGGTGGCCAACTACACCCTGGGCGCGGCCGACGAGTTGCGCCGGGCGATGGGCAAGAAGAAGAAGGAGGTGCTGGAGGCCGAGTTCGTCAACTTCGAATCCGGCATGCACGCCAACGGCTTCTCCGACGCCGCGATCAAGTCGCTGTGGGACATTCTGGTGCCCTTCTCCGACTATGCCTTCAACAAGGCGCACACCGCCGCCTACGGGCTGATCTCGTACTGGACGGCCTATCTGAAGGCCAACTACCCGGCCGAATACATGGCGGCGCTGCTGCAGTCGGTGAAGGACGACAAGGACAAGTCGGCGATCTATCTCGCCGAATGCCGCCGGATGGGCATCAAGGTGCTGCCGCCCGACGTCAACGAGTCCGACGGCATGTTCACCCCGGTCGGCGACGACATCCGCTACGGCCTCGGCGCCATCCGCAACGTCGGCGACAACGTGGTGAAGGGGATCGTCGAGGGCCGCGAAACCAACGGCAAAGCGTCCGACTTCAACGAGTTCTTGGACAACGTTCCGCTGGTGGTCTGCAACAAGCGGGTCATCGAGTCGCTGATCAAGGCCGGCGCGTTCGACTCGCTGGGCCACACCCGGCGGGCGCTAATGGAGTGCTACGAGCAGAAGGTCGACGAAGTCATCGACCTGAAGCGCAACCAGGCCAACGGCCAAGACGATCTGTTCGGCGACTTCGGCGGGGGAGAGTCGCTGGTCAGCTCGCCGGTGCCCGACGTCGAGGAGTGGGAGAAGCGGATCCGGCTCGCCTTCGAGCGCGAAATGCTTGGGCTGTACGTGTCCGACCATCCGTTGCTCGGTCTGGAGCATGTGCTGCTGGCCAATCGCGATCACTCGATCGGCCAGGTGGTTGCCGAGGACGGTCCGCGCGACATCCAGACCACGATCGCCGGCATGATCACCCAGGTCACCCGCAAGCAGACCAAGAACGGCGACCTGTGGGCGATTCTCTCCGTCGAAGACCTGGACGCCTCCGTCGAGGTGCTGCTGTTCCCCAAGGCGTACAACACGGTGGCGCTGCAGCTCGCCACCGACACCATCGTCCGGATCAAGGGCCGGGTGGTCGGCAAGGACGAGGGCGTCGAGATCCGTGGTACCGAGGTGAGTTTTCCGGACGTCTCGGAGGGCCCGTCCGGCCCGGTGGTGATCTCGCTGCCGGCCGCCCGCTGCACCCCGGTGGTGGTCCAGCAACTGCGGACGGTGTTGACCAGTCATCCAGGCACCACCGAGGTCAGGGTCCGACTGACCACCTCCAGCCGCACCACGGTGTGGAAGCTCGAGGAGACGCTGCGAGTGCTGCCGTCGCCGCCGTTGATGGCTGACCTGAAGGCACTGCTCGGACCGTCCTGCGTGAGCGTGTGACCCAGCCCAGACGAGCGCCACTAGGCTGTCGGGGGTGAGCACCGCGCCGACCCCGACCGCCGACGCCGGCACAGCCGCGCCGGCGCGCCGCGGCGTCCGCACGACGGCCGCGATCTTCGCCGGTATGGCGGTGATAGTCGGCATCGCGGCCGCCGTGTTCTGGCGGCTGGTCGTGCGCCTGCCCGCCTATGTCGTGCAGCCGGACGGCTCGGCGACGGTCAGCGAACGCGCCCTGACCGAGTTCTTCTCCGGCGACGCCTGGTACGCCGCGATCGGGATGCTGGCCGGAGTGGGGCTCGGCATCGCGACCTGGCGACGGTTCAAGGGGATCGGCTGGCCCTGCGCCTTCCTGGCGGCCGGGCTCGGCCTGCTCGCGGGTGCGGTCTGCTGGCAGCTCGGCGAGGTGTTGGGCGGCGTCCCCTTCGATGAGCGGCTGGCCGCGGCGAACCCCGGCGACACGGTGCCGATCTCGCTCGCGCTGCGCTCGCCGTCCGCGCTTGCCGTATGGGCGTTCGCCGCCGTCACACCGATCCTGCTGGGCTCGGCGCTGGGCCCGGACGAGGAAGCCTCCCCACGGCAGCACCGCCGACGCCAACGCCTGGCGCGCACCGAGCAACCCGAACAGCGCGAGGTCGTCGATGACCTCGGCGTCGTCCGTACCGAAGAGAACGCGAGCAACCAGTGACCACAGCCTCCGACGTCGTCCTCGCCTACCTGCGCACCCAGGCCGACGTGATCGCCGGACGCGCCGACGACGTGCGCGTCGACGCCCCAGACGCGGTTCATCGCAGCCGGGTCGCCACGCGGCGATCCCGCAGCGCGTTGCGCACCTTCGCCCCGTTGTTCCGACGGGCCCGGGTCCGCGCGCTTCGCAACGAACTGGCCTGGCACGCCGACCACCTGGGCGCGCCTCGGGACGCCGAGGTGCTCAAGGAACGCCTGCTGGCCGCCCTCGCCACGCTGCCTGCCGACGACACCCACGGGCCGATCGCGGAACGTCTGTCGGCCTCCCTCGACGTCACCCACGCCCGCGCGCACGCCTCGCTGGTCGACTCGATGGACACCGAGCGCTACACGTCGCTGCGCGAGCTGCTCACCGACTTCCTCACCGACCCTCCGGTCCGCACACATGCACAGGCGACCCAGGTCGGTGTCCTGCCGAATCTGCTCGCCGGCGCCGTCTACCGGGTCGGACGGCTCACCGAGCGTGCCAGCGAGATCGATGAGGACGCCCACCGCTGGCACGAGGTGCGCAAAGCCGCCAAGGCGGCGCGGTACTGCTCGGAGGCTCTGGTGCCGGCGTTCGGCGACGACGCCGAGCTGCTCGCAGACGCCTGGGAGCAGGTCACCGAGGCGTTCGGGGAGCACCAGGACACGGTGGTCGCCGAGACCTACCTGGCCACCGAGGCGGTGAATGCCCGCCAGGCGGGAGAACCCGCGGACGGCTACCTGGCGCTGATCGCGCTGGAACTCGGTCTGCGCGAGGAGTCGCTGCACACCGGCCAGGCCGCCCTGCATCGCGCGCTCGAGCTCCCCTTGCCGTAGCGACACGCGGACCAACCCGTCCGCTGTCGGCCGCGCTCGTCGAAACCGTGGCCGGCGATCTCGACAACGTTGCCCAATGGAGGGATACCTCGCCGATCTCGCGTCACAACCCGAGATCGGACGGCTTTCCCACCATCGGCGAGCGATCTCGACAACGCCCCCTCGGCTCCGACAAGCTCGACCGGCGCGAGACGTGCGGGTGCCCCCGAAAAGGACATCCGGGGGCACCAGCAGGACGTAACGAAGGACGCGGTCAGTGCTCCGCGGGCAGCACCGCCGGCTCGGGCACCGGCTGACCGATCTCGGCCAGCAGTTCGATAAACCAGTCCTGGGTGATGTCGAACGGCTTACCGCCCTTGATCCGGTCGAAAGCGATGACGCTGAGCACGTCACCGTTGTCCTCGTCGTGGCCGACCACGCCCGGCTCGCCGCGCAGCGCCGAGTCGACCGCCAGGTCGGTCATCGACTTGATCAGGTCGAGATCGAACTGGTTGGCGGGGGCCGACCGGGAGTAGTAACCGGACTTCTGCACCAGCACCTTTTCGGCTTTCAGCATGTCGGCGTACTTCGTCGCGAACCAGGCGCCCGGGTTGATCTTGTCGAGCCGGATGTGGCCGAACGCGTCCCGGGCCACCTCCTCGCCGTTGCGCTCCATCTCGGCGACGATGTCGGCGACCCCGGCGCCCTCGGAAAGGAAGAGGTTCACGCAACCGACCTCGTCCATCACGCCCCGCAGGCGCTCCGTCGCCGCCTGGATATCGAGGGCCGCCTCAGGCAACAAGATCGAGTGCACATCCCAGGCCTTCGAATCGAGACCGATCTCGGGCAGCCATTCCTGCTCCTTGACCCACTCGTGGTACTTGGCGGCGGTGGCTGCAGTGAGCCAGCCACAGTTGCGGCCCATGATCTCGTGGATGATCAAGATGCGGGTACCGGCGTTATGCTCGGCCAGCACGTTCTTGGCGAACCTTGCCCCCATCTCGGCGGCGGAGTCGGCGCCCAGCGACTGGGTGATCGGGAAGACGTCGTTGTCGATGGTCTTCGGCAAGCCCACCACGGTCAGCCCGTAGTCGTTGCTGGCCAGATAGGCGGCCAGGTCGGCGGCAGTGGTGTTGGTGTCGTCGCCGCCGATCGTGTGCAGCACGTCGACGCCGTCGGCAACCAGCCGGTCGGCAGCCACCTTGAGCGGATCGACGCCCTCGGCGACGAGTCCGCGCTTCACCAAGTCTTTTGCGTTGGTCAGCTTCACCCGGGAGTTGCCGATCGGTGAGCCGCCGAAGAGGTGCAGCAGATGAGCCTTCGCCCGCACCTCGGGCGTGACCTCGAGGTAGTCACCGGTCAGCAGACCCTGGTAGCCGTAGCGGTAGGCGATGATCTCGACCTCGGGGGCCACCTCGGTGTAGCGCTGGATCAAACCACCGATCGCGGACGACAGGCAGGGGGCGAAACCGCCGGCGGTGAGCAGGGCAACCTTCTGAACCATGAATATGGGCCTTTCTGGCAGGCGTGATGGTGGGAATCAGACTAACGGTCAATCGTACGATCGCGTTCACCGCAGGTAGTGGCCCCAAACCTGTGGACAACCACCCACGGCGGGCCGGCTCGGGGCACACTGACCGGATGCGACACGATGGACGGGGCGAGCGCGGCCAGGCGCTGTCGTCGTTCGTCGTGGTCACGGTGATCGCGCTGCTGCTGATCGCCGGCCTGGTGGTGGACGGCGGGCGCAAGACCGCCGCCGACCGGCGGGCGGAACTGACTGCGGCCGCGGCCGCCCGGGCCGCCGTCGACGCCACCGCCGCGCAACGCCAGGCCGGCCACCGTCCGGACGCCGGGACCGCGCTCGCCGCCGCTCACGAGATGATCGCCGCGGAACCACGCATGCAGGGCAGCGTCAGCGTGGCCGCCGACGGCACGGTCCGGGTGTCCACCACGACTTCGGTGGACACTGTGCTGCTCAGCCTGATCGGGGTGACCCAGCTGTCGGGCAGTGGCAGTGCCGCCGCGCAGCTCTACGACTGAAGCGCTACGCCTGCGGCGTGCGCAGCGCGATGGCCATCCGCTCCACCGCTTGGGTGATCATCGCCGGCGAGGCGGCCAGGTTGATCCGCACCCATTGGCCGTGCTCGGGGGAGAAGTTCCGCCCCGGCGAGAACGCCACCCGTCCGGCCTCTAGGAAGTGCCGGTAGGGGTCCGCCAGCCCGAGCGCCGTGCAGTCGACCCAGGCCAGGTAGGTGCCCGGCTCGGCCCGGTAACGGGCACTCGGCACCAGCGCCTGCAGCAGGCCGGCCAGCAGCCGCTTGTTGTCGGCGATCTCGGCGCACGCCTGGTCGACCCAGTCCTGGCCATGCTGCAGCGCGGCGGCGTGTGCGATCGCACCCAGATGGCCGGTCGAGCCGAAGGCGAGCGGCGGCAGCTTCCGCAGCACCCCGCCCGCTTGCGTACCGGCGATGTACAGCCCGGCTTTGAACGCCGCCAGGTTCCAGGACTTGCCCGCCGAGGTGATCACGATCGCGGCCTGGGCGTTCGGGACGCTCAACGTCGGCACGAACACCGTTCCCGGATCGACCAGCCAGGAGTGGATCTCGTCCACGATCAGCTGGACGCCGTGCGTCGCACACAGCTCGGCGACCGCGGTCAGCTCATCGGCGGTGTGCACGGTGCCGGTCGGATTGTGTGGCGAGCAGAGCAGGAAAGCGGTGACGTCCGGGGCAGCGAACGCACCGGCGAGGGCGTCCAGATCGAGCCGTCCCTGCGCGGTCAGCGCGACCGGAACGGTGCGTCGCCGGTAGCCGCTGGTGACCTGCCAGAACGGGGGATACACCGGTGCGGTGATGACGATGCCGTCGCCGGGATCGGTGGTGGCCTCCAGCGCGCAGAGGACGGCGTTCATCACGTCGCCGCCCCTGCGCAGCTGGTCCGCTCCCAGGTCGAGTCCCCAGCGGTCTGCGGCACTGGCCCGGTAGGCGTCCTGGTAGTCCGTGCCGAACGGGTAACCGGTGTCGCCACGGTCCAGCGCGGCGTCCAGGCTCTCCCGGACGGCGGGCAGCACGGCGGAATCCATCTCCGCGACCCACAGCGGCAGCACGTCCGGATCGTAGGTCTGCCACTTCAGGCTGCGTCGCTGCCGCAATTCCGCTTCGGTCAGGGAGAAGATCGTCATGACTGCATTGTGGCGGCTCGCCCGGTGCCCGGGCGGCAGGTCTCGACGGAAGGTGAATCACGAATGGCCCGGTACTTCGACGTCCATCCCGACAACCCGCAACCGCGCGCGCTCGGCCAGATCGCCGCGATCCTTCGCGACGGCGGACTGATCGCCTATCCCACCGACTCGGGGTACGCCCTCGGTTGTGTATTGGGCAACCGCTCCGGGCTCGACCGCATCCGGGAACTGCGGCAACTCGACGCCAAGCACAACTTCACCCTGGTGTGCAGCGAGTTCGCTCAGCTCGGCCAGTACGTCCAGATGAGCAACGACGTCTTCCGGGCGATCAAGGCCGCCACCCCGGGCGGCTACACCTTCATCTTGAAGGCCACCCGCGAGGCGCCCAAGGTGATGCTGCAACCCAAGCGCAAGACGGTGGGCGTCCGGCTGCCCGCGCATGTCACCACGTTGGCATTGCTGCATGAGCTGGGGGAGCCGCTGATGTCCAGCACCCTGCTGCTCCCGGGGCAGAGTGATCCGATGTCGGACGGCTGGACGGTGAACGACGAGATCGGCCACTCCCTCGACGCGGTGGTGGATTCCGGCGACTGCGGCACCGATCCCACCAGCGTGATCGACCTGAGCGGCGACGAGATCGAGATCGTCCGGCGCGGCTCGGGCGACGTCAGCCTGTTCGAGCCCTGACACGCGCGAGCGGGGCGCGGAATCACCGCGCCCCGCTCGCGCGAGTCAGACTCAGTCGGACAAGCCGTCGTGATCCTCTTCGGGGTCCACGTACGTCTCGGCCTTCTTCTTCTTGCCCTTGACCAGGTCGGAGGTCACATCGGGCACCTCGTACTGCAGGCCGCGGTCGGTCCGCTGGTAGCCCGTCGACGGCGGACGCTCCGGCAGCGTCAGCGCCGGGCGTTCCACCTTCTTGTACGGGATGGTGGCCAGCAGGTGCGCGATCATGTTGATTCGGGCGCGCTTCTTGTCCTCGGACTCCACCACGTTCCACCGCGCCTCGGGGATGTCGGTGTGCACGAACATCTCGTCCTTGGCCCGAGAGTAGTCCTCCCACCGGGTCAGGGACTCCAGGTCGGTCGGCGACAGCTTCCACTGCCGCATCGGGTCGGTGAGCCGCGACTGGAATCGCTTCTCCTGCATCTTGTCGGACACCGAGAACCAGTACTTGCGGAGGATGATGCCGTCTTCGATGAGCATGCGCTCGAAGATCGGGCATTGCCGCAGGAAGCGGCGATGCTGCTCGGTGGTGCAGTAGCCCATCACCCGCTCGACGCCGGCGCGGTTGTACCAGGAGCGGTCGAACAACTTGATCTGGCCGGCCGAGGGCAGGTGCTGGATGTACCGCTGGAAGTACCACTGCGATGACTGCCGCTCAGTCGGTGCCGGCAGTGCCACCACCTGAGCAACCCGGGGGCTCAGGTACTCGGTGATCCGCTTGATCGCGCCGCCCTTACCTGCCGCGTCGCGTCCTTCGAAGATCACCACCAACCGCTTGCCCTCGGTGCGCAGCCATTCCTGCATCTCCACCAGTTCCGCCTGCAACCGCAGCAGTTCGGTCTCGTAGAGTTCCTTATCCAGCTTTCGGAGTTTCGCCATGGGCGTATCGTGCCGTATCGGGTGCCGGGCCCACCAGCACTCGACCAAATTGCGTTCAGTTCTCTTGACGCAGGTCGAACCGCCTCAGTGGAGCGGGCGCAGTTCGTCGCTGGGCTCCGGGGTGCGCAGGAAGGCGGTGGCCACGATCGCCAGCAGCCAGACGGCGCCCGCACCCAGGAAGGCCAGGTGTGAGCCGAACAGCAGGCTCTCTTCCACGCCGGCGCCGGTGGCTTTGTGGGCGTCCGACTGCGCCGCGAAGACGGTGACGAAGACCGCGGTGCCGAGTGCGCCGGCCAACTGCTGCACGGTGCCGACGATCGCCGAGCCATGGGTGTAGAGCTGTCGCGGCAGTGAGCCGAGCGCGATGGTGAACAGCGGCGTGAACATGAAGGCAAAGGATGCGCTCATCGCCACATGGCAGGCCAGGACGAACCACCAAGGCGTGTTCGGCTGAATCGTGGACAGCAGCCAGAACACGCCCGCCACCACGATGGACGCCGGCAGCATCAGCGGCCGCGCGCCGACCCGGTCGTACAGCCGGCCGACCACCGGACCGAGCACGCCCATCAGCAGGCCGCCGGGCAGCAGCATCAGTCCCACGGTCAGCGCGGGCAGGTGCAGCGCCTGCTGCAGCAGCAGCGGCAGCATGATCACGGTGCCGAACAGCGCCATCATGGCGAACGACATCACGATCACGCTGATCGAGAACGAGCCGTGCGTGAAGGCCCGCAGATCGAGCAGCGCACGGTCATCGCGGGCCAGCCGGATCTGTCGCCAGAGGAAGGCGGCGAGTGCAAGGACGCCGACCGCGAAGGAGCCGCCCACCTCGGCCGCCGGGGTTGAGGCGTCCCCGATCAGGCTGAGCCCGTAGACCAGGCCGCCGAAACCGAGCACGGTGAGCGGGACCGACAGCACGTCCAACGGGACCCGGATGATCTCGTTCACGTTGGTGATCCGCAGCGCTCCGACGACCAGCATGGTGAGCCCGATCGGCACCATGACGCCGAACACACCCCGCCAGCTGGTGAACTGCAGCACGAGCCCGGCCATCGTCGGGCCGAGCGCAGGTGCGACCGAGATGACCAGCGAGATGTTGCCCATCACCGCGCCGCGATGGGCGGGCGGAACGAGTTGCATGATCGTGGTCATCAGCAGCGGCATCATGATCGCCGTGCCGCTGGCCTGAATGACCCTTCCGGCCAGCACCAGGGGGAACGTGCCGGCCACCGCGCAGACCAGGGTGCCGCTGGTGAACAAACTCATGGCAAGGATGAATGCCGTGCGGGTTGGGATACGTTCCAGTAGCCAGCCGGTGATTGGGATCACCACGGCCATGGTCAGCATGAACGACGTGGTCAGCCACTGCACGGTGCGTTCGTCGACGTGCAGGTCGGTCATCACCGCCGTCAGCGCCACGTTAAGCGCCGTCTCGTTCAGGATCACCACGAACGCTGCGATCAGCAGAATGGTGATCACCGACCGGTCCCGAGGTGCAAGCCAGTGTCGGTCCGTGGCGTGCTCTGTGTGATTCATCCCTATCTCCGTCCGCAGCCGAGCAACCCTATGGGTTCGCACCGCCCGGTCCCAAATTCGCACCACCCGGTCCCAGATCGGACGGGGTGTCGATGCCGCCGCGATCGTGAACCGAATCGGAACCGCCCGCTTCCGGTTCCCTTCCGGTTGCATTCCGGTTCACCGGCAGGACGCCGGATCGGTCAGGATCCGAGAAGTGGTGCCGGTGGGTGGCTGGCTAGCCTGCTGCTCATGACCATTGCGATCTCCCGCTGCTTCGTCGCAGCGAACGACATCGATGCCGCGCTCACCTTCTACCGCGACCTCCTCGGCTTGGACGTGCTGAACGACGTCGCCCAGGAGGACTTCCGCTGGATCACCCTCACCGCGCCGGGCCAGGACGGGTTCACGATCGTGCTCAGCAACTACCTGGCCGACGCACCCGCGGACGCCGAAGCGCTGCGCAGCCTGCTGACCAAGGGTGTCCTCAGTGCAGCGCACTTCCGCAGTGACGATCTGGAGGGGCTCTTCGGCCGGCTGACCGAGGCCGGCGTCGAGGTTCTGGAGAAGCCCACCGACCAGTTCTGGGGCGTCCGTGACTGCGCCGTCCGCGACCCTTCCGGCAACATCGTCAGGATCGACCAGACCTGAGCGAGGCGCGGTCGCAACTCGTCCACCCCAAAGGGTGAATGCTGGTCCGGCCGCCCCTCCATGACCGGATATCGCGGGATCGCGACCTACAGTGGAAAGCACTGGAACTGCCGCGAGACAAGGAGCGATAGCGAATGTTGAGTTGGGGATTTCTGGGTTGGATCATCCTCGGCGGGATCGCCGGATGGATCGCCAGCAAGATCATGAAGACCGATGCCCAGATGGGCATCCTGATGAACATCATCGTCGGGATCGTCGGCGGCCTGCTGGGCGGCTGGATCCTGAGCGCCTTCAATGTGGACGTGGCCGGCGGCGGACTGATCTTCAGCATGCTAACCGCGATCGGCGGCGCGGTGATTCTGCTCTGGCTGGTCGGACTCGTCACCGGACGACGGCGCTGACCGTCCGTCCGTACTGTTTACGAAGGGCCGGCAACCTTCCTGAGTTGCCGGCCCTTCGCACGCTGTGGAGAGGTTGCTGGACGCGCACTCAGCCGTTCTTCAGGGCGTCCGCCAGCATCGGCACCAGCGTGTCCACCACATAGGGCAGGCTGAGCGGCGAGGCGAAGTAGATGGCGCCGGCCAGCTCTCCGCCGGTGTAGATCGAGCGCCCCGCCTTCACCGCGTTCAGCGAGGTGAACCCCGGCACCTTCTCCAACGCGGCCCGATCGGCGTCCTTCTCGGTGCCCCACACCAGGACGTCGGCGGAGTTGAGCACACTGATCTTCTCCACCGGGATGTGGGCCTGCTCGCCGTCCTTGATGTACGGGTCGATCTCGCTCGGTATCTCGAACCCCAGGTCGGTGAGGAACTCGGTACTCAGGCCCTTCTGGTAGGCGATCAGGCTGCCGTCGTAGACGGCGTTCTGCAGGAAGATCGCCTTCTTGCCGGCGAAGTTCGGGTTGGCCGCGGCGGCGTCGGTGAACTTCTGCTGGACGGACGCCTTCAGCTGCTCACCCTCGGCCACCTTCCCGACCGCCTGGGCGATCGGCGCAAGAATCTCGGGCCACGGCGAGAACCACATGGCGTCAGCGCGGGCGTGGGGGATGGTCGGTGCGATCTTGGACAGCTTGTCGTAGTCGGCCTTCTTCATCCCCGAGTTCGGTCCGACGATCAGGTCGGGCTTCAGGTTGGCGATCTGTAGGAACTGGAACCCGTCGTCGCTCTTCAGCACCTTCGGCTGGGCCGAGCCGAGCGCCGGCTGCGCCCACGGCCAGGTCGCGTAGGGCTGGTTGCCGTACCAGTCGGTGACCCCGATCGGAATCACGCCGAGGGCGAGCAGGAAGTCCTGCTCGGTCATGCCCACGGAGACCACCTTGGTCGGCTGCGCCTCGATGACGGTGGTGCCGTAGGCGTGGGTGATCGTGGTCGGGAAGCCGCTGGCGGCGCTCGGGGACGGCGTCGCCGACGGCGATCCCGAACCCGCCGCGGAAGGCCCGGACGCGCACCCCACCAGACCGGCGCCGGCGATCCCAAGCGCCGCCAGTCCCAGACCGCGGCGGCTCAGCGGACGCCCCCATAACGAATCGTTGTGCCCCATCGCTCACCCTTCGTCGTCGTGATCAGTGCGACACACACTAATCGGACTTAGGTTAGGCAAACCAAACTTTCTCGTACTGTAGGCGGGTGCCCGCGCCGACCACGACCCGACAGATCGGACGCCCACCGACCCGCGTCGGCGGAACGACCCTGTCGCGGGCCACCGTCGTTCTCGCCGTCGGCGCGCTGCTCGCCGCCTGCCTGGCCAGCCTGATGGTGGGGGCGAATCCGCTGAGCCCCGCTCAGGTGTGGGCCGGGCTGCTCGGCACCGACCAGGAGGCGATGGACGTCGTCCGCGGCGGGCGAGTGCCCCGCACCGTGCTGGGCCTGCTGGTCGGATCCGCGCTGGGTGCGGCCGGAGCAGTGATGCAGTCGATCACGCGCAACCCGCTGGCCGACCCCCAGCTGCTCGGCGTCAACGGCGGTGCGGCTGCCGCCGTGGTCACCGCGATCAGCGTCTTCGGGATCACCGAGCCCAGCGGCTACATCTGGTTCGCCCTGCTCGGCGCCGCCTGTGCCGCCGTGCTGGTCTACCTGCTCGGAACCGGACGCCGCAGCGCCTCGAACCCGGTGCGGCTGTTGCTGGCCGGCGCCGCCGTCCAGGCCGTGCTGCAGTCCTACGTCGTGGCCACGATGCTGGCCGATCCGACCGCCTACTACAGCTTCCGCTACTGGGACATCGGCGCCCTCACCGGCCGCAGCCTGGAGGACGTCGGACCGGTGGTGTGGTTCCTGGCCGCCGGCCTGCTGGGCATGATGCTGCTGGCCCGGCCGCTCAACGCACTGTCCCTGGGCGACGAGGCCGGACGCGCGCTGGGAGCCAACATTCCGGGCACCCGGACGGCGAGCGCGGTCGTCATCGTGCTGCTCTGCGGGTCTGCCACCGCCGCTGTCGGACCGATCGCCTTCGTCGGGCTCGCCGTCCCGCACCTGGCCCGGCTGACGGTCGGAGTCGACCATCGCACCATGCTGCCGGCGTCCGCGCTGCTGGGGGCGTTGCTGCTGCTCAGCGCGGACGTGGTCGGCCGGGTGATCGCCTGGCCGCAGGAGATCGGGGTCGGCATCATCACCGGCATCGTCGGCGCACCGGTGCTGATCTGGCTGGTGCGGGCACGGCGGGTCGGCCGGCTGTGAGCACCCCGACGGACCTCGACCGGCCGCACCGGCTCCCGGAGCCGGGCACCCTGCGGCTCGGCCCGTGGCGGATCCTCGCCTCGTGGCGGGCCGCACTGGTCACGCTCGCTCTGGCCGGCTGCACGGTGCTGGTCGTCTTCGTCACCCTCGGCACCGGGGCACTCCCAGTGACTCCCGCTGAGGTGGTCGACACGCTGCTCCGGCGCACCGATGAGTTCGACTTCGTGGTGCTCGACATCGGGTTGCCGCGGGCCTGCGTCGCCGTCCTGGTCGGCGCCGGTCTGGGTGTCGCCGGCGCCCTGCTGCAGGCCCTGACCCGCAACCCGTTGGGCAGCCCTGACGTGATCGGCTTCGACTCCGGTGCTGCGGCCGGCGCCCTGGTCGCGATGCTGGTGCTCGGCGTGAGCGACCGGACCGAAGCGGCGTTCTTCGCCATCGCCTGTGGCGGACTGGCCGCACTGGTGGTCTTCCTGCTCTCCTCGGGCACCCGGGACACCGGGTACCGGATCATTCTGATCGGCATCGGACTGGGTGCGCTGCTGGATTCGGTGTCGGCCTACCTGCTCACCCGCAGCTCCGTCCGCGAGTCGATGGAGGCGACCCGCTGGCTGGTCGGCAGCCTGAACAGCAGCGACTGGTCGGACGCGCTGATCGCCGGGCTGGGCCTGCTGATCCTGCTGCCGGCTGCGATCGCCCTCGGCCGGCAACTCCGGGTGGTGCTGCTCGGACCCGAGGTGGCCGCGGCGGTCGGCGTCCGATTGGGGTTGGTCACCGGCGCAACACTGGCCGTTTCGGTCGGGCTGTCCGCGGTCGCGGTGCTGGCCGCGGGGCCGATCTCGTTCGTGGCGTTGGCGGCGCCGCAGTTGGCGGCTCGCCTGGTCGGGCAGCGCCGGATGCCGTCGGTGCTGGCGTCCGCCGCGATGGGCGCGGCGCTGTTGACCACGTCCGACCTGATCGCGTCGCGCGCCTTCGGGGACACCGAGCTGCCGGTCGGGGTCATCACCGGCGGGGTGGGCGGGGTGTACCTGGCGTGGTTGTTGTCGAGGGAATGGCGAAGGAGGCTGTGATGAGTGTCGAGACGTCCAGGCTGGTCGGCGAGGGGCTCCAGCTGCGCTACGACGATCGCGTCGTGGTCGACGGCCTCGACATCGCCGTCCCCGACGATCGGTTCAGCGTGATCGTCGGCCCGAACGCCTGCGGCAAGTCAACCCTGCTGAAAGCGTTGGCGCGCATCCTGCGCCCGCACGCCGGTCGGGTGCTACTGGACGGCCGCACTATCCACTCGATGCCGGCCAAGGAGGTGGCCCGCACGCTCGGCATGCTGCCGCAGTCGGCGGTCGCGCCCGAGACCATCACCGTGCTGGACCTGGTCGGACGGGGCCGCTTCCCGCACCAGAGCCTGCTGCGGCAATGGTCGGACGCCGACCAGCACGCGGTGGAACACGCCATGGCGGCCGCCGGGGTCACCGAGCTGGCCGACCGGCCGGTGGACGAACTGTCCGGGGGACAGCGGCAGCGGGCCTGGCTGGCGATGGTGCTCGCCCAGCAGACTCAGATTCTGCTGCTCGACGAGCCGACCACCTTCCTCGACATCACCCATCAGCTCGATGTGCTCGACTTGTGCGCCGACCTGCGGGCCGACGGCTACACGATCGTCGCCGTGCTGCACGACCTGAACCACGCCGCCCGCTACGCCGATCATCTGATCGCCATGGCCGACGGCCGGATCGTGGCCTCGGGAACACCACAGCAGGTGGTGACCCCCGAGCTAGTGGAGGAGGTGTTCGGACTGGCCTGCACGGTCATCCCCGACCCTGCCACCGGCACACCCATGGTGGTGCCAGCGGCCCGCACCCGGCGCTAGGGAGGCACCGATCAAAGTCCATCTATCGTCATCCCGGACTTGATCCGGATCTCTCCCGCTTGAGATTCCGGGTCGGAGGGCTCAATCAGGACAGGCCGAGCCACGATCCTTCCACTCAATGCAGCAGGTAGCGCCGCAGCACCCGGTGCAGCGGCCCGGTCAGAGCGAGCAGGAACATCGTCAGGTAGCCCAGCCCGGGAAACACCATGGTGAGGAGGTAGGCGACGACGAAGAGAGCCGAGGTGATGGCGTCGGCGAGGATGCCGCTGCGCAGAGTGGCGGCCGGCATGTCGTGCAGCTCCGGGTGCCGCAAGGTGTACCAGCCGAGCACCGTCATCATCACGCTGGTCGCGAACAGCGAGCCGATGTACAGCGTCTTCTGCACCGGGTCGTCCTCCATCAGACCCACGATCGCGGTGGCCACCGGGAGCCACACGATGGTGAACATCCAGGCGATGGTGAGCATCAGCAGCCGTCCGGTGACCCGGTGGACGCGATCGAACTGCCGATGATGACTCATCCAGAACGCGCCGATCAGGACAAAGCTCAGCGCGAAGCTGAACAGTTGGTCACCGTTCTCGGTGATCCACTCCGCAGCGTCGCCGCCGGCGCCGGCCACCTCACTGACGCTCTCCATCAGCGGCAGGATCAACAGCGTCATGGCGATCGCGACGACGGCGTCCGCGAACGCCTTCAGCCGTTCCGCGGAAGCCCACTGGTACCGCTGGTCCTGGTCCGACGGGGTGGTCGGGTTATCCTCGATTGGATCCATACCCGGCATCCTGCCGCGCGGGCGAAGCCCTCGGAACGCGACGCGCGGTAATCCTCAGGACGGCGGGTCAACCGGCCCGAAGAGCGCATGCGGGGCTCCGGTGGTGAACGCCCAGTACCGCTCGCCGTAGGACCAGTGCCACCACTCGGTGGGGTAGTTGACCAACCCGGCGCGGGTCAGCGTGTTCACCAGGATCGCCCGGTTGGCCGCGGCCTCGCGAGGCACCGGGGCGGCTGTGAAGCAGCCTCCCGAACTCTGCTCGGGGGTCGCATCGAGCGGGGAGCCCAGGTCGAGTTCGACGCCGTCCGCATCGCACAGCGTGAGGTCGACCGCACCGCCGGTGCAGTGCGGGGCCACGTCCGGCGGCGCCACCCAGCGGCTGGCAAGGTGATACAGCCGCGGATCGGTCAGGCCGGGGTAGTGGGCGCACAGTTCGGAGCGGTAGCCGTCCCAGTAGCCGCGCTGCCGGACCGGGCTGCGGAAGGCTTCGACGATCAGCAGCTCGATACCGGACGGCAGCGTCGCTGCTGCGCTGGCCAGGCGTTGCGCCAGACCGGCGCGGGCATGGTGCCAGCCGCCCGTGTCGTCCGCCTTGCGCGGGTCGATCCGGAGCCGGGGGAGAGGAGTGAGGTCAACCAACGGTTCGGACGACTCGCGCACCTCGATCGCGACGACGCGCGGATCGCCGATCAGCACGATGCCGGAATCCACCACCGGGCAAGTCTGACATGCTCGGTCGATAGCGTCAGCCGGCGCGGATCACAGCCGCTTGGAACGAGCGACTCATGTCCCTGGGACCGGGCCGGGGACGCACTCGAGACCGAGCGCCTCGTGCTGCGTCCTCACCGCACTCGCGTTAGGGAGACGCACGCTCAGGCGTCGTAAGGCAGCAGCGTGAAGGCCGCGTCGGAGGTGAGCGGCGCCAGCGCACGGAAGTGACGTTGATCGAGCGTGAAGAGAGTGCTCGTGCGGTAGGCGGCCGCCAGAACAACATTCGCAGCATCCGCGATGCCCACAGGCTCGGAATCGAAGCGCCTGCACAGCGCTACTGCGGCCGCGTGATCCTCGATCTGCCACGGCGCCAGGCGGTAGGCACCGTCCAGAACATCACGGTGAAATCGATCAGCGGCTGCTGCTCCGAGACGGGTGGCCAGCATGTAGTCGGCTTCGGCGACGACGAACGGCGAAAGGATCAGTTCCCACGAGCGTTCTCGGATGAGACGTGCAAGGGCCGAATGATCGGGGTAGCTCTCATCGAAAAGCGCGAGGATCGCGCTGGTGTCGACGATCGCCGCGGTCATTGCCCGAAACCCGCAGCCAGCGCCTCGTCGATCTCTTCGGCAGTCAGGGGAGCGTCAGAGCGAAATCCACCAATCGACGGCTTCGGCCGATCGGCCTGTTCGTCGAGAAGCCGTTCGATCTCCTGAGCCAGAGTCAGACCGTGCGCCGCTGCGCGCGCCTTCAACCGGTCGCGGACGGCGTACGGCACCTTGATCGTGGTCTGGGTCATACCGCACAGTATACCGATGCAGGACGTACACCCGGCCAGAACCTGGTCGAATTCGCTCTAGCCTCAAGCTCGTCAAGGTCCGTCCGCCCATCCCGTTCTGACATAATGTTGCTTATCGGACAGCATCGCGGGCGCATCGCGTAATGCGTACGCCGGACATCGATCGTGGGTTGCGCGCAGCCTCAGCCTAGCGAGGCGGAGCCTCGTTAGGAGATCTTGGCCGTCCTAGCCGACGCCTTTGATTCCGCCTCGTATCCGTCCCGCGATGCCGTGACAAGGACGCTAATTCGGTGATTCTTGCTAGCCTTCGCGAGCTTGTATGACCTCTTCAGTGCCCCGTTGATCGGGTTGCCGTCCTGCAACCATTGATACTTGAAAGTGAGACCTTTCGGCGTCCATGTGCCCGGCGTGGCCGTCAGGGTCTTACCGACCTGCTTCTTGCCCGTGATCGATGGGGCAACTCTATTCGCAATAGCGCCAGGTGCTACGACGGCACTCTGCCGGGATGTTGCCACGCCCGAAGAGTAGCCGTCCTTGCTTGCTAAGATCCGAACAGAAATCCTCTTTCCCATATTTCCTGCCGCCGGCGAATACGTGCGATCCGTCGCCCCTGGAATTTCAGACCCGCCGACCAACCACTGATAGCTATACCTCATTGGCATCGGCTCCCAAGAACCTGCGTCCGCGGCGAGTTGAACTCCAACACGAGGAGCTCCACTGACCGATGGCGGGATTCTATTCTCAACCCTGTAGACACGAGGATCGCATGGTTCACGACCGGCAAGGCATGCATCCGCGACACCTCCGAGCAGGTTCACCCAAGTGCCGTTCATGCCGTCTTTGCCGTACAGCGTCCCGTTCGTGGACAATGCGACGATCCGATCACCTGTCAGATACGCCGCCTTAACACTCCCCAAAAGGTTGACCCAGACGCCATTCATTCCGTCCTTACCCCGCAGCTGACCATCCGTCGTCAACGCCACAATCCGGTTGCCCACCACGTCGGCCTCTTGTACGTTGCCGAGCAGGTTCACCCAAGTGCCGTTCATGCCGTCTTTGCCGTACAGCGTCCCGTTCGTGGACAATGCGACGATCCGATCACCTGTCAGATACGCCGCCTTAACACTCCCCAAAAGGTTGACCCAGA
>WBZS01000329.1_pt1 | contig 70607 bp, 58 predicted proteins | sample 5204201 | NCBI WGS metagenome assembly WBZS01 (sample SAMN12344357, study PRJNA552823) | activated sludge metagenome | biome: Activated sludge suspended growth; feature: Nitrification reactor; material: Wastewater; isolation source: activated sludge from nitrification reactor of wastewater...
CCAGATCACGACCATCGACGTTGCAAGTGATGTCGATCCGGCGTGAGGCCGCTTCACGTTTGATCTCGTTCGGCGCAGGAACAATCGACAGCTCTGCTACATCACCTAACGGAACTTGCCCTCCCGTCGGCGTATCAATCATCAGTTCACTAAGTGTCCGCAGATCGCTATGCAAAGCCGTTTTCCCGCGCACGATCACGCCAAAGATGTTCTGGTCCTTATAGATTTCACCGACTTGCATTCCATTGACCAAGGTCGTGACACTGCGCATGAGAGCACCGGGAGTGAGATTGAACTGCGAGGCCGCTTCGGGACGCATGTTCACAGAAATCTGGGGCACCAGTACCTGTGGCTCGACCTTGAGCGTCGTGACGCCAGCAATCGGTTTGATTTGAGTAGCGACCAAGTTGGCCGTTGACCGTAGCTCATCCATGTCGGGCCCAAACACGCGAACGACAATCGATGCACTGGTGCCTGTGAGCACTTCTTTGATGCGTTCGGTGAGGTAGGTCAACAGGTCACGATACAAACCGGGATAACCGTCAACAATCTCTTGGACCTGAGCTACTGTTTTGTCGTAGTCCTTCTTGTCGTCGATGCTTATCCAAAGTTCCGTGAAGTTGGGACCAACCACTTCGTCGGCGACCGTCGCGCGACCGATGTGTGAGCCGAAGTTCAGAACGCCATCGACTGCCATCATCTCTTCGCTTGCACGCAATGTGATTCGATCCATCGCATCGATACCAATGCCAGGCTTTTCAACCCAATGCATTAAGAAGTCGGTTTCACGAAATTTGGGCATGAGCTGTTCGCCCAGTCGCGTTATCGTACCGGCGATCCCGAGGAAAATGACTGAGGTCACGATTAATGTTGCCCAGCGAAAGCGAACTGCTGTGCCGAGTGCCAACCGATACACTCGCTTGAAAAAAAGAACAAGCGGACCATCTATGTGACGTTTTGTGGCCGACTTTGGCAGTAGAAACAAGGACATGGCTGGAGTGACTGTCAATGCAACTGCCAGAGAGGCGAGGATGGCAAGAATATAAGCCGCTGCAAGGGGCTTGAAGAACGCACCGGCGAGTCCCGTCAGAAAGAACACCGGCAGGAATGCCAAGACGACTATAATTGTGGCATAGACTACTGCGCTACGCACTTCCATCGAAGCGTCAAATACCACGGAGAACGATGAACGGGGATTTTCAGCCACTGAGTTCAATCGCAACCTGCGCATGATGTTCTCAACATCGATGATGGCATCATCGACGACTTCGCCCAATGCAATCACAAGACCAGCTAGTACCATCGTGTTAATCGTCCCGCCTCGATAGTGCAACACCAGCATGGCCGCGATTAGTGATAGTGGGATGGCTGTTGCACTGATCACAGCGCATCGCCAATCGAACAAAAACAAGACCAGAACGACAACGACCAACACGCAGCCGACCAACATGGAGTGACCAAGATTCTCCAGCGAACGTTCAATAAACGTCGCTGGACGGAATATGGTTGTGTCGTATTCCACTTCGCCCATGGCGGGTTTCAGATCCGACATGGCCTTTTCTACAAGGCGAGTCACGTCGAGCGTGTTGGCCCAAGGCTGCTTTTCCACAATCAACAGCAGGCCTGGTCGATTGTTAATGATTGCGTCGCCAATGGGAGGTGCGTAGTCGAACATCACTTCTGCAACGTCGCGAATACGAAGCGGCGAGCCGTTGGCGGCAAGTGTATTGCCGATTAGGCGATTATTTGTGGGCTGGGTGAAGGCGGCTCGAATAGGAATTTCACCTAGTTGTTCGGGCGTATACACTGCCGGCACATGTCGAAGTGCCAAGCGTTGATTGGGTGTATCGACAAAACCTCCTGAACCGACAGCCGTCGCATCGCGAACGGTTTGCAGCACGGCATCGAGCGTAATGCCATGGTTATTGAGTCGCACTGGATCTACAACTACTTGCAACTGTGGATCTTTCTCGCCCCAAACTGCGACGTTGGCGACTCCAGCTATACCCATCAATCGCGGCCGAATGGTCCACTTGGTAAGCGTGGTCATTTCCATTTGGCTCTTAGTATCGGACCAAAGTCCAATTTTCAAACAGCGACTGAGCGACGACAGTGGTGGCAAGATGACTGGCGGACGAGCAACAAGGGGTAACGATGCTTGGGCCAATGCCAACCGCTCTTGCACGAGTTGTCGTGCCACCAACAAATCGGTCCCGGGTTCAAAAATCATGCGTACGCTCGAAAGTCCTAATACGGACTTCGAACGGACTGTTTGCACAAAGGGGATACCATTCACTGCGTTTTCGATTGGCACCGTAATGAGACTCTCGACATCTTCAGTCGAGATCCCAGGTGCTTCCGTTTGAATTTCGACCAAAGGCGGAGCAAATTCAGGAAAGACATCCAGTGGTACCGAATCACTGTTTCGTATTCCGACGACTACCAGCACGACAGCTAAAATCATGACGAGCAGTCGTAGTTCAAGCGACGTTCTAATGAGCCAGCTCATTTGCCAGCTCCGAACTCAGTCCCGAATAACTCGGCAGCACCATCGGTTACGATCAAGGTACCAACGGCTGGTCCCTTTGAGATGATCGCCGAATCTCCCTCGACCCATTCAAGCAGCACTCGGCTGCGCGTGAACTTGGTTCCCTTGTCCGATGTAGTCGACTGCACGTAAACCCAAGTTCCACCATAAATGTCGTACAAGATCGCTGCGGCAGGGACGACGAACGCTTCTGTGACACTCGTCATAGGAATGTCGACGCCGACTCGTTGCCCGGGCATCAAATTCATTTCACGATTGTCGATTTCGTAGTACAAGTCAGCTGACGAGCTTGCCGCATCAGCAGTGGGAGGAGCTGAAATCGGCTTACCAAGTTGTGGCGTGCCAGCCAGCGATGAACCGTCGAGCGAAACCAGACGGACAGCTTGATCGCGTTTAAGTTTTGTGAGGAGATCGACATAAACAGGCACACGTATCCAAATCGTGCTTAGGTCGACGACTTCGAAAAGCGGTGCCGCTGTAGTTACCGTTTGACCAGGCGAGACTTGAACGTTGCGAACGACTCCGGCGACAGGTGCGGTCAGTGTCATCGGATCGGCAGGATCGACGCGGCCGGTGGCATTCGCGCCGTCGAGCGATCGAAGTAGCGACTTCAGCTCCGTCTCACGCTGCTTGGCAGCTTCACGAACTGATTGCGCAATACTCAGTATCCAATATAGACATCAACCACGTTACTCGACGATTCGGCTCCGAAATCATACAGGCTTTTCCAGACTTCCTCTCGTGTGACAACTTTTCCACGACGTCGAGCCAAGAGTTCCAGCAACCCATATTCTCTGGCCGTAAGCTCAATTGGTTTATCCTTGTGGTGAACCAGTCGAGCAGAAGTGTCGATTCTCAGCTCTCCTACTTCAATAATGGAGGTTCCGTCGCCAAATCGTCGACGCACAAGAGCTCGTACCCTTGCCATCAATTCTGCGATGGCGAATGGCTTAACGAGGTAGTCGTCTGCGCCCTCATCAAGCCCCTTTATTCGCTGACCGCACCCATCCAACAGGTGAACAAACCACTTGCTGAACCAGCTAGTTTCGTCAAACAAGTGTCAATGGAGACTTCGGATGAGGCTCGTTTCAGCCAGATCGATTCAGGAGTCAGTCCCAACTCGCAGCTTGCGCCGTCAGAAGTTAGTCATTCGCAAAACACTGCTGAAAAGCTACCTGCCCAATCAGGAAGAACCCACGACCCTGCGGATCGCAGCTTACAAGCCAGGTCCCGGCAGTGAACTTCGCAAGATGCTCGCATGGTTCGCAAGACCAAGCGACACCTGCAAGTGTGAGACCCGCGCCGAGACCATGAATGATTGGGGCGTGGAAGGATGCCGTACGAATCTCGACACCATTATCGAATGGCTTTTGGAAGAAGCCCAACTCAGAGGATTACCCCATGGAAAGTTTACTAGAACCATCGCCAAGTCACTCGTGCTCACTGCCATCCGCCGGTTCGAACGTAAGTTCCCAGACGGTGCACCCGAGCCCAACGAAGACGATCCAGATACCGACGAAGAAGATCGTTGAACGCTGCTTCCTCATGAATCTCGATCGGCGCGACGATCGACTGCATGAATGGATGCAGCAACTACCTCAGCCGTGGCCATTCCCAGACGTTGAGCGTTTTGCTGCCATCGATGGTCGCAAACTTGCGACGCCCGAGCAGTGGCGTGCAGGCAATGCCGAAAGATGGAACGTCGAGCTGCATTGGATTCGTCGTCCTCTGCAACCATGCCATCCGTTTTGGCAGAAGATGTTCGTCTGTGGTGATGTTGCAAAGCGGTTCGGTCCGTCGCATGTCCTGCAGATCGACAATGACATGGTGATTCGAAGCGACTGCCCATCACCGTTCGATTTGGCTCAGCCTGGCCAGTTCGCAATGGTTGCGGAACGGCAGTGCGCTCAGAACCGAATCGACAACGGTGGGTGGCAAAAGACAGCGCACGAGATTTGGGCCAAACGTTGTCGACTCAATCCCGCGCCGACCTGGATGCATCCAAACGGTGGATTGTATTTATACGACACCGAAACGTTCGCTCGTATGTTCGAGCGAATCATCCAGTACTTGATCGTCACCTTCGGAGCCAACGATCAAGCCACCGACGAGTCGCTGATCATCAACCAACTGTGGAACGATCACGCCGAGACTATCACGTTTCTGCCGCCTGACTTCAATGTCAGTATGTTGCAGACTCCCGAGTGGGCAAGCAATCCTGTGATGCAGTCCTTTGTCTACCACTTCATTGGCCCAAGCAAGCCGCATCTGGATCGCTGTCACTGGCAGCGAAGCAATCCACCTGAGTTGCCATTTCCCGACAACCGCCAATCGATCGAACTGATAAACGAGTGGAAAGACGATCCACCAGCGAGCTACGACATTGGCTCAATATTCCGACCCGATCTCGCGGCGAACCTTCTGGCTGTTTATCCGAAGCTGCTCGTTTCTGGAACGTGGTCCGATGAGCTGACGGTTTACGACGAAAGACTCACCAGCTTGGATGAAACGTTTTCATCTCACTTGGTGCTTACTCGGTTTCTCATCCGTCTCGGCGTTAATGCCCGTCGTTTCAAGCTTCGGATCAAGGAGGGCGACGATGCAACGCTTCAGCATGCCCGCACTTGAATATCACGTTGCTCATGGTTGCAACTTGTCCTGTCAGCAGTGCAGCCACTACAGCAACTTTCACTTGGCAGGCAAGTTGCTAACGCTCGCCGACGCTGAGTCCGAGTACTTGCAATGGTCTCATCGACTTAAGCCAACGCGATTCGCATTGCTTGGCGGCGAGCCGCTGCTCAATCCTGCGATCTTGGAGCACATTCAACTCGCGCGACAACACTGGTACGACAGTGAACTGATGCTGGTCACCAATGGTTTCTTCCTACACCGCTTCTCTGAGTTGCCCCAGGTCCTCGTTGGTACAGATTGCCAACTTGAAATCAGCCAGCATGGTACGCATCACGACTACCTCGAACGATTCCGCGACGTGAAAGCGATCGTGTGGAGTTGGCGTAAGCAGTATCCCAAGCTTCGCATCAATATTCGCAAGTCACACAATGGCTGGATGCGGCAATACAACATCATCGATGGTAAGCCGATGCCTTTCAATTCCAAGCCAGATGCCGCGTATCGCGTTTGTATGCAGCGCACATGCACCCAGCTTGTGAATGGCTGTCTCGCTAAATGTCCCGCACTTGCCTACTGGCCACAGCTAGAGACAAAAGCCCGCCTCGAATCGATTTCGGAGTGGGATTTGTTCCGTGACTACGAATCACGACAGCTAGCGGTACTGTTCGTGGTCGGCATTTCGTTCTGCTTCAAAGCGGTGACGGAAATCAGATCTCGTTTGTGAACCCGGGTAAGCCCACGAAGGATTACACATTTATCATCGAGTATCGTGGTGATGCAACAGGACCGAAGAGACAGGTGTTCTTCCACATCGTCTATCAAGAGGTTCCTCAGCCTGGGCACCCTCGTTCTGGTAACACGAATACTGCCAAAGAGTATGGTTATCTAAGTGGCGAGATTCAGAGCAGTTCCGGTTACGTTCGCGTGCGAGTCGGACAAGACGAAACGCGGGTCGATTATGTCCGGACCTACTTGCCCGCAGCAGAATCACAATTCAAAAGAAACGGTGATGTCAGCTACTCGTACTTAGTAAATGACGCTTCAGTTTCACGCTAAGCTGCCAATGACAGTGATTAAATCGCGGCAAATTCTGAACGAAGCAGTGCGCCGAAAGTCAAGAAATCAGGAAATTCTTTGGTTAAAGAATTCCCGCTGGCTATCGCATGAGCCATCCGAGTGGCATGGAGATGTGGGGCCGCTGGGTATTTCGAACCATCAATCGCCCGGACAGGCTTGAGTTTATCAGCAGCTTCTCGAACGCCAGCGGTGAAATTACTCCTGCACCGTTTCAGGGACTCGACGACTTCACGCCGGAGACGTGGACCACCGTGACGCTCGTTGAACACGCAGGCAAAAGCAGGGGAACACTCGTCACCATCGAAGCTCGACCGTTCAACGGCACCAAAGTCCAACGCGACTTCTTCACCGCTTTCCGCGGCTCCATGCGTCAGGGCTGGACGGGCACCATGCAGCAACTCTCAGCGTTTCTCGACGGCTGATCGCCCATTCGCAACACGCGATACAAAAAAGGTAATTGGACGCGCGACAATTCGTGCAAACTGGTTCTGAGATTTTGAGATCGCAACGTCAACTTGGAGGCGAATTTTCTGTGGCACGGCGCGAAGGCAGGGAGGCCCAGTGATTGCGAAGCAACTCCCAGTTTCTGAAATCGTCTAACAACTCAGGAATTCTCAAGGAGAAATTGCACGGCGTGGCGACTCAATTCTGCGGCGTTCTTCAATCCGAGTTTGCGCTTGATGTTTTCGCGGTGGCTGTCGATTGTGTGCGTACTCAAAAAGAGTTCCTCGGCAATCGCGCCACTCGTCTTCCCATTGCCAATCATACGGAAGATCTCTAGTTCACGATCGGTAAGCGAATCGATTGGCTCAGCCGACTCGCTGCGATTTCCAAGTGCTTGGGACACGAGACGCTGAGTGATTGCCGCACTGACATAGCGATCGCCGCGCAACACCGTGTGAATCGCTTCGATCACCTTTTCCCCAGAATCTTGCTTGTTCAAGTATCCCAAGGCTCCAGCCCGCAAGGCGCGCTCGGCATAGAGCGATTCCTGAAATCCGGACGAAACGAGGATCTTGATCGTGGAGGAAAAATCTTTAATCCGCTTAATCAGTTCGATACCATGCCCGCTTTTCAATGAGATATCCACAATGACCAAACCCGGGTTCGTTTGCTTCACCAAATCCATCGCCTCTTCTTCAGTGGTCGCTTCCCCGCATACTTCCAGATCGGGATAGGCGGATATTCGCAATATCAAACCCTCACGCACCATCGAGTGGTCATCGACAATCAATATTTTTGTCCGTGATAAAGCGCTAGCCATCGAAAGGTACCTCATTCAAAATTAGACATCGAACCAGAGTTCCACCCTCTGGCCTGGATAAAACTTGCACCGCTCCTCCAACTAAACTCGCTCGATACTCCATCGTGCGCAGTCCCATTCCGCGATTCGCTGAAACGTTTTGAGATGCATTCGCAATTTCAAATCCGATTCCATTGTCAGCGATTTCCAAAGAGACTTGCCGACCTTGCTTGGTCAAAGAAATCTTGATCTCTGTGGCTTTGCCATGGCGTATCGCGTTGTTGATCGCTTCCTGGGCAATTCGATAAAGATGGGTGGCCGTCGTATTATGAAGCGATTTGAAGTCGCCGGAACTTTCGAAGTGCGAATGAACTTTATCGCCATTCGTCGATTCAGCCAGTTCATGAAGGGCAGATCGCAGACCTTCAGCATCGATTTGCACCGGCATGATTCCATGTGACAAATCGCGAACATGCTGGTTCGCCTCGCTCAGTCGCTTTACCAGTAACGAGGCAGTCGACCGAAGTCGTTCGAAAGCAGCTGTACAAAACAGTCGCCCGCTCTCGCGGCCGGTTTTGTCGTCCGCCTCAAGAGGTTTGGCACTTTCGATCGTTTCGACTAAAGCATTGGCAAAAAGAGTCAGTCCCGTCAGTTCCTGTTGCGTACCATCATGCAGTTCCAGTCCGATGCGGCGTTGTTCATCTGCAGCCATTTCCAGCGCGTGCTTTTGCATCTCCTTACGACTTGATATGTCACGTAAGATCCCAGTGAACAAACCAAGGTGATCCACTTGACTGACCGCCAAGTCGGCTGGGAACGTGCTCCCGTCTTTCCTTCTACAGATAACCTCGCGACCGGTGCCGATGATGCGAGCTTCTCCAGTTGCCAAGAAACGTTGAATGTAGCCGTCGTGGTGATTTCGAAAGGGGAGAGGCATCAGCATGCCTACATTCTTGCCAATCATCTCAGAACATGAATAGCCGAACATCGCTTCTGTTTCCTGATTGACACTTTCAATCAACCCGAGCTTGTCGATCGTAATGATGGCATCCGATGCCGTGTCCAGGATGGCGCGGAGTCGCTCCGCATTCTCGCGGATCTTCTCTTCTGCCAACTTTCGGCGAGTGATATCGTGATGTGAAATGACGGCCCCGCCTTGCCCATCTTTCAGCGCAGTGGCTTGTAGCAGAAACCAATACGTCTCACCGCTGGCAATGCAGGAATACTCAATACTGAATTCGTCGCGTTGATGGTCTAGTATGGATTGCAAACCATCGGCTATGCTGCCGGCAACTTCGCTTGCCGGAGGTTCGCCAACCGCGAACTTGCAAGCGTCCAAATATTTTGAACCCACACCACATTGGCTTATGGGCCCGTGGTGTTGACGCGAGAAACGGTCCCATGCGGGATTGGTCGCCAGGATGATCCCGCCAGGATCTATCACGGCGATGTGGGAAGAGAGCGAAGCGAGAATAGCAAGCGTCTTGGCTTCGCTACGCTTCCGTTCAGTAAGATCGATGAACGTAACCACAACTCCTTCCGTTTGCTGGTCGGCCCCACGAAAAGGGAGTGATCGCCGCAGTAGACACTGCCCCTCTGCCGTTGTGATCTCAGTCTCCACCACCGTTTCCTGGGCAAGTACTCGCTGGCACTCCGCAAGCATGTCCTGATTGACAAGTGGCGACTCAAGATGGACCAGGAGCTTTCCTGTATCCGCAGAGTTCAATCGAAGTAGTTTGGTTGCTGGCGGAGAGAAGCGTTTGACTCGTAGTTCAAGATCCAAAAACAATGTGGCGATTTCACTACTCGCCATGAGATTGAGGATTTCTATGTTGGAATTGTCGAGTTCTGCGACCTTTTCCAGAAGTTGACAATTAACTGTATTCAACTCTTCGTTGAGTGATTGCAGTTCCTCTTTTGAAGACTCCAATTCTTCGTTGGATGACTGCAATTCCTCGATTCCGCATCTCAGTTGCTCAGTAGTACTCTGTAGTTCTTCACGAGTCGTTTTAAGCTCGAATTCCAACAGGTCGACAAGCGGTTCACCTGCCGGGGCATTCAAATCGTTTGCAGCCAGGGACATAGTCTTCAGCGCATCGTCATGGGGAGAATTTTGGTCCCGAAACAAAACCAGCAACAAACCTTCGGAATGATTCGGTTCCGGTACAGGTCGGACGACAATAACACATGGAAAGTACACTCCGTCGCGCTTGACGCGAGCTGTATGATCGGTAACCACCCTGCTTTCCTGGATTGCATTGTGACATGCCGCGCGCAATCTTGTGCGAAGGCCAGGTCTAGCTAACGCGAGTAGATCATTTGTTACTTCACCCGGAGGAAATTCCAAGTAGTTGACTAACGGCCCGGTAATATAGAGGATTTCATGGCTTCGATTGATCAGCGCCGTTGCCGGAGCATACTCACTTACGACTAAACTCTCGGCCACTTCTCGGTACGTTTTTTTCACTGGTAAAACAGACAGCTCGCGCGAAGTCGTTCTCTCTGTGTATTTTCCAAATAATGGCTGGGTTGAGGCCTGAGCAGTACCAGAGCGTCTATAGACTCGCCACTGCTTCGAAACCGTTGTAAACAGATTCACTTCCCGACCGGTCGTCTCGGATGGGCCAAGCATCAGGTAGCCACTTTGATTGAGCGCAAAATGGAACAGTCCGATGATTTTTTGTTGCACCTCTGGCTCGAAGTAAATTATCGCGTTACGACAGGAGATAAAATCCATCTTCGAGAAAGGTGCATCGTAAATGAGATTCTGTTTCGAAAAGACGATGGAATCGCGTAGCCGTTTGTTGACGCGATAGTGGATGTCATCTTGAGGCTCAAAAAACTGACTGAGCCGAGATCTGGATACATCGCTCGAGATGCTGGCCGGATAGACACCACGTCGCGCAAATTTGATCGCGTCGACGTTGATGTCACTCGCATAAACTTGAAAGGCGAGCGGCTTACCTGCAGCCATCAGAGCTTCGAAAAAAAGGATCGAAATCGAATAGGCCTCTTCACCAGTTGCACAACTGGGCACCCAAACGCGAATTGGAATCTCGAAGGAATGTTTTGAGACGATTGCAGGGATGACCTCTTTCTCCAGCACCGCGAACGCATCGGGCTCACGAAAAAAAGCGGTCACACCGATCAGGAAATCCTTGCTCAGCGATTGTACTTCATTCGGCTGATCTTGGAGGAAATGGCAATACTCTTTGATGTCGTCCAGTTGCAACAAGCCCATTCGCCGCACAATACGCCGCCGCAGCATCTGTTTTCGATAGCTTCTGAAGTCGTATTGGGTCTGTTCACGGATTAGTTTGAGTATGTCGTCTAGATCTTCCACATCGCCGGTCGGATTGACTACACCGTTCGGCGATTTGAAGTACGGGTGCTGAATATACTTCATCAATGCGTCGGGCATTTGTTCCGGTGGCAGCACAAAATCAACGAGTCCGGTTTCAATCGCACTGCACGGCATTTGGCCAAACTCGGACGAATCAGGTGTCTGAGCCATCGCCATGCCTCCGCAACGTTTGATCTCGCGAATGCCAAGCGTCCCATGGCTGCCGGTACCTGACAGTACAATTCCAACTGCCCTTTCACCCTGATCCACCGCCAAGGATCGCAAAAAGACGTCGATCGCGGTTTGGGTCTCGATTGGAACAGGGAAATCACTCAATCGCAATATTCCATGCTTGATGGTCAAAACGCGATTAGGAGGGATGACATAAACATGATCGGCTTCGACCAAGAGGTCACCAGTTGCTTCGACAATTGGCATCGACGTTTGTCTGCTCAGCAACTCGACCATCAGACTCTTATGGGTTGCGTCTAGATGTGGAACGAGGATGTAGGCCGCGCCGCTATTCGCTGGCATCGCTTTGAAAAAGTGATTGAAAGCGCTTAGCCCTCCAGCAGAGGCGACGATTCCCACGACAGGGCAATTCGGATCGCCTTCGCGTTCAATCGACGAAAGGGCTTCGCGGGCCCTATCATCAAGTTTTGCGCCTGTTTCCCGGTTTGAATTTGTCTTGCGTTTCTTCGCTGGACGATCTGTCATCCCCGTCGCCCTTTTGCGGTTGCAATTTGAATCAGCCATCGATCCTCGGTTGATCATACCAAACAGGGTGGTTGGCGTCTTTCACCGAAACCGGAATCCGCCTCTACTCGCTGGTGGAATCCGCCATAACTGGAATGGTTTGGCATTCGATTGGATTAAACTCCGATTCAGGCATAATTGCAAAAGTTGTGGATATTTGGAACAGCCTGTACTCGGAAGTGCGGCGAGTTTCATGCGAGAATGAAGAAGGAAATCTGATCCTACACGGTCAAGTGTCTTCCTATTCTTCAGGCAATTGGCACAGGAAGCCGTACGCTCAGTCGAAGGTATTGGCGGCATTGTTAACTGTGTCGTGGTTGCAAATTCAATCACGTCTGCTTCAGGAAGTTTAAAGCAATCAATCAAGGAGTGAGGTATGTCGGTATTAGACCTAGAACCACGATACGTTTCGCATGTTGCAGCAGGGCCAACGCATTTCCACAGTAAAAGATCAAGCTCTCGTCGATCGCAATCAGACAGCGATTCCGCGATTCCAGCAATGGAAACTGGAGATGATTTGCGCGTATTGATTGTGGGTGCGAATTCCAAGGATTTCGAGTGTATGGTACGGCACATCGGACAATGGACTCGAAATCTTCAAGTAGCCTGCGACGGTCTTGCTGCGTTGCGCATAGCGGCAAGCCAACATCCTCAGGTTGTGATTGTGCAACTGGAGTTACCTTGGATGAGCGGCTGCGAGTTGGCTCGTCACCTTCGTACAGATTTTCCAAAAAGTGACGCGCTGATTGTTGGCCTTGTCAAGGCTGAAGATTCGAAACTGCGGCAGTTCTCCATCTTGTCGGGGGTGGATATTCTGCTCGTTGAGTCAGACTACTTGGCAAGCCTTGAGACGCTGCTGGTGCTCGAGTGCATTCATCAGAATTGTTCCCAGGCAAGGGGCGCGAGAAACCAAGGAGATATTAAGCGAAGCTGATACACAAGTCGAAGGAAAGCACAACCTTCCAATCAAAATCGAACACTTCTGAAATTTAGTAGAAACAAACTTCCTACCAATTGACCCTGATTAACAGAGAAATTCTATGAGCGCTAAAGCTGGTGTATGGATTGATCGAGAGCACGCCATCGTTGTTTTGATTAACGGCAACGATGAGGAGCTAAAGTCATTTCACGCAGGAACTGATGAACCGTTCCCACAAAACGCGGAAACCAGGGGAAGACACCAATACACTCGAAATGATTTCGTTGCTGAGGACAAGATTGAGCGCAAAAAGTCAATCACCCGGCGCGGCATGTACGATTCTGTCACGCGATACGTTGGCGAAGTGGACGCGATCTACGTGCTCGGCCCTGGCGAGGCTAAGAAAGAATTCCAGAACCATCTATCCAAGACGTTGCCGTCGAAAGTCCACGTTGAACTAGAGACATCAGACAAGATGACCGATCCGCAACTTGCTGCGAAAGTTCGCGAACATTTCCAAGCCTGATTCAGTGGTTCAGATTGTGAGGATTATCGAGCACTTTGGTTGAACGACAACACGTTTAAAAAGGTTCGTGTCGAAAATCTGCCTTTCATTGAGCGACAGTGGCGACTTCGCGACGAGTCACAGGCTACCGCTAAACTCTGGTGAAATCCGCCAGCACATTTCAATTGACCATCGCCATTCGCGCACCTTAGGGCTCGCTGAGAATGAAGCAACTTAAAAGACCAAACTTTTGTTCCACAGAATTTCAGGAGCAATCGCATATGACATTACCACCGACGCAGCACAGCGTGCGTGACGTAACTCGTCAGCAAATTTCAGATCGATCGGATACGTTGTTCGCGATGGATCAACGCAAGAACGAGTTTCTCGCAACGCTGGCCCATGAATTGCGCAACCCACTTGCCCCCATCAAGAACGGGTTGCAACTATTGGCGTTAATGAAATTGGGTGACGAAGCCGAAATTGTGCGAACCATGATGGTGCGCCAAGTAGAGCAGATCGTTCACTTGGTTGACGACCTGCTCGATGTTGCTCGGGTCAGTACGGGCAAACTGCAATTGGATAAGCAGATATGCATAGTAAGTGAGATTGTCAAATCAGCGATCGAAGAATCGGCGATTTTGATTTCGGAAAACAACATGACTTTGGAAGTGATCAACAAATGCGATGGCGCATGTGTGTGTGGCGATCCAAGTCGATTGACACAAGTCGTTTGCAATCTGTTGAACAACTCTGCCAAGTATGGAAAGAAGGGAGGCAAGATTCAACTGGAGACAGATGTTTGCAAGGGCTCTGTAATCATTCGAATAAATGATGATGGAATAGGGATCGATGCCGATCGATTGCAAGATATTTTTGAAATGTATTCGCAAGTTGACAGTGCGCACAGTCGCGGATTGGCAGGTCTTGGAATTGGCCTGAGCCTAGTACGAACCCTCGTCGAACTTCATGACGGATTAGTGACTGTGGAAAGCGCGGGCGCAAACTGTGGAAGCACTTTCACGGTGAAATTGCCGCTTGCGACAGGGAATTTGCGGGGCAAGATGCCCTCCAAAGCGACATCCCAAATCCCCAAACGATCATTCCGAGTCTTGGTCGTCGACGATATGCGGGCGATGCGTGTCGTTACGGAACAGTTGTTGCACAGACTTGGGCATGAGGTTCAGGTCGCTGAGAACGGGGAGGTTGCGCTGGAAACGCTGAACTCGTTTAGACCCGACATCGTGTTTTCCGATATCACCATGCCTTTGATAGGCGGTTATGAGTTAGCTCGTCGAATTCGCGAACGAACGGACTTGGATAGCGTCTGTCTGGTTGCGTTGACTGGATTTGGACAATCTTCGGATCGGGAAAGGGCTTTCGATGCAGGTTTTGATCGTCACCTCACGAAGCCAGTTGACTTTCAAAGTCTTCGAGCGTTATTCGACGAACTGGACAGTGTTCAACGCGAAAGTCTGGAACTCTCAAATCTGAAGACTGGCGGATTTCACCAGGGAGAATTGGAAGATCTCTCGATGTCGGCCTCAAATTCAATTTCGTAAAAAGTCTATTAGGGGCGACTCATGCTGGAGCTTTAGATTGATTTTGTTGGAAATTAGGAAATGCCAGAATCCCTAAAAGTTGTGATTATCAAACCAAGTAAGTACCTGCTTGACGGGACTGTAGAACGCTTTCGTCGGGGGTTCATGCCCAATAGTACAGTCCCCCACATTCGCAGTATGGTTCCAATCGAGATCGGACATTCGCGAATTGAGACCTATTCGATCGACGAATACGTTTACACCGATCTCCAGTATCTCAAGTTGCTGAAAGCTACTCGCAAGAATGTGCGCACACTTGTGGCTCTGGTGGGAGTGCAAAGTCATCAGTTTCACCGTGCGCTCGATCTAGCCGCCTTGGCACACAGCGAAGGATGCATGGCGGTGATCGGCGGCCCACATGTCATGACCTGTGATACATCAATGTTGCACGGACGTGGCGTGAGTTTTGCACAGTGCGAAGCGGAACTCGTGTGGAACGAGATATTACAAGATGCTGAAACTGGTGAATTGAAGCCTCTGTACGGCGAAGGTTTGCGTTGGCAGGAAAATCTGGAATCACCCGTCCTAATCCCACCAAATCGTTCCGAGCTTGGTCGGTATATCGTGCCGATGTTGGGCGTTTACCCAGCTCGCGGTTGTCCGTTTCTCTGCAACTTTTGCTCCGTTACGAAAATCGCCGGACGAAGGATTCGCAGCCAGAGTATCACGACCACTATGGCAAGTCTACGGGCGGCCAAAGCGGTCGGCGTAAAAACGATCATGTTCACCTCTGATAATTTCAACAAGTATCCGCAGGCTTCGGAATTGCTGGAAGCGATGATCGAAGAACGCCTCGGCATGAAGTTCTTTGTGCAGTGTGACACCCAAATTGCCAAGCAAGAGGAACTGGTCGAATTGCTTGGGAGAGCAGGATGCTACCAAATTTTTGTCGGTGTCGAATCTTTTGATCGTCAGACGTTAATTGCGGCTAACAAAAAACAAAACCGCCCCGAAGCGTACCAAAACATCGTGAGGCTCTGTCGAGAGCAGGGCATCGGATCGCATTTTTCCAACATACTCGGGTTCCCACAAGACACTCAAGATTCGATCCATGGGCATCTGGAGGTTCTAAAATCCATTGGACCGAACTGGGCTTCCTTTTACATTCTTTGTCCGATTCCTGGAACGGAACAATACGACGAGTTTTTGAGAGAGGGCTTGATAACAGAGCGCAACCTCGATCGATTCGACACGACTTGTCTCACTTGGAAACATCCCAACCTATCGGCTGAAAGACTCTCCGAACTCTTGTATGAGTGCTACCGCAAGTTCGCTTCTCTTTCGCGCGCCATGCAGAATATTCGAAGTGCGCCGCCAAAACAGAGACGCAAGACTTTCTTGGAAAAGTTAGGGAGCTTAACGATGTCTGCGTTCATTCGATATTCTGCTTGGCGCAGAACTCACCCAATGTCTGGCGGCGTCATGCGCGTCAGACTTGACGCCGCCAGCGACTATATGGACTTTCGAAAACGCATGTATGGCTTCGAGTTAGCGCCGCTGCCAAATAGCTTGAAGCTGCCTGCCGCAGAAAGTCCGGCAGGCCGCCCAATGGCCCGTAGGGTCGCCAGTTCAATCGATCATCAACCACAATCCCCTATTTAAAGGACCAATGTAATGCTACAAACAATCTTAATCGTACTGGTGATACTGTTCCTGCTGGGTGGAATTGGGACATTGCCCACGTGGAATCACAGCCGAAATTGGGGATACGGTCCCAGTGGCGGGATGGGTCTTTTGGGCATCATTCTACTGGTGCTACTGGTCTTGATGCTCAGCGGGCGTCTCTAGAGCACGCGCTTAAATAAATCCATGAATTAAAAGGAGTTCGAAGATGGCTCGCTCAATACTTGCCTTTTTCATTGTGGGATTGTTTGCAACCGTTGGGTGCGAACAAAAGCCAATGAATTCGTCGCCTGACTCGAAGGGAACATCCACGGTAACCATGGATGATGTACGTCGCGATTCGGCTGCCGCACTTGAGACGACGGTCGCCTATTCTCAGCAGAACAAGGACAAGCTCGTGAAAGCTCTGAAAGATCAACTGGCAATCATGGATGCCAGCATTGAAAAACTGCGGTTGAAAGGCCAGGAGCTCGCGAGCGATGCCAAGGAAGGTTGGGCCTCGAAAATGTCGGAGCTCGACGTGAAACGCAAATCGGTTCACGCGAAGCTCGCCGAGATCGAAAACTCCACCGCAGAAGCATGGAGTGATGTCGAGAAGGGAGCAAAATCTGCATGGGAGGAGTTGAAAAAAGCCTTTCAGGACGCCTCGAACGAATTCTAAACGAGCCAGGAAGCACACATGGCTGCTAGTCTTGCCCGAAATTCCGTCGGTGGCATGGGTGCTATTCCGCATGATGCCGGCGTAGCGTTCCGTGTCTGGGCACCTCACGCAAACGCCGTTTTCGTAACGGGCTCGTTCAATGATTGGTCAATCGATGCGCATCCGATGGCACTCGAAGAAAATGGATATTGGTTCGCGGATATCTCGGCTGCGAAAGTTGGTAGCGAATATCGCTACCTAATTATCAACGGCGAAAAGCACATCTCGCGCCTCGATCCGTATGCGCGTCAGGTAACCAGTTCCGTAGGCAATTCGATTGTCGTTGACCCAGCCTTCGATTGGAGTGGAGACGACTTTCATCTGCCTGCGATCAACGAGATGGTGATCTATGAACTCCATCTGGGAACATTCCATGACAAAGGGCAGGGTACCAGCGACCTATTCGAAGAAGCCGCAAGCAAGCTTGAGCACCTGCAGAGATTGGGCGTCAATGTCATCGAGGTCATGCCGTTGGCGCAGTTCGCTGGCTATTCTTCATGGGGATACAATCCTTCCTGCATGTTTGCGGTTGAAACGAATTATGGCGGCCCCTTGGGTCTCAAGCGATTCGTAAAGGCCGCTCACCAAGCCGGAATCGGAGTCGTACTGGATGTCGTCTACAACCACTTCGGACCAAGCGACCTGGACCTTTGGCAGTTCGATGGCTGGAGTGAAAATGGCCAAGGCGGTATCTACTTCTACAACGATTGGCGTGCGGAAACTCCCTGGGGATCGACGCGACCTGACTATGGGCGATCAGAAGTGAGGCAGTTTATTCGCGACAATGCCGTGATGTGGATGGAAGACTACCATGTCGACGGACTACGCCTTGATATGACTCTGTACATCCACAACGTAAGGTCAAGTGATGATCCAGGTGGTGATCTACCTGAGGGGTGGGATCTGATTCAATGGATAAATCGCGAAGTTAAGAGCCGTTATCCCGGTCGGATCACCATTGCGGAAGATATGCGCAACGATGGTCGAATCACGAGGCCAGTCGAAGAAAACGGTGCAGGTTTCACGGCTCAATGGGACGCCAATTTTGTCCATCCGATCCGCGACGCCGTCATCAACTCCGACGATCGATACCGGTCATTGGATAGCGTCCGGAACGCATTGGAAAATCGATACAACGACAATCCGTTCCAGCGAATTGTCTACAGTGAATCGCATGACGAGACTGCCAACGGGAAATCCCGCGTAACGTCGCAAATTGACCCGCATGATCCGGCGAGTTGGTATGCAAAGAAACGGTCAACCTTGGCGGCCGCTTTGGTTCTGACGGCTCCCGGCATTCCAATGCTGTTCCAGGGGCAAGAGTTCCTGGAAGACGGATGGTTTCAAGACACTGTTCCCCTCGATTGGCACAAGTCGGAAGAGTTTTGCGGTCTGGTAAAAATGTATCGCGACTTGATTCACTTGAGACTCAACCGATTTGATTCGACTCGGGGCCTCACCGGCTCGGGATTGAATCCGTTCCATGAAAACCAAGCAGACGATGTGCTCGCGTATCATCGCTGGCACCAGTCCGGGCCAGGCGACGATGTGGTGGTGGTCGTGAACCTCTCCCACAACGCGCATAGCGACTACCGTTTGGGTTTTCCATCGGCCGGGACTTGGCGTGTTCGACTCAACAGCGACTGGAATGGATATAGCGCTGCGTTCGCTAACACGATTTGCTCTGATGTCATTGCCGAACCCTGTCAAGAAGGCCGAGACGGCTTTCCATTTCATGGGAACATCTGCATTGGTCCCTATAGCGCCCTTGTATTGTCACAAGACAAACAGTGATGAGCCGCTTCGCAACGATGATGGACTGCTGCCTTATGCTCAGCCACAGCTATGTCGGCCTGCCCACGACTTCACGGCGATTTGATAGCCCATTGCCTGGGGAATTGTCTCCAATGGTTTCTAGCCAGGTTTTTTCGAGTAGGATCGTTCGAGTCGCACGAACAGACCTAAAGTGAACCACGCTCATGATGAATTGTCCGACCACGATCCTTTCACAGTTAGTCCGCACGGGATTTTCGTTTTTAGCAATCGTGTTCGTATTGTCCGGCGACGAAGGCCGCAGTCAGTCACTGGCAGATCCAATGCAGAAGCCGAATGTCATCTTCATCATCGCGGATGATCAAGCGGTAGACACAATCGGCGCTTGGCGGACGTGGGGGAATGACGAATCACAGATCAAGACACCAAATCTCGATCGATTAGCCCATCGTGGAACCAGTTTTCGCAATTGTTACAACATGGGATCTTGGTCCGGTGCCGTCTGTATTTGTAGTCGTTCAATGTTGATCTCCGGCAAAACGGTTTGGAAAACGCAACCACTTGAAAAGGAAAGTTACAAAGCGGAAATTGTTGCGCACAGACTTTTTCCGCAACGGCTGAAGGAGGCCGGCTATCGGACCTGGATGTCGGGTAAATGGCATCTCACTGCTCCCGTGAGTGAAGTGTTTGATCAGGTGCGAAACTTGCGCGCGGGAATGCCATCAACGGTCGAGTCGGCTTATCAGCGACCTCGCGAGATACCCGAAACTTCTGGCACCGATCCGACAACAAACGAATGGAAACCCTGGGACAGAGCTAATGGGGGCTATTGGCAGGGCGGGAAGCATTGGTCAGAAGTCGTGGCTGACGACGCGGAGGATTTTCTCAGGCACGCAAACGAGAATAACCAGCCGTTTTTTCTGTATTTGGCCTTCAATGCGCCGCATGATCCCCGGCAGTCGCCCAAAGAATTTGTCGATCTTTACCCCTTCGAATCAGTTGTCGCTCCAAAAAACTTCTTACCGGTGAATCCGCACTACATCGATTTAGGGCTCGGGACGATGGATGCAAAGGCTCTCCGGGATGAAGCCCTCGCGCCCTTCCCGCGTACTCAAACTGCGGTTCGCGTTCATCGGCAAGAATATTACGCGCTTGTATCCCATTTGGACGCCCAGATCGGGCGAATTCTTGAGGCTCTCGACGGCAGCGGCCAGGCGGACAACACCCTGGTAGTCTTCACTTCCGATCATGGACTTGCCGTTGGGCGTCATGGGCTGATGGGTAAGCAAAATCTCTTTGAACATTCGTTGCGCGTGCCAATGATCATCGCGGGACCGATGATTCCTCAAGGCAAATCAATCGAGACGCGTGTGTACATGCAGGATGCGATGGCGACTGTCTTGGATTGGGCCGGAGCAGATAACGCCGACGTTGATTTTCGGACGTTGACGCCATTGCTTGGTGAAGGCAATCCTAAAGCCAATCAAACCGTGCGCGATGAAACAATTTATGCGGCCTACCAAAATCATCAACGCGCCGTGATCGCGGAAAACCACAAATTAATTCTGTATCCGGCCAGCCAAACCAAGTTACTGTTTGACCTTACCGCTGATCCCCTGGAAATGCACAATCTCGCTGATAAAACGGCGACGATTGATTTGCAAAGGCGGCTGTATCAGCGACTTCACGAGCAACAGATTAAGCACGAAGACACGCTTGATCTCGCGTCCAGTTTTCGCGACCTGTCGCGCTAAACAGTTGCAATTGCTCAAGCGGCTTGAATTGGACGGAGTTGTTTCGCCCAATCGATCCAATCGGACACCTCTTCGAGATCAGGCTTTTTCCCGGAGCGGACGATTTTCATTCCCTCCTTGGTGTCGGAAAACGGTCCAACCATGTTCAGAAGTTTCCGGGGATTCATCTGCGCCAATTCTTGTGCCTCGCGAATCCCACAGGCAACCAACAGTTGAGCGTCGTGCCCGCGCAAATTTGGGACTTGGCAAACCAAACGTGTTTGATCCTGCCAAGTTCGAATCACATCGGCCGAGATGCGTTTGAAGTTGATTTGTTCGGCCATTTGTTCCGAAGTCGTTTGCAGAAAGTCCCGAATGGTGTTCACGCCGATGGAGACAAAACGTTCTGCCGTTTTAGGACCGATCGAAGGTGCCGCTTCGACCGCATCGGTCATATTCAAATAAAATTTCAACGTTCCCGCAACCGATTTTTGGCTTTCATTGGTCGGTGGTTGTGTCGCCAGTCGGCGAGAACCGTTCAGGTCTGTTGGATCGCCGGACGAAGTGGAACCATTGGTGCCAGGCGGACGAAGGAAATTTTGCGTCGACGCAGGACGCAAGGCACGGTTCATGCGGTCTTCCGGCAGTTGGTCCTGGGGATGGTCGCCGTCGTCCGTTGCAGTTTCTTCCGCCAATTGCTCTTCATAGGCGCGGGGAAAAATTCGTGAAGTGTTGGCCGGACTTGTATTCGCGTTGTTTGGTCCGGTCAAAGTATCCGCTTCGGCCTTTCGATGCCACCTGTCGTGGGCCTGGATCCGCGGCCGGGGCGTGCGTTTCGGTTTTCCGCCGAAGTCTGCGACTATAGCCGCCATCGCGTCGCCAACGATTCCGTGTCGAGCGAAGCGATTGATACCAACTTTGAATTCGATTTTGATCAAAACGTTCCGCGCCGTATGACAAACGTTGGCCATCGGGGCTGACCAAATAGCGATTGATTCGGGCCAAGAGTTGATCGTATTGCGTCGCATCCAGTTGTTCCGGTTCAACCAATCCGCACGCGACGAGCAATCGTGCCTCGCTTGGCACCAACCCTGGCACGCAAATCAGCATCCATGCCTGGGCCTGCCAACGATCAATTTGCGATGGCGCAAATCCTTTGGCTCTCACGTTTGCGGGCAGGTCGTCGGGGTTCAGGTCCAACAAATTGCCGACATTCGTTACTCCGGCCGACGACAAATTATTCAAGTGCATCGTATCGACCAAGTCGATATTGCCGAGCGGAGTTCCTTCATTTACGTCGGCTGCTATAGTTGATCGCGAGTTGAGCCGGTTTGATTCCACTGGTCGCGACTCTTTTTTGGGAGGCAGATCATCATTTAAAATTCGAATCGTTTCTCGTATTGGATTCAAGAGAAACGCCGGTTTTGTATCGACTCGTTCGCTGTAAACCACTGGGCCAACCAGCGGTGTGATGTAAGCCGTTTGATTCAGGTCTTTCCAATTCAACATCGATTGCTGAGGAATATCGCGAAACTGAAGTCGCGTGTCGGCTTCGTTGGAATACGACGTGATTACCGTTTGGATCGTAGGAACGGTGGTGATTCGGTAATCGCCAAAAGTGCCGATCGTCAACGAGTTGTACCAATTGGGATCAAGGCAGGCCTGATCGTTGAGCAGCAAGAACTGGTAACCTTGTTGGCCTAATTCGCGAAGCAACGAGAAGACACTTTGAACTTGCGATGTCGACAAAGTTCCAAACAAATGCTCAATCACCACCGGCAATTCATGGCCGTTTAAACGCAAATGAATGTTCGACGCCAATCGCAAGGACAACAGGACTAATTGCTGTTCGGCCACATTCAGCGACGCGAACGTGCGATACTCGCTCGAGCCCAAGGCGATTTCTAAATTGCGGATCGAGCTGTTCGATATTCGGATGTGGCAGGGGGCACCCAACAAGCTCGATGCGTGAGTTTGCGCTGCTGCGACGATTGGATTTTCAAGATACGGCCTGACTGTTGCATCCTGTTCGATCTGGTTCCTCAGAATTGCCAGCTCGGACTTAAGGCGTTCGATCTCCGACGTTGTTTGCGCGATCCGTTGTCGAAGAGTTTCAACGCTGGCCAATCCAAACAGGCGGTTTTGCTCCAGTAGTTTTTCTTTTTCCAGAACCATTGATTGGACTCGAGCATCCGCTCTCGCGATTTCGGACAGTTGCAGATCGCGACGGTTGAGCAGGTCATTCAGGCGGGCATTTTCCACCAGTTGGTCACCAGCAATCACCCGCAGTTCGACACGAGAGATCGACGGTTCATTGCCGAAGAGGTGCCGGCGGGCTTGAAGGTACCCTTCATGCCGTGCAATCGTTTGAAATTCAGAGCTTGGTTCCGCTACGGCGTTGGCGCCAATCGCGTCATGTTGTCGAAGCAAAGCTAGAGTTTCGTCGAAGTTTTGGCGAAGTTGTTCGACGTTCGCGACGATTTCATTGAAAAATCCGCGAAGCAACTTCAGTTCATGAACGGCTTCATGATGGCGGATTTCCTTGTACTGACCACCGAGTTCATTGCAGAGCGCGGCGAGCGATTTGTGCAGGCCCTCACAATTTGAACGGACCTTGCGAGCTGCGTTGCGAGCTTCCAGGCTGCTGTCATCCACATGGCGACCTGCAGCTTGATCGGCTTCTGCGACCAGCCTTTCCATTTCGACCAGCAAGCGATTGGCTTGAAAGTATGGATGCTGGGATTGCTCAAGTGATAACTCGTTCCAGCGTACCATTTCATCGCGCAACCGAACCCGCTCGGTTTGAATTTCTTCTTGCAGGTGAGTCCACGCGGCGATCTGGCGATCCAAGTCATCGAGCCGTTCATAAAGAAACGGTGTGACACCATTAACGCTCTCCACGGGAACGTTCTTGGGCTGATTCAACTGGTCGCGAATTTGTATCCGCAGCCGTTCAATTTGCTGATCCAAATCCGCCAGACCTTGGCGAAAGCGATCCGCCTCCTGTCGCGCGACATAAATGTTGGAGTCCAGGCGGGCAAGTTCCTGGCCGCCACGTTCCCGCTGCAACAATTCGTTGCGTTGATAGTTTTCAAATTCGATTTGCCGACCGCTCCGTTCGCTCTCCAACGAATCTAATTGTCGACGAACGTCATCTAAACACTGCAGGCGAGACTCTGCACCTCTGCGCCACTCGCGGTAGTCCGCTTCTGAGTTGAAGCGTTGCGGTTGGAAATATTCAGGAAAACGATGCGATAACGCAGCCAGCAATGACTCCAATCGCGTCGCGGGCTGAGCAAAATCCCAAACGAAAAACTCGGACGCCAACGCAGTTCGCTCGCCCAATTGCAGCTCGATTTGATTTGAGACCAGGGCATTTGTAAGAGAGACAACATCTAAACGACTGCCTGCATCGGCAGAACGGGTCAGTCGATAGGTTTCACCACCAACGGAAACATGGAGCCGGCCGCGCAAACGCGGGACAATTTGCGGACGCTGCCGGTCGAAAAGTGAACCGTAAAGAACATGCTGAATGAAGTCGGCGATTGAGGCCAATGGGGCCTTGCGATCGGATTGGATCAAGTTCAAGCCGGGATGGATCCGCAACAGCGAGATCTCCGATTCACTTTGGGTTCCGTCGAGGATAATGTCGCTCAGCTTCATTGAATACTCCATTCTCTTCAGGTCGCGGTCCACTTGCGACTGGCTGGTTTACGGCACTCGTAGTCTTCATTGAGGAGCAACGTCGCCAAGCCATATTGGCGCAGTGCCTGCTCATCAATTCAAAAATTTATCTTGCCTTAGGCAGATTACCTAGGTCAGTTATTTGGCGTCCTCGACGCTAGCAGAACTGCTCGGTCCAAGCGGGACTGCGTGAGAGTCCTGTTTGGAATTTTCGCCTGTCAACGGGAGGATCACCGGGCCATTGATGCTGCCAATAGACGGTACGAGAGGGACCCGTGCTTCGAGGCGCGGGAACGAACGTCGTAAGGCTGGAGTCTGCCATCGAGCTGAGTCGACGATTAGGCAGCTCGCAACAGCGTCTCGCTCGATCCCTGTAGGATTCGCGAAAGGTTACTGACAACAGATTCAATTTCGGCCGGTTGCAGTTCGGGAAAAATTGGCAGGCTCAAAACTTCGTTGGAAAGTTTTTCCGTGATAGGCAAACTTCCTTTTTCGTATCCCAAATAGGCGAAACATGCCTGACGATGCAGCGGAATTGGATAATAGATTTCCGAGCCAATTCTCGCATCTGCCAACTTCTGCCGTACCGAATCACGCTGCCCACCGGGGATTCGAATGGTAAATTGATTCCACACGTGTCCGCATTGATTGAGTGCGTTTGGCAAAACGATGTGTTGTCCCAAACCGGCCTTGTTCATCAAATCGAAGTAGCGCCGGGCATTGTCGCTTCGTTTTCGGCTCCAGCCCTTCAAATGCGGCACCTTAACATTGATCAAGGCGGCTTGGAGGGAGTCCAAGCGACTATTGATGCCAACTTCTTGATGATAATAACGCGGACGCATTCCGTGGTTTGCGAGCAGTCGAATGCGGTCGGCCAAGTCAGCGTCGTTGGTTGTGATGATACCGCCATCACCAAAACCACCGAGATTCTTCGTTGGATAGAAGCTGAAACAGCCAATGTCACCAATGCTGCCGGATTGTTTGCCTTTGTATGTGGCACCGATTGATTGCGCACAGTCTTCAATCACATGCAGTCCGCGTGCTTTCGCGATCTCGAGGAGGGGGTCCATCTCGGCGCATTGCCCGAATAAATGTACTGGGATAATGGCCTTCGTGCGATGCGTAATTGCTTCCTCGACCGCTTGGGGATTAATGTTGTATGTCTCCAGGTCCACGTCTACGAAGACAGGCTTGGCACCCAACCGAGCCACACAACTGGCAGTCGCAAAAAAAGTGAAACTTGGAACGATAACCTCATCGCCCGATTGAATATTGATGCCCATCAAGGCGAGGAGAATTGCGTCGCTGCCTGAGGCGCAGCCTACTGCGAATTTGGTCTCGCAAAATTGAGCAAGCGATTGTTCGAGTTGTTGGCAATCGGGTCCGCCGATGAACTGACCAGAGTCGAGAATCCGAGTCACTGCCGCGATAAACTCTTCACGAAGTGGTCGGTTATCACGACTTACGTCCAGCAATGGAACTGGGGTGAAATGAGCGATGGTCATGCGACGTGCCTCCTTGCAGCGCTATATCATGCAACTTTGGAATGATTGCGGTGGCGAAAAATCAAACTTGCTTCGATCCAGCCCCCTGCCAAAACCTTTCGGCCTGGCATCGGGACGATTAGTCGTTCCCGCCACATCATTGTTAGACGGAAAGGCTAAACGTTTGGAGCCGAAGGGTCAAGATTGACCGGTGCAGTGATTTTTTACTGCTGGCAAAACAAAAAACCGCTTGTTGCCAAGCGGTTTTGTTTGGTTTTCAAGATCTAAGGGTGAGCTTAGAAACCGGCTCCAGCAAAGGCTGATTCTTCCGCGGATACGATTCCCTCGCAAACCGAGCCGAAGCTGCCAAAGGTGAACCCAGGACCGATATCGCCATTTTGGAATCCATTGGTCGCCCCATCCAACTCGATGCGGAAGTCACCAGGAGCTCCGTTGTTCACGAAGATCGGCAGGACAAATCCGAATGCATTGTTGGACATGGCAAGACAGATATTACCCGTCAAGCCATTCACGAATTCCGCATCAGCAGTCGGATCGTTGTTGATGATCGAGTTATTGGTCATGATCGAATTGATCGTCGAGCGATCAAAGGTTTCCATTCGCAATCCCCGACCGGTGTTGTTGGTGAACTGATTGTCGGCAAACCGAGTTGTCAAAACGCTGGAGTCTGAGGATTGCATGTCGACCCCATTCAAAGTGTTGCCGCTCGCGGTGTTGGCTCGAACATCGGCCAACACGTGAGCGTCACCCTGCGATACCAGCGAAATTCCGTTGAGCGTATTTCCATTGGCGGTACTGCCGACCATTGTCAGGCGGGTACGGTTGTCAACTGGATCAACAGGAGGTGAAACGGTGTCCAAGCCCAAGGCTGTGACCGAGACTCCATTTCCAGTGTTGCCATTGAACGTCGAGTTGATCAAGGATACGTCGGTGAGCGTTCCCTCAGCCGTGCTGGCGAGGAAACCGTTTCCACCGTTTCCGGAGACCACAGTCGATTCGACTCGCACGCGGTTGATGAAGCCTTGATCGTCGTTGTTAACATTGAAGCTAATGCCGTTGCCACCGCTGCCGGAGACGGTTGAGTTGTTGATGGAGAAGTCCACCAGACCGTCTTCGAAGACTTGGTTGCTGATTCCATCACCGCCGCTGCCGGTAACAGAGATGTTTTCCAAAACTGAAGTCATCGCGGAAGAAATACCGGAACTGTCACCAACCAAGAATCGAATTCCGATACCAGCGTTGGAGTCAACCGTATCGTTGGTCATGTTGACAAAATGTGACGCTCCCGCTGTTGACGAGAATTGAACACCGTCACCGAGGTTATTCGAGATCGTGTTGTTCCTCATGTTGGTGTTCACAACCGTTCCCAGATTGTTCGCATCAACCCGCAACCCAACAATGTTGTTGGTGATATTGAGCTCTTCCATCTCGATCGTCTGTGTTCCCACATTTTGCTCGATGTTGATACCGACACTGTTGCCGGTGAAGTCGGTGGTTCCCGAAGTCGTGCCGATCAAGGTGCGACTACCCGGTGCTCCATTTACCCAGTCAACGATGTGCAAACCGTTTGCACCGTTATTGGTGAAGCTGGAGTTGAGCACGCGGATGTTTCCTGCTCCACCCAGAATTGACACACCGGATCCGAGGTTGCTATCCGAGGTGTGTCCCAGGAAATCCAGGGTCAAACCGTTGCCTGAACCGTTCAAGTAATTTTCCAAGCGAACCCCGTCACGATTGTTGTTGTTCGTCAGGTTTCGCAGGAAAGTAATCGATTGTGCATCGTAGTTGACCATGTGAATTCCATCACGACCATTGGACGCCGCCACATTTTCTTCGAAGTTGAATACGGAGGTTGGATCGGAGGCGTTCTCCAGCAAGATACCGTCGGTACCGTTGCGTTGGATGTTGTTTCGGGCAAAATTCCAATCGCCGGACAAGTCGTTGACATAGACACCATGCAGAATCGCGTCGTGGATGATGTTGTCTTCGATGATGCCATTGTCGATTGGGCTGCCGGCGGCAAAACCATTGCCGTAGATCCCGTAGGCCATGGCACCCTTCGTGCCGTCCATTTCAAGGCCGCGAACTGTATTGCGATTGGCCAACGTTACGGCCGCCCCATTGTTACGTCCGGTGATAACCGGTCGAGGAATGGACAAGTCGTTGCAGAGGTCGAAAAAGCGACCACCTTGCAGTGGAATCAAGTGTTGAACTCCGTCTCCCAGTAACAACTGACCGTCTTTCAACACGATACCCGTGTTGTAGTTGCGAACGGTTCCGTCGCCGCGATGAACGAAAATGATGTCGTCAGTGCCCGAAGCATTTTGAGCGTTGACCAGGCGATCGAATGGCGTTTGTGCTCGGCCATCACCAAAGGCAGGGTCCGCGTTGTTGTCGACGTGCCAGACGTTGTAAGGTCGTCCAGTGTCTGGATCGATGGCGTAGGCAATATCCTGTTGGAAGCGAACGATGTGATCGTTACGTATGGTTGGTTCCAGGTCACGGGCCAGCGACGAATGTTCGTTGCCGCGAGCGTTGGCTCCATACAAGAATGCCAGTTGCAAAACACCTGTCAGGTTGAAACGGTCATCGTAATTGACTTCGGTATTGATGATCATGCCTTCGAGCAATTGAAAGCCCAGTCGGGCACGACCGCCACCAAAGGGATCGACCAAGGCAGATTGATATCCGTAACCGCCGAAGTCCAAAGTGCCGTTGACCATCGACATGACGCGTGGTCGCAATCGCAACGTCACATCAAATCCTTTGAGCGCTGAGTCAATTCCAGGAATGATGACAATCCGGTTATCGACAAAGCAATTCGTCAAGCCATAGGAATGATCCGAGGTGCCCACCGGAAAATAGCCGTTGCCGATCACGTCCCATCGTCGGGTCTTGATCGAGCCGTTGAGGCCCAATTGAGAGAACGAGTGAGCATAGTCACCCTGTTGGTCATCGTCGTAATCAGCCCAACTACCAACGGTGAAATCGGCACCCGCCGACTGAACGCTGAATACCCGGCTGAGGCCGAGGTTGCCGAAAAATCGACCGCTTTCGAGCGAATAATGGATTTGGGATTCACCCAACCATCGGCCGTCCAAAGCATCGTCGAATAGCCGAGTTTTCCCGCCCAAGGTCAGGTACGAGCCCTGATACCCAAGGCCGCGGTCGGCCAAGTTGGTTTCAAACCAAACTCGCCCCGGCATACCGATTTGAAAATCTCCAACTACGGGCTGGAAATTTCCTTGCGGCCCCATCGCCCCACCCGCCATGCCCTGGTCATATTGACCCCACGCAGTCGGTACCCAAGCGATCATGGCCAAGGCAAACCAGAACAAACCCAGTCTCGTCTTCATCGATTTCTCCCGCGGCAAACGGTTCAAACAGAATTCTGCCCGCATAATTCATCCATGTTCGCAAATTCGGCGCAAGCGCACCGTCAAAAGTCCTACATGTGATAAAGGGAATCGACACGACAAGATCATGCCCATTAGAATTTTCGTTACAATTGCTTCGATTCGTACATTTTAGGAAGTTGCTGTCGCATGTTCCGCCAGCAAATCATGCCAGCAAAATGCGAATGGAAATTCTCTAAGACACCAAGGCTGCGCGAATTCTCATGATATTGACCACTCTCGACTGGTTGATCATTGTTGGCTACGGGATTATCACCTTGGCCATTGGCCTCTATTTCCGACAACGGGCATCGCAAAGCATCGGCGAATTTTTTGTTTCAGGCAGATCGCTGCCGTGGTGGGTTGCCGGAACTTCGATGGTCGCCACGACTTTCGCCGCCGATACTCCGCTCGCAGTGACGGGACTGACCATCAAATACGGCGTGGCGGGCAATTGGTTTTGGTGGGCGTTCGCTTTCGGCGGTATGTTCACGGTGTTTGTATTCGCTCGCTTGTGGCGCCGCGCCGAGGTCATGACGGATGTGGAACTGGTGCGAATGCGCTATTCCGGCAAGCCTGCAGGGGCGCTGCGAGTGATTCGCGCTCTCTATGTTTCCTTGCTTGTGAATCCAATCATCATTGGCTGGGTCATCTCAGCCATGTTGCAGGTCTTGGATCAAACCGTTTTTTACGATTCCGCGAATCCTGCGGCAGCCAGCGGTTCAGCATCTGCATGGATCGTCATTCTCATCATGATGGCAGTCGTGGGGCTCTACTCTGCTCTTTCGGGCATGTGGGGCGTGGCCGTCGCCGATGTTTTTCAATTTGTGCTGGCCATGGCCGGTTGCATTTGGTTGGCCGTCGCCGCCATTGAGAACGTAGGAGGAATGGCGCAGCTGTCCGAACGCGTCAATTCAAATTTTGGTTCGACCGATGCCTTTCGGTTTGTACCTAGATTTGACAGCAACGGCGATGCCTGGATGCCACTTCATGTCTTCTTGATCATGCTCACTGTGCAATGGTGGGCCACTTGGTACCCTGGGAGCGAACCGGGAGGGGGGGGCTATGTGGTGCAACGGATGGCGTCGTGCCCTGACGAGAAGAGTAGTCTGAAGGCCACACTTCTTTTTCAACTTGCTCATTATTGCCTCCGTCCTTGGCCGTGGATCATCGTCGCGTTTGCGGCGCTGGCATTGCACCCCGAGTTGCGGCAAAATTATGTCGCCGACAAAGATTTTGACCCGGGGATCGGCTTTCCAATCCTGATGCGTGAATTGTCCCGTCCCGGCTTGTCGGGCCTTATGACCGTCGCGTTCTTTGCGGCTTTTATGTCAACGATTAGTACCCAGATGAACTGGGGAGCGTCGTATCTCGTCCGTGACGTGATTCAGCCTTGGTTCCGATACTCCGATGAAGATCGCAGGCTGGCGCGCTGGTCGCAACTGGTGTCCGTTTTCGTTGTGGTGGAGGGATTGGCAGTCGGTTATTGGATGAATTCTCAAAACGTTTCGGTCGATCAAGCCTGGAAATTTCTGGCTGCGTTGGGCGCAGGAAGCGGCCTGGTTTACATGTTGCGTTGGTTTTGGTGGCGGATTAATGCATGGTCCGAAATCGTGGCCATGTTGGCTTCGTTGTTTTGGTTTTTCTTGGTGAGCAAGTATGTGTTCGCCGACGCGTCGCGATCAAGCGAAACCATGCTATTGGTTGCGGTGTTAACGATGGCAACTTGGCTCGCGGCTACTTTCTTGACACCACCTGAACCAATGGAGAAGCTTCGCGAGTTCTATCGCAAGGTCCATCCCGGTCGGTTTGGTTGGCAACCCGTTGCGGCCCTAGAGCCCGCGACGATTCCTGACCGCGACCTGCGACTCCGTATTTTCGCTGCCGTCGTCGGCTCGGCATTGATCTTTACGATCCTGCCCACGCTCGGCGCATGGATATTTGGTGACTACAGCGCCGCGATCCTCCTGACCGCCGCCACCTTCGCCCTCGGCATCACCCTGACCTGGCAAGTCCGCCGCCTGACGAAATAGCTACGCCACTTTCGCAAACTCGCCGGTTCCGGTCTCTTTCCCTGAGCGATAAGGCGCTAGCCGGCTAGCGCCTTATCGCTCACAAAATCACAAACCGAGTTCTGGTGTCCGAGCGCCGCCAAGTAGTCGTACCCCTGAAAGAACCCGCGTAACTGCTCGAATGCCGACCGCATCGCCAGGATCGCCTCGTCCTACAGTTCCTCGATCGGCTCATCGCTTTCGCCCGCCGCGTTGTCATGCGTCGCCAGCGCATCGGCGAGCGGACCGATAGGGTCCACGACCAACCCGCCCGACTCTTCGCCGTAAATCGTGTGCGCACGTGGCACATCAGCTCGTCGTGCGACTGGCGTCAACGCAGACTCACAATCGCCGACCCGAAAAACGTAGTTCGCGGCGAATTCATCTTCCGCACAAGACTGTCATGTCGCACGAATCATCTTGTCTTGTAATTCCATTGCGCGAGGGATTTGACGATCCGTCATCGTCTTCAGAATTGTGGAAAACCGCCTGCGAACTACTGCGTCCATGCTAGTCAAACGCGAGTTCTCGCGTCAATCGTACTCCAACAACTTCAGCAAGGCATAGTCCAAGTGGTAGTAGTCGCCCCAATGCCATTCCTCAAACATCGACGAAGTTTCGGCCAAGCGCCGGACGCCATCGCGAAGAAGATCGACGGACGATGGAAAGGTGAGGAAACTCGCAAAAGCACTTGTTGCTTCCGGATGCGGGAAGAAATTCTCGGTCCACTTGTCGTATTCCGGCTTCATGCTCGCCACGTATTGTCGATACTTCTTGTCCTCGAAGTACCCGTGTCCGAAACTGCTGAAGCCCATTAGATGGCGGAACAGCTCTCCATCGGATCGATGGTTTCTTACCGGTGTTTGTCGCAAATTTTCTCGCGTCCAGGCATAGTCGATCATCGTTTCCTTTCGCGGAAGAAATTTGCCTCGCATCCCTCGACGCGCAGACCGTGGATGAACCAAGCGGATATGAAAGCATCCACCCAATGCACGCGATCGAGCCCGAAGGAAAGGATCGGTTGCTACAGCCGATGCCCAGACTCGCTCTCCTCAAGTTTCGGAATGACGGAAGCAGTCAAATCGAAGATCCGAGTAACCCACTGTCCGGGAACCGCGAAGAACGTATTGTCGTCTTCGTCATCAAAGAGTGCTTCTTCAATTCCTCCGAGAGGTCGGACAAAACCGTGGATTAGGTTTTCCAGTTTGTCCATCCAATGCGCCCGTTCGGCGTTATCATTGGCAGCCTCGATTTTGTCGAGCGAGCTAAAGCCCGCGCGAATGTGAAGGGGCTCGAATCCTTGTCCGCGCCTGATTCTCGTTGCAATCGACTCCTGCACGTCCGACGTCATCGGTCATTCGTTAGAAATCTCGCGCTGTTGACGAACCATCTCGACGATGCTGTTTGTCGACTCTTCTGCAATATCGACCAGCTTTGGTAATGCGAACGGCGTTTCACTATTGGCAAATTGCTCGACGAGTTCGGTAAAGCGCGCCCCAATGTCAAATTCGATGTTGGGGCATTCCCAAAAACTGTTGCCACCGTGAGTGACCACCTTCACATTTCGCATTCCTGACGAGACGAGAATGAGGTGCGGGAGCCTGCGGAAGTCGTCTCCGAGCCTGTTACGACACTCGAATGCGGAACTCATCAGGTCCTGAATGACGGAGTAGTTGAATGCCAGTGCGAACTCTGCGCACCTCGATCGAATTCCCTCGTGAGTGGTGGATTCGGCGAGCATTTGCGAAATGAGCATCGCAGCGAAGTTGTCCCAGTGATAGTTACTTACAGACTCCGCAACGTGAAACTCAGGATGAGGCGGCGGTGCTTCAAGCACATTGACGAACTGCTCCCAACACCTTTTTTCCCGTTCCGGATTAGTGTTGAGCCACGGTTCGTGCAGAATGGTTAATACCGCTTACCCCGCCCATTTTCCGGAATTTCCGGATAACTGACGATTCCAGGAGTTCACCCTCGCTGAGAATGTTGACAAGGTGCTCGTTGACGGTCTTCACCGACACGCCGTAATGCTCGGCGATGTGCTTCTGCGTGAGCCAGACGGTGTTGCCTTCCAGGCGGACCTGAAGCTGCGATGCGCCGTCGGCGTAGATGAGGAACTGCCCCTGTGGCGCGGGCAGGTTGGCTTCATCAGACATGTTCGATCCTCCGGCGTTGTTCGCGGATGACGCGTGGGAAAGCATTGATGGTGCTGAGTGTGTGCGACGTCCTCAATACGCCTGGCGCATTAATCTCGTAGGTCAGGCGTTGGAACTTCCGGTTGTCGGGGTCTTCGGGATCGGCCCCTCGGTTACTTCGTCGAGCAGCGTCTAGTGCCGCTCCTCGGAGGCGTTGGAATAAATTGGTTTGCCGGCTGTTTGTCCTTTTGTCGCCGCTCGTTTATTCATTGGGAGGTTCATTTGGGATATCTACTTTCCTTTGTACATTTCCTGCATGGTGCGGAGGTAGTCGGCGATGGGGGGGAGGCCGAGGGAGGTGCGGCGGTGGTCGAGGTTGGTGGGGTCGGCGACTTCGAATGGTTGGAATTTGCCGTCGACTTCGTGGCATTGTGTGCCGTAAAGCTGAGGTTTTTTGTCAGCGACGAGAACTCGATCCGTCAGATAGGCCAGATCAATTTTGGAAACTTCACCGTCAGGGAGTTGCTCCATTTTAGCCAGGCACGATTTCTGGAATTCTCGGTCGGCGTCGGCATGTTGAACAAGGAGCCAGGCGTCGTGGGCCCCTTTTTCGCCGACGAGTTTCTTGCCGGGCCAACCATGCGTGGCGACGATCGTTTTGAGCCATGCCCGGTTGTCGTCGTCGATGGAAGAAAGGTCGTGGATCAGAGCCGCCGATTTTGCCTTCGCCTCTTCAACGCCCTTGGTTTCTTGGTTGGTATCGGACTTCGAGGGATCTGCCGATTGCTGTTGCATGACTTCGATCAGCTTGAATCGGGCGGCTTGGTCACGCTTCACGCGTTCGGCGAGTTCTTTTTCCAACTCGGGCAATTCGATCAGAGGGCTCGAATCCGTCGCAGTTTTTTTTTCCGGCTGAGTTTCTTGGGCGTTTGCGGCTGGACTTTGAAACGCCGCCAAAGAGATCAAGACTATGAGTGCGATGAAGTTCGTGCGCATGGGGAATGCTCCTGAAACCTTGGAAAAAGTCGAATGTACCTAAAATCAAAATCGGCGAACCAGTCGGTAGAACATTCTACCAGCGGTGGTAGGCGGGGTGGCCCTCGCGGACAGCGACAAAAATTCCGTGGCATCGAGCGGTAATTTCCGAGCCGGACGAAAGCGTACCTTCCACAGTCGCCCGCCGATCGCTGGAATCAACCACCCAGGCGCGAAGGTGAATTGGATTGGCAATCGGCGTGGGCTTCTCCATCTTGATCGTGTACTCCGCCGTGACGGTGCAGGGGGGCGCGGCGAGTTTGTTCCGCACCATCAAGTGGTAACAGGCCATCCAGTTGCAATGGCAATCGAGCAGGGCACCGATGATCCCGCCGTTAAGCATGCCCTCGAAAGCCTGATGTTTCTTCTGCGCGTGGAACTCAGCAACGAGTTGGTCGCCTTCGACAAAACTCTTCAACTGCAAACCCTCGGCGTTCGCGGGCCCGCAGCCAAAACAAATCAGCCGCGGTGCATAGGTATCTTGCAGGCTCAAGCGATCGGTCATGCCGATTTCCTTTTGTTAAGGTCTTTGAACAAAAACGGCAATTTTCCTAACAGCTTGTTGGGCACCATTTCTGTCCTCATACTTTGAAGAAACTCCCAATCATTGTGACGGCTTCCGCATGACAACAACAGATTGATGAACGTGGTGCCGGGGAATAATTTCGAGCACTTCGAACGCTTGTCCCCAGACGCGTCTAACATAACTTGAGGCGTGGAAGACTTGGGCTCGGTACGGGCCATGTTTCGCAAATTCGTAGACGAGGCGTTCTGCGGGCAACGGTTGGACAACCAGAGTGGTGAATTGGACGTCGGCTGCTGCGAGGGAGCGGTAGAGGCGGCTCTTTTGCTCGGTTTGTTGTTCTTTGAGTTGACGAAGTTCCTCCCAAGTCGCTTCGTCGTGAATCGTCACGTAAGCCAAACCCCCCGGTCGCAAAACCCGCCGGAGCTCAGCCAGCCACGCGGACTCCCAGGCGTCAATGTGCGTGAACACAGAAAAGGCGGTGACGACGTCAAAATAGTGATCTTCCACCGGCAAGCCGGGAGATTCCCGGTTCACGATCGCTGTGACGTTTGGCAAGAATTCTTGCAGCCACCGAACATGGCGGATATTGAAATCGCTGCCCCAAACTTCGGTCGCCGGACCTTGGACTGCAAAATGTCTGAGCACTCGCCCCGAAGCAGCACCGAAATCAAAGACTTTTTCAAGGGTAACGCCGTACCGCTCGCATTGGGCCAAGACCTTCAAGTAATCGAGCAAGCCCGAACCCCAATAACGCCATTCGGTCGGCGAGTATCCTTCGCGATCGTCTGGACCTGGGATCGGCAGGGTGTCACGCGCCATCAGCTCCGCAAGACTACGGGTCCCCAACAATTCGGCGGGAATAATTTTGGCGATCCTCGCAAAGGCTTCGTTACCGTGTTGACTAATTGCCAACGCATTCACAAACGCCGCTTGATCCGCTGCATTGGCAGGAATATTTTTCTGCAACTCTGTTTGGTTAATTTCAGCGAAAACGGCTTCGTCTTCAGGATTCAACGGCTCGCTCGTCGACATTGGTTTTTGCTTTTAAAGATACGAAACCGATTTAGCATTGCTTAGTTTACACCGATTTCATCGACTCACAATGAAGTCTCTGGTTTGATGGGTGCTTGGAACGCGACGACGGGCCGGTGACAATGGAAACTTGAATTCATCGCTAAAATTTGAATTGTGAAACGGAGGAACTTGTGACCCAATCGATTACTCGTCGACGATTTATGGGCAGCGTTGCGGCGGTAACGTTGGCTGCAAATACCAATAGTCTCAACGCATGCCAGCCAAGTCTGCCAAAACGTGCGGCGGCGTTGGAGCGGATTTCGGTGGCGATCATTGGCTGTGGGAAAATGGCGAACGATTACCACATTCCTGAACTGTTGAAGCAGCCCGATGTTCAAGTGTTAGGCGTCTGCGAAGTTGATCAGAATCGGCGTGAGCATGCCAAAAAACGGGTGGAAGATTTCTACTCCAACGCCAAGCAGGAATTTCGTGGTTGTGCCGCGGTGGCGGACTTTCGCGAGTTGCTCAAGCGTGACGATCTTGATGCCGTCTGCATTGCTACGCCGGATCGCGATTCCACTGATTGAAGCTTGTAAGGCAGGAAAAGACGTCTACTGCGAAAAACCGCTGACGTTGTCGATTGCGGAAGCCGAGCGTTGCGTCGCCGCGGCCCGAAAACACAAACGCATCGTGCAAACGGGCAGTCAACAACGCTCGAATGTTTTTGGCCCCTTTCGCGAAGCGGTCGAGACTATTCGCAGCGGGCGGCTGGGAAAGATCTCCAAAGTAACCGTGGGTGTGGGCGATCCAAGCAAACCGTGTGACCTTCCGGAAGAAGAGCGCGAGCCCGGTTTAGAATGGGATTTGTGGTTGGGTTCGGCACCCTTGCGACCCTACAACTCGATCTTGAGCCCGCGTGGTGTGCATCAACACTTTCCGGCATGGCGCGCCTATCGAGAATATTCCGGCGGCGGGCACAGCGATATGGGGGCGCATCACTACGATATTGCCCTGTGGGCCTTGGGACTCGATCGTACTGGGCCGATCGAGGTCATTCCTCCTGCCGACGAGAAAGCAATGACGGGTGTTCGTTACCGATTTGAAAATGGAATTGAAATCGAACATGGTGGGCCGAGCGGTTGTATCTTTCATGGGGAACGCGGGACGCTGCACATCGACCGTGGCACGCTCACGAGCGATCCGCCGGAATTGGCAAAAGCACCTTTAGACGAAAAGGCGACACGCCTCTTTGTTTCGCCTGGGCACCATCGCAACTGGTTGGATTGCATCAAGAGTCGAGAACGGCCGGTCGCGGACGTGGAATTCGGGGCGCGTACCGTGAGCTTGATTCATTTAGGCAACCTCGCGTATTGGCACCATCGCAAATTCACATGGAAGCCCGCAGAATGGAAATTCGGTGATGCCGCCGACAATCAGTTTCTGGACATCCCTCGTCGAGATCTATGGCTTTTGCCCATCGTCGGCTAAACCGAGGGGAATCAAAAAACTTTGGGAAGTCATGGTTTTTTTGGCAACGCTAACTTGGCGCATGTCCAGAAAATTGGCAGAGTAAGGGATACCAATTATGGCGATTTCAATTTTACATTGATCGGGATGTTCTTCAAAAAGGGATAGCGATATGACCAAGAGTCGAAGTACCAATCGAGCAAATTCCACGCGTGCTTTGAAAACCCTTTCGTTTGTTCAGCTAGAGCATCGCGCGATGCTCGCTGCTGACTTCGTGCCTAACGAAATCTTGGTGCAATACCATCCGCTGGTTGACTTCAGTAATCGTTCAGGAATTCGCAGCCTTGTCGGTGCAGAATTGGCAGAGACGATATACACGTATCCCATGCAGAGCAGTGGAGCGGGAGTGTTGGAGCGCCTGACCATTCCCCAGGGTATGAGCATTGACGATGCGATCTCTCAACTGAAGACGAATCCAAATGTGAAATATGCGGAACCAAATTGGCTCTACCAAACCGCGGCAGTTAGCAACGATTCCATCTACACGGCTGGCAACCTATGGGGAATGTATAGCGACGACTTGCCAATACCTGTGGGACCTGCATCGACAACAAATGAATTTGGCAGCCAAGCGGAAAAGGCTTGGAACAAAGGTTACACAGGATCAGCAAGCGTGTACGTAGGGATCATTGACGAAGGATTCCAAAACACACATTCTGATTTGGACGCTAACTCGTGGACGAACCCATTTGATCCAATCGATGGAATCGACAATGATGGAAATGGGTACATTGACGACGCGACTGGTTGGGACTTCTACAACAACAACAATTCGACTTTTGACGGTGTCACAGATGACCATGGAACACACGTGGCCGGCACAGTCGGCGGCGAAGGAGGAAATGCCTCCGGCGTTGCAGGCGTGAATTGGTCGGTAACGATGATCTCCGGAAAGTTCCTGCAAGGTAGCGGCAGCACGGCGAACGCAATTAAGGCGGTTGATTATTTTACTGACTTGAAAGTGCGGCATGGCCTAAACATCGTTGCCACCAATAACTCGTGGGGTGGCGGGGGCTTATCCACACTGCTTCAAGATGCGATAGTGCGTGGAGCCAACGAAGGAATTTTGTTTGTTGCAGCAGCAGGCAACGCCAATAATAACAACGACTCAACACCGTTTTATCCCGCCAACCTTACCACGTTGGGTGGCGCAAGTTACGAAGCAATCATCTCAGTTGCCTCGATCACAAATACCGGATCGAAATCTTCTTTTTCGAGTTTCGGCGCAACGACTGTTGACCTAGGGGCACCGGGTTCCGACATCAATTCAACCTTGCCAATTGGCACGTATGGCTCCTATAGCGGAACGTCAATGGCGACCCCGCACGTGACGGGTACCGCAGCACTTTATGCATCGAAGTATCCAGGTGCAACTGCCGAAGACATTCGGACGGCGATTTTGGCCACGGCCAAACCAACTACCTCCATGACAGGCATTACCGTGACTGGAGGACGATTGGACACCGATGCGGCTTTGGAGTTTGCTCCGCCTAGTTTCCCGAGCGTTGCAATCGACGACGTGACCGTTGTGGAAGGCAACAATCCAACGACGACAACAGCGACGTTTGTTTTGTCACTCTCGGCGGCTTCGGACCAAGCCGTAACGGTGAATTTCGCAACCGTCAATGGAACGGCAGTCAGTTCTTCGGACTACGACAGTAATTCGGGCGTGGTGACGTTTGCTCCGGGCGAAACAACTCAATCGATTTCCGTGACGATTCGCGGAGACAAACTGGTTGAAAACAATGAGCAGTTTTTTGTCGATTTGAGCGGACCCACAGCGGCATTGCTGGGCGACTCGCGAGCAATTGGAACGATTATCAACGACGATTTGCCAAACATTGTCATCTCCAACGTTTCGACATTGGAAGGCAATTTTGGCACGAAGACGTTTGCTTTCCGGGTGACGCTGTCGGCACCAGCCGTTCAACCAGTTTCAATGAATTTTGCTACGGCAAATCGTTCGGCAATTGCTGGAATCGATTTCGTTGCTAATTCTGGTGTCCTGACCATTCCGATCGGCAGAACGTCGGGTGTCATTCGGATCACAGTAAATGGCGATACGACGATCGAGCCCAACGAGACCTTTTACGTCAACCTTTCCGAAGCCGCCAACGCTACATTCCGTGATGCCCAAGGACTGGGGACAATCAAGAATGATGATTCGTCATTCAGGATGGTGGCCGGACCCGTTGGTTCGAAAGAACTTGCAAGGAATGTCGTTACCGATGATAAGTTGACGGAGTTGTTTGCTGAAGCCAAATCGCGTTGGATCGCCAGCGGACTGGTTGACGCTGAACAAGTGAAAAACCTGGATGTTGACATCAAATCCACGGACTTGCCAGGCCGTGGAATTGGGCTGGCTGCTGGCAACACCATTTGGATCGATCGAAATGCAGCTCGGCGCGGGTGGTTTGTTGATGCGACACCGAGTTCAGACTTGGAGTTTGAGGTTGGCAGCCCCGTCGGCGGCATTGATTTGCTCTCGGTAATTGCACATGAGTTGGGCCATTTCCTCGGCTTTGATCACGAACATGACGGACGAGTGGCGGTTATGCACGAAAGCCTGCGACCTGGCGTTCGCGATACGCCTGCTTCCTCCGAAGATATCGCTAGGATTGGGTTGGCCCGTTTCAATTCGGAAGTAACTTTGCCTGATGCGTCTCGACTCGACAGCCTGCCAATCCCCAGTTCAATTGCCGGCGACATGACCCGGCAGCGATTGCCGGCGATTGCCAACGTGAAATCAAATGCTTGGGAAAAAGCGAAGAGATTGGTTGAACAGGGAATTGCCACGAACCGATTCGAGAAAAAACTGGATGCCGTGATTGCAGACCTTGAGTCACTCGATTGGGAATAAGGCTCAATAGAAAAATGGCTTATCAATGGGCAACCTGACTTGTGGTTTCATCGCGGTCAGGTGCCTGATTGTTTTTCTTTGTTTAAGTGGTTCAGCGGACGAACACTTGAAGATCACCGAAGAAATTCGGATAGGTTTTGTTTACGCAATCGGGGTTCTCGATCTCGACTCCGGGAACTTTCAAGCCGACGAGAGCCAAGCTCATTGCCATTCGATGATCGTTGTACGTTGACAAGGTCGCGCCGCGAACTGGGCCAGGGACCATCGTAAAGCCGTCGGCGTGTTCAGTGACGGAGGCTCCGAGTTTCCTCAATTCGGTCGCCAAGTGCCCGATCCGGTCTGTTTCTTTCAAACGGTTGTGGGAGATGCCGCGGATCGTCGTTGGCCCGTCGACAAAAAGACTTACGGCAGCCAGCGTCTGTACCGTGTCGCTGATGTTCGACATGTCGCAATCGATGCCGATTCGAGCGGGGCCGTGGACCTCGATAAAGTCACTCCCCCAAACGGTTCTGCAGCCCATTCTTTCGAGTAGATCGACAAAGGCCACGTCGCCCTGAAGCGACTGTCGAGTCAGACCCAGGACGCGCGCCTTCCCGCCGCAAATCGCCGCTGCCGCAAAGAAATAACTTGCCGCGCTGGCGTCGGGCTCTACCGAGAAGTCAGCCGCTCGGTACGACTGTGGCTGAACGAAGAACCGCGACAACGATTCATCTGCACTGCGAACGTTGACACCGAAAGTCTTCATGTTTTGCAAAGTCATTCGGACATACGGTTGCGAGACCAAGCTGCCGTCAACGATAATCTCGACCGGATTTTTTGCCAATGGAGCGGCCATCAGCAGCCCGCTGAGGAATTGGCTTGATACATTGCCGGCAACATGAACGGTTCCTCCTCGAAGACCAGTCGACGCGATTTCCACGGGGGGAAATTCTAGATTGTCTTGAGCATTCACTCCCCCCCCGAGTAATTTCAATGCCCGAACTAGGTCCCCGATTGGCCGTTGGTGCATTCGGGGAACGCCGCTTAACGAAAATCGTCCACCGGCCGCGGTCAGCGCTGCGGTCAAAAAGCGAATGGTTGTACCGCTATTTTGCACATCGAGATCGACGCCTGCGGATTTCGGAAAATGCCCTGCCATGCCTACGATTTCCGCGTTGCCAGTCGCCCAGTTGACTTGTGTCGGCACTCCCAAGGCCAGCAGGCCATTCGCCATCACTCGAGTGTCCTCGCTGTCGAGAACGCCAGTGATCCGACTGGTGCCATCGGCGAGAGCAGCCAACAACAGCGCGCGATTGGTCAAGCTTTTGGAACCCGGCGGTTTGACGGTACCGGCGATTGGTCCAGGCGCGGGTTGAATTTTGCGAGTCGGCATTTTGGATTACTCAGCGAGAACACGACTTCAGCAAATGGCCTGCGGATTAGGCATTCGCTTGTGAGCCAAGGATGTCTTGCCAAAGACATCCGGCCCACGACCAACCCACGCCGAAACCGACCAGCATGTTGCGTGACGTCGCCGGCAACCGGCCTTCGCCACGCAAGCGATCAATCAAGATCGGCAATGTGCAACAAACAGTATTGCCCACGCCCTCAAGCCGAATCGGCATCTTTTGTTCGTCAATGTTCAAGATCAATCGCATTTGTTCCAGCATCTTGAAAGTTGCCTGATGAAACAAAAAACAATCCACATCGTTCATGGTCAATTTTGCCGACCGGCAAACAGATTCAACCAAGTCAGGGATTTTTCCAATTGAGAAATTGATCAGGCTTGGGCCATCCATGTACAGGTCGCTGGGCCAGCGTTTGCGATGTCGCGGCTTGATCTGTTGCGACGGATCTCGAAAGCCTCCACGCGAGGCGATCAACGTGTCGGCTCCCGTACCATCGGTGCCGAATTGGAATGCGGACAATGACCGCGATTCATTCGCTTCTATCAAAGTCGCCGCAGCAGCATCACCGAAAATCGTTCTTAGACTTCGGTCGGTCGGGTGAATCAGCTTCGTATACGTTTCTGCAGTCAAAAACAGGACTCGTCGTGCCATGCCCGATTGTATCAATCCATCAGCCAGCGCAAGACCGTAGACATAGCCACTGCAACCGAGATTAAAGTCGAGCGCCCCAATCGACGTGTTGAGCCCAAGCCTTTGTTGCAAAAGGCAGGCGGTCGTCGGCAATGAGTAATCGGGAGTTTGTGTGCAGAACAAAAGGTAGTCGATTGATGAGCGGTCGATCCCCTGCTCGGCAAACAATTTCTCAGCCGCCGCGAAAGCCAAATCCGATGAGCATTCATTCGGCGCGGCAACGTGGCGCACATCGATTCCGGTTTTGGGACCGATCGTGTCCATGTCCCAATCCGGGAAGAGCGCCTTGAGTTCGGCGTTTGTCTCCACCTTCTCTGGCAGATGAACGGCGATGGGGCCGATGGCTGCGAATTTCACGGGAGTCCTTGATTTTTTTGGCTGTTCGCCACAACGAAATCGTCGTTGCAGCTTGAGTGTTCATTCGCGAGCCGCCCGCGACAAGAAATGTTCGGCAACCAATCATATCAGGAAGGCAAAATTTTCGCTATTCAGCCTGAAGTTGTTTTGATTCCCGCCGCTCAGATGCGCATTGACGCCCCGGGGAATATCGCTGACGATAAAGGAATCAGAATCAGCCTTGTCCCTGGAAACCGTCGGAAAGCATTGTGAACGAAGAGCCAAAACAGAAAAAGTCGAGGGAGCGGAGACGTCCTCGTTTGATGTTTGCTTGGACAATCATTGTCGTCCTTGTATTTGTCGTGATCCGATTTCTTGGGCCGGCCTTGAGCCTGCAATTTGAGATAGGAACAGACATCTTCAATGTGATTGCAATTGTGCTGTTGTTTCTTACTTGGGTCGCCTGGATCGTTTGGGCCTTTTTCCGAAGTGGCGGATCTCTCCTTTATCGTTTTTTGCTGACGGCGTTAATCGTGGGGATCGGTTTGGCATTACCGATTCTGTTCGAATTTGAGATCACGGGCGATATCAAAATCACTGGCGTTCGCTTGCGGAATTGGAATCCCAATTCGTTCCAGGCGCTGGTCGGTGACGCAAAGGGTGTCGACTTAACGAAGGTATCGGCGACGGATTTCACAGGTTTCCTGGGAAACAACCGCGATGGTGTCGTCGCCGGAAAACTTGATCCGGACTGGTCGAACAAACCACCGAAGCAAAAGTGGAAAATAGCGGTGGGTGATGGCTGGTCTGGGATTGTGGTTGTCAACGGGTTTGCGGTCACCATGGAGCAACGCGGAGCGAAAGAGTGTGTTACCTGCTATCGTGTGGAAAACGGCGAACAAGTCTGGGTCTATGAAAATCCACAACGGCATGATGACCGGGGCAACATGGGGTATGCGGGGCCTCGCAGCACTCCCTCAATAGATGGCGGTCAGGTTTATTGCCAAGGCGCGACGGGCACGTTGATGTGCCTGGACGGTTCAAGCGGCAAGTTGATTTGGAAACAAGAAATCGACGCCTTGGTGGGTAGTGAAAACGAAACAAAGAAAGCATTGTTGACTGGAGAAGAATTTCGCCAGGAAAAGCTTTTGTCTTGGGGACGTTCGATTTCGCCACTGATCGTCGGCGACTTGGTGATCACAGGTGGCGGTGGTGCAAACCGGAAATCCATGACAACCTTGATAGCCTGTAACAAGTCGACGGGAGAGATTGTCTGGAGGGGAGGCAATGACATGATCGCTTACGGTTCGCCGACGTTGGCGACGTTGGCAAGTGTGCCGCAAATTGTGATTACTGCCGAGAATAAAACTTTGGCCGTCTCCCCGACAGATGGAAAGCAGCTGTGGGAGTTCTCGTTTCCAGGCAATTCGGCCGGTGATGCCAACTGCTCGCAAGCGACGATCGTCGGAAGCGACGGAGTCATTGTTTCCAAAGGGTACGGACGGGGCGGGAAATTGTTGAAGATCACCCAAGCCGACGGGAAATTATCGGCCGATGAAGTCTGGAGCAATTCGCGTGTGTTGAGGACGAAACTCACAAATCCGGTCATCCATGCAGGTCATGCGTATTCACTTTCCGATGGATTCATCGAATGCATAGTCGTTGAGACTGGGGAATCAAAATGGAAGGAACGATCCCATGCTGGAAACGGTCAGTTGTTGGTCGTCGGTGACCTGTTGATTGTCCATTCTGAGCACGGCCAATTGATGTTGGCTAATGCAGCGCCGGACGCTTTCAAGAAATTTGGTGAAGTGAAAACGGTTTCGGGAATTTGTTGGAATACGATCTGCGTGGCGGGGCCTTACCTCTTGGTGCGCAGCAACGAGGAAATGGCTTGTTTTGAAGTTGCCGTTTTGAATTAACATTTTGCCCCGAGAGTCGATCAAGTGTTCGATCCCGCACAACCTCTGTCCAATCGAGTTGTCGTCGTCACCGGCAGCAGCACTGGCATCGGCCGACAAATCGCGTTGACTTTGTCACTGCGCGGCGCGGCTGTTGTGTTACACGGACGTACGCCATCGTTAGCTTTGCGGGAAACGGAAGATCTTGTACGCAAGGGCGGCGGCGAATGTTGCGTGCTCGCTTGCGACCTCGAGCAGACTGATCATTTGGAGGACTTCGTGGAACGCTGTTGGGAATGGCGCGGCCACGTCCATAGTTGGATCAACAATGCGGGAGCCGATGTCTTGACGGGCGAACGTGCCGGTAGTTCCTTTATCGAAAAACTACGGTTGCTTTGGCAGGTCGATGTCGTGGCCACGGCATTGCTCTCCCGAGCGGTGGGGAAGCGAATGCAAACGGCATTTTCCGGTGACGCCACCAATGACTATTCGATTGTGAACCTTGGCTGGGACCAAGCTGAACAGGGGATGGAGGGCGACAGTGGGCAATTGTTTTCGATGTCAAAAGGCGCAGTGATGGCCTTTACGCGCAGTTTGGCCCAAGACCTCGGACCGGTAATTCGTGTCAACGCGGTTGCACCGGGTTGGATCAAAACAGAGTGGTCTGAACAAGCGAGCGAACGCTGGCAGCGGCGAGCACGAGCAGAATCCTTGATGCAACGCTGGGGAACGCCGCTGGATGTTGCGGAGGTCGTCGCGCTGTTGATCGATCCGCGGTCTTCTTTCGTGTCGGGACAGATTTGGAACGTGAATGGCGGCTTCCGGTTCTCGCAACTGCCGACAGTGGATTAGTGATTTACCCAAAAGGAATACAAACTTGCGTTTTCAACGTTTAAAGCTTGGAGTACTAGACTGCGTGATTGCGCGACTTGAAGGCGTTCAACCTCGGCGGGCAGCGGTTCTTTGTCACGGATTTGGAGCACCTGGAACCGATCTTGTTGGCTTGGCCGACGAACTCGCGGTCCGCGATCCGAAGCTTGAAGATGTCGCGTTTATCTTTCCTGCGGCTCCTATTGAGATGGAGCCCGGTTATGACGCTCGTGCCTGGTGGCCGATCAATTTCGCGATGCTGGAGGAGATGGTGTCCCGCGGTGAGTATCGTGATTTGGTTGAATCGGTTCCGCCAGGACTTGCCGATCGTCGCCGCGAACTGGAACAAATCATTGTTGAGGTGCGAGACCTGTTTGAACTGCAACAACAAGAGATATTCGTTGGTGGTTTTTCGCAAGGCGCGATGTTGGCGACAGATGTATTTCTGGAAGCGGAGAAGCCGCTGGGTGGCCTGATCGCTTGGTCAGGGACCTTGCTCAATCGCAGTCGTTGGAACGTACGGGCCAATGCCCAGCGGGGTTTGCGAGTCGTTCAATCGCACGGAACGTTGGACCCAATTTTGCCGTTTTCGGGAGCGACACAACTGCGTGACCTATTTTTGGATGCGGGGCATACGGTTGATTTTGTGCCATTCCAGGGATATCACGCGATCCCTGGTCCAGCCCTGGCGGCCGCCGCCCGTTTGTTAGTGGAACCGTAGGCTGGCTGATCGAGCGATTTGAATGCCACAACAAAAAAAGCGACCTCAGAGTGAGGTCGCCTAATAATTTTTTTCAATTGGGCAGAAGACTAACGTCGCCACTCAATACCTAGACTGAAGCCGGCAGCAGTTGCACTTTCGTTGAAGATCCCCGTTGTGCCACCGCCGAAGCCCAAGGTGGAATTTGGATTCAAAGCCGTTGTCAGATTATCAGTGCGAGCGATACCGTCCCACATGTGGACAAATTGAGTTCCCAATCGAAAGCCGATGTCTCGAGTCAGCATGTAGGCAACTTCGAAGCGACCGTCGATCAGCGGAACGAACGAGTTACCTGAAAAATTGCTTTCCGAAATCCCAGTGGTGCCAAAGTCAATGTCGGTCGCAAAGTAACTTTGGCTGTTGTAAGCGGCCGCAATGGCACCGTCGACCGTGTAACGGAAACGGCCGCGGTTGACGTTGTAACGCCCGCCGACTTGAGCACCTAAAGCATTGTTCGTCGCGTTTTGTTTGAAGCGATGACCGGCATTCGTATCTTCCAGCGTGTTGTCCGACACGTTGATGAAACGGGCGCCGAAGTAAGGATCGATGTAACCGCCATGCGAGAGTGCCTGGCGAAAGGTTCGATTGAACTCAACATTTGTGAACGTCGTGTTGATCAGGAACGGGGTGGCGATTCGGTAGTCTCGACCCCAAGCGTAACCGACCGATTGGTTTTGGTCGTAAACCAAGCCCCAACCCGATCCTTGGTCCGACATCGTGCCCACTTCGAAGCGGCTGCCCCAACCATAATCGTTGCCCACCGGAACGTCACTCGCGATCACTCCCAGCGGGAGAACATCGCGGGCACCACCTCGAGACAAGCTGTAATAGGTTCGCTCAGCTGTCGCATAGAAACCGCTATTCGGACGAAGCTCTTCGGATCCAGAAAATTCGACTGGAGCGAACATTTGTCCGTCGTAGTCGAAGATCCCCGGTTCGGCGAGCGGCCTTGTATTGTCGGCTTCTTGAACATCATGAGGCGAAAACTTCGGTCCCGGCAGGCCAGTTTGACCATATCCGGTTGCAACCAAGTTAAGGGTTACAACAAACGCCACCATCCACCATTTCATCAGAGACATTGCACTTTTCCAGCAAGTTTGGTTATGCACGCGGTCCGGAACACCATTTCCGGTTTTCTCTCGAAAAGTAGTATCGGATGGATGGATTGTATTGATTGAGAAAGAAAGTCCATTTCTGCCGAACATCCTGCCAAAAAAAGCAAAAAGTGAACCGCTTTTGCTAGCAAGACTTTTGCATCTAGTTAAAATAAGACGAAGACGTTGACTGGGTTGCTTGCGTGCATAGCGTTTAGGTTTTTGTATAAGGGAGAAGCGGGCATTTGGAACACCCTCCAAACACCGCCAAACAAAGGTGAGAAAATGAAGATTAAGATTTTTCTCTTGATTGCCATTTGCTTGGCAGTCAGCGGAGGAGCTTGGCAAACGGCCAGGGCCGATGTCATGGACGTGGATGTTTCCGCAGTAGATCCGGCATTCCGGAGCTATTTCAAACAAGCTGAAAGTTTTTGGGAATCGCGCTTGGTCGGCTATAGCGGCAACTTGCCAACTGCCGTCAAAAGGCAACTAGGGAAGCTGCAGATCAGCGCATCGACTGCGGCCATCGATGGTGTGGGTGGGGTTTTGGGCCAAGCCGGTCCCAACCAGATCCTGCGTTATGGTGGCGGAACCGCCAACGGACGCCCGTTACCGCTCATTGCCATTTCTCAATCGGGAGCAATGCAGTTTGACACAGCCGACTTGCAAAACATGTTGCAAAACGGCACGCTCGCGAATGTTATCAAACACGAGATGGCACACGTCTTGGGAATCGGAACTCTCTGGGATGATAATGGATTGCGCAACAACACCGCGCGCGGCGATTACATTGGCAAGTATGGTCTAGCGGCCTATCGCATCGAATCGAAAAATCGATTCGCGGGCGTGGTGCCAATCGAGCAATTAGGAGGCCCGGGCACAGCAGGTGGTCACTGGGATAGCTTGGATCCGTTCTTCAACCAGCGCGGAAAAAACAACTCCAGCGAGTTGATGATTGGGAATATCAGTCAGAACGAAGCCAAGTTCGTCTCGGAAACAACATGGGGCTCGTTACGGGACATGTGGTTTGGTTTTAAGGGTGACAGAAATGTGTGGTACGTAAAAACGGGAGGCGGATCTTCTCAACCCCCGAAACCACCTCAATTCTTAACGTCTGTTCCCGAACCGGGTTCAGCAGGGGTACTCTTGATCAGTACTGTCATTGCCGCGTTCGGATTCCGCCGCCGCAAATAAGCTTGTAGATTGGCCGCTCTTACCTAAAAACTTCTCCGGCGTGCACACCATTTTTGGCGTGCACGCTTTTTTTTGCAGTAGCTGGTCGCCACGAATTACCTCAATGCTCCTGCAAAATCGGCGCGGAGAGCGGCTAAGCCGGCTTTGGCGAAGGCTTCGTCAACGACAGCGTTGACACGGACTTCGCTGGTGTTAATCATTTCCAGGTTGACCCCTTGATTGGCCAATGCCCGGAACATTGTGATTGCCATGCCGGTGTGACTGCGTAGGCCGATCCCCGAAACAGAAAGTTTGCCGATCTTTTCGTTTCCTGAAACGGAACACGGTTTCCATTCGGAGGCGAGGTCCTGCGAGATTTTCATTGCTTGGGAGAACAACTTACGCGGTACCGTGATCGAAACATCGGAAGCATCAGAGTCCACGTAATTTTGCACGATCATATCGACGAAAATTTCCTGTTTGGCAAACTCTCTAAAAATTCTCGAGGCGATTCCGGATCGATTGGGGAGTCCAAGAAAAGTAAGTCGCGACTGTTTGTCGTCGAGGGCGATGTCGTCAATCGTCAACCCTTCCATGTCCACGCCTTGCAGTCGGCTAATGACTTCGATGGCGGCAACCTTTTCGCGCCGATTTGACAAGGACGAAAACGGATCGGTGACCGCGTTTTCCGGAGTCAAGTGCAGACCGAACTCTTCGTGAACTGTCCGTAGCGCGCGCAAGGCTTCGTTGCGATCTACCAACGCCGAGATTTTGATTTCGCTGGTGGTGATCATCTGCATGTTGATGGCTGCTTGTGCCAAGGCATGAAACATCCGGTCGGCGACCCCAACAGCCCGAGCCATCCCAAGTCCCACGACCGAAACCTTGGAAACTTGATCGCTGCACTGGCCAATTTCGCCACCCAAAGATAGGACGACAGGCCGCAGGATTTTGAGCGTTGCCGCCATTTCAGCGCGGGGCACGGTAAAACACAAATTGGCTTTTCCGTTTTCCGTCGCACTTTGAGCGATCATGTCGACAGTGATTTTTTGCTGGGCAATCGGTTCGAATATCTTTAAGCTGACTTCGGGCGAATTGGTTAAACTCAGTAACGAGATTCTCGCTTCGTCTTTAGTCAACGCAGCGCCGCTGACCACAGCACCGGGAGACTCGGGTTCCTTCACAATTAAGGAACCGGGAACGTCGGACAAACTGCTGCGTACGTGGATCGGTACGTTAAACTTTTTTCCGAATTCGATTGAACGGCTGTGCATGACGCCGGCACCGAGACTCGCCAGTTCCAGCATTTCGTCGTAACTCACCTGCCGCGTTAGTCGGGCCTCCGGCAATATTCGAGGGTCGGTCGTGTAGACGCCATCGACGTCGGTGTAGATTTCACAAGCATCAGCCTCGAGGACAGCCGCCAAAGCAACCGCAGTGGTGTCACTGCCGCCACGGCCCAAAGTTGTGATGTCGAAATTCTCGTCGATTCCCTGGAAGCCAGCGGCGATGACAATATTGCCTTCGTTCAAGAGTTTTCGCACTCGTTCGGTGGAGATTGATTTGATTCGGGCCTTGGTGTGCGAGCTATCGGTGCGAATACCGATTTGACCACCAGTCAAGCTAACGGCCTTGTATCCCAAACTATCGATTGCCATCGCCATGAGGGCTACGCTTACTTGCTCGCCCGTTGACAGCAGCATGTCCATTTCTCGGGTCGGCGGAACCTCGTTGACCTCGTGCGCCAGCTCAATTAGATAATCGGTGTTCTTGCCCATTGCGCTAACGACCATAACGACTTGATGGCCTTCTTGGTGCGCACGAATTGCCTTGCGCGCTGCCGACAAGATTAGCTGACTATTGGCGACGCTGGTGCCGCCAAACTTTTGAACGATAATTCCCATGATTCTCCCGGATCGAAGATTCCCATCTCACCCGCAGAAAATTTAGTTTATTTTCTCAAAAACGAAAGCGGGTGATGCGTTCCCTTTCAAACAAGTTGCCGTAACCAACAGGCTAGTCGAGAGACGACCACAACTCGCTTTTGTCGTCCGAGTGGTCTAGGCCAACGCGGTTTCATAGAGCTCGGTACTGAAACCAATGATCAACTCGTCCTTGACTTGCAGCGTGGGTGCGCGAAGGTTTCCCGATGGGCCTACAACCAACTCCGCGATGGCCGCATCCGAAGGCTTGCCTGCGGCAAGGTCCAGGACGATGACTTTTTTGCCTTTGGTCGCGCGAATGATCCTCATGGTACGCGCCAGTTGGATTGCGGCCGGCCCCGCAATGGTTTCTTTCTTCGCGTTAACAACGTGCTGTGGTTGAATTTTGCGCGACGCAAGAAACTCTTGCGCATGAACACAGGTCTTTCAGCCAGCGCGGAAATAAGCCGACTTGATCTGCATGGAAAAACTCCTCCCAAATGACTTGAGCCGCGGAATAGTTGTTCGCCTGAATCTTCGGCTCAACGAGTCCCATTAGCGTTGCCCCTCAGGCTTTCGTTGCCCCGCAGACTGTGAGAACCGTTTCGAAAAGTTTCAAAACTTGTTCAATACAGACCGCAGGGAGCTGGTACTGTTTTCGTTCGCCGAATTGGGGCGACCGTTTGCAGGCGGCGGGTTTGGGGCAAAGTCATTGCCGTTGGCTTGTTCAGGATTAAGCCAAAGGTCTTCGTAGGGTACTTTTGGACGATTTTGCATCTGACCTACTGGAGCGACGTTGTTTCGCGGCGGCGTGGCACCGATTGTCTGCTCGCGCATTACTGGAAATTGATGTTCGGTGCCTCTCGAGATGCGACTATTGTTTTGGGTCGTATACGGGTTGTAGTAGTCAGAATTGGGGCCTGGATTGGACTTGTGGTAGCCATGTCCGTAGCCCAAGCCCAGGAAACGAGCGGTTCCCTGGTCGGGTCTCAAAAGGTGTGTCCAGCGTTGTTGACCGTGGCTTTCGTCGGTTGCTGTTATCCAAGCCAAAATTCCCAAGACAACCCAGCTGGAATATCGACCCGCGCATTTCCCAGCTACTATCAATCGACCCATAAGAATCATCCTTGATTCGACAACGAAACGGCAAAACGGTCGCAGAATTGGACCGGTCCAAATTATCTATCGCCGAATGCTCCACCGCTGCAATTCCCAAAACAAAAGCAAGGCACAAAATCGTCAATGACCGACTCCGGTAAAACGAGACGTTCCAGAAAAAGGCATATTACCGGCAGTTTTGACCGGGCAAGAAAAAAGGGCCGATCATCCTGTGACGATCAGCCCTAAAAAATGTTGTCGCGAAGAGAGTTCGATTTTTCGGTTTTGTCCGAGTGAAAATTATTCGCGAACGGACTATTCGATGGAAACTTTACCGGGTGCATCGGTTTTGCCTTCGAGTTTAACCGTGAGATCGTCATTGGTGTCGAAGTTACCGTCTGCGCCAGCGCTGCGGATGATTCCTGTGTTGTTGTCACTTTCAAAACGAAGGGCTTTGCCCCAACCATCCTCAAACTTGATCGTCAGCATGTTTCCAGTAATGTCGTCGGGGAAATAGCCTTCGTGGTCTGCAACCCAATCGTTCATTTCTTTCACCGGGTCGTTCATGATTTTCACGGTTGCGGCAGATTTTTCCTGGTTCTCGCGAACAATCGCGGCGTGTTCGGCATGACGACGATGTCGAGCCTCAGCCATGACAGCGCTAGTGATAATCGTGCCGATCAGGGCGGTACCCAAAAGGCTGACAACCGTACCGGCAGCGGCGAAACCGCGAGGTTTCTTGCGGAGGCCAAACAGGCAGACCAGCAAAGCAATGGGGGACAGTACTCCCGCCGTGAACAGCGAAAAAAAGCTGAACAAGAACCCGAAGAAACCGGTCCAGTTGCGTTTGCGTTTTGGACGCGGCGGAGCTTCGAATCCGATGAAAATTGGTTGTGGGCGGCGGCGATGTTCAAAGGGGATATGAAAAGCCATAACACGGTTCCTTGTGGTTAATCGTTGACATGGGCCTTTATTCGCAGGTCACTCGGAAGAATTGGCTCTTTTTTTTATGAATTTTAGAAAAGATTCCAGAGCTTCCGCCGTCAGTCTGCGGCGATTTAACTTCCTTTTTCCCGCAAACCCGATTGTCTGTTTCGGCGGTAATTGGTAATCTCGAAGGCACTTGGGGAAGTCGTTTTTCCCAAAAAAGTTGAGGCAATTGCCTTTTTTTCACCTTCATTCCCTCGACAGCCTCTCGATTGCAAGGGGCTTGGCGGACCACTCGGTGTTCGTCTGGGAAATAGCACGGGAGATACTATGTCTACGATTGTCCAGGAACTGATTGATGCTGGCGTGCACTTTGGGCACCGAGCCAGCCGCTGGAATCCAAAAATGCGGCCGTACATCTATGGTCGCAAGAATCAAATTCATATCATCGACGTCCGCGAAACCGTACGCGGTTTGTTGCGGGCCAAAAAATTCGTTTCCCAAGTCGTGGGAGATGGCAGCTTGGTTCTCTTCGTGGGAACCAAACGACAAGCCGGCTCGATTGTGCAACGCGAAGCCGAACGTTGTGGAATGCCATTTGTCGGCGAACGTTGGTTGGGTGGCTGCCTCACGAACTTCCGCACGATTCGGAGTCGAATGGGGCGCTTCGAAGAACTTGAGCGTATCCGTTCCACCGAAGAGATCAACAAGTTCTCGAAGAAGATGCAGTCCTCTCTCGCCCGTGAATATCGCAAGATGCATCGCAACTTGAACGGTATCCGCTCGTTGAATCGCATGCCTCAATGCTTGATCATCGTTGACCCCTCGAAAGAAAAGAACGCAATTCGCGAGGCCCGCGCGATGCGAATCCCAACCGTGGCGTTGATCGACACCAATTGCGATCCAGATTCTGTCGATTTGCCAATTCCAGGCAACGACGATGGTATCCGCTCGATCGAGTTGATCATGTCGCACTTGGCAGACGCGGTGTTGTCGGGATCAAAAGCAGTGGTAGCGAAAAACGAAGGTGCCGAGACAACCAAGGCGGCTCCGGTCGTCGACAAGGACGCGGAATAAGCCAAATTCGCGATTGCCGCTTGCTTGGCGGCCATCGAGTTGTGTCCAACGAACCGCAGCCGACCAGGTTGTGTCTTGATCAAACGGCATGATGAAGACGACCGAGGTTGGCTTGGCGGTTTTCATGAAATCAGGCAGGCAGTTGCCTGCTGCACCGCTCCCAGCGTTAGATCTTGCGGAGCGGCAATTCCGTAAAACATTAATTCAATTTACAGACCTGTTGTGTGGAGAAATCGCAATGCCAGAAGTTAGTGCTGCAGAGGTAAAAAAGTTCCGTGAAAAAACCGGGCTCCCTTTAATGGACTGCAAGTCCGCTTTGAATGAAGCCGGTGGTGACGAGGACAAGGCGATTGAGATTCTGCGTAAACGCGGTCAAGCGATCTCTGAAAAACGTGGTGATCGTGAAACGGCGTTCGGTCGTTTTGGCTTGTGGTGCGGCCAGGACAAGAAGGCAGGGGCAATTGTTGAATTCAAATGCGAATCGGCTCCGGTAGCTGCCAACGAAGAGTTCATTCAGCTCGCTAATGATCTGGCTCGTGCGCTTGCTGAAAACCCAAGCGTTACCACTGTCGACCAATTGCTGGATCTGAAATCTGCTTCCAAACCAGCGCAGACTCTTCGTCAAGTGAAGGACGACTTGTTTAACCGAATCCGCGAGGTCTTTAATGTTGGCCGATTCGCTCGCTTTGAGGGCACGACGGGCGGATACAGCCACAACTCTGGCACGGTCGCTGGAGTGCTGCTGAGTGCCGAAGGCGGCAGCGATGAAAACGCAAAAGACATCTGTATGCAGGTTGTCGCAATGCGTCCTGCCGCATTGTCCCGCGAAGAAATCGATCCAGCTTTGGTCGAGAAGGAACGTGAAATCCTGAAAGATGCCGCTCGGAAGGAAGGCAAGCCTGACAATATCATCGACAAGATGGTCGAAGGTCGTTTGCGTAATTTCTTCGCCGAACGAGCGTTGCTGGATCAACCGTTCGTCAAGGATGACAAGAAAACCGTCGGCCAATTTGCCAAAGACAATGGGATGGTTGTCAAGAAATACATCCATTGGATCTTGGGCGAAAAGTAATCGACAATGATCGGTTGTGGCTTGGCAGGAATACCCTGGCGTAGACCTGCCTGCCGCATCTCAAAGCTGCTGCGGAAGACGGCAAGCTTGAACTGCAGATTCAAGCGCGCCGTGACCGCGATGGTTTAGCCCACCGGGCAATCAGGGATTTAGTCAACTCGAAATCAAGGCCCAATTCATGGAACCAACCACTGCCAAGTTCAAACGAATCGTGCTGAAGCTTTCCGGCGAAAGTTTCACCCATGCCGGCGAACGCGGCATCAGCATGGACCAGGTCCTTAAGGTTTCCACTCAAGTGGCCAAGGCGCAGAGGATGGGCTGCCAAATCGGCGTCGTCATCGGTGGAGGCAACATTCTCCGAGGCAGCCAATTCGTTTCGGCCAACTCCGTCGTGAACGAAGCCTCTGCGCACTACATGGGTATGCTCGCGACGGTCATTAACGGCTTGGCGTTGTCCGATGCCCTTGAGTCGCTGGGTTGCACCGTTCGGCTCATGAGTGCCATTCGGATGGATGGAATTTGCGAGCCCTACATCCGTCGCCGTGCCAAACGACACTTGGAGAAAGAACGCATCATTATTTTGGCGGCTGGGACGGGGCGGCCCTACGTGACCACCGACACCGCCGCCGCCTCTTACGCCCTTGAAATCGACGCAGAGATCCTGATGAAGGCCACGAAAGTCGACGGCGTTTATAGCCACGATCCACATAAAAACCCACATGCGGTGATGTATTCTGAACTCGATTACTCGTCAGTTCTGGAACAAAACCTGCGGGTTATGGATACGACGGCGATTTCGCATTGCATGGAACACAAACTGCCCGTTATGGTTTTTAATTACCAAACAGAAGGGAATATTCAGCGAGCAGTCGCCGGAGAAAAAATTGGAACTCTGATCAGCAGCAAGAAAACGTTGAATTCCTGAACCGAATCAATGATGCCTCTTGCCAATTACCCCTGCCCAGCGCGGCGGGTCAACCTACAATAAAGTGTGTCGACCAAGTGACGATGGAAAACAACCAGTTGATTAGACCTTGGCTTTTCAAAAGGAATTAACCACCATGAGTGTTGATGATATTTTGCTGGACTCTGAAGACCGCATGGAGAAGGCAATCGACATCCTCAAAAAGAACTTGACCGGAATTCGTACAGGTCGTGCAAACCCGGGTCTCGTCGATTCCCTTCGCGTCGATGTTTACGGATCCCCCACGCCAATGAAACAAATCGCTTCGGTTGGCGCACCCGAACCAACCCAAATCCTCATCCGCCCCTACGATGCGGGTACAATCAAAGACATTGAAAAGGCCATTGTTGCCAGCGACCTGGGGTTTAACCCTCAAAGCGACGGACGCGTCATCCGCATCAATATCCCGCCACTTTCAACCGATGTTCGCAAGAAAATGGTGTCTCGAATCAAGGACTTGGCGGAAGAAACCAAAGTAGCTATCCGAAACATCCGCCGCGACGGAAACAAGGCAATCGAAACTGCCGAAAAGGCCAAAACGATCAGCGAAGATATTCGCGATGATCTCAAAGAAAAGGTTCAGGAATTGACGAAATCCTACGAAGATAAAGTGACCGAGATGGCGAAACATCGCGAAGCCGAAGTGATGGGCGAATGAGCTCCCATGCAAATGCGGTTCGAAACGGCCCCAAACGTCGTAGAAATTTCATTACTAAGTTGACGGAAAAATTATTCGAACCGGAACCGGTTCTACAAATCGATACATATTGGAAGGTAAGCGAATGGCTAGCGGCTTCATTGGAAATGAAGTGCCCAGCAATGGGTTGCGGGTTCGAGTCCCGTGCCTTCCGTTGTTTTTTTTGGATGGTTTTTTGAGTTTTTGACGATTCGGAAATGGTCGATTTAAGGTTGGTACTGTTTTGGTACCGGATTTTCCAAAAAAACCTTAGCCTGCTGGCAGAACGGATTAGGAATTCGCCGCCCGCGGCTGGGAATGGGCGTACCCGAAAAAAATGAAGTAACGGAACTGCCAACGACTAAAATGCAGGGCGTCAAAACGGACTGGCCCAGATAATTCCTTAAGGAAAATTATGAATTCAAGGGATAGTCAGCCTGAGGTCATCGTGGTGGGCGGCGGACCGGCAGGTTCGACAACCGCAACTCTATTGGCCAAGCATGGTCACTCTGTTCGACTATTGGAACGAGAAAAGTTCCCTCGTTATCACATCGGGGAATCGTTAATTCCGGAAACCTATTGGGTCCTCAACCGGCTTGGCGTCCTCACTAAAATGAAGGCGAGCAAATTCGTCAAAAAGCATAGCGTTCAATTTGTCTCGGAATTTGGAAAGCTATCGGAGCCCTTTTACTTTTCCGAGCATAGGCCACAAGACTCGTCCCAGACTTGGCAAGTGTTGCGGGAAGAATTTGACTTGATGCTCCTTAACAATGCCCGTGAACATGGAGTTGATGTTCGAGAAGGCACTCGGGTCATCGAAGTAATTTTTGAATCAGAGCGCGCAATAGGAGTTCGTGGCATTGATTCCGACGGGAAGAAGTTTGAAATGTTCGCTTCTGTGATTGTCGACGCTGCCGGGCAAAGCTGCTTGGTTCAAGACCGGCTAGGGATTCGCGAATGGGATCCGGTGCTAAAAAAAGCAGCGATTTGGACCTATTGGAAAGGTGCCTATCGCGATTCTGATCGGGACGAGGGCGCAACCATTGTCTTGCAAACGATCGGAAAGAAAGGATGGTTTTGGTATATCCCGCTTCACAACGACATGATTAGTGTGGGGGTCGTTGCCCCGTATGACTACCTATTTTCCGGCAGGACTTCCAAGGACCTAGAGACCATCTACTTTGAAGAAGTTGGCCGATGTCCGGGAGTCAAACCCCGCATCGAAAACGCCGTTCGAAACGCTCCATTCCGCGCGGCAAAAGAATATTCCTACAGATCTAAGCAGGTTGCCGGAGACGGCTGGGTATTGGTAGGCGATGCCTTTGGGTTCTTGGACCCTCTCTATTCATCCGGAGTGTTACTCGCACTAAAATCAGGGGCTATGGCAGCTGACGCAATTCACGACGGTCTGCAAATCGGCGACACTTCGGCTAACCAGCTCGGAGTCTGGGGCCCAGAGTTCATTGCCGGAATGGATCGAATGCGAAAGCTGGTCTGCGAGTTTTACGACGGGCTGAGTTTCGGAAAATTCGTTCGAAGATTTCACGATCGCAAAGGCCTCGTGACTGACGTGTTGATTGGCGATTTGTTCAAATCGGAAATCGACGTTCTGTGGCCGCTTATGGAACATCTTCGTTCAGAAACTGCTAATTGAAATTGAGCGCGGGTGAACATGTCACGACCAACCACCGCCGCCGCCGCGTCTGCCGCCACTGCGGGGCCCGGCAAATTACCTTTGAATCACTGTACGGCCGCACCGGAGTTTGCCGAGGCGGCAATCAAATCTGGGCGTGATTTGGTCGTGGGTTTGACGACATGCGGAAATTAAAGGCGTGTCGTCGGAAATCCCATTCGCGGGCAACTAGATTCGAAAACTCTACTTCGCCTGTTTGCATATGACTACTGTGGCTGCCAGCAAGCCGAAGACTTTGGAAAGTGACGTACCACCTTTGAACTCCAGAGCATCGGCAAAAGACTATTGGAACAACTCACTCACCATCCAGCATGCCCAGAAATCCTTTTCAACGAGCAAAGTCATTTCAAGATGAATACCGCGAGTTTCTGAACCGCTACAGAATAGAATTTGATGAGCAATACGTTTGGGATTGATGCGAAAATTGCGGTTGGCTATCCACCATGACAATTTAGCTCCACGATTCCAAAAACCGAATCAATGGCGCAAATGTCATGCCGCAATTACCTGCACTTCAAATTTTCACTAAAGTAAGTGCCATTGGCCGTTAGCCATGGTGACCCGGCGGGCTTACGATCCCAGCCGAACCCCAACGTCGCGAAGTTTTCCACACAGAAAGCCACGGGAAAGGTTCATTCCGAGGTTTCGGGTTGGCCGTCATTGTGGAAACGAATTCGTGCCGTTTGAATCACTAGAAATTCAAGGAAACATGCCTGATTCCAATAAAAGCTCGAATTATCAGATTTTTTGCGAAATGTACTTGCCCTACTAGTTTTCGTGAGTCACCTAAATTAACATTGTCGGGGTTGGTGCTTTATTCATAAACTTTTGACGGATGACGAAGGAGAACCATTATGAGAGCGTTTTTGATTTGCGGAGCCATCTTTTGTTTTGGGATTTCAACGGCAAGTGCCCAAATCTTGGATTACACCGGTTACGGTAATAACTTCGATGTCATCGCCAATAGTTACGGTGATACCGCGAACGTTGACGTAACGCATGACATTCGATTGGGGCTCGGAAATACAGCAAGCTCCAATTCCCCTTTATTCTGGCTCACAGGCTATGGCGATTTGACCGACGTATTTTGGGGCGGGAACTTCGATTTCAGTGGGGAGTTTGGAGAGCTTCGCCTCGATTCATTGACGGCAAGTCCTGTTACCTTGAATTCGTTTGATTTGGCGGGGTGGATTGGCGACCGGTCGCTGATTGATATCGCTGTGTATGATGGCAGCTACAATTTGTTGTGGAGTGCTGACGATCAATTTATCCCAGGTGATGCATTACCAGGTGAGTTCGCCAGCTTTTCTCCAAACGTCTCAGCGAATTCGATTATCCTTCAATGGGAAAATCCTTGGGGCGTAGCTATCGACAATATTTCATTTTCCGCGGTACCAGAACCAACTGCATTGGGAATCTTGGGACTTGCTACGACATTTCTCGTTGGATTTCGCAGTCGTCGTCGCCGTTAATTGACAGCCGATTGCTTAAGTCTAGACGAACGGGTTCTAAATTGATCCGTTCGTTTTTTTGTGCGCCGATGCGAACCGGCGAATACAGGGATTATCAATGAATCGGGCATTGCGAATTATCGGTGGCGTCATTGCGGGGTGCCTTGTCGCGTTCATTATGTTAATTGTCGTTGAGGTTTTCGGAGCAATCGTTTATCCGACGCCACCGAATTTCAGCGGGACGATGGAAGAAATGTGTGAACATGTGGTCAGCTACCCTCAATGGGTGTTAGCCATTGTCGTTCCCGCTTGGGGTGCCACCGCGTTTGCGGGCCCTTGGATCGCCAAACGAATTGGGGGACGTGGCGCAGCGCTTTCTGTCGGGATGCTGTTAATCGCCGGCGTCGTGTTTAATGTTTCCAAGCTGCCGTATCCACTATGGTTCAAAGTCGCGTGCCTCGTCTTGATTCCGGCAGCCGTTTGGGCCGCAAGTTGGCGGCCGGTGCACATCCGGTCGCAATTGGGCCAACCGTAATCAATGATTGCGTAAATAGGTTCGTAGAAAAGACCTCAAGTCGACAATAATCAGTCAGGGAATCATGGCACTGGCGGAAACACCGTGCAGGAAAAGGGTTGGGGCCAAATGCATTCCTGTGAGTTCATTTGCGTGTCATTCCAATCTGCGTTCGTCGCGTTCCGAATTCAGAGTGTTGATGCACTCTTTCCACTCAGCTACTGAAATGAAGCGAGCCTGCGTGGAAAAGTCTCGGTGTAACAACACTTGCTGCCGACTGCCCAAGGGCGGTTTCGAATCGAAGTCTCGAACGCACGGAGAGATTGCAAACTGTATTGGAGTTACACTACATGAGTCCTCAAGGCCAAATTTTTTGATGCTGACAGCAAGGATTTGTTGAGACGCAAATATGTTGGAGCAAATGGAGATCGAGAAACCAGAAGACAAGGTCGAGGTCGCAGGAAGCGGTGTCAGCCTTGCGGAAGCGTTTCGCGTATGGTGCAAAGTTGCCGTGTTGAGCTTTGGTGGACCGGCCGGTCAGATTTCCGTAATGCATCGCATTTTGGTCGAAGAGAAACGCTGGGTCAGTGAAAGTCGATTTTTGCATGCGTTGAATTTTTGCATGTTGTTGCCAGGACCTGAGGCGCAACAGTTGGCCACCTACATCGGCTGGTTGTTGCACCGTACGGCTGGAGGCTTGATGGCGGGGTTGTTGTTTATCTTACCGGGCTTTTTAAGCATCTTGCTCCTCAGCATCCTCTATGTGAGCTTTCCGAATTCGGTTTTGGTGCAAGGCGTTTTTTTCGGCCTAAAGCCGGCGATTGTTGCGGTGGTCATCGAGGCAGTATTTCGAATTGGAAAACGTTCGCTTAAGAATTCAGCGATGGTGAGTATCGCGTTTGCTGCTTTCGTAGCAATTTTTTTCTTCCAAGTGCCGTTTCCTTTGATCGTCTTGGCAGCCGGAATAATTGGGTTGATTGGCGGCCGAATTCGGCCGGATATTTTTGTGGTTATGAGAGGGCCTGCAGCCCAGTCACCGATCACAGACTCGAATGTGATTTCCGACCGTCAAGCGACGACGGAGCACCCAAGTTGGAAACACGGCGTCCGCGTCTTGGCGATTTGGTTGCTGCTATGGTTCGCCCCAATTTTGGTGCTCGCGGCCGTTACTGGTCAAAAAAGTGTTTTCACTCAAGAGGCAGTTTTCTTCAGCAAATCTGCAGTGGTGACTTTTGGCGGAGCCTATTCAGTCCTGTCGTACATCGCCCAAGAGGCGGTGACAACTTATGGTTGGCTACGGCCTGCAGAAATGATGGACGGATTAGCAATGGCCGAAACAACGCCGGGTCCGTTGATTCAAGTCGTTCAATTCGTCGGATTTATGGGGGCCTATCGCAACCCTGGTTCGCTGGATCCGATGGTGGCGGGCATTTTGGGTTCGGTGATCACCACGTGGGTGACGTTCGTTCCGTGTTTCCTTTGGATTTTTCTCGGTGCGCCTTACATCGAATCATTGCGTGGCAGACACTCGCTCAACGCCGCCTTATCGACGATTACTGCTGCCGTCGTTGGCGTCATTCTGAACCTATCGATTTGGTTCAGTTTGCACACCCTGTTTGGAGTCGTCAACGAAACGGTGCGGAACGGGGTTCGGCTGTTGATTCCGGAATGGGCGACGGTTGATTTTGCGGCGCTTCTTATCTGTATCTCGGCGTTTGTTTCGCTCTTCGTTGTCCGCCGGGGAATGTTACCGACGCTCGCCTTGAGTACCCTGGTCGGGCTGGTGTATTTCGTCGTTCGGTCACTTTTAAACTGACGTCTTGAAAGTTGGTTTGGCCAAGGCACGCTCCGTTCATTGATCCGATGAGCCAGCCTTTGCTTCTGCCCATTCTTGAGCTCCGAAAGGACCTCCGCCTTCTCAATGCTTAATATCTTCTTCTCTAAAACCTCATTGGTTCTTCATATCCTTTTGGTCTGTTTGGAAATGAATCTGACTGCGCGCAGCAATTTCTAAAAGAATCGAATGCGACATGTTAAACGAAATGGTTTTGGCGACAATTCCGCAAGGGCTATTCAAGGGCACCAGCGGATTTTGTCCGGTTGCGGTCACCAAAGGAATGCCCAAGGAGTTGATCCAATTGCTCGCGGACTTGGGCAAGCGGCAGTACGAGATGGCGGTCGCTAACCAAACGCTTGGGCGAGAGGTTTTCAACCACCTCCCGCTGACCATCAAAGGGCGCAGTATGCATTTGCTTGCGCGTGGGATTCAATTGCCAAGCAAAGATCCCACTCGGCAAAAATTTGTCGTTCATCAGCTTTTGCTTGAGAATGTTCGCGATTTGACCGCAGGACCCGCCTGGGTGCTGGCGAACGACAAGGGTTGGATCAATCAGTGGAATCATGAGCCGCAGTTCCTTGAAACCCGAGAAATCGACAACTGTTCGTTATCACCGCGGATTTGTGAGACTTGGGCTCAAGTGACTGGAGACGCGGGTTGGGCGGGCGTCGCATTGGAGGCATGGCAACGGCGAAAACCGTTTGCGCTTGTCATCCCGCCGACCATGCCCTCGCGAGTTGTCGTCGACCTGTTTGTCGAAGCACAATCGCTGATGGATCATCATTTGCGTTGGAAACTACCCATATCAATTGCGGCGTGGCATCCATCACAGGATCTCCAACGAATGTGGGTCGCATATCCGGCTGGCTCTCGTGAAGCCATCAATTCGTTGAGAGCGTCCGACCGAGTATCTGTGGACATTTCCCGCAAGCTCGAGCCTGCAACAAATTCATTTAGCCAAGTCGCTAAGGCGGGGGCTTGGGCTCGGTTCAGTCAGGTGGATGGTGTTTCCAGTTCTAAAACGCCAGACAACAGACCATCGCCCAGTCCGATGTTCGAAGGTGCTGTTTCCAAATCCGACGTCGTAGGGTTACCGTTACCGAGTCCTTCGCCACGTCCTGCTGAGGCGCAGCGACCCTTGGGAGTCCTTCCGAAGGCGAAAGGCAATTCGGCTGATAACAAGTTGAAGAAACGGATATCAGTTCGCCAGATCATTCCGTGGATCAAGCGCGGTGTGGCAGCCACAGCGTTGCTGATGATCCTATTCGGTGTCTGGAAAGGTACTGTATTCTTGAAGAACTTTGCTCTGATGGTGGACAGTACGGCCCAATCGAATTCTGCTGGCCCGGCCACGAATAAAGAGTCAGTAGATGCCGATGACCGGAAAATTGCGGGAAAGAATTCGGATTCGACCAAAATCTTCGACAAACAAAAGGACGCAACACTGCCAATCGCAACTGACAACCCAGCGGACGTGGTCGAACCAAAATCGGCAAGGGCATTGGCGCTCTCGGAGAGTGCAGGGCGACGACTGCTCAATCAACTGCAGGCAGATTTTCCATCCATCGACTTTCCCGTTAAGGTTTCTGATCAGGCCTTCCTTGCCTTTTCAATTCCTGGATCGGAATCGTTACTGACATCGTTGGGTTTTGGGCTGGCGACTCCGCACCAATTTTTCTTGTTGAAACAGGAAAACCACGGAAATACATGGTCATTGAATCATGAAGACGGAGGGCAAGGATTGCTCCGGGGCACCTTGTCGGTGACACCTGTAACCGACGAAAATGGCAAGAACCGAAGTCAGTTTTCCTGGAATTGGCAAACGGCACCTGAGATGAGTTTGGCGTCAGAAATAAAGTCCGGCACCTTTGTTGTCTGGCTGCATGAAACGCCAGAAATTATGGCAACCATTCCTTTGGCTCCGCCATCCTCAGGAAACTCGCCCAGTCTACTCGATGCGCTCTACGATGGTATCTCTTTCAAAACCCACTTGTTTGAGGAATTAGCCCGTCCGGAAACTGCGAGCAAGATCAAGTGGTTAGCCGAACCAATAGGAATCAAAGATCCAAAACTTTCAGAAAGAGGAACGACTGCTGTTACAGATGATTTGTGGACCGCGGTCAGTCAAAGCGGTAACGCTTGTATTCTGCGTCTCGATGGAAGCCTGCTCCAACGCGAAATCACCAAAGCGTTGCCAGGAAATTCAAATGAACAAAACGAGAAAATAAATAACGCTCTCCAGTCTTTGATTGAAAAAATCGCTCCAATCCAACTTCAAATTCGAATGGATTCGCCAAAATATGTCGATGCGAACGGCGAAACGTTAGTCACCAAGGCCACTGCCACAATATTCATGAAAGGAGATGATGGTTCGATGAGTTCGGTGATTTTCTACCATGAGGCGAGATCTGGCGAAGAAAGCCGAAAGCAGGAGTTTGAACGCCGCATCCATGAAAGTCTGATTCGTTGGTTGGCTACCAATCTCAATCTCGACGCTCGATTGGTCGAAGCCGTCACTACCGGCAAGTCCTATTCACCAAAATCTGCAGCGACAGCGGAGGACCGAGCCAAGGCGGCGTTTGCGAAAAAATTTGTAGAATTGATTTCACAGAAATTGGACCGAAAGTTTATGTTTCGAGCCGTTCGTTCAACGGAACTCATGGCCGATTCACGGGTAATCACTGTTGCGATTCCGGCCTATCAAACAAACAATTGACGTAAAGCCCGAGTCGTGTTTGATGTTTACTGCCTCCTTTCGCCGAGAGACGAACATGAATACGGGTTTTCTAATCTAAACGCCAACCATTTGGCAGAACGGCACCTTTGACAATGATTGGAATGCCGTCGCGAATGACGTATTGGGAATGGTTAAGCGTTGTTTCTTCAATTTTCTTGGTATTGGAGATCTTCACATCGTTGCCGATGCAACAATTTTTGTCCACGATCACACAGTCGATCATGCTGCCGTTTCCGATTCCGATCGGGACGGAGTTCTTGTTGATCGCTTTAGAGATTTCTTCCGGAGTTTGGTAGAAGTCGGCACCCATGATGATCGAGTTGCGAACCACAGCGTTGTCGCCAATGCGAGTCCGCAAACCAATGATGCTGTTTTCAATGACGGCGCCATCCCCGATTTGGCAACCGTTTGCGACCAGGCTGTTTTTGACCTGTGCGTTCCCCATTCGCGTGGGCGGCAAAAAACGAGCGCGAGTGTAGACCATTGATTCAGCGCTAACGAGATCGAAGGGTGGCGCCACCTGGGTCAAGCTGAGATTTGCTTCGTAAAACGAACGGATCGTGCCGATATCTTCCCAATAGCCATCAAACCAATACGACTGGACTTTGTGAGTTCGAATGGTCGCCGGGAAAACCTCTTTGCCGAAGTCCTGATAGTCGGTTTTGCTCAGGACCTTGCTCAACACATTCTTGTTGAAGACATAAATTCCCATGCTGGCCATGACGTTGCGATTTTCGTCCGCAACGCCCCTTTGCCGCAGTAATTCCAGATCGGTACGGACGAGGTCAAGTTCTTCTTTTGACTGAGGCTTTTCCAAAAATCCTTTCACGCGGCCAGTTTGATCGAGTCGCATGACACCGAAGCCTCGGGCCTGCTGTTCGGTCACGGGCATACACGCAATGCTGACGTCGGCCCCGTTTTGTTGGTGTTCGCGGAGCATGTGCGCGAAGTCCATCCGATAAAGTTGATCGCCGGACAGGATTACGACGTATTCCACGTCGCGTTGGTCGATGTACGTGAGATTTTTGCGGACGGCATCCGCAGTGCCTTGATACCAGTCCGTGCCTTCGCTCATTGTTTCTTGAGCCGCGAGGATTTCGACAAAGCCGCCGCTGAATTGATCGAAGTTGTAAGTACGGCGAATGTGTCGGTGCAGCGAGACGCTCATGAATTGCGTCAACACGTAAATTTGGTTGATGTTGCTATTGATGCAGTTCGAAATCGGAATGTCGATCAACCGATACATGCCGCCTAGCGGTACGGCAGGCTTGGAGCGTATGGACGTCAACGGAAATAGCCGTGTTCCGCGTCCACCACCGAGCACCAAAGCAACTACATTTTTCATCAACCGTACTCCTTCGCTACAAAATCAGTGTTGCAGTCGCAGCGGATTATAGCAGATGGCAGACGCGGGGCGATTGCGGGTTGAATTCTCCCGATGGACAGTCATCTTCCTATTTTCCTTCCAATAAAAAAGTCCTCGCGACATTGTGTTGACAGTTTGGCGAGAAAAACCGAAACTGTAAAACTGCGAATTGACGGCAAAATTCACCCTTTTTGAAATTGAACACAAACATGGCGATTACTTTTGATCCGTTCGGTGCCCGAGGTACTTTTGAAACTGGTTCGGGGCCGTGTGGTATCTATCGTTTGAGCAAGCTCGAGGAATTGGGACTTGCACGAATCGTCAGACTTCCCTATTCGATTCGTGTGTTGCTGGAAGCGGTTCTGCGGAACTGTGATGGGCATGCGGTAACCAAAGACGACGTGACGAACCTGGCCAGTTGGAATGCCGCAAGTCCGGCCAAGGTCGAAATTCCGTTCAAGCCCGCTCGCGTGGTGCTGCAGGACTTCACGGGCGTTCCGGCCGTGGTGGATTTGGCAGCGATGCGAGCGGCGATGGGGCGACTCGGCGGCGACCCCAAAAAAATCAACCCCTTGATCCCAGTTGATTTGGTAATCGATCACAGTGTTCAAGTCGATTATTTCGGTTCGGAAACGGCGTTGCAAAAGAACGTCCATCTGGAGTTTGAAAGAAACAATGAGCGCTACGAGTTTTTGCGCTGGGGCCAACAGGCCTTTGACAACTTCCGGGTTGTTCCGCCCAATGTAGGCATCGTTCATCAAGTGAATTTAGAGTTCCTTGCCAAAGGCGTCTTCAAATGGCGCGATGCACAAGGCGAAGTGGCCGTACCTGATACGCTCGTAGGAACCGACAGTCACACAACGATGATCAACGGCCTCGGCGTTTTGGGATGGGGCGTCGGTGGGATCGAAGCTGAGGCGGCTATGCTCGGGCAACCGATCTACATGTTGTTGCCACAAGTGATCGGTTTTGAAATCAGTGGGAAGCTGCAGCCAGGAACGACGGCGACAGATTTGGTTTTGACGGTGACGGAAATGCTGCGAAAGAAAGGTGTCGTCGACAAGTTTGTGGAATTCTATGGCCCGGGTGTGTCCAATATGTCATTGGCGGATCGAGCCACGATTGCGAACATGGCTCCGGAATACGGTGCCACCATGGGCTTTTTCCCGGTCGACAGCGAAACCCTGAATTACTTGACCCGCACCGGGCGTACGCCGGCGGAAGTTCGACTGGTGGAGACGTACACCAAGGCTCAACATTTGTTCCGTACCGACGACGCGCCGACGCCGGAATTCACCGACACTCTGAAACTGGATCTGTCGACCGTCGAGCCGTCGTTGGCGGGTCCGAAGCGTCCGCAAGATCGCGTGCGGTTGGCCGACATGAAGGCTTCGTTTCGTAAATCGCTTTCCGCTCCGCTCGCCGAACGTGGCTTTGCTTTGAAACCCGATGAGTTATCGAAAACCGGCGTCGTCGAAAACGGCAAGCCTCATACGATTACGCACGGAGCGGTGGTTATTGCCGCGATTACCAGCTGTACCAACACCAGCAACCCATCGGTAATGCTTGCGGCAGGTTTGCTCGCGAAGAAGGCCGTGGCGAAAGGCCTTTACGTAAAGCCTTATGTCAAAACGAGTCTTGCACCGGGATCGCGAGTTGTCACCGATTATTTCGATCGTGCTGGCGTGAGCGATGCGTTAGATAAACTCGGATTTCAAACAGTAGGCTACGGCTGCACGACATGCATTGGCAATAGCGGTCCGCTGCCCGAAGCGGTCGCCAAAGCGATCACAACCGGCGACATTGTTGCATCGGCGGTTCTGAGTGGGAACCGAAATTTTGAAGGACGCGTTAATCCATTGACCCGTGCGAATTACCTCGCCAGCCCGCCGTTAGTTGTCGCCTATGCACTTGCCGGGACTACCGATATCGATTTGCAAACAGAGCCGCTGGGAATTGATCGAGATGGCAAGCCCGTCTATTTGGCCGACATTTGGCCGACTCAACAAGAGGTTGCCGCAGCTATCGAGCACTCAATCACCCCGGAAATGTTTGCTTCACAATATCAAAATTGCTTCCAGTCAAATGCAGAATGGAATGCCATTCAAACGGCGAAAGGTGAAATTTACGAATGGAATGCGAAAAGCACTTACATTCAAGAGCCGCCATTCCTCGAAGGACTTACGCGCGAAACACAAAAAATCCGATCGATTCCGGGCGCTCGCTGCTTGGCCATCCTGGGCGACAGTGTGACCACGGATCACATTTCCCCCGCCGGTTCGATTGCCAAAGACAGTCCCGCAGCAAAATTCCTGGTGGCCCATGGAGTGCAACCAGTGGACTTCAATAGTTATGGCTCGCGCCGTGGAAACGATCGCATCATGGTCCGCGGGACGTTCGCCAATATCCGAATTCGCAACCAAATGGCCCCTGGAACGGAAGGGGGCGTCACACGGCACCAGCCTTCTGGCGAACCAATGACGATCTACGATGCAGCAATGAAATACCAGGCTGACAATGTTCCGTTAGTCATTCTGGCAGGTGCCGAGTACGGGACGGGCAGCAGTCGTGACTGGGCCGCCAAAGGCACAATGCTGCTGGGTGTTCGCGCGGTAATTGCCGCGAGCTACGAACGAATTCATCGCAGCAATCTCGTCGGGATGGGCGTGTTGCCCTTGCAATTCGCGGAAGGGCAAACAGCACAGTCCGTGGGATTGGATGGTTCCGAGACATTCGATATTTCGATCGATGAAACGTTGCAGCCGCGCTCCACAATTCACGTGGTCGCAACAAAGCCAAATGGAGTCCAGATCAAGTTCGCGGCAAATGTACGCATCGACACGCCGGTGGAAATCGACTACTTCCGAAATGGTGGCATCCTGCAAACGGTATTGCGCAATTTGCTTTAGGCCGCCAATGCAAAAGCCTGATCAACGAGTTCGAGGCGTGATGGTGTAGCGAATGGGGCCTTGCGTCGTCGCTGGAGATAATGCTTGCGCCGGCTGCACAACTGGGGGCCTTTGGGATTGCGGAATCATCGATGCTTGTTTCTTTTCGAAAACCTCGGCCACGATGTCGATGAAGTTTTGGCGGACTTCGGGAGTCAATCCCTCCAAGCGATAGGCCATGCCTTGCACACCCGGACCGTTCTTTTCGGTCGTTTCATTCAGACGTTGAACGAACTTCATCGACTCGACAAAATTTTGGTCGGCCGTCTTTCCGACCAGTGGATTGAGTGTTCGCGCGATCATGCCAGCTGCGGCATTTTCAATTTTCAAGAAGACATCCAGTTGACTGGTGGCTACCATTCGGCCGTCCGAGCCCTGACTATTCTCGGTTCGCAACAGCATCACGCATTGACCGTTAACGGGCTTGTGCAGCACCGGGCCTTCATAGGTTCCTGTGCCGTAAAAAAGATGGACGTTGTCATTCCCATAAATTAGTTCGACATCGCTAACACTCCCTGCACCGTCATTCGTGTGCAGAGTAAATGGAGCAGTCCTTTGCGTGGCCATTGCGGAGACACCCATCAGCCGCCATGTTTCGACAATGACTTCTGGGTAACGACACAAGAAAACAAAATACTCTGGGTCGCATTCAATCGCTGTTGTCGGAAGTCGGCGGTACAGGCTGTGATTCTGTAAAATCGAGGTGACTTTCGTCTGGGCCTCCGGAGTCAATTCGTGAAGCGGCACGGACTTGATCGCTTCTTCTTTTGCCGAGCGGGAGCCGGTGCCACTGGTCAATTGTTGACCGACCAGCGAGCTTGACGCGCACAATATCGTTGCGAAAAACAATATTCCGCACGCGAGCATTTGACCTAGGCCAAACCTCACATCTCGATATTTGTTAAGGCAATCGGTCATGAAAAAACCTCGAGTGTCGTTTCCCCCCGTCGGAACCTGCCGAAGCGCGCAGATTTCGAGACGACTCCCCAGACTCCAGAGCATGGGTTACTCGATACTTCGGACGTTGGGAGGCCATAGCTGAATGGAACCCGGAGAAGCAAGCATCAATTATCCCAAAGCCCCCAAAATAAGAGGTTGGGAATGCTGTCAAAAATCGAAGTTGGGCGGGCCTGAAAAAACAGAGAAGTTCAAGCCAACAAGTTAGGGATCTTGCTTGCGAAAATGCAAGTCACATGAGCCTGAGCATTCCGTCGTTTTGTTCCAACGGTATCGGCGGACAGCCACTTGCCGGTACATCCACGACCACATAGGCAAGAGCCCAGGGAAGTTCAGGATTGGCGCGAGCCACCACAGTCTGGGCAATCGCAAGGTCAAATAACGGAATGCGTCGGCGCCTCCAAAACGTTTACCGGTTCGACTGACGACGACCATTTCCTTCATCAATTGTTCGTGAGTCAAATCCGGGTAGCGACTTTTGACGAGGGGATCATGGAGTGAAACGAAAGCGAGTCGTTTGCCCGAATCCCAGCGATACAATCGGCGAACTTGTGCCGAACAAAACTGACAATCGCCATCAAAAATGACGACGTCCGCATCCGGCCTTTCAGTTGGCGTCGGTAATTGTGGTTTTTTTTCCGTTGTCGCTAACATTTTATTCAGGCTAAGTTAGAAATATGGAATTTGTTTTTAGGCGGCCCGCCGTGGACTGCCCGTTTCGAGCTGCATTGTCGGCAAATCAATCATTTCGGTCGCTTTCGCTTCAAGCTCTTGGTCGATCGCAGCTGCAAGAGCGGGAACGTGGAGCATTTCGTAATTATTGCCCGCGCTGAAAAAATAACTGCCGCGAATCTTCCGGACCAACCCAATTTCAGCAAAAATCCTTAAGTTGAAGCAATTCTTCGACAAAAAAAGGTGAACAAAAACACTATAATCGCAGTTAGCGTCCCAGACGTTTGGCACCATTGCTGC
>WBZS01000330.1_pt1 | contig 70541 bp, 69 predicted proteins | sample 5204201 | NCBI WGS metagenome assembly WBZS01 (sample SAMN12344357, study PRJNA552823) | activated sludge metagenome | biome: Activated sludge suspended growth; feature: Nitrification reactor; material: Wastewater; isolation source: activated sludge from nitrification reactor of wastewater...
CCGCAGCTGGCCGCCGCCCTCTACGCCGCCCAAAGCGGCGACACCATCGTCATCGCCGAACCGCGGCGCCTGGCCCGCACCCTGGCCGAGTTCCACACCCTCACCCAGCACCTCACCGCACGCCACCTCCACCTCGAGATCGACGGCACCGACTTCCACCAACTCACCCCAGCCCAACTACTGGCCCTCACCGTCGACATGCACACCCGGCAGACCATGGAAGCCCTCGAGGAACAGCGCCGCTACGACGACAGCCACCGCTTCGACGGCCGCGGTGGGCACCGCAAACTCTCTCCACTCAACCGGCTACGGATGCTGGAACTGTTCGACGCCGGCGTACCCCGCGATCAGATCGCCGCCCTGCTACAGGTTGGGTCGAGCCACATCTATCGAGACCAGTCGAATCCGGTTGACAAGGCCTGACGCGACGAAGTGGGCCGATTATTCCACGGAATGATCGTTGTATTGACGCTGCATTGCGACCTGCCGCAACCCCTACGGCTGCAGGTTGAGCCCAGGCCCGGGCTGGCCGTTGGTGGGGATCTGACGGATGCGCGGGTCGGTTCCCGCAGCACGGTCCACCGACTCCCACACCGGCGACGGCGCCGACCTCAGACCTGTGTCGCCGTGGCTGTCTGGGGGGTCGATCTGATCAGCCCACTGAGCGAAGCGCTCAATGATCGCCCCCCGGTCGGTAGCGCCGACTGTGTACCGGACGAATGTCGCCTCGTCGTGTCGCGCCACCTCCCTGAATCGGTGGGCGAGCATGGTTCGGTCCAGGGGCTGCACTTCAATCCGATCACCGATGGCGAGCACCTCGTCGCGGGTGAACCGGCCCGAGGCGATCACGGTGTCGATGTCGATGTAGTCGCGCGCCTCGCCCCGGGACCACAGGGCAGCCATCTTCCCCGCCACGGCGTCGCGTGGATCGAGCACCGGGCCGATGTCGATCGTTGCGGGCGGGAAGGCCCTGTAGTCGTGCCCCAGCTGAATGCTGCTGGAGTCGCCCGTGACCGGATCGGTCACGAGGTAGTCACCGAAGGTTGGCGCCGTACGGGCGACGGTGATGTCCAATCCGTGGCTTCGGTAGGTGGCCTGGAGAAGGTCGGCAGCCGCCCGGAAGTCCACGGCATCGGCACGGTCAGTGAACAGGTCCACGTCCTGGGAGGGACGATCACCCATGCCGTTGGCCGAGATCGCATACCCGCCGGCCAGCACAAACCCGTACCGGCCGATTTCAGCGAGCCCCAGCTGCGCCAGTCGACGATGGAAGGGCAGCACCCTCCCTACACCGCCTTGGGCTTGGATATCTCGGCCAGCTCGGGGAACTTGTCCTCCCAGATCCGCCTGCAGCGGACGGGCAGGTTGAGATCGGCCCACATCGCCAGCAGCAACCCACGATCGAGGATCGCGACTTGATCGGCGGGTAGGCCATCACGCACAACCGCGCTGTACAGGCTCCACCGATTCGAAGGATTGGACACGTTGTAGACGGGGTTGAGGCTGGTGTCGATACGCGGAGACACTCGCACCAGACCCGAGGCCGGACCCTGCAGGTCGTCCAACGATTCCGGGGTGTCATAAGGGATCGTCTGCTCGAACCGGAGGCCCCGCGAAACAGTGCTCATCTCGATCAGCCTCCTCCCAGCCTTCGTGCCCAGTTTCCTACTGCTCTTTAGTCTACCGGCCCGGGCCGACATGGCCCCGTGCCCGAACCGGCAGTGACTACCTGCCCAGCCGTCCACAGCGCGGCCAGCTGCCGGATCTGTTGTCGATGGCGGTGGCCTGCGCCGCCACGTAGCGACCGAACCGGGTAGGCGCAGCAGAGCCGACCGGATACCACGCCTCCACCATGCCGGCCTCGAGTTGCGCCAGAGCCACGTCATCGACGCCCTCGACAGCGACGTAGGCCAGGCGGCGTCCGTACCGGTCGACCCGATCACTGACCGGATCGCCAACCAGCCGGACCTGACGGCCCGGCGCCAGCACGCGTGCCAGAGCCGCCTTGGCCGCCCTGGCACCGCACTCGTCGACGCCGCCGTCGTGGCCGAGCTCCGGAGCGTCGACGCCGAGCAGCCGTACCCGGATCCGTTCCCCTTCGGCGGCCGCTGTGAACGTGTCCCCGTCGCTCACCCATTCCACCGTGGCGGACTGCAGCACCGGATGGGTCGCGGCCGTGCCCGCGTCGCAGCCGGCCGCTGCCATGAGGATGGCCACTGCCGCCACCAGCGGCAGACCGGGGCGCGTCATGCGTTCGCTCCGCGGCTGAGCGCATCGGCACGCTCGAGGTCGACGAGCGCCGGCGACCGGCGCCGGATCATCGCCGCCAACGTGCCGCCCAGCCCGTCGGCACGGACCTGGTCGTCGCCGAGCCGCACCCACACGGCCAGCCAGCGCCGGTTGAAGAACCCGGTGCTCCAGGTGAGCACCGCCACCACCGCAGCGCCGACCATCCCGACCCAGCGGCCCTGCTGCGCCGCGCCGACCACGGCGATCACGAACACGACCCAGCGCGCCCGCCATGCCAACCCGGTGAGCGGGATCCGGCGGATGGTCGGCGCCAGCTTGGCGATGATCACCTCGATGATGCGCCACGGCGTGCAGTACACGTCGACGACCGCGACCAGCCACGAACTCCGGACCGGTTCCTGACCCAGGGCGTGACTCACCAGCGCCGACAGTTCCTCGGCCGGCATCCGTTCCGCGACCACGCCGGTGATCAGGCCGGGCCCGATCACCAGATCCGACCGGGTCGGCATCGCCACACTGATCTCCGGACGCCGGCTCACCCACACGTGCGGCTGGAGCCTGCCCCGCAGTTGCGCGATCGGGACGATCCCGGCCAACACCATCCGCTGCTCGAGGTCGCTCGCCGGCCTAACACCGAACCGCCACCCCAACCCGGCCCGGCTATGCCGGCCGACCACCAACACCATCCCGTACACCAGGCCAGCCAGCCACAACAGCGGCCACACCGCCCCGAACATCAACCACATCATGCTGCTGGCGAGCACCGCGGTGATCTGAGACCGCAGCCAGCATCCCATCCACGGCGTGCGCTTCATCGTTCAGCCCGCCGTCGTCCCGGCCGGCACTTTCGCCAGCCGACCGATCTCCTTGGCGTCGACCTGGTCACCGCACAGACCGACGATCTCGGTCACGCTCAACCCGTCACCCATCAGCGACACCACCGCTTCGCCGGCCGCCCGCTCCGTCTGCTCGATCACCTCGTCCCGTTCCGCCAACGCACTCAGCAGATCCACCGCCCACTCACCATGCCGCCGCTCACGCTCAAGCCGTTCCCTCTGCCGCACGTGCAGCGCCTCCCGCACCGTGCTCCGTGCCGCCTGCTTCAACGACTGCTTCCCCATCACCGCTCCCCTTTCCCATCCACGACCTTCACCGTTCACCTCCCTATGCCCGCGCCCCTCCCGCTCCTGGACACCACACCAGCCCCGCCTCCCTGCCATCACCGCCCTCCCGAGCCCATGTCCAACCCCCGTTTCTGAGCCCCGCCAAGTCCCACACACCTCTTGCATCACGGTCGGCGGCATTGCGAATCCCGTCTGATGCGACCTCGTCTGCCGGTGTCGGCTTTTTGCCGCGTGCGATGTCCCGGAGGTGGCCACCGTTGGGCATTAGGGGGCGTGACGATGAGCCTGCACCGCATCACGGCCGGGTCGGGGTATGACTACCTGACCCGGCAGGTTGCGGCCATGGACTCCACCGAGAAAGGCCATGCCGGGCTCGCGTCCTACTACGACGAGAAGGGTGAGGCGCCGGGCCAGTGGGTCGGTTCCGGGATGGTCGGGATCGACGGGCTCGAGGTCGGCGACGTGGTGTCCGCGGAGCAGATGCAGTCCCTGTTCGGGTCGGGGCATCACCCGTTGGCTGAGCAGCGCAAGGCTGCGATCGACGGTCCTGGCGTCACCAAGGAACAGCTGGTGGAGGCTGCCCGGCTCGGCAAGCCGTACAAGGTGTACGACAACGACATCTCCCCGTTCCGGATCGAGGTGGCGCGCCGTTTGGAGGCGCTGAACAAGCAGCAGGGCCTGCCCCGCAAGGCTGCGGTGGCGATCGAGGATCGGGCCAGGATCCGCACCGAGGTGGCGCTGGGAATGTTCCGCGACACCTACCGGCGCGACCCGTTGGATCAGCGGGAACTGGCCGGCTGGGTGGCGAAGCTGTCACGGCAGCAGACCACCGCGGTGGCCGGGTTCGACCTGACCTTCTCGCCGGTGAAGTCGGTGTCGACGCTGTGGGCGGTGGCCGACCCGCACCTGGCGGGCCGTATCGAGAAGGCGCACCAGGCGGCTGTGGGTGAAGCGTTGGCGTTCATCGAGCAGCACGCCCTGTTCACCCGCACCGGCCGCAACGGGGTGCGTCAGGTGGAGGTGCGTGGGCTTGTCGCTGCGGCGTTCACGCACCGCGACAGCCGCGCCGGCGACCCCGACCTGCACACCCACGTAGCGGTGGCGAACAAGGTCCAAACCGTTGCCGACGGGCGGTGGCTGTCCATCGACGGCCGCGTCCTGCACAAGGCTGTGGTCGCAGCATCCGAGACCTACAACACCGCCCTGGAGCGGCATCTGGCCGCCTCCATCGGGGTGCGGTTCGAGGCACGTGACAATCCTGATCCGCGGAAACGGCCGGTGCGTGAGGTGGCCGGGGTCGATGCCCGGCTGAACGATCGCTGGTCGACCAGGCGGCGCAGCATCGAGGCCCGGCGCCGCGAACTGGCGGCCGACTTCCAACGCGATCACGGCCGTCCACCGAGCCCGGTGGAGGCGATCGCGTTGGCTCAGCAGGCCACGTTGGAGACCCGCGAAGCCAAGCATGAACCACGCAGCCTGGCCGAGCAGCGAACAGCCTGGCACGCCCAGGCAGTGGAGGTGCTGGGCGGCCAGCAGGGCGTCGACGCGATGATCCGCACCGCTCTGCACCCGACCGCCCGCACCATCACGATGCCTGATGAGGCGTGGATGGAGCGGGCCGCGCACATCGTCGTCGACCAGGTGCAGCAACGCCGATCGGTGTGGCAGAGCTGGCATCTGCGGGCCGAGGCGTCACGGGCCGCGCGCTCCATGGAGATCCCCGCCCAACAGGTCGACGGCTTCGTCGACCAGCTCGTCGCACGGGCCGTCGCCGAGTGCACACCGTTGACAAAACCCGTGCCTGGCGAGCCGGCCGAGCCGGATGCGTTGCGGCGCAGCGACGGCTCCAGCGTGTACACCGTGGCCGGGGCGCAGCAGTTCACCTCCACCGCCGTCCTGGACGCTGAGGCGCGCCTGGTGTCGGCCGCCGGCAGGAACGACGGCAAACGGGTGCCTGAGACGGTGGTGGATCTGGCCCTGTTGGAGGCCGAGGCGAACGGGCAGCCGTTGAACGCTGGGCAAGTGTTGCTGGTGCGGGAGATGGCCGGCAGCGGCGCGCGGGTGCAGTTGGCGATCGCGCCGGCCGGGTCCGGGAAGACGACGGCGATGAACGCGTTGTCGCGGGCCTGGGTCGGTGACGGCGGCACCGTTGTCGGTTTGGCGCCGTCTGCGGCGGCCGCGGCGCAGCTCGGCGAGCAGATGGTGGGCCACACCGACACGCTGGCGAAACTGGCCTGGTCGATCACCCACGGCGACCAGCCGGACTGGATGGCGGCGATCGGGCCGGACACGCTGGTCATCATCGACGAGGCCGGCATGGCCGAAACGTTGGCGTTGGACGCCGTCGTTGACCATGTGCTGCAGCGGGGTGCGAGTGTGCGGCTCATCGGTGACGATCAGCAGCTGGCGGCGATCGGCGCCGGGGGTGTGCTGCGCGACATCCACGCCAGCCACGGCGCGTTGCGGCTGTCCGAACTGGTGCGATTCACCGACCGTGCCGAGGGGTCGGCGTCGTTGGCGCTGCGCCAAGGACAGGTCGCCAGCCTCGGCTTCTACCTGGACCGGCGACGCCTCCATGTCGGCGATCAGACCACGATGGCCGATGACCTGTTCGCCGCCTGGAGTGCTGATGTGGCGGGCGGGATGGACTCGATCATGCTCGCCCCGACCCGCGACCTGGTCGCCGAACTGAACCAGCGGGCCCGCACCCAGCGACTCGCCGGCGACGCCCCGGGTCGCAGTGTGGAGTTGGCCGACGGCAACCAGGCATCGGTCGGTGACACGATCATCACCCGCAGCAACAACCGCGCCCTGCGCACCGGCGCCACCGACTGGGTGAAGAACGGCGACCGGTGGACCGTCGCCGGCGTCGAGCCCGACGACGCCCTGCACGCCACCCACACCCGCACCGGCCGGCGGGTGCTGCTACCCGCCGACTATGTCGCCGAACAGGTCGAACTCGGCTATGCCTGCACCACCCACACCGCCCAGGGGGTGACCGCCGACACCATGCACGGCCTGCTCAGCGGCAACGAGTCCCGCCAGCAGGCCTACACGATGCTGACCCGGGGCCGGGAAGCGAACCATGCCTACGTGGTGGTGGTCGGTGACGGTGACCCGCACACCGCGATCCATTCCGACACGATCAATCCTCCCTCCCCCACCGACGTGCTGGAACGCATCCTGGCCCGCGACGAGTCGCCCATCTCGGCCTCCACCACGCTGCGGGAAGCCGGCAATCCGCGGATGCTGCTGGGGCAGGCCACCGCCCGCTACAGCGACGCCGTCGGATACGCAGCCCGGCACATCGCCGGCGACCACGGGGTGCAGGCCCTGGACGAGCGGGCCGAGCAGGCGCTGCCACGGGTCACCGCGGCGGCGTCGTGGCCGGTGCTGCAGGCGCAGCTGTTGGCGGTCGCCGCCGACGGCACCGACCCGATCCAGGCGTTGGCGAAGGCGTGTGAGGCGCCGTTGACCGACACCCGCGACCCGTGCACGGTGCTGGCTTGGCGGATCAGCCAGGACCGTCAGCTGCGCTACCCGGGGCCGCTGCCGTGGCTGCCCGGCATCCCCGGACGACTCGCCACCGACCCGGTGTGGGGTGAGTACCTGCAGGCCCGCTCCGCGCTGGTAGCGGACCTGGCCGGGCAGGTCCGCACCGCCAGCCTCGACAGCAGCGAGGTGCCCGGCTGGACCGGTGGCCTGGTGGGCCGGCCGCCCGCCGAGCTGATCGCCGACGTCGAGGTGTGGCGCTGTGCGAACCAGGTCGAGGCCAGCGACACCCGACCCACCGGTGAGCTGCTGGCCGGCATGGCCGAGCTGCGGTGGCAACGCCACCTGACCCGACGGCTCGCGACCTGCCAGTCCGCCGCCCTGGACGAATGGCGAACCAGCCTGGACGCGATCGCGTCGAGTGTCCTGGACGACACGTTCGCCCCGATCCTGGCCGCCCGGCTCTCCCAACTCGCCTCGAGCGGTATCGACGCCGCCGGCATGCTCCGCACCGCCGCGCAAGCCGGCCCGCTGCCCGATGACCACGCCGCCGCCGCCCTGTGGTGGCGGCTGGCCCGGCAACTCACCCCGGCCGTCGCCGAAGCCGTCGACGGCGACCACCACGTGTCCACCGCGTGGCTGGACACGTTCACTGCCGCGATCGGCAAACAGCAGGCCCGCGATCTGGAGAACAGCCCCTGGTGGCCGGCGCTGGTCACCACGATCGAGCGTGGCCTGCAGCGCGGCTGGCAACTCCAGCAACTCATCGACGAGGCAGCCCCGCTCGGCGCCGATGGCCACACCGACCTGTGCCAGGCCTGGGTGTGGCGGCTGTCGCTGCTCACCGACACCCACGAACCCGACCCCGACGAACCGTCCGCACCCACCGAGACGCCACCGGAGGATCTGTGGGACGGCTGGGAACCGGCCGGGCCAGTCGTCGACGTCGTCGACCCCACCTGTGATGAGGCGTCCCCGGCCGAGGCGGTGGCCGAGCCCGAGCCGCCCGAACCCGACTGGGGTGAGGTCAATGACGACACCGTGCTGGCGTTCGAGGCGATGGTGCGCGGCACCCTCGGCGCACCCGAACCCGACGACGCCGACATCGCCAAGGCGTTGGCACGCCGCGACGAGATCGCCGACAGCCCCGTGCCGCCGGCACGGCTCGCGCAGGTCAACGCCCTGACCGCCGACTTCTACCGCCACCAACTGCCCGGCAGTTGGGCACTGCCCTACCTGACCGACCGGTTCGGCACCGACCCGGCAGCCTTGCAAGCCGGCTACGCCCCCGACCAGTGGACCGCACTGGTCGCCCATCTGCGCCGCCACGGCGTCACCGACACCGAAATGGTCACCGCCGGGCTGGCGTCGGTGGCCTCCACCGGACGGCTCATCGACAGGTTCCGGGACCGGGCCGTGCTGCCCATCATCCACAACGCTCAGGTGCTCGGTTTCGTCGGCCGCCGCCACCCCCACCACCGCGACGAGGACCGCAAAGGCCCCAAGTACCTCAACACCGCCACCACCCCCCTGTACAGCAAAGGCGAGCAACTGTTCATCGCCGGCGACCTGCACCCCGGCCACATCCCGGTACTGGTCGAAGGGCCGATGGACGCCTGGGCCATCACCCTGGCCGGGCACGGCCGCTACGTCGGCGCCGCCCCCCTCGGCACCAGCCTCACCGAGAACCATGTCGCCCAACTGCACCGCCACGGCCAACACCCCATCGTCGCCACCGACAACGACCTCGCCGGACGGCTCGCGGCCGAACGCGACTACTGGCTGCTCAGCATGTACCAACTCGACCCGCGGCACGCCGCACTCCCTGCCGGTGCCGATCCGGCCGACCTGCTCGCCGGCGGCCGCGGCGACCAACTGCACACCGCCCTCACCACCGCACGCCGCTTGGCTGACGACTTGGTCGATGAGCGCCTGAGCAACCTGCAGGGCGCGGAGGCGATCGTGGACGCCGTGCGGGTCGTGGCCGCCGAACCAGGCACCCAATGGGGTGCCGGTGCGGCGCACATCGCTGAACGGACCGGGGTGCCGGACAGCCTCGTGCGGGCCGCTCTCGCCCCCATGGTGCGTTCCTGGAACCGCGACGTCCGCAAGGCCGCCCTGCAGGCCCTGCATGACACCGCCAAGGTCAAGCAGCGGCTACTCGCCCAGCAGCCAGTACCGCCGCAACGCGCCTCAGCGGCGGACGTGGCCAGGCCGGAGACGGAACGGGCCGAACGCCGTGGCGTTGATCCATCCCGCCGTGTTGAGCGGTGATCGAGATAATCGGCGGGGAGGGCAAACCGTGATGGCGTGGATGGTGATGGTCGCCGGCCTGATCGGCCTCGGTTGGGGTGCCATGATGCGCACCCAGCTGGGCCGGCTGACCTACCGCACAGCCGACGAAACCTCTCGGCAGTCGCCCGGCCCTCGGTGGTGGCTTCTACCCGTCACCGCGGCCTCGGTGACGGCTGTCGTCGCCCTTGCCGGCCGGCCTAACTGGGGCTGGGTCACGGTGGTGCCGTTGGCGCTGGCCGGGCCATGGCTGGCCGCAGTCGACTTCGACGTGTGCCGCATCCCCAACCGGGTTCTTGCCCCTGTGGCGGCGGGCACGCTCGTGGCGCTGATCCTGGTGGCCGGCCTCCAGCACGACATTGCTGTGGTGTGGGTTGGCATGCTCGGTTCGCTGGTTGCCGGCGGCATCTTCGCCGCCATCCACTTCCTGACCCGCGGAGGAATCGGGTTCGGCGACGTCAAACTCGCCGCCGCGATCGGGTTGGCGCTCGCCCCGAACGGCCTCAGCACGGTGTGGGTCGCGCTGCTAGCCGGATCCATCATCGGCGCCCTGTGGGCTCTCATCACCGCCCAGAAAGGCTCATTCGCCTACGGTCCGTGGCTGTTGAGCGGCGCCTGGCTAGCCGTCATCATCGCCTCGTCCACCTGACCCACCCTCCACATCTCGCCCATATCCCGAACACCGGCGGGATCCACCTCAGTAATCACGGCATCGCCACCCCCAACGAGTGCGCATTCGCGGGAGGCTGGGGACGATCGAGGGCGCGACCGCGGGCAGCCGCCGAGCACTGAGCGCGAAAGGACGTCCGCATCTGCCGAATTGAGGGCGGTCGGCCTGCTGCATACCTTGCGAAGGTTCGCATGAGCATGCGGAAGTATCTGCGCCCTTGGAGCCACCGTCTCCTTGTCTCCACCGATCAGGGTGCGGTGACGCCGGCGACCAACAGCAAGGTGTGCCCGACGCAGCACAGCAGCACGGCTGCACCAGCACCGAGGGCCCGGCGTCCGCCGCGCTCGGGCCGCGCCTCGGGTCGGGGTGGGTGGACGCGAGGGGTCTCAGGCACAGCAGGACGTCGGCATCTGGTTGTGGAAGAGGCCGGCAACGATGCGAAGGCTCTCGGCCATGGTCAGGTACGGCGCCCAGGTGTCGGCCAGCTCGTCAACGGTCATGCCGGTCTTGATGGCGTACGTGGCGGCCAGCATGATCTCCCCGGCTCCGTCGGCCAGGGCGTGCACGCCCAGGACCTTGCCGGTAGTGGCGTCAGCGACGAGCTTCACCGCGCCCCTGGTGTCGTGCTGGACCATCGCCCGAGGAACGTCGGACAGGTCCAGGACCCGGCAGCTGCACGCGTGGCCGCGGGCGAGGGCCTCGTGCTCGGTCAGCCCCGCTGAGGCCAGCTGGGGGCGGGTGAACACGACGGCAGGCAGACCGATGTAGTCCACGCGTGCTGGCGTGGCCCCGTCGTCGTCGGCCAGTGCGTTGAGCGCGGCGGCCCGGCCGCCGGCGGCGGCGACGTAGACGTACTGGGCGGCCCCCGAGACGTCACCGGCGGCGTAGACGCGTGGGTTGCTGGTGCGCTGGGTCTCGTTGACCGCGATGAAGCCCTGCTTGTCCACGTCCACCGCGGCAGCGGCCAGGTCGAGACCGTCGGTGCGCGCGACGCGCCCGGTGGCCACCAACAGCCGTGCTCCGCGCACCTGCGCGCCTGATGCGGTGCTCACCACGACGTCCTGTCCTGAAGGGCCGACGTCCGTGTCCACCGCGGTGGCGTGCTCCTCGACCACGCTGATGCCGTCATCAGCGAAGATCTTCCGAAGGCCCTGGGCCAGCTCCGGCTCGGCGCGGGGCGCCAGGCGACCGACCAGCGACACGCGGGCGCCGAGGTGGGCGAACAGCTGGGCTTGCTCCATCCCGACGTAGCCGCCACCGATGACGACCAGGGACTCCGGCAGCTCGAGCAGCTCCATCGCAGTGGTGGACGTGAGCCAGTCCACGGAGTCCAGGCCCGTCACGTCTGGGACGGCGGGGGTGGAGCCGGTGGCGATCAGGTAGGCCCGGGCCCGCAGTGCCTGGCCGTCGACGGCCAGGGTGTCCTTGTCCAGGAAGGTGGCCTGGCCCGGGCGGACCTCGAAGCCGTAGGCGGCGGCCACGTCGGCGTACTTCGTCTCGCGCAGGCGCTCGATCAGCGCGTCCTTCTGGGCGACGAGGGCGCCCAGATCCACCGGTCCGGCGGACGTTGGAGCGCCTGCGAAGGGGTTGGTGAGTGCGGCGTGCCGCGCTCCGGCGGCTGCCAGGAGCGTCTTGGACGGCACACAGCCGATGTTCACGCAGGTGCCGCCGAGGACGCCGCGCTCGATCAGCACCATGCTCTTGCCGGTCTGGCTGGCCGCAATGGCCGCCGACATGGCAGCACCCCCGGAGCCGATCACGGCCAGATCGACGTCGTAGTCCTCACCCATCTCACACCATCCTTCGCGTTGCACGTCTCCAGAGGCCACAATGGACCTTCCAGTAGAGGGGAAGGTCAAGTTGGACATGGAAAAGGATCGAGCAAGGGGTCACCGTGCGGATTGGTGAGCTGGCCGAGGCCAGCGCCACCACGACCAAGACGCTGCGGTTCTACGAAGAAGCCGGGCTCCTGCCCGCGCCCGAGCGCACCTCCAGCGGATACCGGGACTATGCCCCGGAGGCTCTGGCGCGCCTGGACTTCATCCGCCGCAGCCGCACGGCTGGGCTCACTCTGGCCCAGATCCGCGACGTCCTCGACATCCGTGACGCCGGGGTCCCGCCCTGCCAGCACGTGCAAGACCTGCTCGAGGCCCGCCTGGGCGATCTGGACCGCCAGATCGCCGACCTGCAGGCACTGCGGCACACAGTCGCCCGCTACCGCGACGATGCCGCCACGGTCGACCCCACCACCTGCGACGCCACGACCGTCTGCCGCTACCTGTGACCCGCACGGGCGGTGTCCCGTGCCAGCACCGAGAACGTTCCGCATGTGGCCGGTCCGACTCATGCCAACGGGGACCACCCTTCCCGCTGGCTGTAAGGTTGTGACCGGGAGGTTGGGATGAGGATTGGTGAGCTGGCTGGCCGGCTGGGCGTGAACCCGAAGACGATCCGGTACTACGAGTCGATCGGACTGCTGCCCGACCCGGGGCGCACCCCTTCGGGCTACCGCGTCTACGACGAGGACGCCGTCGACCGGTTGCGGTTCATCCGCACCGCCCAGCGGCTCGGGGTCACTCTCGATGAGGTCAAAGAGATCCTCGGGTTCCGGGAGCGGGGCGAGGCGCCCTGCACGTATGTCCGCGGGGTGCTCGACGCGCAGGTGAGCACCATCGACCGGCGCATCACCGAGCTACAGGACCTGCGCGGCCAACTCGTAGAGCTCGCCGCCGAGGCGGACAACCTGCCGCCGGCGGACGCGGGGGCCACCTGCCAGCTCATCGAGCATGTCCGGCAGAAGGTGGAGGCGAAAGTGGTGGCGCCGGTGCAGTCCCAACCCTGAGCTGAGGCTGCACCGGCCGCCCGGGGCGAGCGGGTCAGGTGGCGGGACCAGCCACCTGACGGCAGGCTTCGGCGGCCTTGCGGCCGGCTTCGGCGCACTCGGTCATGCCGGTCCACTCGCACGCCTGCGCGCACTGCTCGCAGGCGTCGGCGAAGGTCTGGCATAGCTGGGCGGAGCACTGGCTGCCGCGGGCGAGCAGCGGGATGGACACCTGACACAGCGTCGCGCAGTCCAGGCACAGGGTGATGCAGCCGGCGAGGTCGGCGTTTGCCCTGGCTGGCGCAGTCGTTCGCGCACGCCTCGCGCTTGGCGACGCGGTGGGCGAGGACGTTGATCAGCTGCTCGGTGCGGGTGTCGACGACGGGAACTGTCCGGTCCTTCCGATCGGCCCCCTGAGGGCGCGGGGATACGGTCGATATACCCACCCTGGGCCTTCCTGCGCCTGGAAGGTCGACAGCGGCGGCGTGTCCGCACAGGAGGACTTGACCTTCCAGTCGAGTGGAAGGTCTACCGTGGCCTGATCATCGGCGAGCAACCCCGTGCGCGGGACCTCGCAGGAGGCCTTCGCCTTCCGAGGACCGTCTGCGCCAGGCACCACGGCACGTTGGCTCAGTGACTACTGCTACCGGAGGAACAGATGGTGGAGAACGTGACCATGCAGGTCGAGGGCATGACGTGCAGCGGGTGTGAACAGCGCGTGGGCAAGGTGCTGCGCCGGCTGGACGGGGTCCGCGAGGCGACCGCGGACCACCGCACCGGCCAGGTGCGGGTGCGTTTCGATTCGGCCGTGACCGACCACGCAGCGCTGGCGGTCCAGATAGAGACCGCCGGCTACCAGGTCGCTGGTGATGTGCAGGGCCAGTCTCGATGACCGCCCCGACCGACAGCGGTACCGAGCAGCTGTGGGCGGAGGAGCCGAGCCACCTGGCCGGGCACGCCCGGATTCGGGCTCGGATCGCGGGCCTGCACTGCTCGCTGTGCACCGGCACGATCGAGAAAGCTCTGGGCCGCCAGGCAGGGGTGGACCAGGTCGCGGTCAGCCTCACCCACGAGCAGGCGCTGGTGGACTACGACCCGGCGCTGATCGCACCCGAGGACATCCTGGCCACGCTGCGCGACATCGGCTACGACCTGTACGACCCGCGCAAGCTACGTCCGTTCGAGGATGAGGAAGCCGACCTCGTCCGGGAGGGCAAGCGGCTGCTGGCCGCGGTCGCGGCGAGCCTGACCGCGATCGCGCTGATCCTTGAGGTCTCCGGGATCTGGTCGGTCCTGGTGCCGGCGTCGGTGGTAGCCCTGATGGTGCCGGTGTCCTACGCCATCCTGCGCCCCGCCGGGAGGGCCTGGGCGGCTCTGGGTGCGCTGTCGATCATCGCCCCGGCTGCGCTGGCCTACACCGTCCGAGCGACAGGGCTGATCGGTGATGCGGCAGCCGGGTGGATCACCGGGGCACTGGCCCTGGCTGTGGTGTTCGGGGTCGCCCCGCACATCCTGCGGATGGCCTACCAGGCCGCGCGCCGGCGCATCCTGAACCAGCACGTGCTGTTGGAGGTCGGCGCGTTCGCCGGGATCGCCGGCGGCGTCATTGGTCTGACGAACGTGCTGGCTGACTATCCGACGGCGCCGTTCTTCGCGGTGACCGTGCTGGTGGCGAACTACCACATCTTCTCCGAGTGGCTCTCGCTGCTGGTCAAGACCCGCTCCAGTCAGGCGGTGCGCAAGCTGCTCGATCTGCAGCCCGACACCGCCCGGGTGGTCCGCGACGGTGCCGAGCGCGACGTCCCCATCGCCGAGGTCGTCGCCGGCGACCTGGTGCGGGTCCGTCCCGGGGAGCGGATCCCTGTCGACGGGCGGGTCAGCGACGGGTACTCCACCGTCGACCTGTCCCTGGTTACCGGTGAGTCGGTACCGGTGGAACGGGCTGCCGGGGATGAGGTCGTCGGTGGGTCGATCAACGCCTCCGGGACCCTGCTGGTGGAGGTGACCCGGGTCGGGACCGACAGCTTCCTGGCCCAGGTGGTGCGCCACGTGGAGGACGCCCGCGCGCTCAAGCCCGGCATCCTGCACCTGGTCGACCGGGTTCTGCGGGTCTACACACCCACCGTGCTGATCGTCGCCGCGCTCGCGCTGCTCGGCTGGCTGGCCGGGTCGTGGCTGCTGGCCGGGGAGCCAGACGTGCGCCGCGCAGTCTTCGCCGGCCTCGGCGTGCTCGTGATGGGCTACCCGTGCGCGGTGGGTATCGCTGCCCCGCTGGCGATCGTGCGCGCCGCGGGGGAGGCCGCCGACCTAGGCATCATCATGCGCACCGGCGAGGCCTTCCAGACCTTCGGGCAGGTCCGCACCGTCGTGCTGGACAAGACGGGCACCCTGACCGAGGGACGGCCCGGCGTCCGGGAGATCGAGGCGTTGGTCGACGAGGACGGCCTGCTCGCCACCGCCGCGGCTGCCGAGTCCTCCTCCGAGCACCCCCTGGCCCGCGCCATCGTGGACGCCGCCACCGACCGGGGTCTCGCCGTGGCGGCCGCGGAGAACTTCGAGTCGTTCACCGGCTTCGGTGTGATCGCCCGGGTCGCCGGCCGCGACGTCCTGGTCGGACGGCCCGGGTTCCTCGCAGGGCGCGGTGTGAACCTGAGCCAACTCGCTGCAGCCATCGACCGACTGGAGGCCGCCGGGCGCACCGTGGTGGCCGTGGCTGCCGACAGCGAACCGCTCGGGGTGATCGCCCTGGGGGATGAGATTCGCGCTGACGCCCTCGAGGCCCTGGCCCAGATGCGCGACGCCGGCCTGGACCCGGTGCTGGTCACCGGCGACAACGAACGCGCCGCCCACCACGTCGCCGCCCAGCTCGGCATCGAAGACGTCCGCGCCGGGGTGCTGCCCGAGGGCAAGGCCGACATCGTCCGAGACCTCCAGGCCGACGGTACCCGCGTGGTCATGGTCGGGGACGGCATCAACGACGCCCCCGCCCTCATGCAGGCCGACGTCGGCATCGCGATGGGCGGCGGCACCGACATCGCGGTCGAGTCCGCCGACATCATCGTCGTGCGCGACGACCTGCGCTCGGTCATCACCGCCCGGACAATCAGCCGCTCCAGCTACCGCCGCACCCGCCAGAACGTCGCCCTGGCGTTCCTGTTCAACGGCGTCGGCATCCCCTTGGCCACCACAGGGCTGGTGTACCCGGTGTGGGCGATGGTCGCGATGGCCCTGTCCGTGACCACCATCTTCATCAACTCCATCGGCGGGCGACCCTCACTGCTGTTCCAGGCCATCGGCAGCGTTGGGCGCAGGGGCACTCCCTGAGAGATAGCGACGAGACGCAACCGGCTCACTCGCAAGGGTCGCAGTGTCCCGATAGACGACCCATTCGGACACGACGAACCACTAGAGCACAGGAAACGACGGGCCAGAAGGTCGCCCCCCAATACCCTCCCCACTGCATAGGTATGCAAGTTCCAGCGCCACCGGCAACGCACGGATCTGCCGCCGTCGGTTTGTGGTCGTTGGGCCAAGGTTGCCGGTCTTGCCGCCCGAGGTTTTCGTTATACGATTTGGTTGTGGTGAGTGATGAGCAGATCCAGAAGTGGGCCGACGAGGCGGAGGCCGGCTACGACGTCGCTGAGCTGAAGCGTCGCGGGCGTGGCCGTCCGGGGCGTGGGGCGGAGCCGGCGCAGGTGGTTGCGGTGCGTCTTACCGCTGAGGAGTTGGAAGCTCTTGACGCTGCCGCGAAACGTCAAGACTTGAGCCGGTCGGAGGCGATCCGGACCGCCTTGGCGCATTTCGCGGCGTGAAGGTCCACCCCAGCGCCCTCAAGCACGGGATCGCCACTGAGGACGTGGAGCAGGCCGCCGAGTGGGCGCTGTGGATCGAGCCCCTGGACGATGGCCCGCCGGTTCGCGAGCTTCGCCTCGGGTTCGACACCCGTGCCCGGCTGCTGGAGACGGTGGTGCTGGTCTTCGAGGGTGGCGAGGAGATGGTGATCCACGCGATGCCTGCCCGCAAGCAGTACTGGGATCTGCTGCCCTGACGCTGCGGCTCGTGCGGCGGGACGATCCGGGGATGAGTACTCAGCCTGTTCTGTTTCCGGTGTTGCTCGCGGCCGATACCGATCCGCTGGTTCGCGCGGTGGCCGCCTATCTGGCCAGGTTCAAGGACGCCACCCGTGTCCACACCGAGTCCGACCTGCGCGCGTTCCTCATCTGGTGCACCGAGCGGGGCGTACCGCCACTGTCGGCGCAGCGGGTGCACATCGAGTTGTAGTTCCGCTGGATGCGGGAAGTCCGCAGGCTCAAGCCGTCGACGGTATCGAGGCGGATGTCGGTGGTCGCCGGGTTCTACCGGACGTGCGTGATCGACCAGGTTCTGCCCGTCTCACCGGCGGACTACGTGCGGCGCCCGAACGTGCCGCCGGAATCCCCGACGCTGGGGCTGTCGCACCTGCAGTTCGAGGCCATGCTCGCTGCAGCGAGGGACTCAAACAACCCGAACGACTTCGCGTTGGTCGCCATGCTCGGTCTCCTGGGCTTGCGGATCTTCGAAGCCAGTGGTGCCAACATCGAAGATCTCGGTGAGGAACACGGCCATCGTGTCCTGAAGGTCCGCGGCAAAGGTGGCAAGGTCGTGCTCACTCCGCTCCCACCCGCGGTCGCCCGAGCCGTCGAACGAGCCGTCGGGCAGCGCGACCAAGGACCGATCCTGCTGAACCGGCGCGGCGCACGCATGGACCGACACGCCGCCACCCGCCGGCTACGCAGGCTCGCAATCGACGCCAACGTGAGAGTCCCGCGGATGCACCCGCACATGCTGCGGCACACTTTCGTCACGACCATGCTCGACGCCGGGGTTGACCTGCGCGATGTGCAGATCGCCGCCCGACACGCCGACCCCCGCACCACCATGCGCTACGACCGGGCCCGGAAGAACCTCGACAGACATCCCAACTACATCCTCGCCGCCTACATGGCGTCCGGAACCTAGAACATCCGCCTCTGCCGCAAGGTTTACGAGGGTTACGTGCCAAGCGCTCGGACGCAGCGGCCTCCGGGTATGGCCGGGTTCGCGCGAGAGCCGGGCCAGCCGACACACTCATGGCACCCCTACGGCGCGCGCGGGCCGCGAAGCTTGCCCTCGACGAGCCTGAGCAGCAGTGGTCGTCAGGTCTCTGCGCCACATGCCACTGACAAGGTGACAAAGTCGGCTAGTTGTAATGATCGTGCCGTCCGTCCTGGTTTCAGGGTTCCACTTCGCCATGTGTGCTGCCATCCGCAGGGTGGCGGGAGACCCGGGTTACGTGGGCTGAGCTCCCGATTGGCCCGGTTACTGTCACTGTGTAGCGCCTGTTGGTCTTGATGCTGTGGACGTGAAGGCGCCACCCGGCATGGTCCGCCATTTCGTCTTCGCCGACGACGCTCAGTAGTGCTGCCTCCGTTTCCTCCTCGTAGGCGGTCGCGACGCGCAACAGGGCACTGCGCTGGGCGCTGAGCCGGCCCACCGGCCGCGCCTCACGATCACGAGAAGGGCTAGCAATCCGCCTGAGGACTGCGAGGACTCCAATCTCCACACTGACTCTAAAGACTTCGTTGGCGAGGTGCTGGCCGAGGTACATTACGATCTCGACTTGTGACGCGTCGAAACCCCAACTCGTATGACCGACGTGCACGTCGAGCTTGTGGCCGTTGCTCAGAGCGCCATCGAGCGTCGCCAGTTCTTCTAGGTCCTCGAGGACATCGTGAAGGTTCCAGGTGTCAGCCTGACCAAGTCGTACCTCGTAGATGCTTGTTGGCGGCTCCAGAAAGTACGGCCCGACCATGACTTTGACGGTTGCCACTTCCACCGCAGTATCGAACTTCTTACCCATAGGCACGATGCTAAGACAGGCGTAGGACAGGCTCCTGGGCGCGACGGGCTCGTTAGGAGAGACAATCTGGTTCTCCGAGATCAACGCACCCGTCGCCAGAGTCTTCGCCCACCACTGGCCCCACGCTCCCAACCTGGGTGACATCACAAGAGTGACCTGCTCGCAAGTCGAACCTGTTGACATTCTGACCGGCGGTTTCCCCTGTCAGGACGTGTCAACGGTAGGCAAACGGATCGGTCTCGCACCCGGAACCCGTTCCGGCCTGTGGGCTCACATGGCCACAGCCATCGAAGCGCTACAGCCCCAATGGGTCATCATCGAGAACGTCCGTGGCCTGCTCTCATCTCCAGCCATCCGTTCGACCGACAAAGGAGACGTCTGTGCCCCACGCAACTCCGTCCACGCAACCCCCGGAGATGCAGCCCTTCGCAGTATGGAACCGCACCCTCGGGGTCTGGGAGACCGCGCAACTCGATCTCTCCGAGCGGCCGGAGCCGTACTCGGAGACCTGGCCGACCTCCGGTATGACGTGCGATGGATCGGCCTACCCGCTTCCACTGTCGGCGCACCCCATACGCGGTTTCGCATCTTCATGCTTGCCCGCCCGGCTGTTCCGAACACCGCTAGCCTCGGACTCGTCCCGGGGCAGGGAAACCCTCGATCAAGTCCGGGCAAGGAGGGGAACGATTGCGTTGTCCCATCAGATCATCGACCTGGTCCTGCACGGACCCGGTGGCTCCTCGACCAGCAGCAACGGCTCGGAAGCGCTGTTCAACCTGATCGAGAGCATGTTCGTTGGTGGGGAGGCTACGCGCACGCTATCGCCAGATTGGAACACATCACTGGCCGGTCGGCTCCGGCACCCGCTCTCCTAGACGACCACGAAGGTCCACGCCCCGCGCCGGCTTTTGTGGAGTGGTTGATGGGCCTGCCCTGCGGCTGGGTCACCGACCCAGGCCGCGCCCTGAGCGGGAGTCAGCAGAACGCCGCTCTTGGCAACGGGGTTCTCCCGCTGCAGATCATCGAACGGGCCAGGAAGACCGGGCACCTCCGAGAGGACTTCGCATCGCAGGACCTCATCCTCGTGCTCATGGCCAACGCGGGCGTCGTGGCCGCCACGGGGGCGAGCGCGCCAGAGAGCTGGCGCCGGCTCGTCGGGCACCTGCTGCGCGGATTCGCCAACCCCGGAGCCCCGTTGCCGGCCATCGCCTCGGTCCCTGACGACGAGCAGCTGTATCGAGCGATGGCCCGTGTCGAGGTGAGCGGCTCCTAGCAAAGAGGCCACCAAGCACCTGCCCGGCCGACGATGCGGGGTTAGCCCCGTCGTCACCGTCGATTGCGATCTGCGTCGCAGCGCGAGCGTGCCCTGGCTTGCGCCGTCGAACGGCGGACGCCTGCGGTCACTTCTTGTGAATACCCTCCGGGGGTACTAACGTTGCCTCTGTGCCGATACCCGCCGGGGGTATCGTGAGAGGAGCGGATCATGGTTGCGAACGAGTATCAAGTGACGGGCATGACCTGCGGGCACTGCGAGATGTCGATCCGTGAAGAGGTCAGTGAAATCGCTGGGGTCGAGGACATCTGGGTCAGTGCGCAGACGGGCAGGCTCGTCGTGACCGCCGAGGGCGAACTCGATGACGCGAGTGTGATCGCGGCGGTCGAGGAGGCCGGCTACTCGGCGGTGCGAAGCCGATGAGAGCTGGCGCACGGCTCGCTCCCCGTCCAATCCATCCATCCCGAAGGAGAACCGAATGACCACCGACCACACCCTGATCCCGGTACGCGAGACCACCGCAGGCGGCTGTTGCGGCGGCGCCGCTACTGCCACCGACGCGCCGCAGGACGCATCCTGCTGCTCCGCGGCCACTGTGCAGGTGACGACTACCCCGGTCGGCGCGCACGAAGACCACCACGCGGCCCATGATCACGGGGAGCACGGTCACGCAGGCCACGACCACGGCGGGCACGGGCACGCGCATGGTCACGGCGGTCACACGGCCGCGGCACCCGCGTCGGCGGAGGATCTGGCCGAGTGCCCGGTGATGCCCGGCAGCCCGGTCGTGAAGAGCGTCGCGGAGGCGCAGGGCCTGTTCCGCGACTACAACGGCCAGCGGTACTGGTTCTGCTGCGCTGCGTGCGGCCCGCTGTTCGACGCCGACCCCGACAAGTACGCCCACGCCGCGTGAGCCCCACGCCGGGGGCTGGCCCGCCCAGCCCCCGGCCCATCAACCCATCAGCGAAAGGGAGAGTCGATGAACAACCCGTCCATCGTGATCCTCGGCGCGGGCGGTGCTGGCGCAGCAGCAGCCCATGTCCTCGCCGCCGCGGGGGTCGAGCACACTGTGGTCACCGCCACCGGTCAGGCCCCGTTCAACCGCACCCTCGTCAACAAGGGCGTCGCGATCGGACTGATCGCTGCTGAGCAAACCCACACCCCTGGCCTGCGAACGATCCAGGACACTGCATCGCACGTCGACACGAAGAGGCAGCGCGTCGCTCTGGCCTCCGGGCGCACCCTGCCATACACCCACCTGCTGGTCGCGACCGGCAGCCGACCCCGGCACCTCGCCCCGGCGATCCCCGGCGTCCCCGACGCCGCCAACGCGGGCAGACTTACCACGCTGCACTCGCTGACAGATGCGGAGCGCATCCGCGACCGACTGGCCGCGCTCGGTCGCGTCGGCCGAGTCGCGATCTTCGGCGCGGGACTGGTCGGCGCGGAGACCGCGTCCCTGCTCGCCGACCGCGGCCACGACATCACCCTCATCACACGCTCCACCACACCGGCCGCACGCACGTTCGGCCACCGGATCGACGCCCGCTTGACGGACCTGCACCGCGCCCGAACGTCCCTTCTCCTGGGCCGCCTCCCGGTCGCGGTACGCCACACCACGGACGCGATCACGATCGACCTCGACGATGGCGGGACCGTAACCGCTGACCTGGCGATCGTCGCGCACGGCACGCGCCCCTCCGGGCCCGCCCCGTGGGCCGACGGCATCCACGTCAACGACCGCCTGCGCGCTGCCGCGGACGGTGTCTACGGTGCCGGCGGCGTGGCGATCCACGACGATGACCGGATCGGTCGCTGGCGAATCGACCACTGGACTGACGCGGTCGCGCAAGGCCAGCACGCCGCCCGCACCCTGCTCCACGATCTCGGGGCCGGGGACGGTCAGGGAAGCTACCTGCCCCGAAGCCTCTTCACCGCCGCCGTACACGGTGTCGCGCTCGCCGGGGCGGGGCTGCCCGGCGAGGGCGCGGCAGAACGAGACCTGTCGCACGATCCACTCCTTATGGCGTTCGACCGGGATACGGCAATGACCGGCCTGGCCGGCATCGACGCCATCACCGACCTGGTCGCGGCAGCGACTTGTCTGGCAGAGCCTGCTCGAACCTGACCGCCGCCCATCACTCACTCACGACCGCCACCACGCAGGGAATGACGCACATGACCGATCCACACGCACACCACCACGGGCACAACAGCACCGAACCGCCCCACGCCGCCGGGCCGCACGCCGGGCAGGCCAGTTCAGTCGCCGACGACGAGCCCACGCCGGCTCTCCCGGTGGGTGGACACGACGGCGAACACCACGACCACTCGGCACCCGCCCCTATGGCGCACGACCACTCAGCACACGGGGCCACCGGAATGGCTGGCATGTCACACGCCGAACACGGTGGGCACGCGGGTCATGGGGATCACGTGGGCAGCTTCCGGCGGCTGTTCTGGATCAACCTGCTCATCGCCGTCCCGGTCGTGGCGCTCTCCCCGATGTTCGCCATGATCTTCGGCTACACCGTGCCCGGCTGGGCGACCTGGATCGCGCCGGTACTCGGCACGGTCATGTACCTGTGGGGCGGGTGGCCGTTCCTGACCGGCGCGGTCAGCGAGCTGCGCTCCCGCAAACCGGGCATGATGCTGCTGATCGGGCTGGCGATCACGGTCGCGTTCTTCGCCTCCTGGGGAGCGACGGCGGGGTGGCTGGATCACGAGCTGGAGTTCTGGTGGGAACTGGCGCTGCTGATCGTGATCATGCTGCTGGGCCACTGGATCGAGATGCGGTCTCTCGCGCAGACCACGTCCGCGCTCGACTCCCTCGCCGCGCTGCTGCCGGATGAGGCCGAACGCGTCGAGGGCGACCAGATCGTGAAGGTCGCACCCAACCAGCTCCAGGTCGGAGACGTCGTCGTGGTGCGGCCCGGTGGCAGCGTGCCCGCGGACGGGCGGATCGTGGACGGTCGGGCAGACATGGACGAGGCGATGGTCACCGGCGAGTCCCATCCCGTCGCCCGCGGCGTTGGTGACACGGTTGTCGCCGGGACCGTCGCCACCGACTCCGGACTGCGGGTGCAAGTCACCGCGGCCGGAGACGACACCGCCCTCGCCGGCATCCAACGCCTCGTGATCGAGGCGCAGAACTCCACGTCTCGTGCTCAGCGCATTGCGGACCGCGCCGCCGCACTACTCTTCTGGTTCGCGCTCATCGCCGCCATCATCACCGCCGTCGTATGGACCCTGCTCGGAAGCCCCGACGACGCGGTCGTGCGGGCGATCACCGTGCTCGTCATCGCCTGCCCCCACGCGCTGGGCCTGGCGATCCCCCTGGTCGTGTCGATCGCGACCGAACGGGCCGCGAAGGGCGGCGTACTCATCAAGGACCGCCTCGCTCTGGAGAGCATGCGCACCATCGATGTCGTCATCTTCGACAAGACCGGCACCCTCACCAAGGGCGAACCCACCGTCACCGGCATCGACCCCGTCGACGGCCTGGACGCCGATCAAGTGCTCGCCCTGGCCGCCTCGGCCGAAGCCGACAGCGAGCATCCGCTCGCCGGAGCGATCGTGCGCGCCGCCAAGGAGAAGAACCTCACCCTGACCCCCGCCACAGGCTTCACGTCCTCACCCGCAGTCGGCGTCACCGCCACCGTCGACGGGCAGGAGATCCGCGTCGGCGGCCCAAGACTTCTCGAAGAACTCGGCGCTCCCGAGGTCTCCGCAGCTGCGGCGTGGCGTGAGGAAGGAGCGATCATCCTGCACGTCGCCTCCGGCGGAACGGTGATCGGCGGGCTTCGGCTCGCGGACGAGGTGCGTTCCGAGTCCCGCGACGCCGTCGACGCCCTGCACCGCAGCGGCGTCGAGGTCGTCATGATCACCGGCGACGCCGAAGCCGTCGCGCAGACCGTCGGGCACCAGCTGGGCATCGACCGCGTGTTCGCCGGGGTGCGTCCCGAGGACAAGGCCGCGAAGGTCGCCGGATTGCAGCAGGAGGGCAAGAAGGTCGCGATGGTCGGCGACGGCGTCAACGACGCCCCCGCACTCGCCCAGGCCGATGTCGGCATTGCCATCGGTGCCGGCACCGACGTCGCCATCGCCTCCGCAGGCGTCATCCTCGCCAGCTCCGACCCGCGCAGCGTGCTGTCCGTGATCCAGCTGTCCCGCGCCGCGTACCGGAAGATGAAGCAGAACCTGTGGTGGGCCGCCGGCTACAACCTCATCTCCGTCCCCCTCGCCGCCGGTGTGCTCGCCCCGTTCGGATTCGTGCTGCCCATGTCTGTCGGCGCGATCCTGATGTCGCTGTCCACCGTGGTCGTCGCCCTCAACGCGCAACTGCTGCGACGCCTCGACCTGACCCCCGCCGCCAGCACCCGTGCGATCCTGAACCGGTAGACCAAAGAAGAAAGAGCCACCGTCATGTCCGACACCACCGTCCACGCGCACGGCTACATCACCGACAAGGACAAGTACCTCAACCGGCTCAAGCGGATCGAGGGACAAGCCCGCGGGATCTCCAAAATGGTCGACGAGGAGAAATACTGCATCGACATCCTCACCCAGATCAGCGCACTGACCAGCGCCCTGCAAGCCGTCGCCCTCGGACTCCTCGACGACCACCTCAACCACTGCGTCCTCGACGCCGCCCGCATGGGTGGGGACGACGCGCAGGCGAAGATCAAGGAGGCCTCCGAGGCCATTGCCCGCCTCGTCCGCTCCTGAATCCTCACTGCCGCGATGCAGAGGAACGCTCGATTACCCTAAAGAGTAGAGAGGAGCCGTCGTGACCACTGTTCGCGCACACCACGCCCCCGCGGGCGTGCCTGGACTCCTGCTCACCACGGCGGCGGCCATCCTGATCATCGCCGGTCTTCTCGGAATGCACACGCTGACCACCTCTCACGACGCGACCATGGTCACCGGGGTCAGCAGCGGCTCGACTTATGCCGTCGACGCGACGGCCGGGGACGACGGTTCAGCATCGGTGGCGGACGCGATGATGAGCGCGGCTGGCGTTCCCGCGACCGCTGAGGCGCATTGCGCAGGCGGCGATTGTGGCACGTCGATGCCTGATCACACGCTCCTGACGATGTGCGTGCTGGCACTGCTGTCGGCCGCGATTGTGCTGCTCGCCCCCGCCGCACTCCGGTGGTTCCGTACCTCGCTGCCGTTCCTGATGCTCCGTCCGGCGCTGCTTCTGCGAACGCTGCCGCCGCCGCGTCCGCCCTCACTCCGCGTCCTGTCGATCAGTCGCACCTGATTCGCCCGCGTCGTCCCTCGCGCACCCGTCGGTGCCGGCGGGATGACGCCTCGCTCTGCCTGGGGGCGACGAGTCCATCGGCGGTCATAGTGCCGAGATTGAGACCGTGCGGACCATCCGCGACAGCCCCTAACACGCGGGATGAGGAGTGCGCGGTCGCGTGTCCCCCATCGCCTGCTTGTTCCCTGCTGCGGGTCGCCCGACGGAACGCTTGCTGACGCTGGGCCGCGGCTCTCAATCTCGACCGTTTCGTGACTCATGGAAGGCACTCTCGTGCGCAAACCGATCCCTTCTTCCGCCCGTCGTCGCACGCTCGTGGCGATCGGCTCCGCGACGACCACACTGATACTTCTAGCCGGATGTAGCTCTGCGGGTCCTCGCAGTGTGGAGACTCCCCCCGTGTTCGGACACATTCACGCCGTGATACCGAGCGAGGACGGAACGGTGTTGGTCGGCACCCACAACGGCGTGTACACACTCAGCGGGAACGGCGAGGTCGACGGGCCGCTGGGCGAGTACGACTTCGACGCGATGGGGTTGGCCGCCCTCGGCGACATCCTTGTCGCTTCGGGGCATCCGGGCCCGGAGACGCCCGCCGAACTGGGCGCGCCAAACTTGGGCATCATCCGCAGTGCAGACGGCGGCGAAAGCTGGGAGCCGATCGCTCTCACCGGGAAAGAAGACTTCCACGTCCTCGCGGCGGCCCCAGACGACCGACTCTACGGCGTCGGTTCCAGCAGCACGGCGGTGCGTGTCAGCGATGATGCCGGGGCCACCTGGGCCATGGCTGCTGATGTCGCCGCCGTTGCTCTGGCGGTGACTGACGACGGCACGGTCTACGCGGCCACCCCGAACGGCGTGTTGGCTAGTCGGGATGGTGCTGCGACTTTCGAGGGGCTGGCTGACGCTCCGCTTCTTGATTTGCTGGATGCAAGCGGAGCGGAACTGGCCGGCGTTGAGCCCGGTGGGCGGCTTTGGTTGCGATCCAGTGAGGGGGGCTGGCGCGGAGCTGGCACCGCCGAGGGTGGTGTCTCCGCGATCGGCCTGAGTGCGTCCGGGGCGATCTACCTTGTTGACGATCGCGGAATCGTCGTCATCGAAGACGGTCGGGCCCGCACGATTCTGCGGGCATTGTGAGTGAGAGGACCTGCTGATGACAAGCCCTGTCGTGGCAACTCGGAGCGATCGAAGCCCGGACACGCGTGGTCCATCGTTTCCGGTTTCCGTTGGTCCGTTGTTGCCCTTGTGGATCGCGCTGCCTACCGCTGGGGTTGCCGCGCTCGTGATGGACCTCGCATATCCGGCCGTAGGGTTGTGGCCCGCGGCATTCGTCGCCACAGCCTTGCTCCTGATCGCGATGATCGGACGGACCACCCCCGCAGCGCTGGGCGTCGGGCTGGTGTTCGGGCTGGTGTTCTTCGGTCTGCTGGTCTCCTGGACGTCCCGCTATCTCGGGCCGCTCCCGTGGGGCGCACTCACCGTCGTGGAAGGATCGCTCACGGGTATCGGGGTGATCCCGCTCGCCCTGGCCTATCGATGGCTGCCCCGGATCGCTCCTGGCTCCTGGGGCCGGCTGCTGCTTCTGCCGGGCGTGGTCGCGGCCCTCTGGGCCGGGCGGGAGGTGTTCTTGGGGACGTGGCCCTACGACGGATTGCCGTGGGCGCGACTCGGAATGACACAGGCGGAGAGTCCTAGCGCTGAACTGGCCTCCTGGGTGGGCGTCAGTGGGCTGAGCTTCCTGATGGTGTTCACTGTCGCCGCGAGCATCGAATGGCTACGTCTGTATGGCTGGCAACGAAACCGAGTACTTGCAGTGATCCCGCTCACTGCAATGGGAGTCCTGGTTCTGATGCCCGCTTTTCCGACGACGCCGGCCGGAACCATGCGGATAGGTGGAGTCCAGGGCAACGGGCCTTCTGGCTACTTCGATCGACGAGGGCCTTGGGACATCGTCGGAGCGCAGGGTGATGCCACGGTGCCGCTCTACGACGAGAACGTGGACCTGGTGGTCTGGCCCGAAGGACTGGACGGCGACCCCTTCCAAGACCCCCGGCTCGCCAGCTACCTGAGTCAGGTCAGCAGTCAGGCTGGCGCCCCACTGCTCGCCAACGCGGCTACGGAGGCCGATGGCGATACGTACAACACGTCGTTCCTCTGGGAGCCGAGCATCCGTGCCACCCCAGCACGCGAGGACTTGCAGACGCACGCGAAGCGCCACCCGGTTCCGTTCGGGGAGTATGTACCGGATCGCGCGTTCTATAACGCACTGGCCCCCGATTTGGTGGGCCTCATCCAGCGGGAGTACACGCAAGGCACCGACGTGCCGATGGTCACCGTCGGAGACACCCGGGTCGGGTTGGCGATCTGCTTCGACGTGATCTACGACGAAGTCATCGCCGAAAGCGTGAGCGCGGGGGCAGAGGTGCTGGTCTTCCAGACCAACAACGCTGACTTCCGCGACACCGACGAGAACCTACAGCAGCTCGGCTTCGCCCGGATGCGCGCGATCGAGACCGGCCGCTCCGTGGTGAACATCTCCACTGTCGGCACCAGCCAGATCATCCACCCCGACGGCTCGACTGCCGTCTCACTCCCGGCCGGGGAGACAGGTGTCCTCACCGCCGATGTCGAACTGCGCACCGGAACAACCCTCGGTGTGCAGATCGGTAGCGCCGTGTCGTCGGTGCTGCTGTGGAGCGGGCTGACCACCCTCGTCCTGGCCGGGCTGCTGGCGAAGCGAGCGGGCATCCGACCGAGCCTTCCACGGACAACTTCATGAGCCGCGCGCAGCGGGCAGGGAATCCGGGCAGCTGACGTCAAAGGCGGCCAGATGACGCACCGATGAACACTTCGTCACTGCTGGCTCTGCCTGCCCGGGAGCTGGGGACGGAGGGGAGGCCTGGTGGTCCGCTTGGTGTGATCTTGACCAAAGCATGGCCGTACCTGAATCTGCACTGCTCACGATAGTGATGTCATCGCGAGGAGGGAGCCGGACCATGCCCAGATCGGCGACGTATGGGGTACGCGGATTGTGGTGCGTGCGCTGCGTTGTGAGCGCAATCGAGGAGGTACGTGCCCTGCCCGGTGTGCGCGGGGTCGGGGTTGACCTTGTGCCGTTCGGCGAGTCTTTCGTCACGGTCCTTCCCTCCGGCGTCGTCACCCCAGAGCAGGTCCGAGCCACCCTGGGCCGGCTGGGCTTCGAGTACGTCGGCCGTCGCCGTAGACATCACCAGCCGTGGCCAAAGGAGCGCAGCCGACGGGACAAGGTATCGGCTCGACCAAGGCGCATTCCTTGACCAAACCTTGACCGGATGTGCTTGGTTTCCTCATCCACCCGCCGTAGCTTCCTTGGGTAGATGAATACCCCCACCGGGTATTCACGGAGTGAAGGCGAACTGGAGGTGGGTGCGATGGTCCTGATGGTCATCGGCACGGCGGTGGTGCTTACTGGACTGCTGGGGTGGTTCTTCTTCGGACCGAAGCGGGCTGGCAAGGTGACGGTCGAGGACGGTGTCCAGGTTGTCACGATCAGGGTCGACGGCGGCTACAGTCCCGACTTGATCGAGGGGGTTCGGCCCGGGATGCCGGTGCGGCTGTTGTTCGACCGGCGGGAGAGCGGGGAGTGCACCTCGCGGGTTGTGATACCCGATTTCAGGGTGAACGCCTCGTTGCCGGCCTATCGCACCACTGCGGTCGACTTCGTGCCGGCCGAGGTGGGCGAGTACCGGTTCGCGTGTGGGATGAACATGGTCTCCGGGATGATCCGGGTTGATGGGAGCCCGCCGGACCATGCCCGCCCTGGTTCCCCCGCGCTCCAGGTGCCCGGTGCACAGGCAGCCGCCGGTGAAGCGGCGGCTTCGGCAGCGGATGTGAGCGGGTCGGAGGAGGACGCTGAGAGGGCCGCCGAGATTCGTGATCTGACTCGCAGGGTGGTCGTGGGCGCAGTGCTGACCGTGCCGGTGTTGTTCGCGGTCATGGCACATGAGTTGTTCGGAGCGATGTGGGTGCCGCCGATCTTGCTGAACCCGTGGCTCCAGTTGGTGCTGGTAGCACCGGTGATGTTCTACACCGGCTGGCCGATCCACCGGACGGGCTGGCGGGCGCTGTCGCACCGAACCGCTGACATGAACTCGCTGATCACCCTGGGCACGGTTGCGGCGTTCGGCTACAGCCTGGTTGTGACCTTCCTGCCCAGTGTCCTTCCCGGGAACCTGCGTGAGGTCTACTTCGAGGCGGTCGGGGTGATCATCACCTTGATCCTGCTGGGTCGGCTACTGGAGACGAAAGCGAAGGCCGGGACAGGAGAGGCGATCCGCAAGCTCATCGGGCTCCAGCCCCGCACTGCCCGAATCCAGCGCGAGGGGGCCGAGCTTGACGTCACCATTGACGAGGTCCGCGTCGGAGACATCGTCCTGATCCGTCCCGGAGAGAAGCTTCCGGTTGATGGCGAGGTGCTCAGTGGGTCGTCGGCAGTGGACGAGTCCATGATCACCGGGGAGTCGATCCCGGTCACCAAGTCCGTCGGGGACGCCGTGATCGGTGCCACCATCAACGCCACGGGGGCGCTGAGCTACCGGGCGACCAAGGTTGGCGCGGACACGATGCTGTCCCAGATCATCAAGCTGGTTAGGGAGGCTCAGGGCTCCAAAGCGCCCATTCAGCGGCTCGCTGACAAGGTGTCGAGCTACTTCGTCCCGGCGGTCATCGTCATCGCGATCTGGACCGCGTCTCTGTGGGCGCTGTTCGGGCCGCCGCCGGTGTTCATCTTCGCCCTCGTCGCAGCGGTGTCGGTGCTGATCATTGCCTGCCCGTGCGCGTTGGGCCTGGCGACGCCGATGTCGATCACCGTCGGCACCGGCAAAGGCGCAGCCCACGGCATCCTGATCCGCTCCGCTGAGGCCTTGGAGACCGCCCACAAGCTCGACGCGATCATCCTCGACAAGACCGGCACCATCACCAAGGGCGTCCCGGCTTTGACCGACGTGCTGCCGGCCGGTGAGCTGGCTGAAGACGGACTGCTGGCGGCCGTGGCAGCGGTTGAACGATCCTCAGAGCATCCGCTGGCAACGGCGATCGTGACCGGCGCCACCGAACGCGAACTCATGGTGCCGGAGGTAACCGACTTCGAGTCGATCACCGGTCAGGGCGTGGTGGCAACGGTGGACGGCCGTGCGGTTCGGGTCGGCAACCGGCGGCTACTGGAGGCTGCAGGTGTCGATGTTGCGCCGCTTCTGGCTGGCCATGACTGGCTCGCCTCCCAAGGCAAGACCCCGATGCTCGTCGCCTTCGATAGCCATCCTGCCGGGGTGATCGGCGTGGCTGACACCCTCAAAGACGGCTCTGCTGCGGCGGTAGCCGCACTGGAACAGCGCGGGATCGAAGTCGTCATGATGACCGGCGACAACCGTGCCACCGCCGCCGCGATCGCGTCCCAGGTCGGCATCCGCCGGGTCGTCGCCGAGGTGCTGCCCGAGCACAAGGCCGCCGAAGTGCGGCGGCTGCAGGCCGAGGGCAAGGTCGTCGGCATGGTCGGCGACGGCATCAACGATGCCCCAGCCCTTGCCCAAGCCGATGTCGGCTCGGCGATTGGCACAGGCACTGACGTGGCCATCGAGTCCTCCGATATCACCCTGATCTCCGGCGACCTGTCCGGCGTCGTGACCGCAGTCGACCTGTCCCGGGCAACGATGCGCAACATCAAGCAGAATCTGGTGTTCGCCTTCCTGTACAACACCTTGGGAATCCCGATCGCGGCGGGAGTGCTCTATCCGGCCTTCGGGATCACTTTGAGCCCGATCCTCGCGGCTGCGGCGATGGCTCTGTCGTCGTTGTCGGTCGTGGCTAATGCAAACCGGCTGCGTGGATTCACTCCGCGCTCAATCCCGCCAACCGAATCGCCGACCGTTGCGCCGGCAGTCGAGGTCGGCGGCACGCCCTCAACCCACACAACCCACCACACACGAAGGGAATCAGCCATGTTTGGAAAGAAGAAGAATGTCGAGAAGGTCATCGATCCGGTGTGCGGGATGACCGTCGATCCCGCCAAGGCGGCGGCTACGCGCGAGCACGATGGAACCACGTTCTCCTTCTGCTCTCCTGGATGCGCGGCGACGTTCGACGCCGACCCGCATCGGTACGGGCACGGGCAGTCACATGCCAGCCACGGGCACTGACACATGCGACGGGCCGATCTCAAGCAGGCTGGCAGCTGAGGACGCGGACGGGTCGCGAGCCCACCGCATCGCGCTGGCCAATCGCCTTCGCCGGGTCGAGGGACAGGTCAGAGGCATCGCCCGGATGGTCGAGGAAGAGGCCTACTGCATCGACACCCTCACCCAGGTCTCGGCCGCCTCCCATGCCCTCCAGTCCGTGGCACTCCTCCTTCTGGAACGACATCTCCATCATTGCCTCGCCGAGGCAGCAGCATCCGAGGACGGCATTCAAGAACCAAAGGTCCGCGAAGCAGTGGACGCGATCGCTCGCCTCACGCGCTTCTGACGTGTGGTTCCGGTGACGCAACACCAGGAACGTCCTATCCGCGCACGGCCACCCACACGCCTACATCTCCCTCACGAAAGGTCGTCATGACCGGAATCACACGACGCCGCCTGTTCGGCGGTGGCCTCGCACTCGCAGGCGGGTGGTTGCTGAGTGCGTGCACCCAGCCGACACCCTCACGGCCGTTCCCCACAGTCTTCCCATCGCCCCCGCGCCTCACTCCTGCACCAGGTCAGGTGGTGGTAGAGAAGACTCTGCGGGCAGCGAGCATCACCGCCGACCTCGGCGGGATCGAAGTGACAACCTGGGGGTACGGCGACACCCTGCCGGGGCCCGAGATCCGCGCGACCGCTGGCGATCTCTTACGTCTCACCCTGGACAATGGTCTGCCGACCGACACCTCCGTCCACTGGCATGGCATCGCTCTGAGGAACTCGGCCGATGGAGTGCCTGGCATGACACAGGAGCCGACTGGCCCCGGCCAGAAGTACCTGTACGAGTTCGTGGCACCCGATCCCGGAACCTACTTCTTCCACTCGCACGTCGGAGTCCAACTGGACCGCGGTCTCTACGCGCCACTGATCATCGAAGACCCGCAGGAGCCGGGCGGCTATGACGCCGAATGGGTCGTGGTGCTCGACGACTGGCTAGACGGCACCGGGCGAACTCCCGACCAGGTGCTCGACACGCTCAGGAGCGAGGGCGCGAACAGTCCGGGTGGCATGGGCGGCATGGACCACTCCAAGATGGGCGACCAGCCTTTCGGTGACGCAGGCGATGTCACCTATCCCCACTACTTGATCAACGGCGCGCTACCCACCTCGCCAGTGTCGTTCCGCGGACAGCCGGGTCAGAAGGTGCGTATCCGTATCGTCAATGCCGCAGCCGACACCATCTTCACGCTGGCCATCGGTGACCATGCCTTCACCGTGACACACAGCGATGGCTTCCCTGTGCGCCCCCAGCAGGCGTCGGCCCTCTACATCGGGATGGGCGAGCGATATGACATCACGGTGACGCTGGGAGACGGTGTCTTTCCTCTCGTCGCCAAGCCCTGGGGTAAGGAGGGGCAGGCGATGTCGCTGCTGAGAACAGCCTCAGGAGAAGTCCCTGCCGCAACTGTTGACCTGAGGGAGTTCCAGGGACGGGTCCTCCAAGGCGCCGACCTCGATCCGGCCGACGCCGTCCGTCTGCCTACCCGCCAGCCAGACGTGGTTGCACCCGTGCGGCTCGGGGGACAAATGCAGCCGTACGTCTGGACGATCAACGACGCCCCCTTCGGGCAGAACAGCCCGATCGACGTAGCGCAGGGCCAACGCCTACAGCTCGATGTGACCAATGCAACGATGATGACGCATCCGGTGCACGTTCACGGTCACACCTTCGCCCTGCCCAACGGCTTGCGGAAGGACACCGTCCTGCTGCCTCCAATGGGACGGATGAAGCTGGACATCGAGGCAACCAACCCCGGCGTGTGGGCCGTGCATTGCCACAACATCTACCACGCCGAAGCCGGGATGATGATCGCCTTGCGGTACTCGTGACCGCGGGCCCGGACACCCGATGGCGACACCGAGCACCGAAGCCCGCGAACGCGGTCTCGTAAACTAGAGCCGACATGAGACCAGGACTTCCGTATCCGAGCACGCGCCGCCACCGGGTGGCGCTACGCGTCCTGCCCGGCGCCCTGATCGCTGTCCTGGTGATCTTCGGGCTGTTGGCCATGCACGGTATCGGCTTGCACGGCTCCGCGGTCTGTCACGGCTCCGAGGGCCCTCGAACTGATGCGACGAGTGTTGTGCCGGGGAGCGACGCTACCACTGCGCTCGGCGTGATCGCGGCGGACGCGAGTGCGCCCACCACGGTGGGCAACGAAGGCCCGGGCGACTGCGGAGACCTAGTCATGGTCATGGCTTGCGTGTTCGTGCTGCTCCTGCTGGTGCCCCTCCTGCGTCCACCACGCCAGGTAACCACTTGGGCACGACGCATTCTCCGGCTGGGGCTGGCGATCCGCGTCGCATTCGTTGCGCCGTTGCCGCGGGCTCCCTCTCTTCACGTTCTCTGTATCAGTCGCACCTGACCCAAACGCCGCGAGGCCGGAGTCCTGACACCCGGATGGGTGACCCGGATGACCGGTCCTCTCAGCCTGCGCTCGGCCAGCCGGTGCCGGCCAGCGCTCTTGTCAGCGACTGATCAAGGAGAACACAAGACAATGAAGATTCGCGCTGCGGCTGTGGCCGCACTCACACTTGCTGCCGGGCTCGTCCTGTCCGCCTGCACCAGCACTGCACCAACCCCGAGCCCGTCGGTTTCGGCCAGCCCGACTGCCTCGGAGGGGGCTGCCGACTTCAACGACGCGGACGCGATGTTCGCCTCGATGATGATCCCGCACCACGAGCAGGCCATCGAGATGGCCGACCTCGTTCTGGGCAAGGAAGGGGTGGACCAGCGTGTCATCGACCTGGCCGAGGCGATCCAGGCTGCACAGCGTCCGGAGATCGAACGACTCCAAGGCTGGCTCGCCGACTGGGGCGTCGCTCCTGGCAACCAGAGCACAGGGCATGAAGGTCACGGCGACGGGATGATGTCGGCCGATGACATGACCGCCCTCCAGAATGCGTCTGGCGCCGAGGCATCGCGACTGTTCCTGGAGCAGATGATTGTCCACCACGAAGGCGCTGTCGATATGGCGCAGATGCAGGTGGACAACGGCCAGAACCCCGACGTGATCGCACTGGCGCAAGACATCATCGATGCGCAGACCACCGAGATCCAGCAGATGCGCGACCTGCTCGCCAGTCTCTAGTCTCCCATTCCGCCAGGACCTGGGTGGTGGCTGGCTGGCGAACCAAGCCGGCCAGGCACCACCCGACCGCTGCCAAACACTCGGCCCGCGACAGTCTCTGGCTGCGGTGGAGCGGTCTCAGAGACTGTGCGGCATCGCTAGAGACGCCGTCAACGCTTACGGCCCGGTCCTACCAGGAAGCGACGTGACCGCGGATCAGCGGAGCGCTCACGGGGCGATGCGTTGCGCCTCACCCACGAAGGAAGAACTGAAATGAAGTACGAGAGTCCGCCGACTTTGCGGTCCGCGTCACGGAAGAGCATCCGCACCAGCACGATCACGATGACCCACGCGACCACGACGGCGATACAGACCCAGGCCCACTGGCCGGGCCCCCAGTCCAATACCGATCGGATCATGCTGTCACCATCTCTTCGAACCGCCGTCTACCTAACCCTCCCCGGTCGAGACGAAGGACTCTTCACGATCCGGTCAAGATTCAGCCAAGGGCCGCACCGCGGCAGGCCTCAGTCCTTGGGGCCACACGCATTCCGGAGGGCGGCCATCTCATTGGCCCGACCTCGTCTCGTCGCGCTGACGGGAGGAGCGCACAATGACTGATCAGGCTGCTCCGGGCACCCGGGTGCTCGTCGTCGATGATGAGAAGGCGCTGGCCAACGTCGTGGCGTCCTACCTCGAACGCGCAGGATACGACGTGACACTGGAGCACACCGGGCCGGCGGCCATCGCGCGCGCCAAGGAACTGGACCCCGATGTGATCGTCCTCGACCTTGGCCTTCCAGGTGTAGATGGAATCGAGGTGTGCCGCCAAGTCCGGACCTTCTCCGACTGCTACATCTTGATGCTCACGGCACGTAGCGACGAGGTAGATCGGCTGGTCGGACTTTCGGTAGGCGCCGATGACTACATCACGAAGCCATTCAGCAACCGCGAGCTCGTCGCGCGCGTTCAGACGGTCCTGCGGCGCCCCCGGCGACCGGTGACAGCGCCAGAGGCGGACACGGAACCACCGAGGGTCTTCGGCACGCTGCACATCGACGCCGACGGACGCGAGGTCTGGCTCGACGGCGAAGCGGTCCACCTGACCCGGACAGAGTTCGACATCCTGGATGTCATCTCCAGCCTCCCGAAGCTCGCGCTGAGCAGGCGTCAGATCATCGATCAGGTATGGGACTCGTCGTGGTTTGGCGACGATCACGTCGTGGACGTCCATGTCGCCAATGTGCGACGCAAGCTGGGGGACGACCCCAACGACCCCCGCTACATCCTGACTGTGCGCGGTGTCGGATACCGGATGGGGAAGGGATGACCACGAACAGCGTCGCCGGCCTGCGCCTAGGGACACGGCTATTCATCGCTCAGGCCGTCGCCTTGATCGCCAGTGTCCTGACGGCGGCCCTCGTTGCCGCCATCATCGGCCCGCCACTGTTCCACGCCCACCTGGCCGCCTCCGGACAGGAGTGGGGAGAACCCGCCCTGGCCCACATTGAGGAGGCATTCGCCAGCTCCAGCGCAGTCTCGCTCGGGATGGGTCTGCTGGTCGCGCTCGCACTGGCGCTGGCCGTCACCTGGTACATCACCCGGCGCATCCGCGCCCCGCTCGATACTCTCGCCGACGCTGCGGAGCGGATCAGTACCGGCGACTACGCCACCCGAGCATCGGTCACGGGTGCAGGCCCAGAACTGGACACCCTCGCTCAGGCGTTCAACCGGATGGCTCAGCGGCTGAACAATGTCGAAGGGACCAGGCGTCGCCTGCTCTCCGACCTGGCCCACGAGCTCCGCACCCCGACCGCGACACTCAACGCGCACCTCGAAGGGCTCGCCGACGGCGTTCTGTCATGGGACGGCTCAACTCGGCAAATCCTGGAACACCAAGCCGAACGTCTGACCCGGCTGGCCCGCGACCTCGACGACGTCTCCCGCGCCGAGGAAGGCCGCATATCGATCGATGCTCGCCGTCAAGGGCTCCGCGCTCTGGCGGACGATGCCTGCAGCCAGATGCGGGTGCGCTACGACGCGGCATCCGTCGACCTCATCGCCGACGTGGTGGACATCGATGTCTATGCCGACCCGCTGCGCATCGCGCAGGTACTCGGGAACCTCTTGGCCAACGCGTTGCGCCACACACCTGCCGGCGGCAAGGTCGTGGTGACCGGCCGCGCCGGGCCTGGCGCCACCGCGACACTGCGTGTCAGTGACAACGGCGAAGGTATGTCGGCAGAGCAACTCGCCCACATCTTCGAACGCTTCTACCGCGGCGACACCGCGCGCGCCAGCGACGAGGCTGGGTCCGGGATCGGACTGACCATCGCCAAAGCGATCGCTGAAGCTCATCACGGCACCCTCTCCGCATCCAGCCCAGGCCCAGGCCAAGGCGCCGCCTTCACCCTCACCCTCCCTCAATCGGACATGGCGCCCAACGCCCCGCCGCGATCTTGACCGAATCTTGGTCAGCTCTGACCCGGCTCTTCATCCGGCGCCGACACCGTGGAGGTCGTGGCGCTGCGGATGCCAGGAGCCTCAAAGGAGCTAGACCATGTGGCCCGTTCTGTTCTCGTTCTATGGAATCCAAGTCCAGTCGTACGGGGTGAGCAAGGCACTTGCCGCTCTCGTCGGCGCCTATCTACTCGGCCGCGCATTCACGCGAATGAACTACAGCAAGGACCTCGCCTACTCACTGGTGCTTTGGGCGACCGTGTGGGGATTCGCCTTCGCGAAGGTCTACTACATCCTCGACAACTGGCAGAACCTCAGCTGGCACCTGTTCGGCAGTTCCGGCTTCGTCTGGTATGGCGGACTCCTCGGGGGCATCGCCGCCGTCGTGGTGATCTGCCGGCGCCGTGCCTTGCCGCTGGGAACAGTTGCCGGAGCGATGGCCATGCCGCTGTCCGTTGCCTACGGCATCGGCCGCATCGGCTGCTTCCTCGCAGGCGATGGAACTTACGGCACACCCACCGACCTGCCCTGGGGAATGGCATTCCCCAACGGAGTCGTACCCGTCGACGTTCCCGTTCATCCAGCTCAGCTCTATGAGGCGCTGGGCGCGTTCCTAATCGCGGGCGTCCTTTGGGCGCTCGGCCGACACTGGAGACCCGTGCCCCTGTTCGGCTCCTACCTGTTGCTGAGTGGCGTGGCACGACTCCTCGTCGAGTTCGTGCGGGTCAACCCGCCCACCCTGCTCGGACTCACCGAGGCACAGCTCTTCGGCATAGCCAGCGTCCTCCTCGGCGCATTCCTGATCCTCAACGATCACCTTCGGCACCAGACAACCGACTCCGGATCTGCGGTGGTCAGCGCACTGGTCGCCTCTCAGCAGACGAACGACTGATCGGGCAGTGGAGGCGATCACGATGATCCTCGACAAGACTCACCCCGCAGCCGACGCCGCAGTCGAGGCGCCGACGCCGCTCGCCGTCGGCTGGCGAGGGATATGGGCCAGTGCACGGGCTGTCCTAGGCACATTGCTGGGACTCGTACCTCACCTGATGCACCACATCGGTCTGATGGCCGGTGCTGCGCTGCTCACAGGCGCCATCGGAAGCTCTGTTCTCTATGCCTTGGGCCTCATCCTGAGCATCCCCCTGCTGAGGCGGCTCCGGCGACGCTTCAACAGCTGGAAGCCGCCCATCCTCGGCGTCGCGATCTTCACTGTCTTGTTCGGTGTCTCCACGCTTGTGGTCGGACCCCTGATCAACCCCGCCGGCCCGCAATCGCCGTTGCCGACCGAGACCAGCGACCACACCGGCCATCATCCATGACCGAGTCGGGCTCAGCCCACACCGGTCAGCAGAGGCTTGACCGAACCCTGACCGAACCCGCACACCATCCTGACGGCCGACTGAGACCGTGTCCTACATCACCGGATTTCCATGAAGGAGAAGCCATGAACACCAATACTCACGACCACCAGGAAACGACCCGACAGACCTGGACCAACTACGGCGCCACAACCCCTGTCGACGCGCGGCAGCAAAGTACGCCCGAGGGGCACAAGCATCGGCGCAGCGGCCACATGTGGATGATGCTGCTGATGTGCCTGCCCTTGCTCGCAGTCGGCATCTGGTCCTTCCTGTCCGGCGCGAATCCCTCGGGCCTGATTGCTGGCCTGCTGTGCATCGGAATGATGGCCGTCATGCACCTCGGCATGGGCCACGGAAGGAACCACCACCGCTGACCCCGAGGCGCACTGATCACAGATCAAAGCGGCCTTGACCATATCTTGACGCATCCTGAACTGGGCTCAGAACACGCACCACGACGATGAACGACATGACCGAACTCCGCGGACGACCCGAACACGCCACCCCTCAGCTCACGCTGGTCACCCTGCCGGCTTGCCACTTTTGCGACGACGCGCACGCCGTGCTCGATCCTCTTGCTACACAGCAACGGATAGCGCTCCGCGCAGTCGAGGCTGACTCGGCCGAAGGACAATCCCTGATAGAGGCCCATCGCCCCGCCCTGTTTCCCCTCGTACTAGTCGACGGCAAATTCCTCAGCGCCGGCCGACTCCCGCGGCGGAGGCTCGCCGACGCACTCGGCGTAGCGTGGTCAGCACTGTAATGGGAACGGATCTCCTCTCCACAGGAAGCATCCTGGCGGCCTTCCTGGCCGGAGGCGTGGCCCTCTTCGCCCCGTGCTGCATCGTGTTCCTCGCCCCGAGCTACCTCGCCGCAGCCGTGAAGAACAGACGCTGGCGACTCCTGCCACTGACCTTCATCTTCGCTGGCGGGCTCGCGCTCGTACTGGTGCCGATCACGCTGGGCGTGAGTCTGATCGCCGGCGCGATCGCGAAGTACCACACCATCCTGTATTGGTCCGGTGGGCTGCTCATGATCGCCCTAGGCCTTCTCGCGCTCTCGGGCCGGATGTGGTCGATGCCCTCCCTGCTCAGGGCGCCCGACGTCCACCGGGGCGACTCTGCGACCTTCTTCAGCCTCGGGGTCTTCTCGGGCATCGCATCGAGCTGCTGCGCGCCGGTGCTCGCAGGCGTCATGACCCTGTCGGCGATGTCCGGCTCGCCGTTAGGGGGACTGACCCTCGGGCTCGTCTACGTGTTCGGCATGGTCCTGCCCTTGTTCCTGATGGCGTTGCTGTGGGACAAGCTCCCCAAGGGCGGTCAGTCCTGGCTGCGCGCCAAGCCACTTCGCCTCAAGGTCGCCGGTCTCCAACTTCATACGAACACGATCAATCTCGCGGTCGCAGTCGGGTTCGCCGTCATGGGGGTTGCGGTGATCTCGCAAGCCAACTCAACGAACATGACCGGCGGCAGCGGCCCGCTGCTACCGGTGAGCAACTGGCTCAATGACGTCTTCAAAGAGCTACTGAGTTGGACCGCCCCGATCCCCGATCCCGTACTGGGCCTCGGGCTCCTCGCCCTCGTCGCGGTCTTCATCGTCGTGAGCCTCCGCGACCGGAAGCGTCACACGACCCAACACACCGACTCCGCCGGCACGGAAGAACCCGCCGACGCCACCAACCACAACGCGCACTGAGGAACCATCATGAGCCAGAAAACACGCCCTCACGCCAACAGTCAGCCCCCGAGAAGCCCAGGCCAGGCCAGTGGGAGTCGGCGCGCGCAACTCCGCGAAGCCATGCTCAAGGACGCCGAGAAACACAAGAGACGGCGCTGGCTCGCGCTGATCGCCGCCGTCGCCGTGATCTCGGTAGTGGTCTTCGGACTCTGGTCGGCACGCCCCACCTCCGGGGAGTCGGCCACCGCTGCACCCGACTTCACACTTCCAACCACCGACGGCCAGAGGATCACGCTCAGCAACCTGCGCGGAGGACCGGTGGTGCTCTACTTCAACGAGGGAGCCGGATGTGGCTCATGCACGGCACAGATGGCGGAGATCGAGAAGAACCCCGGGTTCAAAGAAGCCGGCATCACAGTCCTCCCGATCGTCATGAACACCGCTGAACAAATCCTGCCCGACATGCAGGCCTTTGGCGTGACCACGCCGTACCTCCTCGACGACGGCACCGTCTCCAAGGCCTACAACGTGCTTGGAAAGGGCATGCACGAAGGTCTACCCGGACACGGCTTCGTCCTCATCGATACAGAAGGCATCCAGCGGTGGTACGGCGACTATCCGTCAATGTGGCTTGACCCGGACGACCTCCTCACGCAAGTCCGCTCCGCCCTGAAAGGCTGAAGGTCTGAAAGCGAAGCCAAGAGGTTCGACGCTCGGACTGGTCGCCTCAGGCGTGTGTTGCATCGCGCTCATGAAGCGCGGCCACCACCACTCGCGTCACCGGGATCGCGCAAGCCTTCGGACACGACACCGGTGTGGGCCAGACACCCGCTCTCACGCTCATCACACGCGCCGGCAACACACACCTTGGTCTTCACAAGTCGGCTGGTCGGACGATGGCGATGGTGCGTGACCACCGTTCAGTCGGACCGCGATCGACCTGCGCGGATGGATGACGAGATCGTTCGAGAGCGACGCCACCAATGCGGCTCATCCGAATCCAGGGTGTAGGCGTGGCCGGAAGCCGCCGGTTTCGAGCAGGCATCGGGCGATGGTATGTCGACCTCGGGGTTATGTTGACCGGCGTCGTGGGGAGCCTGCGCCGGCTGGGATGGGCGCCTGAGTCGGTCAACATAACGATGAGTGCTTGTGTCGGGGTTCGCTTGATCTGACCGGGTGATCGCTGGGATCGCCTGGCTTCGGGTCAGGAGGACCAAGATGGTGATTCATCGTGATCAGCGCCGCGCCGACGCGCGGGATGTGCTGGACGAGTTCGAGGCGTGGTTGCTGCGGGAGCGGTCCACGCAGGAGCGCACCGCTGCTGCTTACACCGCTCGGGTGGCGGGATTCGTGGAGTGGCTGCCCGCGCCGGTCGATCAGTCGCTGAAGACGTTGACCGCGGCGATGCTGACGGAGTGGGTGAACCTGGAAGCGGCGCGCGGGTTGAAGGCATCGACTCTGGGCAAGCAGCTGGTGATGCTGCGCTCGTTCCTGCAGTTCTGTCACCGGTCAGGGCGGACCGGGCTGGACTTGGCCGGGGTGGTGCCTCACGCGGCGGCGTGGCGGCTTTCGTCGATCCCTGATCCGGTCCCCGTCGGGACGATCGAGGCGTTGTTCGATACTCTCGATCTGCGCTCGGCGAAGGGGATGCGCGACCGGGCGATCCTGTTGCTGCTGACCGGGCTGGGGCTGCGGGCCTGCGAGATCGCCGGCCTGCGCCTGGACGATATCGGCTGGCGCACCGGCAGCTTGCGCGTCCGCGGGAAGGGCGACAGGGTTGACGAGTTGCCGCTGCCCGAGGACGTCGGGCAGGCGTTGGAGGACTACGTTCTCCACGGTCGCGGCGGCAGGGTCATCGGCGAGGAAGTGTTCTGGACCGTGATCGACCCGGTCCAGCCGTTGACCGCGAATGGTGTCTGCGGGACGATCCGACAGATCTGCGTCAAGGCTGGGGTGGACAAGTTCGGCCCGCATCGGCTGCGGCACACCTTCGCGACCGGGATGCTCGCTTCCGGGGCGACGCTGCAAGAGGTTCAAGGGCTGCTACGCCACGCTCACCTGCGCACGACCGCGATCTACACCAAGGTCGACAAGAACCGGCTGAGCGCATTGGCCACACAGTGGCCGGCAGCAGCGTCGGGCAGGTGGTCACGATGAACGGCCTACGTGACCTCATGGACGGCTACCTGGCGACCCGGCGGGCACTCGGGTTCAAGCTGGCCGCGCCGGGCAAGGCGCTGGACGGGTTCGTGGGCTGGATGGAAGAGGCCGGCGAGCCCACGATCCGTCGCGATCTGGCGACCGCCTGGGCGTCACAGTTCTCTCGCGGCACGGTGCTGGAGCGGTTGAACTACGTCCGCCAGTTCGCCGAGCACGTCGCCTGGTTCGACTCCGCGACCGAGGTCCCGATCCTCGACGGGCGCCCCTATGGTGCTCATCGCCCTCGCCCGCTGATCTTCACCAGCGACCAGATCGACATACTGCTCGCTGCGGCGGGGAGGCTGACCCCGCAGGTTCGGGCCGCGTCCTGGCAAACACTGCTCGGGCTGCTGACGGTGACCGGGATGCGGATCAGCGAGGCCCGCAACCTCAACGACGACGACATCACCGCCGACGAGGACGCCGGTGATGGCAGCGGCTGGACGCGTGTCACCGACTCGAAGTTTGGCAAGTCCAGGATCGTCCCGCTGCACAAGTCCACGATGGACGCGATCCGCCGATACCAGCGGCTCCGGGATCGGACGTTCCCGACCCCGGTGACGTCGGCGGTCTTCGTCGCCAGGCGCGGCACCCGGATCGCCCGCTCGACCGCGGGGAACACGTTCCGCGAGATCCGCGAGGCAGCCGGGCTGGTCGGCGGTCCGACCGAGCCGGCGGCGAGGTTGCACGATTTCCGGCACACGTTCGCGACGACCACCCTGATCGGGCACATCCGCGCTGGCGGTGACGTCGATCAGATGATGCCGGTGCTGTCGGCGTTCCTCGGTCACGTCGGCCCGGAAGCAACCTACTGGTATCTGTCGAACACGCCAGAACTCGCCGCGGCCCTGGCTGAACGCATCCACAACCAGGGCACCACCGAGGCCCACGGAGTCGATGATGAGTGACCTTGCGCCGCTGCTGCAACGGTTCTTCACCGACAAGCTCGACCGGCACCTGAACGCCAGCCCACACACGAAGGCCGCCTACGCCGACACGTTCCGGCTCCTGCTGACCTACGCCGAGCAGGCCACCGGGACCGCCCCATCAGCGTTGACGCTGGCCGATCTGGACGCGGACCTGATCGGTGGATTCCTTCAGCACCTGGAAACCGAGCGAGGGAACTCCGCCGCGACACGCAACGCCCGCCGGGCAGCACTGCGCTCGTTCTTCAGCTACGCCAGCTACCGGGCACCCGACGCGATCGCAACGATCAGCCAAGTCCTCGCGATCCCCGCCAAACGCACGAAGACCACGCTCGTGTCGTTCCTCACCGCTGCCGAGGCCGAAGCCCTCATCGCAGCCCCGGATACCAGCACCTGGCTCGGGCGCCGAGACCGGCTCCTGCTGCACCTGGGCATCCAAACCGGGCTGCGTGTCAGCGAGCTGACCAGCCTGCGCGTCGGTGATCTTCAGATCGGTCCGCACAGCCAGCTCGAATGCGTCGGCAAGGGCCGCAAGCAACGCGTGATCCCGCTACAGAAGAACACCGTCCAACTGGTCACGGCCTGGTTCGGCGAGCTTCCACCCGCACCGGAGGGGCCGCTGTTCCCGACGCACGCCGCAACGCCACTGACCAGGGCTGCGGTCGGCAAGCTCATCGCCCGTCACGCTGCTGCCGCGGCCGGACGGTGTTCTTCGCTGGCCGGGAAGAACATCACCCCCACACACGCTGCGGCACACCTGCGCGATGAGTCTGCTGCACGCCGGGATCGACACCGCGAGCATCGCGCTCTGGCTCGGTCACGCGAACATCCAGACCACGCAGATCTACCTCCACGCCGACCTCGAACTCAAACGCCGGACCCTGGAACGCGTCCCTGCGGTCGATGAGCGACCGCCAGCTCGCTACCAAGCCTCCGACGCTCTCATCGCGTTCCTCAAGAACCGGTGAACCCGGCCCGGTTATGTTGACCGACTCAGGCGCCCATCCCAGCCGGAGCAGGCTCCCCACGACGCCGGTCAACATAACCCCGAGGTCGACATACCCGACTGCGGTCACTCCTCGAAGCCGGCGGTTTTCGACCCCTCATCCACTCTCTTTCGTGAAGAGCCTGATTACTGCCGGTGCGATCGGTGAGCTTGTCGAACGAGCAGGTCCAGTGTTCGGGCGAGCGGCCGACGTCGCGCGCTCGAAGGGCTGGTTCTCCCACCGTCCGTGACCGGAGGCCCATGGTCAGCAGTGGCCAAATGGAGGTCAGCCGCCTGTCCCTGGTGGAGGGCGGCCGACGCCGACGATGTCAGTTCGAGCCAGGCTCCAGGTCGAAGTACTTCTCCGCTTGACGGCGAATCTGCGCGAGCTTCTTTGAGATCGGACTGTGGTTGGCGTAGCCAAGCTGCTCAGCGATCTCGTGCTGGCGGTAGCCGCTCGACAGGAGGACCACGATCTCCCGCTGTCGGCTGTCAAGGAGTGCGAGGAAGTCGCTGGTGACCAGCTTGCCAAGCACCTCGCTCTCGGGACTCTGAACCGGGATGGTGTCGGTTAGCTCGACGAAGCGCACCTGGACCCTGTTGCGCTTCCGGTAGAGCTTGCGCTCGAAGTCCTCCCGGGCGTTGGACCACTGCGCCGAGAAGTCGTCCGCTACCCGGTGGCTCCGGACGGCATCGAGGATGGCCCGTAGCCTGCCGGTGGTGTCGGCGGCCTCGAACGTCTCGGCGACGACCTCAGCAGCATCGTCCTCACCCATCCAGATCGGCCCACCCATTCGAGGATTGCCGGTGACAGCACCTGCCAGCACGCTGCCGTCGACCAAGGTCACTGGTCCGACCGTCTTGCCCTTGTCGACTTCGGGGAAGGTGCGGAGGATCTCCTGAATGACGTCCGTCACCGGCGGCACCCAGAAGTCGAGGTTGTGGGCCAAGAGGCGGATCGGGTCGTCCTTTGTGAAGGCTGAGAGCCGGGAGCCGGAGTTGAGGTGCGGCCAGACCGTCCAGGCCCACGCCTTGGCTAGGCGCTCTCCGAAGTCGGGAGCCAGGAAGCAGTCGACGTTGCTGTGGTCGGCAAGGAAGGGCCATTGCCCGCCGCGCAGCAGCGGCAGACCAAACCGATCGAGCGTGGACTTCGCGAGCAGGTGGTAGAGCGGCTCGTATTCGAAGTACCGAGATGCGCTGCGTGGCACCAGGATCGTGTTGATGTCCCCGAGGTCCGCGAGCTTGGCGATCGGCGCGGGCATCTCGTCCTCGTCAAAGAACCGACGCCGGAACTGGCCGGCCTCCCAGAGCATGTTCCACCGACCTACCACGCCGGCCATCTCCAGATCCGGATGATCCATCTCGATGGCGACGTAGTCGGGCAGCTCCGGCTCCACAGGCCGGATGACACCGCCGAACAGCATCCCTGCTGAGATGTTGCGCAGCGACGGGAACGCCTCTGATGTCGCCTCGTCTGCGGGCAGGAACGTGTTCGCCCGCTGCCAAGCCTCATGCTCAGCGGCGGTCGGCTCACGCTCGTCGTCCATCCAGGTTTCCATATGCTCTTGAGTCTGCGTCATGCCCTAGATACGACAGTTCGGGCCCGGAATGTTCCGTCCATCAGTCGCTGGGCCTGATCCTGTTCTGGGTGAGTCGATCGATCACCTGACTCGGCAGGCAGCCGTTCTCGGTCATGACCGATCGGACATGCTGCTTCTGAGCCGGCTCGGAGGCGATCCCAACCGCGGTCGTCAACAGATCAGCCCAGACCGCAGCGGCATCGCTGGCGATGTCCCGCACGACCGTCGTCGGGGCCAGGTAGACATTGGGATTCGCTACCGGGGCATGCTGCGGGTCCACCGACAACTTGTCCGACACGATGATTGCAGGGCTCCCCGCTGGTGGGTGTTCGATGCCTCGGTCAGCAGCCAGTTGGTCAAGCTGGGTGTTGGCCTGGCGGACGTCCTTCAGAGGCAGGAGTCCGTTCGCGTGCTCTTCTGACTTGGCCTCGATGGTCATCCACATAGCGGTGCCCCACACCCAGGCGGAATCGCAGCGGCCCTGGCCCTCCGGCTTGAAAGCCTCAGCGCCGAGGAAGGAGCCCAGAATCGTCAGGCCCCGTTCGTACGTGGTGGCCGTATCCTGAGCGAGAGCATCCTGCATCTCAGTGAGTGCGGTCGTGATCTTCTTCGGCTTCAGTTGGCCACGCAGTCGGGCCACGACATGGTTCACAGCCACGACATCCGACGGCACGAGCGCGGCCTCCTCAGCACCAGGCAGGTCGCGCATCTCCTTAAGCCAGGTACCGCGATTGGCGGCGAGAGCCGCCTCTCGAACGAGCTGCCGAGCCCGTGACCTCTGGGTCTCGTCCTGGGCACCGAGGTGCAGCCACACCCCGGCCAGGTACAGCAGCAGCCCGCGGTAGCCGCGAGTCGCCTCCGGGCCGACATGAGGCACGGCCTCCTGGAGCTTCTCGCTGGCCCCGATCCAGTCGCCACCGAACGCCAACTGCCACGCCTCGACCTCCATCGCGGCAGCCTTGCCGAGAGCATCCGTACCTGGAGGCTCGACCTTGGCGGCGTCCTGGCGGAACTCAGCGACTGCTGGCTCACCATGCTCCCGCCAGCCGGCACCGTGTTCGAGGAACATTTCGACGTTCTCGATCACTTCCTTGGGCTCGACACCCTTGCTGTTCTGCCATCCGAACTCGACCTCGGCCTGCAACTCCGGTTCGAGCGCCTTGAGGTTCTCGGGCCGAGAGAAGTACTTCATGATGTCCGGACCGAGCACAACCACGACGGCGTAGTCGTTCGGGCCACGGGTACAACGCCCGGCGCCTTGCACGATGCGAGTCCGCAAACGCTCCGCGAGGGCGGCGTTGGCTTCTGCCCGCTCGCTCAGGAACCGCTCTTGGAGACCGACAGCATCCGGCTTTCCACCGAGTACAACGATCCGGCAAGCGCTACCCGGTAGATCGAGTCCGTCGTAGCGGTTGGCCAGCCCGAGTACCCCGGTCGTAGCGTTGGCGAACGATTCCAGCCCGTGCTGTTCCAGGTGATCGCGTCCCATGACCGGGATACCATCACCAGCCAGCGCCTTGGCTGCCGCCTCGGCGTTGGCGACAGTCTCCTGGCTGAGAACGAGCGCCTTGTCGGTCAGGCTGATGATCTGCTTGGTCAACTCGACCGCGTCACCACCCTTGACGAGGTCTGGGAAGACAAACAGCCGCCGCCCCGAACGCGGGGGCGTCTTGGTCGGAAGCGGCATGCGCACGATCTCCCGCCGACCGAAAGCGCGTTCCAGTTCGCCGCCCGAGCCGAGAGTTGCCGACAGGTAGATGCGTTGGTTGGCACGAGCGAAGACGTGGTTCTCGTAGGTCGGCGGAATCATCGGGCGGATCTGGATACCGCCGTAGGACAAGTAGACACAACAAGCCGCCAGGCCCGAGCGGATCATGGCGAGCTTGAACGAATGAGGCTGGGGCAAGCTCGCCAGAGCAGCGTCGAGCTGCGCCAACGCCAGCTGGTCAACCGCAGGCACGATCAAACGCACCTGATGGTGAGCGCCGGGATCGGGCTGACCTTCGAGTCGCTGGACGAGGAGCCCCGACAGGAACGGCTTCAGCGCCTCCAGCACCGCGAGATAAGTGATCTCATCGTTGTACCGGCGGATGCTGATGCCGTACTCGTTGCCGACAAACTGCTCACCGGCGTGGGCGTCGTCGAAGATCAGGAGTCTTGGCTCAGGCAGCTTCGGGCTGCTGTTGAAGATAGAGCTATAGGTCGTGATGCCGATCGACTCGCCGCCCTCGACGGATGCCTCGTCCGCCGCATCCCAACCCCTAGCGCTGCCCACCAGAAGCGCAGCCGGAACGCCCTCACGCTCGGCAGTCGCCGCCACCTGGCGGGCAAGCTGCTTGGTCGGCGTCGCATAGATGACCGGGCCTTCGGCCTTGCGCCGCACCCACTCACCAATGAGTAGTCCAGGCAGTGTCTTGCCGGTTCCGGTAGGCAGCTCAAGTGCGAGATCCGGCGTGTTCTGGTGGCTCTCTGCGTAGGCACGGATGACATCTCCTTGGTGGAGCCAGAGGGCATCAACAGCGGCCGTGGTGCGCGGCAGAGTCCCGCTGAGGTACAGCTCCTCCGGCGAGGGGAACTGTTGGATTGCCCGCTTGGTCTTACCCAGAAATGCCATGTCAGCCGATGCCCGCCTGTCGTCGCGTTGAGTACTTGCTGCGCTGCTTCAGATCCCGCCAACTCGTGAAGAGTGCAGTCGTCACGGCCGTGAACTGCTTAACGCGATCGCACTACTCAAGTTGAGCAGGGCCCGAACGACCTGAGCAAGGTGACCGAGCGCCGAGCCCGCCACTCTGGAGCGGCTGCTATCGACGCGGGTCACGAAACAGACATTAGCGGGAACCGAGCACATACGAGGTCGTCACCGAACTTAGCCGTCGCGCCTGAAGTACAGACCAAGGTCTCTGACGACCACCACTCCTGGGGGCGGACGCCCCTGGACCAGATCACCGACGGCGTCAAAGCGGACCGCCGCGCCTCCTCCCGGCCTCTCGATTGGTGCGACCGCGCAGTCTGCGCACCTGCCTGGTGAACGAGAGAACCCTACATGGACACCATCACAGGATTGGCGACCGACGAGCGAACTGCGCGGATCGCGCTCGCAGTCCTCGTCGCCACCGACGACCCAGTGACAGGACGCCTGCTTGGTTTGGTCGGCGCCGTCGAAACCGTCCGTCTCCTGATGACCGATGGCCCGGTGCCGACGATGGATCGAACGGCAGCTGCGCTCTGGCGGAGACACATGCGCACGGACGCGTCAGTGGAGGTTGTGCGCGCGGCCATGACTACTACGGACACCCTCGGCTTTGGGACGCTCATCCCGGGCGATACTGACTTCCCAGCCTCGCTCGGTGACCTCGGCGACCGCACGCCGTACGTCCTGTGGACGAAGGGCACGACATCACTTCTCGCGGGTCCGCTCCATGATCGGTTCACCATCACCGGAGCACGCGCCTGCACCAACTACGGGACGCAGGTCACCCAGATGCTGGCCAGCGAACTCGCCTACGAGGAGAAGGTGCTGGTGTCCGACGGAGGCTTTGGGATCGGTGCCGTTGTGCACAGCGTGACGCTCGCGATCGGTGGAGACACCGTCGCAGTGCTGGGCGGCGGCCTCGACTGCCCCCACCCCATTGCCCATCGCGAGCTACTGGAACGCATCGGCGACCGGGGGCTACTTGTCAGCGAGATCCCGCCCGGGTCCGTTCTTACGTACGCGAGGTTCCTGGCACGGACACGAATCGAGGCCGCGCTGTCGGGCTCAATCACGATTGTCGAAGCTGCTCCCCGCTCGCTCGCTTCGCCGGCGGCGCAGTGTGCGCACGACCTCGGCAGACTGGTCGGTGCCGTGCCGGGTCCGGTCACTAGCGCGACCAGCATCGGAACGCATCGACTCCTACAGACGGGCATAGCGTCGCTGGTCACCGATGCGGCCGACCTGATGCGCCTCGTCGATCGTCCGCCAGCGGCGTACCGGTTTCACCTCGCGATCCGGTATGCCGACCGGCTCACCCGGGGCGGGCGCGATCTCCCTTCCATCGGCACAGTCAGGCACAGCTACGACAACGCGATGACCGACTCCGTGATCGGCTCTACAAGGCCGAGTGCGTCCGCCGTGATGCCCCGCTCCGGACCCGTCGACGAACCCGAACTGGCCGCCCTGATCTGGGTCGACTGGTTCAACACCGGCCGCTCCACTCCTCGATCGACTACGTCCAACCAGCGGAGGACTAGACCACCTTCTACGCCGCAGAAACCCGTTGACCAACCGGTCCCCGGAGACCCGCCCTCCCCTAAACCGGGGCGGTCGGGAACCGATCACAGCACTTCACCGTTGTCTGGGTCGATGAGATCGCCGTCCTCGTCGACGAGTCGTAGCCGCGGCGCTGGCGGCGGCATCCGTGGTGTGGTGGTGCTGAGGGCAGCGGTGTCAGCCGCGTAAGCGCGTCGTCGGTCCGTGACGGCCTGACTGCTGGTGTATCGCTGGTAGCGGCCTTGCGCAGGCCAGGAGGCGTGGCGTTCGTCGCAGAGGGTTTTGGTGCGCGTGCGGAGCCGTTCCAGGAACGACGGCAGGCAGTAGCGGTGCCATTCCTCGAGGCTGCCGCTGGTCAGATCGAGGCCGGCACGGCGGCGCTGGTCGGCCAGCACGGCTATGTCATGGACGAGGTGCGGGTGGTGCGGCCAACAGGGCGGGACCATGCCGCCGCTGGTGTGGTCCCACACGTACTCGTGGTTGAGCCAGTCGACGAAGCGTTCCAGCCATTGCCACAGTTCGGTGCGCAACTGCTTGTCTCGACAGGTTGGAGGATCCCATGGTCGGGCGAGCTTGGCCGGGTCGCCGAGGGCTTCGCGGGTGTTGTCGTCGGCCGCGGCGGCATGCACCAGGGTGTTGTAGGCCTGGATGAGTGCGGGTGTGTCGGGCCGCGGGAATGGCCACACCAGCTGATCGTCGGCGTCGGTCACACTCCACTCCTTTGGGCTCGGACATGGTCGGCGATCGCGCGGGCGTCGGCCGCGACGGTGTCAGCCCGGTGGTGTTGCAGATCGCTGCGGAGGTGCCGTTGCTGTGCGAGCAGCGCCTTGCCGGCTTTGCCGTCGATGCAGCGACTCAGTTTGGCAATGAATGGTTTGCTGTTCTCGGCCACCACCAGCGCCTGCCGCTCGGGAAGCCGCCGCACTTCCTCAGGTCGCAGGATCGGCATGTCCTCACCGGAGGCGGACCGACCTCCATTCCCGCCCAGCTGCCAGGTGGTGCGCGCAACCCGGGTAGTTCCTACCAGGTCAGACACCTGCCGGTTGAAGTCGGTGTCCTTGGAGCCGCCAAACATCACCAACACGTTGGTCAACCCGAACAGGCTGTGTGCCTCGTCGACGCCGAAAGTGACGGCCAGCTGGCGCCAGGTTTGAGCGGCGTAAATGAACGAAATCCCCAGGGCGCGTTCGTTGGCCATCCGGGTCCGCAGGGTCGGCATCGGCGCGGTGGAAGGCAGTTCGTCGAGGCAGGCCAACATGGGAGGGCACAGCCGTCCGTAGGGGCTATCGTTGGCGAGCTTGAGGGCGGTGTCGAGGACATGTTCGGTCAGTGCCGTCATCAGCGGCGCTGCCGAGGTGTGTGGGTCTTCACGGCCGAGCAGGTAGAAGGTTCCGCGGTCGCGGATCGCCTGGGCGATGTCGGTGGCTGGCCGCCCCGGGCTAGGGACACAGCGTTTGCGGATCTCCGGCTGAAAGAACAGTTTCAACGCCTGTTGGACGGTGGTGACAGTGTTGCTGGCTGTGCGGTGATCACCGGTCAACGCACCTTCCAAAAGGCCGTGCCAGTGCCTTGCGGCGGCAGGGTGGTTGAGCAGGATTTCCGACGGTTGGTGGGTGGCGAGCGGAGCTTTCACCCAGTCGATGATCTGGTCCAGGTTCGCGCCTGTCAGGGCCGCTGCATGGAAGTAGCACTGCAGCACCTTCGACGCCTCGGCGGCGTAGAAGTGGGAGGCGCTGCCGCCGCCGTCACCAACCTTGATGGTGCCGGCGATGAACGCCTTGGCGCGCCGCTCGGCCGTCATCGGATCGGCACAGCCCGCGACGGGGTCCCACAGCAGTTCCCGCAGGCCGGTCGCTTGCCCGAACGGGTCCAGCACCAGACCTGGCCTGCCGCCGCTGGTGCGGGCGGTGAACGTGAGCAGCAGATCCTCGGTTTTGGTCAGCGTCGTCAACGCCGCTCCTGGGGCGGAGAGTAGGGCCGGAATGAGCACGTCGAGGCTCTTGCCGCTGCCCTGGGGGCCGATGACGCCGACAGTGCGGTCCCATGGGCACCACAGCGGGTTGCCGCGCGGCTCCCACGCCCGCCCGATCCGCCACCCCACTTGGGCGGGGTCGAACTTGGTGAGCATCCTCATGGTGAAGCCTCTCGTTCTCTAGATGGCAGGCCCGGGTCGGGGCGCCTCGGCTGCACTGGTCGACCCCGCACGGCGACCAGGGTTCGACGGCTGGACGTTCTCCCATACCGGTGCCTGCACCGCGGTGCTGGGTGTCGAAGTCTGTGATCGCACCATCTCCATCAGCATGCGGCCGCGGATCTGGTCCCACTCCTTGGGGTTGACCATGTTGGTGATGAGGGTGTCGAGCATGGGCGCCATCCCGTAATCGCTGGCGCTGCGCGCCTCGAGCCGCTCCATCGCAATGGACGCGGTAGCGCCGTCCGCGCTGACCCAGGCGGCCATCCCGGCGAGAATCATCGGCGGCGTCGACACCTGCTCGGGTACCTGTTGAATGACCCCGGACCACAGCCGCACATGCTGCTGCGCGTTCTCATTTGTGATGCCCAGCAGTGCAGCGTCACGCGCCTCGGGCCGCAGATTGACCAGCACGGCAAGCTGCGCCGCCTCATCAGGGCCGAGCTTCGAAGTGTCCTTCAGGTAGCGGGCTGTCAGGTCGGAAAGCATCGTGACACTGGCGGCGGTGTTGGTTCGATCAGGCAGGCTGCTCACCGCCCGGCGGAGTACCTCCCACCGGGCATCGGTGTCGGGCGGACTGTCCAGGGCTTTGCCGAGTTCGTTGCGGCTGGAAGCCCTGCGGAGGCCGTGCGCAGTGGCCTGGGCAGCTATCGGGCCGTCACGCCGGACGGCGCCGGTCTGGCCGGCGGAGTACCAGGTGTCACCGTTGACCAGGATCGTCCCAGCCGTCATCGCACCCAGAATTTCCTCGCTTCGCTGCAACGCCTGCCAACCCATCTCCGGATTGTCGGTATACGCCAGAGTGAACACCCGCGCCGCGGGGTATCTGGCCTGGATACCAGCCATCAACTTCTCAACGCCGCCGGGAAGGCTGCAATCATCAAGGTCTGCCCGAGCGGTGAGGGTCACTCGGGCACCGTCCACCACCATCGCCACCAACGATTCCCGCGGCTCGAAGCCGATCAGATAGGGGACGATCTCGGTCAGGTCGCCCAGCGACCGGACCCGCGCAACGGGAGCTTCCTCACTCATCGACACTGTCCGTCTGCTCGGCGGTGCGCATGGGGTTGTCGTCGGTGTCGGGCCGGTAGAGGTAACGGACCAGTTCTTCACCCAACTCCGGTGGGGCGAAGCAGACGTCGATGTGCGGCAGTGTTGGCTGCTCGGGCATCGGGGGTGTGATTGCGGTCATGACGGTGGTTCCTTCCGGATTGGGTGATTCAGATCGCTAGACCAGTCGTCGCAGGCGTCGCAGTAGCCGCCAGCGGAGCTTCTTGAAACCGAGAGTGAGGTGGGGTCGGCTGCACCGCTTCCCACACCGGGTGGAGTGGAGGCATCTCGACGGCCGCGGCTTGGTCGACGCGCTTGGGACGGGTCAGCACCGTCTGGGCCACACCTTGGTAGTCCTGGTGAGCTTTGACGGTGCCCTCCACGGTGAGGGTGTCGCCGCGTTCCACGTTGTAGGCCCAGGCTGCGCTGGTGATCGTCTTGGCGACATGCTCGCCGCAATCGATGACTAGTAGCCGCCGCTCTGGCGAGTTGTAGTGGTAGCCGTCGACGGCGGCGACCACAGTGATCGTGCCGGTCAGCGTGAGCTTGTCGCCCACGCTGCCGGCGTAGGTGATGTTCCGCGCAGCCTCGGGGTCCGGCGCGGCCGGCGCATGGTCGAGGCGCCGCCAGGCGTTGATCGCGCTAACCGCCAGCCCCAGATGTTTACGCCGATCTACGACGCCTCCGCTGATAATCGCCAGCAGGTTCGCCTCGTAGGGCTGGGCGGGATCGAGCCTGGCGGTCAAATCGGTTGCGATCCGTGCCGCCATAGCACGCCCTTCGGGCAGCTTGTCGGCGATCGAGTCAAGCAGTTCGACCCCGCGATTGGTTCCGATCATCACATGGGCAACCAGATCTTTGGTAGCGACGGTGGCGCCGGAGGGTCGCCAGCCGTGGGTTTCGATCACGGCCCAGGCGTTGGTGAGCACCGACTCGAGATCCCAGGCCGACGGCTGATGGATGGAGATGGCGAGCCGCTCCTCGAGCGAGTCGCGGTCGAGGAACACCGGCATCGTGGAGTGGCCGAGGAAGTCCTTCAGGCAGTTCTTGCCGACCTGTTTGATCTCGCCGGTGTCGTCGTTCTCGATCAGGTAGGTGGCGGACCTGTGCCGGGCGGTGTGGCAGTGATCGCACTCGCCTGGACGCACCGCGCTGGCGTTGAGGCGGGTCTCGGCGCCGAGCGGGAAGCGTAGGACGACACCAGCAGGCTGGTCGGGCAATTTGAACCGGGGCTCACCGCCGGCCGCCAGATGCTTGTCGAGGGTGTCGGCGGCCTGCTGCGCCCCTGCCCGGTCGGCATGATCCGACACCAGATGGGTGTCGCCAGCCGGGTCGACCTGGACAACGCTCCAGAGATGCTGGTCTAGCGAGAACATCGCTGGCTGCTGAGGGTTGGTCACCAGCCAGCGCTTGCCGCCGGCAGCAAGCAGGACTTCCTCCACCCGGTGGAAGTACGGCTGAGCGTCTTGATCGTCCTCGCGGGTGATCGGGGCAGGCTGAGGGGTGCCAATGATGTCGACGGCGGCCAGGAACCGCCAGCCTCCATAGCTGGGGGGCTCACCGGTGATGCTCACCTGGTAGCCATGCTCCACGACCGGCAGGGAGCCGATGGCCGGGGTGTGAGTGCGGGTGGCGGCTTCGGCCACCACCTCGAGCGTGCCGGTGAAGCCCTTCGCCTCCGCGCGGCGTTGCAGTTTGGCGATCTTGGCCCGGGTCGCGGCCAGTTCTTCGGCCGACATGAACCAATCCCGCGTGGGACGGGTTGGCTCGTCGAACTCGTCAGGCGTGGTAGCCATCGTGGCCGCCTTCCTTCACGCAGCTGGCCGCCCCGTACAGGTCGGGTCGGACCACACGCGCGACCTTGCGCAGCCTGGTGAGACCCAAGGTGGATTCTGCCTCAGCTGCTGTCGCCATGCCCTTCATCCGGCCCGGCCCCCACCGCCGCAGCCCCCAGACCGCGATGGCAGCGCTCACGGCGAGCAGCAGCACCTCCACGGTGATGACCCAGCCGATGACGGCAGCCCCGCTGGGGCCAGCTGTCACACCGACCAGGCCGGCGGCTGGATCTCCACCCATCACTCCGGGCAAGCTGCTGAACAGGTTGCGGCTGGCCGGCCACGCCCAACCGTGGCCGGTGAACAGGCTGGCCAGCCCCCGGCCGACCTGAATGCCCAGCGCGCCGACCAGGAACACCACGACCACCACCCCGACGGGGATCTCCCAGGTGTACGGGTAGGGGTTGGTGCGTCGCTCCGCCTGCAACATGTGCGTTCCCTTCGTCTTCTTCGGGGGTTCGCCTCAGCTGGTGAGGAAGGACACGTGGACGTGGTCGCGGTGGGCCAGGGTGGGGCTGGAGTTTCCGAGCGGGTGCCGGTAGGGCCGCCAGGAGTTGTTCACCCGTGGGTTCCACTTCTTGACGTCCCAGATGATGTATTTGACGCGCAGCTGCTTGGCGTGAGCGGCGACCCACTTGGCGACCTTCCAACCGAATGCATTACCTGACGTCGAGGACCACTTCGGGATCATGAAGTCGACGGCCAAACCGCGGGGATGGTCGGAAGTGCCGATGGGGCGGCCTCCCCTGCCGCCCATCGACACGATGGCGGGGAAAGCAGCCTTGACGCAGCGCAGCCCGTGCAGCGCGGTCGGCCGCAGGCCGCGCTCGGCGGCCGAGCCCGACTTGGGACAGTCTCCGTCGAAGCCGGGCAGGTCGCTCAGGTCGCCGATGATGCAGTCCTCGGGGTCGGAGCCGTCGTCGCGCGCCTCCACAACTGCACCGCCCTTCCCGGCGTAGCTCCAGGCGTAGTAAAGGACGTCGTTGCGGTACGAGATCGACCGGTTGTACGCCCACAGGGCCTTGATCACCCCCGCCGAGCTGCTGCGGACGCCGGAAGCGACCAGGTAGTTGCCGGCGGAGAAGATGCTGTCGGCGTTGGAGTGGATGTTCTTGCGGCCGTCGCCGTCGCCGTCGACCCCGTAGGCGGCGAAGGTCGCGGGCATGAACTGCATCAGGCCCTGCGCGCCGGCGCTCGAGGTGGCGTTGTTGCGGCCATGGCGGGTCTCGGCCATGCCGATGCCTGCCAGCAGTTCCCACGGGATCCTATAGCGGGCGGCGGCCGCCACGTACAGCCGCTTGATCGTGGTTGGGATGGTCTGGGCGGGGCTGCTCAAGGACTGGTGCCGTGGGCTGCCCCACTTGGGCAATGTGAAGGAGGTCGTCGCACGCTGGTTCGACAGGTGGACGGTGGTGGTGTCGTAGGCGCTGCACGGGTCCAGCCGGATCTGCTCGGTGACGGCCGGCACCACGATGGCGACGCTGATCAGGATGATCCCGAACGGGATCACCAGCAGCATGATCACTGCCACCACCAGAGCCACCCCGAGTCCCTTCACCTCAAACGGCCTTAGCCAGCGCTGTGTTGGTCCAGGTCAGGGCATGTTCGGCCGGGTGCAGCACGGTCTTGACCTTGAAAGCCTGTTGCCCGACCAGCCACACGGCCCTTCCGGGTTGCTGCCGGCACCAGCCGGTGATCCAGCTCTGGACGATCTCGGACAGGCCGAGCATGTTGGTGAGCACCTCGGCGACGCTGGGGTCTTGGCCGTGCAGGATCTTGGTGTCAGCCAGTGCCAGCATGTCCTTGGCGATCTGGGCGGCCTGCGAGCCAACGTCGCCGACCGATTCCATGTCGGTCGGTTTGTGCCCGATTGCGAACTGGATGTCGCCGTCGCGACGAGACATGCGCAGGTCGGCATCCAACGACTTCACCGCGTCCAGGCCGAGCCGCATCACCTTCCACACCTCGTCGCGGACCACGATGCGCATATCGCCGTGGTTGACGACTTCCCGCATCGCCCTGCCCCACGAGTTCACACACAGCAGCGCCATGCCGGTCGCCTCGTCGCCCAGGCCCTCCAGCCGCGACAAGGACAGCGACTGGATCGGCGCTGCCCAGTCGAGCGCGATGGTGGTGTGGTCGTCGAACAGGCCCTTGAGGGTGCCGTTCACCAGCTTGCCCAGGGCGTCGCGCAGTAGCCGGGTTTCGTCGAGGAACTGGCGGCGGCTGCCGTAGCGGCACTCGTCGACCAGGTCGTCTGGTGGTGTATGCAGCGTGCGCCACAGCTGCGGGATGGTCGTTTCGTTCAGGTGTGTGTTGCCGTCGCTGTAGCCGGTGAGTCGCCGTAGCGCCGCCTCGACCACGACCTCCTCGGTAGGTCCGAACGGCACTGGGGATTGGCCGATCTTCTGCGAGCCGACCAGGCCCCGGATCAGGGTGAGCCACCGAGTGAACACCACCGCGGCGCGTTCCTTGGCTTCCTCGCGACCCAGCTGGTCCCAGCCGTACTTCAGCGGCCCGAACTCGAGCGGGTTGATGCGGGCACCGAGTCCTTGCCCGATCGCGATCGGTTCGACGCCGAGGGCGCGGCACAGCACTTCGTACTCGTCCTTGGGGTCGCCCAGGATCAGCACCCGGTATCCCAGGCCGATCATTCGCAGGGCGAACGCTTTCACGGTGCCGGACTTGCCCATGCCCGGTTTCCCGAAGGTGAACATGTTCGGGTTGGTGACCTCGATAGTGGGGTCGAGCACCCAGCCGTTGGGGTCGGCGTAGAAGCTGGCCCGCGACAGGTAGTCGATGCCGATCTGGGCGCCGCGAGCCGGCACTGTGGCTCCGGTTACGAACGGCCACAGCACCGGCGCCTGATCCGACGCCATCCGCCACACCGACACCGGCGCGGGCGCGGGGCTCCAGCCCCGCCACCTCGCCCGTTCCCCCCGCGGCGGCGACGGCGTGAACAGCCGCTTCTCCTTGGCCGGCGCGGATGGGGTCGGGACGCTTGGTAGCGGATGGCCGAAGTCGGTCATCAGGGTGTCTACGCCGCGGCCGTTGCGCCCTGTGGTTGTCGCCATCGTCGTCACCCGGCCTGCTGGTCGAGAATGACACCGAGCGGAATAGTGGCGGCAGCGAAACCTGCATCCTGGGACATGTCCAGCCGGAGCGGCGCGAACCCGGCCCGCCGGATGGAGGTGTCCAGCAGGCGTCCAAACTGGGCGATCGGAGCCGTGGCCGGCACGGTCACCGACGCCACCGCATAAGGCCGCACCAAAGCGTTGCCGCTGGCGAGCTTGCCGTCGAGTCCACGTGCTCGCGCAGCTGCGATCCGGTCCCGAGCGCGGCTCCTCACACCTGCTTTCGTTCGCAACGAGTCGGCCAGGTCGGCTTTCCACTCCCCCGACTGTGCCTGTCGGTCGGCGACCGACTCCGGCACCATCGAATACACCACCGCCAGGCAGCGGCGCTCGTCGAACTCGGTCGGTACCACCACTGAGGCCAGGGCGCCGATCCGCGCCCCCTTATCGGGCAGTTGCAGGGTGGCACTAATCGACTGCCAGGCGTCGTGGCGGTAGTGCCGGATGGCGGTGTCGGCGCCGGCCGCCGCAGCCTGTGCCCATGGCACATCCGCGTTGACACCGTCGTCGGTGGCCTGGGCTGCTAGCGCTTCCACGATCCCCGCCCGGTCCCCTGGCGCGAACCCGGACCGCACCACGGCGGCCAACTGCGGGGATGTCAACCAGTCCACCTGGCTGACGCGGAGCTGGTCGCGAAGGTGACCAGCCACTTCCGTCATCACCATGCTCATCGCGCGAGCCCGCCCGTCGAGCCCCCGACCGAACTCCTTGGCCTGCTTGGCCAGAGCCGCCTCCGGAACCACCACGGTGATGAACTGTTCGGTGCGGAGGCTGGCCTTTCCTACCGTTATCGCCAACTCATTGTTGACGACTCGGGCCAGGTTGGGCACGTGGGCCGGCTGGTGGCCGGCCAGCCACTCCCGCCGTTCCGCGCCATCGTCAGGGGTGGAACGGATCGTGAACACCAGATGAGAGATGTTGCCGTTCCGGGTGCAGGCGTTGATCACCGCGGTGAGTCCCTTGGCCTGGGCGTCACGCTCGGCGTCGTCGGCCAAGGCAAGGCCGGCATGAGTGATGGCGGCGGTGACGGCCCAACTTCGGCTGGCATGGTTCTGGATCAGCGCCACACGGGTGTTGGTCGCCCCCTGCGGGGGGCCATCGTGGACGCGCACCCCGTTGAGGATGCCGGGCAGGTCCGCCTCGTCCAGCTTCTCCACCGTGCCAGTGGCTGCCTTGGATCGCCACGGCGTCCAGCGCAGCACTACTCCGGTCAGGTGGGCTGCCAGCGCCAGCAGCCACGCGGTCGCGGAACGGCCGCGCACCGGCACCACGACCAGCACGAACACCACGCACCAAGCGAGCATCATGCCCAGGGCCTCCGGCCAACGCCCCAGGTGGACCATCCATAGCGTCGGACCGGCGGCCGCGACGAGGATCGCGAGTTGCACACCGGTCAACCCGAAGAACATGCCCACTCGGTCGCGGGTGTATTCGCCATATACGGCAGCCATCTCTCACGCACCTTTCTTCTTGAAACTCGACGGCCTACAGGGCCACTGCCGCCACCTCGGCGGCATCGGCTGCACTGACCCCGGCGCCGGAACCTCCCGCGCCAGAGCCGCCTCCCCCGCCCGAGCCGCCCGGCTTTCCTCCGGCGGGGTTGCCGCCGGAACCTCCGCGAGGTCCAGGACCGGTGGGAGTCGTGTCGGCTGGCATCGGCGAGGTGCCGTCCGGATCGTTGGAAGCCGGCCGCTGAGACTCGTCCGGTTCAGCGTTGACTTCCCGGTTTGCGCGGGCCGCCCCATCCCCGGGTCCGGCCTGGTAATCGGGTTGGTAGGTGTTGTGGCCGATGCCTGCCTGGTTGGTGACATCAGTGACGGCCGACGCCCCGAGCGCACCGAGCTTCATCACCACCCCGATCCCGGCCGCGGCGGCTGCGCCTACCCCACCGAAGACGGCTGCGGCGGAGCCTGCGGCGTTCGCCAGCTTCGTGTTCGTGGCGGCTTCGGCGCTGGCCTCGCCACTGGAGGTGTCAGCCTGATCCCCCGAAGGTGCACCGCTATCCGCTGTCGCGTTGCCGCTCAGCAGCCCCTGCAGGCCACCCATTCCTGCCAGGCCGGCCCGCATCGCCGCCCCCGAGGCTGTGCCTGGATCAACGAATGCGAGCATCTTGAACAGCGCCAGGGGGGACACGACGGAAACGAGGATCAGGATTACCGCCGGCACTGCGGTGCCGATGGATGCTTCCGGTCCGCCGTTGATAGTGGTGGGCACCCCTGAGGCAACCTTCATGCCGATGCCTGTGACGAGCACGACCAGGAACGGGGTGAACACTGCGGCGTGGAACCAGCGGAACGTCTTCCAGAACCAGGATCGGGTGCTCTCGTTGGCGAGACCCGCCGCGGAGATCGGACCGACTGCGACCAGGATCAGCAACGCGACGTCACGGGCGAGAACCACCACGAAGTGGCCAATGGCAGCCAACCACATGAACAAACCCAAGATCATGAGGACGGTCGCCACGCCCCCGTCGGTCACGGCCTTGCCGACCGACGCCGCATCATTGAACGCCGTCCACTGCCGCCAGGTCGTGACGTTCATCATCGATTCCATGCTGGCCCGGGTCAGCCCGCCGGCGGCGGCGGTGACTGCGACCGCGTAGCCGACCCAGCCGGCCACTATCACCACGAACTGACCGACACCGAGCACGGCCCGGCCGAGGCTCTTACCGTCTCCTCGCAGCACGGCGATGCCGAGTTGGATCATCATCATGATCACCACCAGCACCCCGCCGATCCAGAACGTGGTCCCGTACAGGTCATGCCCTGGGCCGCTGCCGGTCATGTCCGGGGTGAGCCAGGCGTCCATCCAGCCCAGCACCAGCCGGAGCAGCCACAGCCCGGCCCACCACACGCTCAAGCAGGCCGCGATCCAGGCGTCAGCGGCGATCTTGGCAGCCTCCGAACCCAACTTGGCGAACGGGTCTATCCAGTCCCAGATGAACATAATGGGGTGCGGCCTTCCTACTTCTGTTTCCAGGTGAGCCAGCCGGCATCGACGGCCAGCGCCGACCCGGGCCACACCGACGGCGCCGCCGCGGGGACCACTCCGGCGGCGATCATCCACCGGCCGTCGATCCACTGCATTCGCTGGCACCAGCCGTAACCCATCCGGGATTCGACGCTGATCGCGGCCCGCACGTCAACCAGCACGCACGCCACCGTCCAGTCCGGCCCGTCGGTGCCCTTGACCAGGGCGGCGGCAGGGGTGACGGACACCAGGGTCGTGATGTCCTTCTCCGTACCCGACTGCTTGGCGGAGGCTAAAAACGACTGCACGTTTCGGGTCAGTTCCCAGTTCTCGAAGCTCGGCCCGGCCGGCGCCACCCATGCCTGATGGATCGCTCTGGCGGTCGGCAGGCTCATCGACTCCAGGACCGCCTTCTCGATGGCGGCCAGCTGACCCACCGCGCCCTTTGGAGTGTGCGGGAAGCCGGTAGGCACATCGGCCTCACCCAGGTCGATCGTGGCGGCCGGGACAATGATGGAGCCGGCCTGTCGGCTGGTGATGTCCGGGGTGAACGCCGCCGAGCGGTCCACCGCGAGCATCGGCTCCGCAGCGATCTCATCCCGCACATCTGGGGAGGACGCAGCCTTAGTCGACGCGGACGACGTCGCGGCGGGGAGCTCGCTGCCATGTTGTTCAGCCGATGTGGTGCCTTTCACCGCGTACCACACGGCGAATCCCAGACCGGCCACCATCAGCACTGCAGCCGTCACCAGCCCGCCAAACAGCAGCAGGAGTCGTTGGCGGTCCCACGGTCGCGCTGCCCGTGCCAGCCTGGCCGCGCGACGCTCATTGCGAGCCTGTCTCCATCCGGCGAGCATGATCTCTCTTCTCCGGGCTCAGCCTGCGATGCAGCCGTTGCCGAGCATCGCCTGAACGATGCCGGGCACCACGAGATAGGCCACGGCAGCGAGCAGAATCACTACGAGGCCGACGACGCCTGCCTTCGACGCGTGCGGCATGCGGAATACGAGACCAGCCACAATCGCACCGACCAGGATGATGGCCCCGACGCCGAACAGGGCAATGACGCCCCACAACACGTAGCCGGTGATCTGGTCGGCGTACTTTTGGGCTCCGGGTGGCGCGACGGGGCAGATCTCGAGCGGCACCATCAGTGGTGTGAGGGTTCCGACGGAGCGGGCGGCGGCCGCGGAAGCGGCAGCGGCGAGTGCCGTGAGGATGGACACAGGGGTTCCTTTCAGTGGTTCACAATGTCCGCCGCCGCGGCCATGACGGCCGTCGGCAGGGGGTCCGGGGTAAGTCCGCCCAATGCGAGGACGGAGGCGGTGGGTACGGACACGAGCCGGTCGGCTGTCCGCAGCCGGCGCAGAGCGGGGGTGAGTGCCTGCGCCAACGCCTTCGGCCAGCGCTTGCCGACACCGATGACGACAGCCACCGATCGCTCAGCTCCTGCCAACTCCACTGCGGCATCGAGACGGCGCAGGCCAGGCAAAGTGCCGCGTGTGACAAACACCACCAGAGGGGCGGTGCGGAAGACCTCGCCCAGCCAACCGTCATCGGCCGCCAGCACGTCGATGTCGAAGGAACTATCCAGCACGGTGATCGGTTTGCCGCTCGGCGCCGGGATGGGCATGTTCGCCAGGCTTGCGATCCGATCTCCGCGTCGTTCGATCACAACTAGGTCGCGGCGTCCCGACACCCAGCCGTTGACCGTGCCCAACTCCGCACTGGTGGCGCCGCACAGCCCCGAGGACGCCACGGTGCAGCACTCCACTACCCGGGCATCCCCCGCGGACGTGGCGAGTGCCAGCGCGATAGTGGATGCGCCGGCCGACCCCATGCAGCCCGCCACGAGCAGCACCCGCCCCGACGGCTCCCACACCGCCTGTCCCTCCGGCGACGTCTTCGCCGGCGCTGCCTGCGCCACGGGTACCGTCACGGTGCGGAACACACCCTCCTGCACGGCCCGGTACGCCGCCCGCAGTTCGTCTATGGCCACCGGTCCGCTCATGACTGCCCACCGCCCTCCAGGGCTGCACGGCGCCGCTCCATGGCAGCCCGGACGACCTCTGCCGGAAGTGCCGCGAACGCGCGCTTGGCCTGCTGGATTTGTTGCAGACGCTCCGTGGTCCGCTGCAGTGCGTCTACCTCGTGCGGCTCGCTCGCGATCAGTGCGAACAGTTGCGACGCTTCGTCGTTGCTGCTGGCCATGGCCTCGTCCCTCCCCGTGGCGGCTCTGCTCACCGAAGGGCATGCGGGTCGGGTGATCGGGACAGTGTTCACGCGACCCTCCGCAGCGCCTTGTAGTGGCCGGCCAGGGCCTGCAGTGAGGCGGTGGTGCGGCGGCGCACGGTGCGTCCGTCGACGCCGCGGATCATGCCGACGTGATCACTGACCTGCTTCGCCCATGGCGTGACATAGCCGCCGTCAGCCCAGCTGCCTGACGGCTCGGAAGCGACCGCTACTACGTCGAGCAGCAGCGCGCGATCCTCGGCGCTGATCACCCCTTCACGGCAGCCGCTTTCGAGCACAGCCAACAGTTCGGCCATGGCGTCCCGGTCGGGCACGGGCGCTGGACCAACCAGGCGGTCCGCAGCCTCGCCGGCACCACCCGGGGACGGATCGCACAGTGCCGAGAACGGGAGTTCGGTACGGCCCTGCTTCAACGTGTCCACCAGGTGGCGCCGGACCAAGCCCGCCAGCCGTGGAGCCACCTTCGCGTTCGAGTTCCACGGGTAGCTGCGCACATCGATCCACAGCTGGGCGGCAACCTGGTCATCGCTGATTCCGCAGGGGGCGAACCGTCGCGCCAGGGCCTGCGCCGCCGGCAGCATCACCCACGCCAGCACGAGAGCGGCGTCGCGGTCGTCCGCTCCATCGACCGCCGCCAGCCAGGCGAAGGCCCGCAGCGCCGTGTCGGCACGCGCAGGGCCAGAGGCGAACAACCACTGGTCCAGATCCGCCGGATCGTCGACATCAGCGAGTTCCGGTCGCCGCTCCAGCCAGTCAGCCCACCGCAGCCGGATCACGTGCTGCACGTCAGCCCGGCACATCCGAAGCGCTGTCGCCACACTCATGTTCGTGTCCTCCTGGTCGTTTCTGACCAGGCAAGAGCACCGGGCGGGTGTCACCACAGGGGTCACCATTAAAGGTGTGGATAACGTCCCTCTATCCACAAACTGGGCTATCACCCCTTGCCAAAGGCACGTCCCATATGTCCATCAAGTCGACGCTCGGGAGGGGTTGCGGAACCGGCCAGGGCGAGGGGCATCAGCGACATTCCACGGAATATCCGTCCCTCACTCAGCAAGAACGCCTTGTGAATGCTTGGTTGGACATTGCCACAGGTGGGTCGTCGTCCCGTAAGTCGGGGTGGTTGGACATCGGTTGGACATCGGACCTAGCCGTTGCCTGCAGTCGCTCGAAACGCGCCTCGAAGGGTGCCCGCGGGATCAATAAACGACCCCGAGCTAGCCGACTACTCCGTGGATAATCAGATCTCCGAGTAACTAAACTGCCTTGTGAGAGCAGGGTTGGAGATTGCCCATAGGTGGGTCGTTGCCAGGTGAGGCTACTGGTTGGACATCGGGTCTGCTGCACGATCAGGTGACAGTGGTTAGTCACGCAGCCTGAGTGGCTGTCGTGGTCATGATGGTCTCGTACTCGATGGGGGTCAACCGGCCCAACCCGTCCTGGCGCCGGCGGCGGTGGTAGGTGCGTTCGATCCAGGTCACGATCGCGATCCGGAGCTCCTCCCTGGTGGCCCAGGTGCGCCGGTTCAGGACATTCTTCTGAAGCAGGGAGAAGAACGACTCCATGGCGGCGTTGTCGCCGCAGGCACCGACCCGGCCCATGGATCCGACCATGTGGTGCCGGTTGAGCGCACCGACGAACTTCCTGCTCCGAAATTGCGACCCTCGATCGGTGTGAACCACACAACCGGCAACGTCACCGCGGCGGGCGGCGGCATTGTTCAGGGCGGTGACGGCGAGGCGGGACTTCATCCTCGAGTCGATGGAGTAGCCCACGATCCGGTTGGAGTACACGTCCTTGAACGCGCACAGGTACAGCTTCCCCTCGTTCGTCCAGTGCTCGGTGATGTCGCCGATCCACAACTCGTTCGGGGCCGTAGCGGTGAACTCGTGCCGGGTCCGGCCCTTCTCATCAGTGATGGCGCACAGGTCGTCGTGGACCGGCGGACCAGGCTTCTTGCCGTTGCGGACGCGCTTCTTCCCGAACGCTGACCACCAGCCGTTGTCAGCACAGATCCGCCACGCGGTGCGTTCAGCCATCACCTGCCCGGCCTGGCGGGCCTCATCAGCCAGGAACCGGTAGCCGAACTCCGGATCATCGGCGTGGGCGTCGAACAGCGCGTTGGCCCGATGCGCCTCCACCCACTCGGCATCAGTCACCGGATCGGCGAGCCAGCGGTAGTAGGGCGCCCTGGCGAGCTTCAACACCCCGCACGCGACCGTGACAGGGATCCCGTCCGCAGCCAGCTCTTTGACGAGCGGGTACATCATTTTCCCGGCAGGTTCGCCTGCGACAGGTACGCCGCCGCCCTGCGGAGGACTTCGTTCTCCTGCTCGAGCAGCCGGATCCGCCGCTTCGCCTCCCGCAACTCCGCCGAGGCAACCTGCGTCGCGCCGGGCCGCTCACCGTCCTCGATGTCGGCCTTCTTCAACCAGTCGTACAACGTGGTGAAGTGGATCCCGAAGTCCTTGGCGATCTGGTCCAGCCCGACACCGGGCTCACGGTTCCTGGCGACGCGAACCACGTCGTCACGGAACTCCTTGGGGTACGGCTTCTTCGACACGGTGGACATCCTCCCAGCCCAACCCGAAGGCTAGGCAGATCAGTTGTCACCTATCCGTGCAGCAGACCCATCCCGACTCTGGGCTACGTCCAACCCCCTCACGTCAGCTGGCTCGGGATCCCGTCTCTAGCCAGCGGTGGGTGCGGAGGATGGCCTCTGTCCGTTCCGACAGGTCGGCGCGCGGCTCCCCGTTGCGGTTGCCGATCACCACGGCCTTTGCGATGGCGGCTGCCGCCTCTGGGTTGCCTTCGCGGTTGGCGATGGCGGCCAGGTCGAGTTGCGGGGTGGTTTCGTCCGGGGCTGTGAGCGCGGCGAGTTCGGCGGCGGCCCGTGCTTGGTCGAGGTCACCGCCGGCCAGCAGGATGGTGGAGACGGTGTGGGCGACGTCGACGACGGCGCACAGCAGGTGCTGGTCGAGTCGGTTGTCCGCCAGCCACACCCCACCCTTGGCCCTGATGCCGTCGTAGGGAGCCCCGTGGACGAGTCGTAACGCCATCTTGAGGTCATCAATGCCGTCGGCCCCCCGGGCTTCGCCCCGCAGCCGAAGACGGCGGAAAAGGTCGGCGTCACACAGCAGATCTTCGACGACGTACACCCCGGCGCCGCCGCGCTTCTGGCCAGCCCTGCTTGCGGGTGGCAGGAACGGTTCGCCGGTGGCCGGGTTGAGCCCGAGCCAGCCACGCACCAGCGACGCGTCCTTGCGCACCCGTTCTTGGCTGATGCCGAGGGCGTCGGCCACGTCGGCGGTGGTGGCGCCGTAGGGTCGGGTGTGTAGGTAGGCGACCATTTCGGTGGCAAACCCTGCCCGGTTGGCTGCCTTGATGGCCTGCCCGGTACGTCCCAGGCGCACCCTGACCTTGCCGAGCACCTGCAGCCGGGGGCGGTCGGCCGACTCAGCCCACCACTGTGCCACGTCGGCGTCCAGATCGGGGTCGACGCTTTCGACCCGCTCACGCACTGTGACCGGCACCTGAGGGGCCAGCGCGGCTAGGTCCTCGGCGGTGTTGGCGGTGGTCTCCACGTACACGTCGTCCGGCTCGGGTAGGACGCTGCTGGTGCCGGCGACGTCGCTGCCGCGCGGCACTGTCTTTTCGCTGCGCAGCGAACCGGCCTCGTTGCACCAGCCCGTCCACTTCGAGTCATCGGCGTCGCCTTCCTCCTGAGTGACGGGGATGTCGGCCTCAGCCAAGTCCTGGCCGGCGGCGAGCACCGCGACACAACCGCGGGCCTCCGACTCGGTCAGTCCGTTGACGACGACGTCGAGCTCCAGTGCGGGCACCTGAAGTCGGCCGGTCTCGCTGAGTCGCAGTTCGACCCCTACCGGGGAAACCTCGCTGCCGAGCAGTAGCACCGAGGTTGCGCTGCGCACGGGATGGTCAGCGACGAGCCGGGTGAGCACGTCCAGATGGTCGGCGTCGGTTATGGCGCTGACCAGGACGCGGCTGTCCCACAGCTCGTCTTCGGCGTAGCCTGCCCGGGCAGTTTCCAGGCTGTGGGTGGCGGTGACAGCCAGCCGGTCCACGGTGGCAACGGTGGCGGCGACGACGTCGTCGACCACGGCGCTGTCGCGGTGGTAGCGGATACGGTCCGGGGCGAGTCCGGGGAGTTCGTCGCATACTGCCAGGCAGTCGATCTCCACATCCCGTGCCCATGGCGAGACCGCCAGTTCGCCGACCAAGTAGCGGGCTAGGTCCCTGGCGTAGACGGGGTCGCCGGTCAGGCTGACGACCCCCAGCACCTCGAGGTTCACCAACCGCCAGCCTGCGGTATCCGAGCCCAAGGTGACCAGCTGGGGCCAGGGTGCGGCGGCGTCAGGACTGAACGGGCCGACCGCCTCTAGGTCGGCGGCGGCGCTGACCCGCCACACCTGCGGATCCACCGCTGTGAACGGGTCAGGTAGATCGATTGGGCGGCGGAACCGCAACGTGAGCGCATCCCGAGCGGCGTCCACGCCCACTAGGCTCGGCAGGTCGGCCTCCTGTGCGAGGAAGTGCGCGGCCAGTCGGCGCAGCACTTCGTCGATGCGCATCACCAGCTGCGCGATCGGCGCCCCTTCGCGAACCACCGTTTTCTCCACCGGCGCCAGATCGGCTTCCGGGGCCACAATGGTGCGGCCGGGGCGGCGGCTGCGGAACTGGGCGGCCCGCCGTCGGCTCAGTCCCACCCATAGCATTCCGGCCAACAGTGCACCGGCGCCGGCCAGGCCCGTCAGCACCCAACCTGCTGGTGAGGATGTCGCCGCTGGCTGTGAGGTGGGCATCTGCGTCGTGGAAGGCGCTGATGAGGCTGCCGGGGTCGATGTCACGGTCGCTGGCGACGCCTGCGGGCTTGCCTGGGTCGTCGGCTGCTGTGTCGGAGCGGGCGGGGTCGGTTCAGCAGCCTTGGATGTGCCGGTCTTCTTGCCGACCTTGTTGGCGGTTTGCTTGTCGGTGGACTTGCCGTGGCCGTGCTGGTGGGCGTCACCGGGGATCGTGAGTTTCCAACCGATGTCGATCACGTCGGGGTCGCTCAGGTGGTGTCCGCCCGGCTGGGTGATCGACTTCGATGCCTTGAAGATCTGGGGATAGTTGGACGCCTTGCCGGTGTGTTCCAGGGCGATCTCGCTGAGGGTGTCGCCTCTCTTAACCGTGTAGGTGCTGGGCTTCGGCGCTTTGCGTTTCTCGCTGTGCTGTTCCTTGGCCTGATGGGTGAGGTCGTGGTGGATGGACGCCTGAGCGCCCTGCGCGGCCGGCGGCGGGTCGGGGACCGGGTCGGCCAGTGACGGGGTGGCGATGCTGATCGTGGCGCTGGCGACGAACAGTGCGGCGGCGGCGCCGACGAGGCGGCGGGCGAATGACTGCGGCAGACGCAGCCCGGGCAGCCGAGGTGTCGGCGCGCGCCGCAGCCTGGCGGTCACCTCAAGCACGATGGAGCCGGTCAGGATCGTCCAGGCGAGCCAGCCGACCAGTTTGAGCAAGCTCAACAGCAGCGTGCCGTCGTCGGGCCGCATGAGCGCCTGCCACAGGCTCTGTACGCTCCACCCGATCCTGGGCACCCCAACGCCGCTGATCGCGATCAGCAACCAGGGCAGACCGATCGTGATGGCGGCCAGACCGAGCACGGCGGCGGCGCCGCGGAGTTTGTTCATCATCGCCGGACGTGTCCTTCCAGGGTGCGGATGGTGTCGATGGAGGCCTCGCTGGTGACGGTCAGGTCTCCGATTCCCATTCCGGACAGGAATGCTGGCCGGTAGGTAGCGGTGGCGATGACCGTGAGTGTGGTGCTCGAGGTCATCGTGGCGGACCCGATCATGCCGTTGGACCGGATGTAGGCCACAGCCGCCGACCGTGCCCGGGTGGAGTCGACAACCACCCGCTGGCCGGACATGTAGGTGTCGGTGTCGATCTGTTGGCCAGCGACCCGCGCAGCCTGAGCCGCCACCTCGTAGGCATGACGTTTGGCCGCGAACTGGCCGGCCAGATCGTAGGCGACACCGAACATGAGCACCACGGCAGGCACGATCATCACGATCCACACACTGATCGCCAAGCCGCGCTCGTCACGCATCCGGGACCACATCTTGGCTCACCGCCTCTCCCTGAAGGTATCCAACGGTGAACTCATGGCCCGCTCGACCCGCACCGAGGACACCCCTATGCCGGGCAGGTCCGACAGCCGCACCTGGCACACCACCCGGACCTCCACCTGGGCGGGACTGCCGACCGGCACGGAGAAGCCGGACACGTCCACCTGGACCTGACTCGACTCACACTCCAGATCTTGATTGGCCAGGGACGCCGCGGCCGTTCGGGCAGCTGCGGCCTTTGCCTCACTTGCAGTTCGGGCCAGGGAAGCGGATCGGGCAGCATCGGCTGCGGCCTGCCCGACCGCGCTGTTGGCCAGGCCAACCCGGGCCGCCAGCACCACGCCCATCAAGATCAGCAGCACCACCGGCACGACTAGCGCCAACTCGACGCCGCCGGACATGCCGCGCTCGTCACGCACCCGCCTCATCGGGTGACCCTCTCCACCGGCATCGACGCGCTCTGCGTGACCCGCGGCGACCATCCGGGCACGAGGCTCAGTGTTAGGCCGGTGACGCTGGCGGTAGCGGTGGTCGCGGTGCGGGTGCAGCTGATGCTGACCTGGCTGAGTACGTCGGTGTTGGCCAGCAGCGCCTCGGCAGCCTTCTTGCAGGCAGCGACGCTGCCGTCCTGGGCTGCGCCGGCCGATGCGGCTGCGCCAGCGACGTTCACGGCGGCGGAACGACCGTAGCCATACATGGCGAATGTCATCATCAACCACAGGAACAGCAGGACGCACGGGAAGGCCACTGCAGCGGTCACCGAGGCGATTAGGCCACGCTCATTGGCAAGCACGCCTCCCACACCTCTCGTCACGTTCGAGGGGTGCGCGACGATTCGAGCGGTCCCGCCACCCCTAATGTCCACTACTTCAGCCCGGTCAACTTGCCTTGGACGTACAGGGTGACCGCGGTGACCACACCCACTGCTACGGCGACGGCGCCGACGACAAGGAGGGCGTTCTCGGTCGACTGGGACAGGCCGCGCTCATCGCGCAACTTTCCGATCAGCACGTGCATGACGGCGTTCAGGTACTGGGTCATCGTTCCTCCTTGTGAGGGGCTGGGGTGGACCGTTCCCAGTTTGGTAGAGGGTTGGGGCGTATTTCGCGGGTCCTGGGATAGGAAGAGACCCTTGTTATGGGATCGACACGGAGAAGTTTCACTGCTGAATACAAGGCGTCGGCGGTAGAG
>WBZS01000331.1_pt1 | contig 70440 bp, 52 predicted proteins | sample 5204201 | NCBI WGS metagenome assembly WBZS01 (sample SAMN12344357, study PRJNA552823) | activated sludge metagenome | biome: Activated sludge suspended growth; feature: Nitrification reactor; material: Wastewater; isolation source: activated sludge from nitrification reactor of wastewater...
GTCCAGGTCGGCCAGCCAGCCCAGCCGCGCGGCGCCCAACGCGCCGCCGGCTTCGCCGCCCGAATGGGTGTGCAGCGGGGTGTCGAGCACGTCGGCAATCAGTTGCGCCCACAGCGCGCTGCGCGCTGGTCGGCGCTGAGCGCGCCGACCGCGGCCAGCAGCGTGGCCTCGTCGCGCTGGCCGAGCAACTGCACCGCCCAGCGCAGCGCGCTGGCGGCGCTGAGCATCACGCTCATCTGGTGCCAGCGGCCGGGCAGGGCGTGGCAAAAGGCGTGCACCGCGCGCGCCGGGTTGGGCCGGAAGGCGTCGCCGGCAACAAACACCACACCCGAGGTGCCGAGCGAGACAAAGCCCTGTCCGGCATGCACCACGCCCATGCCGACCGCGCTGGCGGCGTTGTCACCGCCGCCGCCGGCCACCGCCACGTCGGCCGGCAACCCCCAGCGCGCGGCCAGCGCGGGCTTGAGGCGGGCGCTGACCGCGCTGCCTTCGACCAGCCGCGGCATCTGCGCCTCGGTCAGGCCGCAGGCGGCCAGCAGTTCGGCGCTCCAGCGCCGCGCGGCGACGTCCAGCCACAGCGTGCCGGCGGCGTCGCTCATCTCGCTGACGCGCTCGCCGGTCAACTGCAGGCGCAACCAGTCCTTGGGCAGCAGCACGCCGTCGACGCGCTGAAAGACCTCGGCCTCGTGTCGCGCCAGCCACAGCAGCTTGGGCGCGGTGAAGCCGGGCATCGCCAGGTTGCCGGCGATCTGGTGCAGCGTGGGCACGCGGCGCTCCAGCTCGGCGCATTCGGCGCCGCTGCGGCCGTCGTTCCACAGGATGGCCGGGCGCAGCACCTGGCCGGCGGCGTCAATCGCCACCGCGCCGTGCATCTGGCCCGACAGCCCGATCGCCCGCACCTGCGCCATCGCCTGCGGCTGCTGCGCCTGCAATTGCTGCATCACGCGGTCGCACGCCGCCCACCAATCGGCCGGCGCCTGCTCGCGCCACAGCGGCTGCGGCTGCTGCACCGTCAACGGCGCGCCGGCGCTGGCGACGATGCGGTGGCTGGCGTCAAGCAGCAACGCCTTCAGTTCAGACGTGCCCAGGTCAAGGCCGAGGTACATATTCAGGCTCCTTCAATCGGCTGGCGCTGTCCGTATGAACGATGAATCGACCGGCGCTGGCGCGCCGGCTATGAACAATGAAATGTCACATGCGCCTGCTGCCTTCGCACGCGGGCTGTTCATCTTTCATCATTCATCCTTCATCAAAACATCAGCCAAACCGACTCGCCGACTGGCGGCGGAATTCGGTCGGGGTCATGCCTTTCAGATCGAGAAAGCGGCGGTTGAAGTTGGCCAGGTTGTTGAAGCCGACTTCCCAGCAGATCGCGCCGACCATGCGGTCGGTGTCCATCAACAGCTTGCAGGCGCGGTTGATGCGCATGCGGTTGACGAAGTCGGTGAAGGTGTTGCCGGTGGCGCGGCGGAAAAAGCGCGAGAACCGGCTTTCGGTCATGCCCAGTTCGTCGGCGATCTCGGCCGCCGACACCGGCTGCGCGACATCGGCCACCAGGCGGTCGACGATGGCGTTGATTTGCGCCAGCCCGGCGGCGTCGTCGACGGCTTGCATCTGCACCGTCGACAGCAGCCGGTAGTCGGGGCTGCGCGCCAGTTCGGCCAGGTAGTCGGCAAACGCGGCCAGCCGCTGCAGGCCGCGGCTGCGCTTGACGCGCTGCCAATGCGCTTCAGCCGAGGTCGCCATGCCGAAAAATTCAACGCCGTGGCGGGCGCGGTCGAGCAGCGGCAGCAGTTCGGCCAGTTCGGGCAAATGTGCCGCCGCGGCGGCCAGCGGCGCGTGCGGGAACTGGATCACCAGGTCGCGCAGCGCAACACTTTCGGCCGGCATGTCCATCGACACCCAGTTGTGCGGCAGGCGCGGCCCGGTCAGCACCAGGTGGCCGGGCTGGAACTGGCCGATCCAGTCGCCGACAAAGGCCTTGCCTTCGGTGGCCACGATCAGGTGCAGTTCGTACTCGTCGTGGTAGTGCCAGCGCGCCAGCGGTGTCGGAAAGCCGTGCGCCAGGCAGCGGATCACGCCGCCGGCGTCCTCGGCCTGCTCGTAGCCCAACGCCGCGCTGCGCGTGAACTCGCGCTCCCACTCGGGCAGGCGCTGGCGCGGCGCGGTGGTGCGGGCGGACACTTCAGTGCGCCTGGTCCTGACCGGGGTGGCCGGCGCGCGGGGGGGATGTCTTCATGCGCCGGCGGCGACAAAGCGCTCGACGCGGCGGCTGGCGTCGCGCAGCGCGTCAACCAGCCGCGCATCGCCGGCCAGCGGGCCCCACAGCGGCGCATCGGCGCAAAACGCGGCCACCGGGTCGGCGGCGTCGCAGATGGCGCGCGCGGCCGCCGGGTCCATCGCCTGGTCCTGGTAGGTGTAGGCGATCTGGCCACGGCGCCAGCGCTGCAGGTAGGCCAGAAACAGCGCCGGCAGCATGGCCACGCTGGCAATCGGCTGGTTGCGCGCCAGCCGCTCGCGGATGGTCGGCGCAATGAAACCGGGAATCTTTGAAAAACCGTCCATCGCCACGCGTTGGTTGGTGTCGGCAATCGCCGCGTTGCCAAAGCGCGCCAGCACCACATCGCGGTAGGCGGCCAGGTCGATCGGGCTTGGGCTGAGCACCGGAATGGTGTCGTCGGTAACGTAATCGTAGGCCAGCTTGCGGATCGCCGGATGGTGCGTGCCTTCATGGATGTAGGTAAACCCCAGCAGCGTGCCGGCCCAGGCGATGCAACTGTGGGTGGCGTTGAGCAGGCGGATCTTGGCTTCTTCATAGGCGTCGACCGAGGCCACCATCTCGACGCCGACGTCCTCCCAGGCCGGGCGGCCGGCGGCAAAGCGGTCTTCGATCACCCACTGGATAAAGCTTTCGCCCATCAGCGCGGCCGGGTCGTCGATGCCGGTGGCGGCCTTTACCCGCATCCGCACGTCGGAGGTTGGGCGCGGGGTGATGCGGTCGACCATCGCGTTCGGGCTGGTGGTGTGCTGCTGCACCCAGTCCAGCAGCGCGCCGTCGCCGGCGCGCTCGATGAACTGCAACAGGCCGCCGCGGGCGCGTTCGCCGTTGTGGCGCAGGTTGTCGCAGTTCAGCAGCGTCAGCGGCCCGGCGCCGGCGGCGCGGCGCGCGCGCAGGATGGCGGTGAGCGCGCCGTAAATGGTCGGCGTCGACGGGTGCACTTCGCCGGCGCGGGCGGCCTGCAGGTCGGCGGCCAGGTCGGCAAATTTCAGGTCGAGCTGGTTCTTCGCGTCGAGGTAGTAGCCGGCCTCGGTGACGGTGAACGAGACGATGCGCGTCGCCGGGTCGGCACCGGCGGCGATCAGCCCGCTCAACTCGGCGTCGTGGCCGATCACGCGGCGGATCGCGGTGATGCGCTGGTAGCGGCGCTGCAGCTCGGGCGACACCGTCTCCAGCGTGTAGGCGCCGCCGGCGGCCTGCAGCGCGGCAATGGTGTCGGCCATGTCGGCGCGGATGTTGCCGCCGGCCAGCACCCAGCGCTGGTCGCCACGGTCGTGCAGCGCCTGCTGGTACACCGCCTGATGGGCACGGTGAAACGAGCCCAGCCCCAGGTGCAGCATCACCAGCGGAGGGGTGGAAGAGGACGTCATGCAAGCCTCACAAGAAAAGCGTTTCGGGGTGACGCCGGCTGCCGACCACGCGCCGGCGTGTATTGCTCAGCGCCGCGCGGCCAGTGCCTGGCCCTGGCGGTCGAACAGGTGGAACGAGTCGGGCACGATGTCCAGCCCGACCGCGTCGCCGGCGTGCAGCGAGGTGCGCTCGGCCTGCCGCGACACCAGTTGCACGCCGCCGGCGGCCTCGCTGGTGATGGCGTGCTCGTCGCGGCCGCCGACGCGGGCGTAGATCAGCGTGTCGGCGCCGAGCGATTCGACCAGTTCGACCCGGCCCTGCAACTGGCCGCTGCCGGCCGGCCGCACGCGCACGTTCTCGGGCCGCACGCCGACATAACCGTCGACCGCCGCGGCCACGCCGGCGGCGCTGCCGATCGCCGGCACCAGCTTGGTGTCGATGACGTTCATCTGCGGCATGCCGATGAACTGCGCGACAAACTGGTTGGCCGGCTTGTCGTACAGATCCAGCGGCGTGCCGACCTGCTCGATCTGGCCGTCGCGCAGCACCACCACGCGGTCGGCCAGCGTCATCGCCTCGACCTGGTCGTGGGTCACGTAAATGGTGGTCGCGCCCAGCTCGCGGTGCAGGCGGGCGATCTCGACCCGGGTCTGGCCGCGCAGCGCGGCGTCCAGGTTGGACAGCGGCTCGTCAAACAGGAACACCTTGGGCGCGCGCACGATGGCGCGGCCGATCGCCACGCGCTGGCGCTGGCCGCCCGACAGTTCGCGCGGCGTGCGGTGCAGGTACTGCTTCAGGTTCAGGATCTCGGCGGCGCGGTTGACCTTTTCGTCGACCGTCTTCTTGTCGACCTTGGCCAGCCGCAGCGCGAACGACATGTTGTCGGCCACCGACATGTGCGGGTACAGCGCATAGCTTTGAAACACCATCGCCAGGTCGCGCTTGGACGACGGCAGGTGGGTGATCTCGCGACCATCCAGGTGCAGGCTGCCGGCGTCGATTTCAGTCAACCCGGCAATCATGCGCAGCAGCGTCGACTTGCCGCAGCCCGACGGGCCGACAAAAACGACGAACTCGCCACGGTTGATCGCCAGGTCAACGCCCTTGATCGCCTTGAGTGCGCCGAAATGCTTCTCGACGCCTTTGAGTTCCAGGAATGCCATGTCAGTTGCTCCGAATTGCTAATGAATGCCAGCAGCGGCTTCGAAACGCACAAGGTGCCGAAGGCGGACGCCCGAACCCAGTGACCCCGAGGGTCCGGCTTTGCCGGCCCGATGGGGTGCCTTGCAGGCCGCGTGCGCGACAAGTCGCGCACCCCAGGCCAGGCGCGGACAGTCCACTGGACTCTCCGCGTCCGGGCCTGGCCCCCTTGAGGGGGAGGCGGCGCAGCCGCTGCGGGGGTGGGTCATTTCACCGCCCCGAAAGTCAAGCCCTCGACCAGTTGCTTCTGGCTGAACCAGCCGACGACGATGATTGGCGCGATGGCCATCAGCGAGGCGGCCGACAGCTTGGCCCAGAACAGGCCCTCGGGGCTGGAGTACGAGGCGATCAGCGTGGCCAGCGTGCCGCCCTTGGCCGAGCTCAGGTTCAGCGACCAGAAGGCCTCGTTCCAGCTCAGCACCAGGCACAGCAGCCCGGTGGAGGCCAGCGTGCCCATCGCCAGCGGCCGGATCACGTGCTTGAACTCGCCCCAGATGTCGGCACCGTCCATGCGCGCGGCCTCCAGGATGTCGGGCGGTATCTCCTTGAAGCCGGAGTACAGCATCCAGACCATGATCGGCAGGTTGCTCAGCGTGAAGACAATGATCAGCGCGGTCAGGCTGTCGAGCAGGCCGACGGTCTGCGCCATCACGTACACCGGCACCAGCGCGCCGACCGCCGGCATCATCTTGGTCGACAGCATCCACATCAGGATGTCGCGCGTCTTCGGGGTGCGGAAAAAGGCCATCGAGTACGCCGCCGGCGCCGCGATCAGCAGGCCGAGCAGGGTCGAGACGACGCTGGTGATGACCGAGTTCTTCGCGAACAGCAGGTAGTCGCTGCGCTCGTTGACCTCGTGAAAGCTCTCCATCGTCGGCGTGAAGATCAACTGCGGCGGCACCGCAATCGCCTGCTGCTCGGTCTTGAAGGCGGTCAGCACCAGCCAGATCAGCGGGAAGACGATCAGCAGCGTCACCGTCCACGCGGCAATCGTGCGGACAATAAGCAGGGTTTGCTTGTTCATGGATGTGCTCCTGAGTCGTCAGTCGAGGTTCTTGCCGATCATGCGGATCAGGAACACCGCGGCAATATTGGCCAGCACCACCGCCAGCAGCGCACCGGCCGAGGCCACGCCAACGTCGAAGTTCATCAGCGCCTGCTTGAAGATCAGGAACGCCAGGTTGGTGCTGTCGTTGCCGGGGCCGCCGCCCGTGGTGGTGAAGATCTCGGCGAACACGCTCATCAGGAAGATCATTTCGATCATCACCACCACCGCGATCGGCCGGCCCAGGTGTGGCAGCGTCAGGTACCAGAACTTCTGCAGCGCGTTGGCGCCGTCCATGCCCGCGGCCTCCATCTGGTCCTGGTCCAGCGACTGCAGCGAGGTGATGAAGATCAGGCAGGCAAACGGCAACCACTGCCACGACACGATCAGGATCACCGAGAACAGCGGGTGGTCGGTCAGCCAGTCGACCGGCGTCGCGCCGGCAAACTGCGCCACCTGCGCCAGCACGCCGTAGACCGGGTTCATCATCATGTGCTTCCACAGCAGCGCGTTGGCGGTGGGCATGACGAAGAACGGCGAGATCAACAGCACGCGCACGATGCCGCGGCCAGGAAAGGCGTCGTTGACAAGCAACGCCAGCGCAATGCCCAGCACCACCGTGATGCCGATCACCGAACCCAGCAGAATCAGCGTTTGCAAAATCGCCGGCCAGAAGTCAGGGTCGGTGATGAAGTAGCTGTAGTTGGCCAGGCCCAGCCACTCTTTCGCGCCCGGCTGCATCAGGTTGTAGCGCACGAGCGAGAAGTAAATCGTCATCAGCAGCGGCACGATCATCCACAGGAAGAGCGTGACCACCGCCGGCGCCATCAGCAGACGCGGCAGGGTGCGGTTCATGGCAACAATCCTCCAGGCAGGGCCTGACCGCCGCAATGCGCGGCGCAGCACCCGGCGCGGCGGACGCGTAGGCGTGTCCGCCGTTGCACGGGCGACAACGATCGATAGACGGCGGCGCGCGCGGGGTCGGCGCGCCGCGTGCCGCGGGCTTACTTGTAGTAGCCGGCCTTGCGCATTTCGCGGTCGGCGGCGGTCTGCGCGGTCTTCAGCGCGGCGTCAACCGTCGCCTTGCCCGACAGTGCCGCGCTCATCTGCTGGCCAACCGCCAGGCCAATGCTCTGGAACTCGGGAATCGCCGCGAACTGCACGCCAACGTAGGGGCTCTTGGGCAGCGTCGAGTCGTTCGGGTTGGCGCTGTCGATCGCCGCCTTCTCGGCCGAGGCAAAGCGCGCCGCCTTCTGGAACTCGGCGTTGGCGTAGGTGCTCTTGCGCGTGCCGGTGGGCACCGTGGCCCAGCCGTTGGTCTTGCCGACCAGCGCGATGTAGTCCTTGCTGGTGGCCCAGGAGACGAACTTCTGCGCCGCGTCAACCTTCTTCGAGCCCGACGGAATCGCCAGTGCCCAGGCCCACAGCCAGTTCGCGCCCTTGGGCGTGGCCATCGTCGGCGCCTGCGCAAACGCCACCTTGTCGGCGACCTTGCTCTGCTTCGGGTCGCTGATGAAGCTGGCGGCAATCGTGGCGTCAATCCACATGCCGCACTTGCCTTCGTTGTACAGCGCCAGGATTTCGTTGAAGCTGTTCGCCGCCGACCCGGGCGGGCCATAGCTCTTGAGCAGGTCGACGTAGAAGTTGACCGCGTCGTGCCACGGCTTGGAGTCGATCTGCGGCTTCCACGACATGTCGAACCACTGGCCGCCGAAGGTGTTGACCATCGTCGACAGGAAGGCCATGTTGTCGCCCCAGCCCGGCTTGCCGCGCAGGCAGATGCCGTAGACGCCGTTCTTCGGGTCGTGGATCTTGCCCGCCAGTTCCTTGATCTGCGGCCAGGTCGGCTGGTCGGCCACCTTGATGCCGGCCTTGTCGGCCAGGTCCTTGCGGTACATCAGCATCGAGCTTTCGCCGTAGAACGGCACCGCGTAGAGCTTGCCGCCGACCGACAGGCCGTTGCGCATGGCCGGCAGCAGGTCGTCGACGTCGTAGGCGGCGTCGGTCTTGAGTTCCTGCAGCCAACCCTTCTTGCCCCAGATCGGCGTTTCGTACATGCCGATGGTCATGACGTCGAACTGGCCGCCCTTGGTGGCGATGTCGGTGGTCACGCGCTGGCGCAGCGTGCCTTCTTCCAGCGTCACCCACTTGACCTTGATGTCGGGGTTGGCCTGCTCGAAATGCTTGGTCAGCTTCTGCATTTCGATCATGTGGCCGTTGTTGACGGTGGCCACCACCAGCTCGGTGGCAGCGTGTGAGCCGGCGGCTGCCGCGAGGCCGAAGGCCAGTGCCAAGGACGCCTTGAGTTTCATGGATACATCTCCTCGCATTGCGCGATAGGGTGAGCAGACAATCGGTTGGGGGCGTGCGGTCAATTCCAGACCGCGACGTGGCGCCACTGTAGGCAAGCGGCGATGGGTACGCCAATACGCCGCGGGCAATGGTCGATACTTACTTGCACTCGAAGCTCAGGGTTTTCCTGAATTTCGGCCACTGAGTATCAATTAAACGCTTTGGCGGCCGCCTTGTCGCGCGGCGCTACGGTGTCGGCTATGGGTACAGGCCGCGCACGCGACCATGCAGACGCGCCAGGCCGAGTAACGCGTCGATGAACGGCGTCGGTTCGCCGACCTGCTGGGCCAGCTCGCGCACCGCGCCAACCAGCGCGTCAAGCTCGATCGGCCGCCCGGCCTCGACGTCCTGCAGCATCGAGGTCTTGAACGCGCCGAGCCGGCGCGTGACCTGGTGCCGGTCTTCGGGCGTTTGCTCGATCGCGCAGCCGATGCGTGCGCCGATGGCGGCGGCCTCGGCCATCACCCGGCTGCACAGCGCGCGGGTCAGCGGGTCGTCAAGCACCCGGTCGACCGTGGCGCCGGTCAGCGCCGAGACCGGGTTCATCGTCATGTTGCCCCACAGCTTGTACCAAATGTCGCGCCGCACGTCGGCGCTGGCCGTGGCGTCGAAGCCGGCCTCTGACAGGCGCTGGCGCAGCGCCTGCACGCGTGCCGAATCGCCGCCCAGCGGCTCGCCGATGATCAACCCCTGGCCCATCTGGTGCACCGCCAGCGCCGGCGATTCGGTGTACGCGCTGGCGTGGACCACGCAGCCAATCACCTGCGCCAGCGGAATCGCCGCGGCGAGCCGGCCGCCGGGGTCAACGCTGGCCAGCGGCGCGCCGGCCAACGCCGGCAGCGCCGATGCAAACCACCACGGCACGCCGTTCATCGCCGGCAGCACCAGGGTGTGCGGGCCCAGCAGCGCGGCCATCTGCGGCGCCAGTGCCGGCAGCGCCGGCGCCTTGACCGCAAGCACCAGCAGGTCTTGCGCGCCGAGTTCGGCCGCTGCGTCACTGGCGCGCACCGGCGCCTGCAGCAGTTGCCCGCCCTGGCGCAGCCGCAACCCGTGCGCATGCAGCGCGGCCAGCGTGGCGCCGCGCGCCAGCGCGCTGACCGCGTGGCCCTGCAACGCCAGCCGGGTGCCGATGAAGCCGCCGATGGCGCCGACGCCGACGATGCACACCCTCATGGCGCGGGTTTGGTCAGGCAGCGTCATTTGGCGAACAACTGCGACAGGTCGGCAAAGGCCTTGAACTCCAGCGCGTTGCCCGAGGGGTCGAGCAAGAACATCGTCGCCTGCTCGCCCACCTCGCCGGCAAAGCGCAGGTAAGGCTCGATCACGAACGCGGTGCCCAAGGCGCGCAGCCGCTCGGCCAGCGCCTGCCACTGGTCCATCGGCAGCACCACGCCAAAGTGGCGCGCCGGCACGCGGTGGCCGTCGACCTCGCTGTAGGCGTGCGTGGCGCAGTCCTCGGGCGCCAGGTGGGCGACGATCTGGTGGCCGTGGAAGTCGAAGTCGACCCAATGCGCGGCGCTGCGCCCCTCGCGGCAGCCGAGCACGTCGCCGTAGAAGGCGCGCGCGGCGGCGATGTCGTGGACCGGAAAGGCCAGGTGGAACGGGCTCAGGGTGGCGGTCATGGCGGCGGCGTGGTTGCATGCGCCGGCGTGTTGCCGGCCAGGCGAAATTGTCGCGTTGCCGCAGGCGCCGGCACCGGCAGAATCGCCGCCTTGCGCACCACGCCCCCCGCCTCCCCAGCCGCCACCGCCACCGCCACCGGCCCGGCCACCGCCGCGCGCCGGCTGGCCTATGCGCTGGTGTGGATCACGCCGCTGTTTTGGTCGTCGAACTACCTGATCGCGCGCGCGGCGCCCGGCGTGGTGCAGCCGCATGTGCTGGCGCTGGGCCGCTGGAGCCTGGCGTTTGCGCTGATGCTGCCCTTCGCCTGGCGCGGGTTGACCGCCAACCGCATGCCGTGGCGGCGCGAGTGGCGGCAAATGCTGCTGCTCGGCGCGCTGGGCATGTGGGTCTGCGGCGCCTTTGTCTACATCGGCGGCCACACCACCAGCTCGGTCAACATCGCGCTGATTTATGCCGCCACGCCGATCAGCATCGCGCTGGTGTCGGCACGGCTGCTCGACGAGCGGCTGTCGGCGGCGCAAATCGTCGGTGTGCTGCTGGCGCTGGCCGGCGTGCTGCTGGTCATCGCCAAGGGCCAGCCGGGCAACCTGCTGGCGGTGCGCTTTGCGGTCGGCGACGGCTGGATCGTCGGCGCCGCGGTGTCGTGGACCGCGTACTCGGTGCTGTTGCGGCGCTGGCCGTCGCGGCTGGGCAGCGCCGAGCGGCTGGTGGCGATTGCCGGCGCTGGCGTGCTGGTGCTGCTGCCGTTCACGCTGCTGGAAGCCTGGCTGCTGCCGCCGCTGCCGCTGTCGGCCAAGGCGCTGGCGCTGATTGCCGCGGCGGCGCTGCTGCCCGGCGTGTTCGCCTACCAGGCCTATTCGCTGATGCTGCGTGAACTGGGCGCCGCGCGTGCCGGGCTGGTGCTGTACCTGGGCCCGGTCTACGCCGCGGCCAGCGCCTGGGCGCTGCTGGGCGAGCGGCCGTCGTGGTACCACGCGCTCGGCGCGGCGTTGATCCTGCCCAGCATCGCGCTGGCCACGCGCCAGCCGCGCTGAAGTCGGCGCGCCGCTGCAAGGCGGCAAACGCCTTGTTGCCAGCCGGCGGCGCGGGCTTCATCGCGACTTCAGCCGGCGCTGATAACTTGAACTGTCCATTGGCTGCGAACACGCGCCTGCGCGCTGTTTGCGCCGCTGCAGGACATATTCAAGTCAAACGATGGAGAGCGAGATGCGTAGCAAGGTGATGGCGACCCGGTTGCCGGTGTTTGCCGCGGTGGTCGGTCTGTGCGGTGCAGTGACCGCTTTTGCGCAGGGCCAGGAGCCCATCCAGCCGATCAAGCCGGCACAGGTCAAGAACGCGGCGATGGTCGAGTTGGGCAAGAAGCTGTTCTTCGAGCCGCGGCTGTCGAAGTCGGGGTTTATCTCGTGCAACTCGTGCCACAACCTGAGCATGGGCGGCTCGGACAACCTGCGTTCGTCGATTGGCCACGCCTGGCAAAAGGGGCCGATCAACTCGCCCACCGTGCTGAACTCCAGCCTGAACCTGGCCCAGTTCTGGGACGGCCGCGCCAAGGACTTAAAGGCCCAGGCCGGCGGGCCGATCGCCAACCCGGGCGAAATGGCCTTCACGCATGAACTGGCGATCGACGTGCTGGAGAGCATTCCGGCCTACCACGAAGAGTTCAAGTCGGTGTTCAAGAAGGACCCGATGGACATCGACCAGATCACCAGCGCGCTGGCGGCGTTTGAAGAAACGCTGGTCACCCCGAATTCGCGCTTTGACCAGTGGCTCAAGGGCGACCGCAAGGCGATCAACGCCTACGAACAATCGGGTTACCAGTTGTTCAAGGACAGCGGCTGCGTGGCCTGCCACAACGGCCCGGCGGTGGGCGGCAACTCGTTCCAGAAGATGGGCATCGTCGAACCGTACAAGGCCGCGTCGCCGGCCGAAGGCCGCTCAGCGGTCACCGGCAAGGACGCCGACCGCTTCAACTTCAAGGTGCCGACGCTGCGCAACGTCGAATTGACCTATCCCTACTTCCACGACGGCGGCGCGCAAACCCTGAAAGAGGCGGTCGACATCATGGGCCGGCTGCAACTGGGCCGCAAATTCAGCGACGACGAGAACGCGCGCATCGTCGCCTTCCTGAAGACGCTGACCGGCCAGCAACCCAGCTTTGCGCTGCCACACCTGCCGCCGTCGTCCGACACCACGCGCCGGCCGGTGCCGTTTGACAAGTGAGCTGACCAGCCGGCGGCGGCGCAAGGGTCAAGCGCGCAGCCGTTCCGGCGCCAGGTAGGCCACGCGCCAGGCCTCGAACGGCTGGCTGTCGTCGCACTCGATGCGGCGCTGCTTGGCCATCGACTCGGTGGCCAGCGCCGCAAAGCGCTCGGCCACGCTGTCGGGCCAGGGCAGCGCCAGCAGCCGGCGCCGCGCCTGTTCGGATTGCGCGCGGATGAAGCCGACGTAGCTCGACCGGAAGTCGCGCTGCATCGCGTCAAGCACCCGCGCCGAGGGCAGTTGCGCCGGCTGCTGCAATGTCGCGCTGGCGGCAGCCCAGGCCTCGGTGTAGGCGCTGCCGCCGAACACCTCGTCCAGCCGCTGCGCGATCGGCGCGCCCTCGGCCAGCAGCTCGGCCGCCCAGTCGAGCAGCGGCACGCTGTCGGCGCCGCGCTCCAGCCGCAGCCCGGGTTCGCGGCCTTGCTGCGCGGTGCGCTGCTGATTGCGGCCCAGCGCGGCGATTTCCTGCGGCGTGTCGGGCGGGCTGTCGGCCAGCAGGCAGTGCAGCAGAAAGACGTCGATGAAGCGCATCGTTGGCGCGTCGATGCCGACGTCGATGAACGGGTTCAAGTCCAGGCAGCGCACCTCGACGTATTCCACGCCGCGTTCGCGCAGCGCGTGCAGCGGGCGCTCGCCGCTGTGGATCACGCGCTTCGGGCGGATCAGGCCGTAGAACTCGTTTTCAATCTGCAGCAGCGTGGTCGACAACTGGTTGTAGTCGCCGCCCAGGTTGCGGATGCCTATCGCCTCATATGGCGGGTAAGGCTGGGTCAGCGCGCCGTGCAGCGATTCGGCATAGCTTTCCAGGCTGTTGCAGCTCACCGCCAGCGAGGCCTGCGCGTCGCTCTGGTAGCCCAGCCGGCCCATGCGCAGCGAGGTGGCGTGCGGCAAGTACAGCGAGCCCTTGCTGCCCGGCACCTGCAACAGCTCGTGCGCGCGGCCCTCGACAAAGCTGCCGCACACCGCCGGCGACGCGCCAAACAGCAGCAGCAGCACAAAGGCGTGGCGGCGGAAGTTGCGGATCAGCGCAAAGTGTTCGTCGTTGCCCAGCCCGGGCAGCGACCAGTTGTAGTGGATGCCGGAAATGGTTTGCATGCGCCGGCCGTAGCGGTGGCCCAGCCCCATGCGGTACACACTCTTGGCGCGGCCGACGTTGGACGAGCCGTAGCGGCCGATCGGAATCGTCTCGTCCGGCGGCAACCCGCAGGGCATGCTGGCCACCCACAGCCGCTCGTCGTCGTCGCCGCGGCCCAGCGCCTGGTACACCGCCTGGTGCACCGCGGTCAGCTCGGCGACGCAGGCCTGCGCATCGTCGTGCACGCCGGTGATCAACTCCAGCTGCGACTCGCTGAAGTCGGTGGTGATGTGCGGGTGGGTCAGCGCCGAACCCAGCGCGTCGGGGTGCGGCGTGGCCGCCAGCGCGCCGCCGGGCAGGCAGCGCAGGCTTTCCTTTTCCACCCCGCGCCGCATGCCGCGCAGCGTGGCGGCGGGCAGGGCATTCAGGCGGTCTATCAATGCAGTCACCAGCGGCATTCCTCAGTTTCAAACCGGGCAACACTAACAGAGCCGCATCAATTGCGCATGACAGGGGCCGGCCTTTGCGCCGCCGCAGGCGCTGGCGCCGGCCCGGTCACCGACACTTGCCCCCATTGCACAACGCCACGGAGGTCCGACGATGGCCTTGCCCCACGCCCATTCCGGCCAACCCATCCGCCTGCGCCCGCTGGGCAGCGAACTGCGCACCACGCCGACCCACGCGCTGCGCAAAGGCCAGCAGCTTGAGCTGATCCGCATGCAACTGGCCGCCGGCAAATCGGCGCCGCAACACCACCTGCGCGGCGAATCGACCCTGCAGTGCCTGGAAGGGCAGGTGCAGGTTGACCTGGCCGACGGCCCGATCACCTTAGGCCCCGGCGACCTGGTGTGGCTGGAAGCCGGCGTGCAGCACGGCGCGGTGGCGCTGACCGATGCGTCGGTGCTGCTGACGGTGGCGTTGTAGCGCGGCGGCGGGCGAGTTTCGATTTCGGCGAGCTGACGCTGCATCTGGTCGATGCTTTCGCTCAAGTGGCGCGGCACGAACAGATGCCGCTGGCTACCAGCGCGCGCCGGCGCTCGTCGGGCTGCAGCGCGGTCTGGCGCGCCTGCGTGCGGGTGGCGTCCAGGCGCGACAGCGCGATCAGCGCTTCCCTGTAAAGCGCCTCATCGCACTGCAACTCCAGCACCTGCGGGCTGCGCAGCACCGTCAGCACCTGACCGGCCTGCACCGCGTCGCCGGCAGCCACGCGCAGCTCGGTCGCCAGCCCCGGCAGCGGAGCGGCCAACACCTGCTGCCGCGCCGCCGTCATCACAGCTTGGGTGGCCAACACGCATTTCATCAAGCATGTGCCGGGCCGCAAGACCGACATGCTCGACTCGCAGTGGCTGGCCGTGCTGGCCCGCTTCGGCTTGGTCCGCGCCAGCTTCATCCCGCCGAAGGCTTCGCTTGGTCTCGCGCTACCGCCGCAAGCTCAGCGCGACCTGCGCCAGCCAGATCGACCGGTTACACAAGATGCTGGACGACGGCGGCATCAAGCTTGGCGCGGCGCCCATTGACAGCGGCGCCGGCGCGGTGCTGGCGGCCGGCTTGCGCGACGCCGGCAGCCTGCGCCCGGCCGAAGCCGGCAGCGGAGGCGCGGGCCTGACCATCCAGGCCGCCGGCACGCTGGCCAGCCGCGGCCAGGCCTTGGCCGCCGCTGACCTGGCATGGACGGCGGCCATCGACCTGCGCGGCGGCCAACTCGACGCCGGCGCCGCGCTGTCCCTGCGCGCCACCGCCGGCGACCTGGACGCCAGCGGCGCCTAGCTACGCGCCGCCGGCACGTTGCAGGCCACGGCCAGCCACGCGCTGCGCACCGACGCGGCGCGGGTCTGGGCAGCGCGCCTGCAACTGGCTGCACAGCACCTGTCCAACCTGCGCGGCGAGTTGCTGCAAACCGGCACCGAGGCACTGCAACTGACCCTGCCCAACGCGCTGGACATCCGCGGCGGCCGGCTGGCCTGCGCCGGAAGCCGACCTGGCGGCGCCAGGCGGGAGGCAGGCGTCGACTTTGGTGGCCATCACTCGCCGATCACTCATCCAGCGGCACATTTCATACCTGTTGCAACCCGAGGGTGATCCCGAAATGAAACGCTACCCTCATCAGATTTCACCTGTGCGCCAGCCCTGCCCGCACGCCCATGCAGCCGCGGAAGCAGTCGGTTCCCTTCCGCGGCTGATCTCGTTGCCCACGAAGTTCGATGCCACACTGGAGTCGAGGCTCACGGCGTGGCTTCTACTGGCGATGCGGTTCGTTTTCCTGACACTTGCCGCGGCGCTGTCGGCTTGCGGCGGCGGCGGCACGGAGTTCGAAGGTACGCCCGAGACTCCCGCACAGATCTCAATCCAGCCCGCAAACCAGGTTGCGAACGCGGGCGCCAAGGTTGTCTTCTCCGTGATAGCGACGGGCACATCTCTCTCGTATCAGTGGCAGTCAAGCCCTGGCTCGTCAGCGGCCTGGACACCTGTGAACGGGGCCATGGCTGCAACGCTGACGCTTACTGCGGTGTCCCTTGCTGACAATGGCCGTCAGTTCCGTGTCGTCGTCGCGAACAGCCTTGGATCGTTGGCGAGCGCAGCAGCGGTCCTGACCGTGACCGCAGCGGCAAGTGCTCCTGCCATCACGACACAGCCGGCCGACATCAGCGTCGCCGTCGGCCAGACGGCCGGGTTCAATGTCGTCGCCAGCGGCAGCCCTTCACCAACGTTCTTGTGGCAGCGGAGCACGGACGCCGGCGCAACGTTCCAGACCATCGGTGGTGCGAATGCCGCCAGCTACACGACGGCCGCGACGACGGCCGGCGACAACGGCACGCGATTCAGAGTCATCGTTAGCAATGGCGCCGGTTCCGTCACAAGTGGGGTTGCGAATCTGGCTGTCACGGTCAGCAGCGTAAAGTCCGTCGCGCTCGGCGTCGGCGACGCTGTTTGCGCCGGACGGGCCGACGACACGCTTGCATGCTGGGGCACAGAGGTTGCCGGTGGTGGCAACCTGGTGCGCCCGGCCACGGTGCCCGGAGTACGCAACTTGGTGTCCGTGCGCGGCGGTCTTGCCCACTTTTGCGCTTTGGCATCGGACGCGACCGTCCTGTGTTGGGGATACAACTCCGATGGTCAGCTCGGTAACGGCACGCAGTTTGGCGGCTCAGGCCCGCAACCTGCTCTGGTTCCTGGCCAGTCCGGCGCCAAGGCTGTCGCCAGCGGAAAGTTCTTCAGTTGCGCCATCAAGGCTGATCGAGGCGTTGCCTGCTGGGGCCGGAACTCAGAAGGGCAGTTGGGTGACGGGACCACAGAACGCAGACTCAGCCCCACGAGCGTCCATGGCATCAATGACGCGATGGCCATCAGCGCAGGCAGCACGCACGTTTGTGTGCTCAGGGCGACGGGCGGGGTTGCCTGTTGGGGGAGCAACCAATCCGGCGAGCTTGGCGACGGAACGACGATCGATCGGCGAAGCCCAGAACCCGTGCCCGGTCTGATCGGCGTTGTCGGCCTGGCCGCCGGCGGCGACGATCTAGGCCAAATTCGGAACCACACCTGCGCGTTGAAGGTCGACGGCACGGTCGCCTGTTGGGGCAACAACGAGGCGGGCCAACTCGGTGTGGGTACCGTCACGCCGACCGAGCCCAGCCCGAGAGCAGTCTCCGGCCTCACGGGTGTTGTGGCAATCGACGCAGGCCGGTTTCACACTTGTGCATTGAAGTCTGACGGCACCATGGCTTGCTGGGGCAGCAATGGCTCGGGCCAGCTTGGCATCGGCAACCAGATCGACCAAACTCGCCCTGCGGCTGTGCTGGGCTTGGGGAACGTCGTTGCCTTGGCCGCCGGTGGCTACAACACTTGCTCCGCAAAGGCTGACGGCAGCCTGTTATGCTGGGGCACCAACATCTACGGCGGACTCGGCGACGGAACACTGGTGTCCAAGTCGGTGCCCACGCTGGTCTCCGGCATAACATTGCGCCTGAGGTAGCGGGCGACGGCCAGCTAAATGCCAAGTGCGGACACCGCCGGCCCAAGAAATCAGAACCTGCGGATGCCGTCAGATCGGCGTGCGCCCGTGTCGTCCAGCAAGACCTTTGGCGCGCGACTCGACACCGCGGCTCGAGTGAAGCTGCCAAAGGTTGGAAACTTGTTCAAAGGCGAGCCATAGGGCGCGCCGCCCTAAGCGCACCTGAGCCAGGTGGCTCCGCCTCCGATGGGGCCGCGCAGGAACGGCGCGGTGATGCCTGCAGCGCGCAGGCTGCGTCGAGGCAAAGCCAGCGCTCAGCGAGACTTTGAGAACACAATCCGGTTGGAGCCGGCGCGGAGCGCGACCTTAATGCGCAGGTCGGCAACGCTGGAACGGATTTCTTCAATCCGGGCAGGCTGCACGTCCAAGTCAACGGCGATTGAATCGGCTTGCCGGTACAAAAGGGGTCGTGCGTCGAAGGGTGCAACCTGTCGGGCCAGGGCTTGAGCAGCTCGCACTGGATGCTCGACCGACAACTCCAGTGGTTCGTTCACGTTCCGCCAGACCTGCATACCGCTGTCCGCGATCGCGAAATCTCCTTCGTCGGAAGGTCGCAGTTGCCAGATCACGCCCACCGCGAGCATGAAAACGCCCAGGCCGGCGGCCAGTCGCCAGCGCCCGGAGTTCGCCGCCGCGCCGCCGGGCGCCCGAACGGTGCCAAGTCTTTCCGTGGCGCCGAGTTCGGCTTCCGATTCAGAGATCGCCCGCAATCGCTCCCGCAAGCGAGAACTTGCGCGCAGTTGGGCTTCTGGCGTGGCTGCTTCACCCAGCGAAAGCCCGGACTGTTGGTCCGCGTGGCTCATCACTGTCTCGCGGAGGGCGCGAGTGGCGTCGTCAGACGCCGGCCGACCGCCTGCCATCTCGTCGAGCCATCGGTCCAGGTTCTTGTTCTGGCCGTCAGTTTCGTCGGTGGGGGTCATAGCAGCCTTCCGTTGAAGTACCCGGCACACGGCTGCAGGTACTCGCGCAGGAGCTCGCGCGTCCGTTGCAGGCGCTTGCGCATGGCCTCGTGGGTGACGCAGCGCAGATCCGCCAACTCGCGATCTCGGTAGCCCTCAGTCACGATCCATTCAAGATCCTCCGCCCGCTCTGGGTGATCGCGCACGAACTTTGGATAGTGCTTCATCAGGCACTCCCGGAGACGCCTGAGTTCGAAAGTGTCCTCGGCAGAGGGTGCAGTCGCCACCTTGTCCATCACTTGCTGCAGCGGATCTTCATCTTCATCGTCGTCGCGCGTCAGCCGCGTCTCGTGCTTGCCGCGCCCCAACTCGTCCATCCAGTTGTTTCGGGCAATCTGGAAGATCCAAGTCGCGACCTTCGATTCGCCGCGAAACGTCAACCTTGCCAGACGCGCCTTCACGAAGGCTTCTTGGAGATGGTTTTCTGCCTGCTCCAAAGGCGCGTCGAGCTTGCGCAGTCGCGCAATCCATCGCTTTCGGTGTCGCTCGAACAGCTCCAGCAAGGCTTCATCCGCTTCACTCGCCGAGGCGCGCAAGCGCCGAAGCAGCCTTGTCTCGCCGTCGTCGCCCTCCGGTGACTCGTCCGGCGACATTGCGACCACGGTCACAAAACCACCCCAGATACGTCACTTGCGACGGGCCCTGTCAAACGGTGCCCGTCAGCAATGAAGAGAGCGGGGAGAAAGGCCACTCCTCTCTGGACTCCAACACTCCCTGACGGGCGTCGTTCCTCCAAACCATCTATCGGAAGGAACACTGCGGTGAAAACCAGAACGACGCTGGCTATTCTTGTCACAACGACCCTCTTGCTCTTGAGCGGCACGGTACACGCGGCATGGATCGATGTCCAGGGCGCAAGCCCAGGTCTGGGCACTCTGCTTGCCAGGCTGTTCGGCCTGTAAGCGGTCGAGCAGGCGGTCCGACGCTCACAAGGCACCGGGCACGCCCGCTTCTTCGCCCGACAGGATCAGACGATTGTATCGATTGACCTTTAGGAATCCATCCCGCAACGGGGGCGGCACGCGCGACGCCGTGCGTTCGATCCACGATCTGGCTGCGGCGCCACAGGCGGCGTGTTCCGAACCTAGCCCACACCGGGCGTACGCAACCGCCAACGTGGCCCAGACCTGCGGCACGTAGCATTTCGCACTGAGGCCGTTCTCCACATGGGAGTTCAAGTCGCGCGCGTGCTCCAGCGCCGCTTGAAGGAGGGTTTCGCCTGGCCGATCCAGCAAGCGCACGAGTGTCCGCCACTGCATCGAGCGCGCCGTGCCCGTCAGCCCCTTCTCCAAGCACTCTGCGCGCACTGCACTCAGGCGTTCGATCATCTCCGACGCGTCGCCCTGGTAAGAACTTTCGAAGTGGGCCGACATCACCAGCGGCAGGCCGTGGTACTTACGGTCGACTTCCCCGAGCGCCGCCAAGTGTCGCTGCGGCGACAACCCGGCCTGCTCCGCAGCCCGGGCACGTAGCAGCAATGCCTGCATCTGCATTCCGGGGCCCAGAGCGGGCGAGAGCTCGTCAAGGACGTTCAGCGCATCTTCGGTGCGCCCCAGCGTCAGCCAAACGGACGCCAATGCCAGGCCCGCCTTGGCCTGCGCAGCCGGTGCCGCGCTCCGCTCGGCATCGTGCACGGCATCGCGCAATGCGGTCAGCGATTCGTTGAAACGTCCAAGTGCCGCTGCTGCTACACCTAGGACGATGCGGTTGACGATGCCAAAGGTACTTTCATTCGACATGCCAACGGCACGATGGCTGTCCTGCGCGCGCAAGGCCTGGGTGTGGGTTCCTGGGACATCACCGATGGACGCCAGCAACGCGGCGACATGGCCTTCCCCGGCGGCCGATTCGGCACGAAACCCGATGTGCTCGGCAAGTTCGACGCCTTTCACCTGCCAAACCAAGGCTTCGGCCAGTCGTCCATCGGCGTAGCAAACATACGCCTGAGCGTGCAGCGCACTCAGCCGTTGTGCATCGTCTCCGTGCGCCTGAGCGGCCTCCAGTGCATGTTCGCCGGCTTGCCGAGCGGCCGCGTAGCGACCCTGTTGAGCCAGCGCCTGGGCCTGCAACGCGAAAGCCTCGGCAAGCAGTTCTGGGTGCAGTGCGCTTTCGCGCACGGCCGTTTCGGCTTCGGCAAGGCCCTGCGTTTGCTCCGCGTCTATCCAGGCCTCGGCGCGCAGCAAGCGGCAGCGGAGCCGACGAAGTGAGCTGTCGGCAAGAACATCGACTTCCGCTAGCGCTTCCAGAACCGAATTGCCGCCCAGCCGCCGCTGCAGCCCGTCCAGGCGACCGAGCAGCGCGTCGCAACGGCCGCCCGTGTCGCCTGCGAGCGCAAAACAGCGGGCCGCGCGTTCGAATAGGTCAATCTGCTCGGCAAGGCAAGCCCTGCGGCGCGCCGCGTAGGCCGCTTCAGTCCAGTGCGCCGCGGCCTCCGGCCACGCTTGACCATCCTCGAAGTGGCGCGCAATGTCCGAGGGTCTCGCCGCTTGGTCCTGCATCAACACCTGGGCGAAGCGGCGGTGCAATGCCTGCTGCATGCCCTGCGGCACAGCACGCAACGCGCTGTCGTTCAGCAGTTCATGGGCAAACGCTTCACCGGACAAGATGCCGGCGCTTTCCAGGAGAGCCCATGGGCCCGCCAGGTCCATGACGGCGCAGTCGAGCACGCGAGCAACCCGGTCCACCCGCAAGTCCGGTCCCGCAATTGCAGCCACACGCAGAACACGAAGCGCGGGCTCCGGCAGCTCGCGCAGGCGCTCGTCGAGAAGCACGTGAACGGAGTCGGGCCGTGGAAGCGCTGGGTCGCGAAGGTTGGCGCCCTGAGACAACGCGTCCTGCAAGGTGGCGAGCGTGTAGAACGGGTGGCCGCCGGCATGCCGGTAGAGTTGGGCAGCGAGATCGGTGTCCACCAGGGTTGGCAACGCCAGGCTCGCGAGCAAGGTCACCAGCTCTTTGGGTTCCAAACGCCGCAAGTCGATGGGAACGGGTCGTTCGGCCGCGTTTGTCCAGGCAGACAGCGCACCGCCGTTCGGACGCGCGGCAAGACCCCATCGCAGATGCGTCAGATCTGCGCGGCTCACGAGCCAGCGCAGCAACTCCATGCTCGCCACGTCGGCACGATGGACGTCGTCCAGCAAGACAGCCTTCAGTCCTTGCCTCGTTGCCGCTAACAGCATCTGCTCGACCGCATGTCGTATAACGTACACGTTCGGAGGTGATCTCGGGGCGGTGCCGAATTCGGGCCGGATCCGCGCCAGCTCGAGCCGAGCCTCTGGTGAAATCGGGGCGGCGTGCCGTTGCTCGACTTCGACCAGCAATCGGCCCAACAACGCCAGGGGTGCGTCCACATCACCCAGGCTGGCGGTCACGACGACGCTGCCTTTGCTGTGGCGCGAGAACTCCTCCAGCAACCGGGTCTTGCCGATGCCGCCCTCGCCGATCAGGATAAAGGGGCGATCGCGCTTCCAAGCCAAAGCCATTTCGGACCACTCGGCATCGCGACCCACCAGCACCGGCGGACGCAGGACGCTCGGTGGCACCGGCCGCCGCCGCGCATTCTGGCGGGACTCCTCCAACTCGATCGTCTGCATCAGCTGGCGCGTTTCCTCCACCGGCAACCGGCCCTGTTCGTCGTTCAGCCCGCCGGCAAAACGCAGGTAGGCCTCGCGCGCTGCCGCACGGTCGCGACGAAGGTAGTGCAGACGCATCAAGCGTCGCACCCCATGCTCGCTCATTGGCGCCAACTCGGCCACACGGCGCGCATAGCGCAACGCTTCATGCAGACGCCCGGCGCTCTCCAAACCCTCGGCGTGGCTGGCCAGAAGCTCGGCGCACTCTGTCGCCATGCGCAGCCGGGCCTGCTGAACCCAGCGATCAAGTTCGTCGTATGCGCCAAAGTCGCAGCCAGCCAGGAGTTCGCCGGCGACCAGCAACTCGTATCCGTTGATCGCGTGCAGCGACTTCACATCGACGGCCAAGGACGGCTCGAGGCTCACCGACGCCCCGAGTACGAGCAACCTGCCGCCGGACAATCTGCCAAGTTGTGTCGAACGTTGCCTCAGGTTCTGCGCCGCTTGCTTCTCGCTGGACTCGGGCCAGAGCAGCCCGCACAGGACGCCACGCGGCTGCGGACCGTCGAGCGCCAGCTTGGCGAGCAAGGCCGCGTCCTTTGGCGAGAGTGGGTGCGAAACGGACGCCGCCAAGTCCAAGGCCGGTGGGCCAAGCAGGCGTATCCGGGGCTGTTCGGGCGAAGTTCCACTGTCTTCCGACGTCAGGGCGCCACCGGATGCCGGTACCCCCTGGCGAGAAGGCGCGTCCGCCTTCTGGGCATGCTCCTCTTCGGGCACCATCGATCTCTCCCCAGGTTGTCATTGACAACTTTATTCGACTTCAGCGCTCGGCAGTGGTGCGCACGGTGCACCGCAGCTAAGATGAGCCGACACAGCGGGGAGGTTGGCATGCACCACGATGCTGGAGAAAGCTGCACTGGCCGTTCACGCAGCCATCTGCAGTTCATGCGTAAGCTGGCGAGTGCGATGGCGTGTCCGGTGCTGTTCTTGGCGGCTGTTGCCTCGGCGCAGACGGATCCCGTGACGCCGCTCTCGATGTTCGGCATGGGCACAGCCTGCGGCGACAGCCCGTGTCCACCACCCAGCGATCCGCGCATGCGCGACGCGTTCGTGTTGCGTTTGCAGACGCTCCCGCGCCCACCCGCGTACACGATGCCTGGGGGCTTTGGCGAGCGCGTGACGGCCGAGCGGCTGGCACAGGAACAGCGCCGTGTGGCCGAAGCGGCTGCGAAAGACCCGGCATCGCTGCTCGCTCGTGGCGCAGGCGAGGCCTACTCCGGTCGCCACGCTGCGGCGCAGACTATGCTCGAAAGGGCGCTCAGTATCGCTGTTGCCGAGAAGGATGCGCCGGTCCAAGCGGCGAGTCTTTCCAATCTGGGCGTTGTTGCTGCGATGCAAGGCCGTTTCGGAGAAGCACGTGCTCGCTTGAACGAAGCGCTCCGGCTCTTCCGAACGATTGCGAATGAGCCTCGGATTCCGCAACGCCTCTACGCCCCTCAGGAGCTTCGACTGCCGCCGGGCCTCTCCCTGCCGCCCGCTTCCGCTGCCGCTGCCGTAGCCGACATGCAGTCGGCCACGCGCAAAATGCAGCTCGGGCTCCTGGTTCAGCAGGCCAAACGCGGCGCTTTTCTAGTGTTGCTGAATCAAGGCAGCCTTGCCGCCCATCTCGCTCAGTACGACGATGCCGTTGCGCTGCTGCAAGCCGCCGTGGAAGCCGCAGATCCGGAACTGGACGACGGCGGGCGTCGGGTCGCGCTGGGCGAACTCGCTGTGCTCTACCGCAAGACCGGCCGTGCGAAGGAATTTGCCGAATTCGACCGCCGCTACCGTAGCGCAGCGCGTGCGCAGGACGACCAGGCCCTGCAATTCACCACCAGTGAGGTGACCTTGGCACCCACTGGTATCAGAAACCAGGCGGCACCGATTGCGGCCGCGCCGCATCAGGGCGCAGCCGCAGCTCCGGCCCCAGCAGCACCGCCGCCCGAGAGCGTTTTGCCTGATTCGGCGGCCCGGCGCATGCAGCAGAAGCTGGAGCGCTTGATCCGTGGAGCGATGCAGCCCCAGATGGAACAGACGCTGCCGCTGCTCGCGGCGTGCGAAAGCGGTGTATGCGCGACTCCTGGCGATCCTTCCACGCGCAGTGCTTACTTGTTGCGGCTGGCTGGCGTGGCTGCCACGATCCAGGTGGCCCCGCCTGCTGCTGAAGGCAGGCGCGACGGAGAAGCTCGGCTTCTCAATGCAGCGGGAGTGAAGCTGGCCGTTGCCGGAAAGCTGGAAGCCGCTCGCGCGGAATGGACAAAGGCCTTGCAGACCAGTCCTCGCATGCAGACCGAGGCCGCCGTGAAATCGAATATGGGGGTGGTGGCCGCCTTCCGCGGCCGTCCTGACGAAGCGCGCACCCGCTGGCAAGAGGCCATTCGCGTCTACGATCGCCTGGCCAAGGAAAGCAACACTGCCACCGAGTCCATGGCTGCAAAGGGAGCCTTCGGCGCGCTGCCACAAGAGATGGCTGCCATGTTCGAGCGCGAAGCGGCCGCAAGCGGCCAGTTGCTGGTGCTGTTGAACCTCGCTCATTTCGAAGCGCACCTGGGCCGCCACGCCGAAGCCGATGGGTGGCTGCGGCAGGCCGGCGAGCACGCACGGCGCGACCAAGCAGGCGGTTCCGCCCTTGTATTGGGGGAGCGTGCGGCCATCGAGCGCCTGCGGGGGCGCCCCGATGCCGCGGAGAACGACCTGCGCCGCGCTCAAGCCGGAACGGCCCCCAACGAGTTTTGGAAGCAAATCGAAGTGGGCTTTCTCAACCTGCCCGCTGTGACGACGACCGGGGCCGGCAGCACCGCTTTTATCCAGCCGCCAAGCCCGGCGACGGTACCACCCATGCCGGCGGCAAGACCGTCCAAATCCACCGCGTCGTCCGAAGACGCCATGGCGCGGCTCACTGCAGCGTCTGAAGCAGTGCACGCTCGACTGGCAGCCGACGCTGCCGAACTTGAGCGCGCGGGGAACGTCGCAGGCGCGCTGACTGCATACGCGCGCGCTGCCATCATCGCCTCTGCGGCTGGCCATGCCGAGCGGGAGCGCTCCGCTCTGGGTGCACTGCAGCGCTTGCGTGCGGCCCGCGGCGAGGTTGCTTCCTCCATCTTCCATGGCAAGCGTGTTGTCAACGCGCTGCAAGGCCAGCGGCAATCCCTGACCGAACTGGAGCCCGCCGCGCGCAGGGCCTTCTTCGATGGCCGCAAGCAAGGCTACGTGCTGCTGGCGCAGACCTTGATCGATCACGATCGCCTGCCAGAAGCCGAAGTGGTGCTGCGCCTGCTGAAGGAAGACGAAGGCCAGCAGTTCGAGCAAAGCACCAGCACCCGAGGCACGGTTCCCCTGTCGACCAGCGAGACATCGGCCTTGCTTGCCTACGAACAGTTGGCGGAACGCATCCGCCCGCTCGAGGCGCGCAGAGCCAGACTGGCCAGCAGCATGACAGCCGACGGTGTGCTCGATTCGCGCGCCTCCATCGAACGGGCCAGGCTTGGCACCTTGACCCGTACCGAGGAAGGCATCGACACGTTCGAGGCCAACGTCGGTGAGTACGAGACCGAAGCTGCGAGTTGCCGACGCACCTTGGCCAAGCGCAGCCGCACGGTCGCGGAGGCCAGCCAGCTGTCGGATTGCGCTCTCAGCTTGTCGGCCTTTTCTCAGGCACTTGAACGGGGCAGCGAAAGCGTGCGCGCGCTGAAGCGGGACCTGACGAGGTTTGCGGTTCAGCCGACGGCGGTCGAACTCAGGCAGATCGACATCGTGCTGCGCCGCTTCACGGAACTTCAGTCTCGCATGGCCCCGACGCTCGCGCTGGTGCGCGAATTGCCCGCGTCACGTGAAGGGGATCAACGCACCATTGTCGCGTACTTGGGCACAGTCATCGAAGTGGGTCGCCTGCAGGAACTGTGGAATCTGCAGCTCGAAATCGAAGGGCTTGCCGACCGCCTCGCCGGCGTCGACGCGGGCCTGGACGCAAGGGCCGGAACGCCCGCGTTCGCGCCGGCCGCGAACGCGGTCGTCGAGACGGGCCAGCGACTGATGAAGGCCCTGCCGGCCGGCACGGTCGCGCTTTACTACCTGCAGGGCGAGGATCGTCTGGACATCCTCGGCGTCAGCGCAGGCGGTTGGCAGAAGGCGAAGGTTCGCATGTCGCGCTCGCAGGTTGCGTTGCGCATTGATGCGTTCCGCGATGCGGTCGGCAACCCGAAGCGCGATGCCTTGCCAGAAGCGCAGGCGATGTACAAGGTGCTGATCGCGCCGGTCGACGGCCTGCTCAAGTCGGCCCTGGCGACGACGCTGATGGTGGCGCTGGAGGGGCCATTGCGCTATGTGCCGTTCGCGGCCTTGCACGATGGAAACAGTTGGCTCGTCGAGCGCTACGCCGTGAGTCTTTACACCACGGCGGCGCCGACTTCCTTGGTTGCAAGGCCGGCGCGCATCTGGCGCGCCGCGGCCTTCGGTGCGATTGCCGGCAGTGCCAAACTCCGACTCAGCCCGCTTCCTGGCGTGCGAAATGAGCTTCTCGAAGTTGTACGCGAGCCCACGCGGCATGGGCAGGGAGTGATGGAGGGTGAGATCCGCTTCGACCGCGAGTTCACTGCACAGTCGATGCGCGACGCTCTGACTCGGCGGCCCAACCTCATCCACATCGCGAGCCACTTCGTCTACGAGGAAAATGACGCTGCTTCTTCGTATCTGCTGCTCGGCGACGGTGGGCGCCTTACGCTCGCACAGATCGGCGCCGACTTCCGCTTCGATCAGATCGACATGGTCACCTTGTCGGCATGCGACACGGCACTGGTGGCAGGCAACGGGTTCGGACAGGAAGTCGAAGCGCTGGGCACGCTGCTGCAGGCGCGTGGCGCGGCCTCGGTGATGTCGACCTTGTGGCCAGTGGCCGATGAGAGCACTCCGCAGTTCATGCGCCGATTCTACGAAGCGCGACAAGGCGGCGGCTCTCAGATGTCGCGCGCACAAGCGCTTCGTGTCGCTCAACTTGCCCTGGTCGGAAGCGCGTCCGGCACGGACGGCGCTGCACCCGCGGCATCCGATCAGCGAGGCGCACAGCGCCCGGGTGCAAACCCGATGCGACCGGAACCGGGGCGGCCCTTCGCCCACCCATACTACTGGGCGCCGTTCGTGCTGATGGGCAACTGGCTATGAGCGTTCGACCGATCATTGCCGCCGGTTGGGCCGCGGTCCTGTCGGCGGTGCTGTGGTTGTGGTCGCCCACGGCGCATGCCGAGATGCGGGCATTGCTGGTGGGCGTCTCAGGCTACCCGGACCTCCCTCCACGCTTGCGTCTGACGGGCCCTGCCAACGACGCGCAACGCATGCGCCAGGTGCTGATGGCGCGGGGCTTTCGTGCCGAGCACATTGAGACCTTGGCCGACGGTGTGTCGGGTGCGGCGCTGCCTACGCGCGCCAACGTCCTGGCGGCGCTGGAGCGCATCGCCTTGCGCTCGGGCCGTGGCGACATTGTGCTGGTGCACTTTTCGGGGCACGGCAGCCAGCAGCCCGCGGCTGGCGAATCGGCTGTGTCGAACAGCGGGCCAGCGCAGGAGCAAATCTTCCTGCCTTACGACGTGAAGCGCTGGGACCGCGACGTGCGCAGCGTCACCAACGCGATCAAGGCCAGCGAACTGAGGGCTGCCGCGGATCGCATCACCGCTCGTGGTGCCTTTCTGTGGGCGATCTTCGATGCCTGTCACTCTGCACGTTTGGTGCGCGGCGCCGAAAACGACAGCGTGCGCTACCGTCAGGTACCGGCCGCTGAGCTCGGAGTGCCCGAGCCTGCATCCGGCCCGGCAGCAGCGCGTCCAGCCTCGGACTCGACTGCGACGCGCGGCCAGCCTTCCGAAGTTTCAGTGTTAACGCCAACGCCTGATGGAGGTGCCGCGCTTTTCTACGCCACTCAGACGTATGAGATGACGCCCGAAATGCCGCTGCCTGCCGGGCGACCCGACGCACGCGTGATGGGCCTCTTCACGTTCGTGGTGGCAAAGGCTCTGGAGCAGGCGCAGGTCATGACCTACAAGCAGCTCTCCCAGCACGTGCTTGCGGAGTACCGCACCCTTGGCGATGCGCGCGCCACGCCGCTCTTTGCGGGTGCTGGACTGGACCGCCTGGTTTTGGGCCAGGGCGCCAGTCAGCATCTTCAATGGCCGCTGGAGGTGACGGGCGACGCGCTGGCGGTGGGGGCGGGCGAACTCTCTGGCTTAGCACCCGGGTCCGTGCTCGCTGTGCTGCCCAGCGCCGTTTCGGGGTCCGCCGAGATCCAGGGATACCTCACCGTCGTGACCTCGCGGCGCGACCGTGCCGAACTCGCGCCGGTCGCTCATGCTGGCCGAGCAGCGCCCGCGCGGGCAAGTTTGCGATCCGGACAGTTCGTGCGACTTGTGTCCAACCCGGTGGAGTTCGACCTGCGAATTGCCGTCGACCCGAACTCATGTCCCGCGCGTTGCGTACTGGTGGATGCCGCAGCCCGACTGCAGCGCGAAGGCGTGCCCGGAGTCGCAGCGGTCTGGGTCGAACTCAGCGCGGCACCGGACATCGTGCTGGAGCAGATCGGCGAACGTGTGGTGTTCGTGCCCGCCACCGCGCGGGCCGATGCGCTCCGCGCGCGATCTGAACTGGCAGGCGCGTACGTTATCGAGGGCGGCAAACCGCTGGCAAGCGCGGCCGCCGCCGGACGCGTTGCGGCCGGCCTGCACGCCGTTGCACGCACGCGCAACCTGATGCGTGTGGCGGCGAAACTCGTCGCTCGAGGCACTGGCGCGGGCCTGTCCGCCACGCTTAAGGCCGAGCGGGGCAAGTCGGGCCGCCCCGAGGCGATTCCAGCAGGCATGTCGCCGCAACTGCGATCAGGCGATGTTCTCCTGCTGACGCTGCGCAATGAAGGCCCAACGGCCCTCGACGTCACCGTGCTGTACTTGGACGCTGACCAGGGAATCGTCTGCCTGTACCCCAGCCGTGCCGGCGAGACCAACCGGCTCGACCCCAAAGGGGAGGCCATGGTCGACATCGACATCAAGGCGCCGCCGGTCGGTGCGGAGCACTTGCTGATCATCGCTGCCGAAGTCACAAGGCTGGGCGAGCAGCGCAACTATGCCTTTCTGGAGCAGCCGCCTCTTGACCGAAGGCGCAGTTCCGGTACCGACCCGGAAGATGCTTTTGCCGACGCTGTCTTTGCCGACTACCGCGCCCGAGGTGCCACGCGCCCCGCGCCGCCGCCCGCCCAAACCACGGTGCAGTTGTTCGCCGTCACAGTGCGGCCGTGATGCGACGCATTGTCTGATCACCAGCCAATCACCCGTCGTTCGATATAACTCCCTGGCAGGCCGCAGGTGCGGCTCCCGAGGAGGTGTGAGATGGCGACTTGGTTTCGTGTCTTGGCGTCTGTTTGGCTGGCCGTGCGGCGCATGAAACTCGCCGCGGAGGTCTTTCGGTCGAATTTGCTGCGAGGTGTCGTGGCCGTTGTCGCGGCTGGCCTGCTGGCTGCCTGCGGCGGTGGGTCTTCGGATCCGGCCCCTCTGGCTTCCGATGGCCTCAATCTAGTCGGAACAGCGGGTTCCGAAGCTGCCATGTCGGGCGCCGCGGTTTCGGTGAAGTGCGCATCCGGTCCTGCCCAAACCATCACCGCAGCCGACGGCACGTTCTCGGTGACCGTTCCAACGGGCACCCTTCCTTGCATGATCGAGGTCAGCGGTGGCGGTCGCGTGTTCCGGTCGATTGTCGTCGGCACCAGCGCAGGAACCTACCGCATCAATGCCAACCCGTTGACAGAACTTGCTATCGCCCGTATCGCCAGCGACATCGGCAGCACGCCGCAGGCGCTGTTTTCGGCGTTTGGCCCCAGCAGTGCCACAATCACGGCTGCTACGGTCGAAAGCGCGGTCGCCTACTTGCGGGCGGCCTTCTCGGCATGGGTCGACCTCGCTGGACTCGATCCTCTGTCGGATCTGGTTGTGATGGCCGACTCGACGTCGCCTGCGAACACGCTCGGCAGCAAGGTCAGCGCGTTCGCCGCACAAGTTGCGGCTGCGAACACGACGCTGGACAATCTGGTCGCCGCCATACTCGACAGCCAGGTGCGCAATGCGCCACTGATGCCGCGACTGTCAGTTCAGCCTGTTTCCAGTAGTGTCGAATCGCCGCAAGCCGCCACGTTTTTCGTGCAGGCGACGGGCATCCTGGCACCGCAGTATCAATGGCAGATGAGCGTCGACGGCGGCGCCACCTTTGTCGATCTCGTCGGAGCCGTAGAAGCGGGTTACACGGTTCCGGCGACCCAGACCACAGACAGCGGCAAATTGTTCCGTGTCCGTGTATTCAACGCTGCGGGCAGCGTGACCAGCATCGCAGCTTCTCTGGCAGTTGCGGCCCCACCGCCTGCCGCGCCGGCCATCACGGTCCAGCCGCAAAGCACCAGCGTTCCCTACGGGCAGGCTGCAACATTCACGGTAGGCGCGCAAAGCGCACTGCCCGTTTCCTACCAGTGGAGCCGCAATGGCGTGCCAATTTCGGGCGCGACGGCAAACTCGTTCACGATTCCGCTGACTGTTCCGGGCGACAACGGCGCCTCGTTCGCGGTCGCGGTGACCAACACCAATGGAAGCAACACGAGCGCATCGGCAACACTGACGGTTACCAATATCCCTGCATCAACGCCTCCTCGAGTGGCCGCGGGTGCGTCGCACACGGCGATCGTGCGAAACGACGGCAGCGTGCTGAGCTGGGGCAACATCAAGGCCGACATCGGTACATCGTTGAGCGGCCTGATGGGCGTTGGAAACGATGTCGTCGTTCCTGGGGCGCACACCGTCGCAAAGTATGCGAACGGTAGTCTGTTCACTGGGGCACAGGCCATCGTCGGAGGGCAATGGTGCACGCTGGTACTGAAGATCGACGGTTCGGTCTGGGGCTGGGGCTATGCAGGTTGGGGCAATCTGGGTACCACAGCGTACGCCTTTGAGCAGAGGAGCCCGGTTCAGGTCAAGAAGGCCGACGGTAGCGCGCTGACGTCGGTGGTGCAACTGGCCGCCGGCATCTACAGCACCTCAATGGCGGTCGCTTCCGATGGCACGGTCTGGGGCTGGGGCCAGAACCGCTACGGGCAGCTTGGGATTGGGTCTGCTTCCGAAACGGGCCAGCAGTCAGCAGTCCCGATGTTGGCGCCGTCTGGGGTTGTCCGCTTCGCAGATGCCGTCCAGGTGGCGCCCGGGATCAGCCACGCCCTCATCCTCAAACGCGATGGATCGGTCTACGCCGTCGGATGGGGCGACTACGGAGCGCTGGGCGATGGCGCGACGACCAACCGCCCCACCCTGCCGACAAGGGTCGAGCTGTCGCCGGGGGTTCCTCTCTCCAACATCGTGTCGATCTCGGCCGGCGGCAACTTCAGCGTCGCGGTCACGGCCGAGGGCACCGTCTATGCCTGGGGCTACAACTCTTCTGGGCAGTTGGGCGACGGCACGCGCACGCTTCGGACCCGGCCGGTCCTTGTGCACGACGACTCCGGCCGTGCGCTAAACGGGGTTGTCGCCGCTGCCGCGGGCATCGACTTCACAGTGTTTCTAAAATCGGATGGCTCCGTTTGGGCGGTTGGCAACAACGCCGTCGGCCAGTTGGGCACGAACAGCGCTGCGAGAACGGTGACAACTCCAGAGATCGTCAGGGAGGAGTCGGGGGCCGCCTTCGGCGATGTGGTTGGCCTCTATCTGTTGTCTGGGCATACGGTCGTGCGGCGACGCGATGGAACGTTGTGGGCGTGGGGCGACAATACGTACCTGCAGCTGGGAGATCAGACCTCGGTGACTAGGCGCAATCCCGTCCGAGTTCAGTAACTGCCATCCGCGGGCGAAGTTGTGGACAAAGTTGCCATCGCGATCGGGCTGTCCAGCGTGCATCTCCCGCACCAGCGCGTCGAGCGCGAAGTCGGCGTGCGCCGAACTTCTGACCGCCAGCCATCAGAGGCTGAGAGTTTTTCCAGCGTGCCCGAGCAACGCCCCAAAACGTGCCCGATTTAGAGGCAAAGCACAGCCATGGCTCGACGATCGCCAACCGCGAAGGGCCAGACGACTCCCGCAAGTGCTCGGCAGCGGAGCTGCATACAGCCTCGGTCGGTGCCACCATGTCGCACCCGCAAGGAGTGTTAGCGCCTGTTAGCGCCTGTTAGCGCCTGTGTAAACCCGCCCCTATTCGCCGGCGAGGTGACGGCTTTGCGGTGTCCGTGGCCGAGGCGAGACAAAGTGGAGATGGCCCACGAGTGCCGTCTGTTTGATTCGGTGGTGAGAGAACGGGGCGGCAGATCAGAACGGCTCGTCGCGATCGAACTCGGGCGGCGATGAGTCGGGCACGAGTTGCTCGCGCCAAGCCTGCTGCACTTTGGGGCCATAGGCTTCCCAGATTTCTGGCGCAATCGTGCCTCGCCAGCGTTCGGGGTGGGGCCGGTGTCATCACTCTCCGATCACGCCCTCGCCGCTAAAACCCGGCTCCGAACCCACCCGGGACTCACCAACGCTAGGACAACCATGACACGCACTCCAATCCCCGTTCACTGCCTGACGCGACCACTTGGAGCGTCGGCAAACATCAACCCCATCGGCCGCCGGCCGGCTTGGCGCGTCAAAGCTTCGCTGCTGGCAGTTGCCTTCTGTTCGCTGCTGACGGCATGCGGCGGGGGTGGGAGCAATCCAGAAAGCGAAGGCATCCAGGAGACCGAGATCTCCGGTAAGGCGATGGCCGGCCCGCTTGCGGGCGGTACGGTCACGGCGTACGAACTGAACGCTGACGGGAGCAGCGGCCGCAGCCTGGGTGCCGCCTCGACCGATAGCGGTGGCGCATTCAGGATCGTCCTGAGCAGCGCGCCGGTGGGTGCCGTTCGCCTCGTCGTCAGCGGCGGCAGCTATGCGAGCCTGGCGAATACCGCGATCACGGCGACTGGCGTCGCGCTTAGCGTCGTCGTGCCTTCGGTGGGGAGTACCGGGATCCAGGATCTGGCGATCACGCCATTGACGAGTTTCGCCGACAGGCGGCTGACCGCGCTGATGAGGGCGGCAACCCCGTTGCCGGCTGCGCTGGCGCAGGCCGAGGCGGCGATACGGCTGACGTACGGCATCGAGGGCGGCTCACTACCTCTGTACAAGCTCCTGCCAAACTTCTCGCTTGCGAGCGGCGACGCGGCCATCCTGGCGCTGCTGTTCGGCGCGTTCGATCAACTGGCCATCTTGGAAGGGCGCACGCCGGCAGAGATCCTCCGCGCCATCGGCGAGGACTGGGCCGACGGCCAGCTGGACGGCAAGACGACGGGCGGGGTGATCTCGTATGGCAACACCGTATTGGCGCCTGCCACTCTGGCCACCGCGGGCTTGCTGGGAGCGATGACGGCGTATCTGGCACCCGCGAACACGACGACGATCGTCGCGCGCAACGGCCTGACGCTCAGCCCGACAACGGTCTCAGCCGTTCAGGGCAGCGTGGTTACCCAGTTGCAAACCAGCTGGGCCCAGGCCGGAAACAACAGCGCGCTGCTGAGCGGCGCGGTCATCGGCACCGGTCTCACCGGCGTCTCCGAACTGCGCAAGCGGATCGCCGTCAACGTGGTGGGCGCAAACACCTCGCTTGTCTTCGGAGCTGCGTACGCTACGCGCGGCACGACCACGAGCGACTCGGCCTATGTGGTGCTGCCGGTCACCAATGTCGGTGCCGAGGCACTGTGCTTCGTGAAACTCACCAACCTGACGTATCGGAGTGCGGCCGGCGCTGCGCTGGTCTCCAACGGGCTGACCTACGTGCAAGGGTCGGTCCGGACGATGACGGTTTCGTCAATTAGCACCGATTCCTGTCTCGCACCGGGCGAGTCGGGCATGGTCACCGACATCTACACCGCGGCAGGCTATACAGCGGTCGCGTCGATGGAGTTTTCAGTTCAGGCGACGGTTGGCGGCAGCGTGGCACCAACAGCGAGCGTCGTGCCACAGGCCTACTCCGTGCAATCCCCATCGGCGGCCTACCAATCGCTTGCGATCTCGCTGAAAAACGTTGGGAGCGGCTCGGCGCAGCTCGGCTTGAACCACAGGTGGATCCTGTTCGACGACACCATGGTTCCCATGCACTGGGGTTTCGCGAGCGACACCATCACGCCGCGAACCCCGCTGCAGTCCGGGGCCACGGGTTCCATCTCCGAAAGTGTCCTGTTCTATGCCGGAACGGGTAGAAAACTGCTGGTATTCGTGGACTTCGACGGTGCCACAAGCGGCGGGCCGATGGCAGTGGATACATGCGGTGCAGCGACGTCGCATGAGAGCCTGGATGTCTGCAAACTGCAAACACGAATTCAGCGCCTCTCGGCACAGGACTCCGCGCCGCGCCGGGCTCAAGCCGCGGCATCTGCGGCGACTTCAGCTCAACGCGCAAGCAGTTCAGCAGGCACGGACTAACCCGGACTAACCCGCAAGTCCGCCGTTCAAACAGGGCGCCTGTCTTGTGGCCGGCCGCGCTGCATCACCCTCGCGCCAGCACTGGCAACCACTTCAGCCGCCGTCGAACCGATTGGGCCCTGTTGGCGGTGCTCCTACCCAACCCTCTACATCTTGGAGAACGTTTCATGGTCCAGCCCGTCCACCGCTTGCGCCCCGTCACGCTGGCACTTCTGCTGGCAGGCACGGCCTGGTTGAGCAGCGCAGCATTCAGCGCGCAGTCTGACAGTGGAGCCAACACTGTGGCACCGGCCGCAGAAGCTGCAAGTGCACCAGGCACTGCGGCGAGTTCGCCCTCGGCAAATACGTCCGACCAGATCCTAAGCTATGCGGGTCTCATGAAGCTCAGCCCCGATGCACGACGAGAGCTGATCGAGAAGCTTCCCTCAGAGCAACAGTCGGAGTTCCTGTTCTCTTTGTCCGGCATGCAACGGGCTGTCCTGATGTTTGATCCGGAGGATTGCGGCACGATGGCGAGACTCAAAAGGAGGGGATTTGCGACAGGCGAAAAAGTCGACAGCATTGGGGAGCAACTATTGAAGTCCGGCCAGGGCGCCGTAGGACGCGGCCTGATCGACTTGTTCGTTCCCGGTGGCAAGCAGCTCATTCAGGCTGCCGAGATCAACGAAGCGAGAAAAGGAATTCAGACGCAGGTTGCGTACGTGGATGTCTGCGACCTGCCATCGGAAGCGCGCACGGCGTTGCTCAAGCCCGGCATCGCGCCCCCCATCAAGGCCGGCACCGAGCAGGAACAGGCTGCGAAGCCGTCGACGGGCGTCTGGGACAAGCTCAGCGAGGTCATTACGAGGTAGCGGCGATGTGCCCTGTGTCTGCCGCGTCCGGAGTCCAGTCAAAATTTCATCGATCGGTATCGGCTCATGATTTCTTCCGGCTACGAGTGAATCTCGGCTGAGCAGTGGCTGGTATGGGCGGTTGACGACTACAAGATCACGTTGCAATTGGCGCTGGAGGTCGGGGCGCTCTTCCGCCAGCCGGCAGGCGGTGGCGGCAAGGCCAGCCTGCCGCGGTTCAACGCTTTTGAAGAATCCGGCCGATTTGCGTCGGCGATCGGCAAACAGTGCGGTGGCTGACTGCGAAGCCTGCTGCGCAGCCAGCGCGCGCATGCTGCCGTGGTCGGCCGTCCCGTTTCATTGACGATGCTTTTTGACTTTGCAGGAGATGGCATGAACCGAAATGGCAACCACCACAGCGGTGCGCGGTGGCGAACCGTCGTTGCGTGAGCCGTGCTGGCGTGCGCAGCCGGCGCCTCTGCCCAGACCGCACCCACGCGTTTCAGCGTCAGTGCCGATGGCAGCGAGGTGACCGATTCCAAGACCGGGTTGGTCTGGCGTCGCTGCGCCGAAGGCATGGCTTGGAACGGCGGCACTTGCACCGGCAATGCGCTGGGTTTGACGCATGAACAGGCGCTGGCCCGCGCCGCGACGCAAAGCGGATGGCGGCTGCCGAATGTGAAGGAATTGCAGTCCATCGTCGTCCGTGGCCGGCGCGACCCAGCTATCGACACCGCGGCCTTCCCTTCGACACCGTCGACGCGGTTCTGGTCTTCGTCGCCGTTGCCGGTTATTCGTCCAGCGCCTGGCTCGTGTATTCCGGCAGCGGCGACGTCGGCGGCGACTACCGCGGCTACTACAGCGCGGTTCGGTTGGTGCGTGCCAGTCAATGATTGGGGGCGCGCAGCGCCTTTGGGTAGCGCGACAGCGGGCGGCTGCTGAGCGAAGGGTGGTGGGCGCCAGCCAGCGAATAGGCGTTGCGGGATTTGGCGGCAGATTCGTCGGCGCTTTCACCGCTTTCACCTGGCGCAGAACCTGCGCGGTACGCATAAAAAAGCGCACACGGTTTAAGTGGGTGACGTTGAAATTCGCCCATGTGCCGTCGCCCACGCCACCCAATCGACGGCGTCACTGTGGACGATTTCCAGCTTGGCGTTCACAGGTGTACACCGTCCAGCAATTGGTTGACCGAGGCCAGCACCTCGTCGACACGGCCCAGTTGCATCAACTGCGCCGGCATTTGGTCGTTCAACAGGCGCTGGCGCGAAAACAGCCACAGCCGTGCGTCGCGTGGCTCGTAGATGTCGGCCAGCTTGTCGATGACGAACTCCAGTTCGAGCAACTGCTTTTCGGTGCGGGCGTGGGGCAGCGCCTTGCCCATGTTCCACCGCGAAACGGTCTCGGGCCGCACATTCAGCACGTGGGCGACGTCAGATGACCGCATCGCGGCCTTGGTCTGGATGGCTTCGAGGCGGCGTGCGATGGCATTGCTCATGGCAGGTCTCCAGGGGAGGAAGGAGTGGCAAGCGGGCAGACGACACGCGCGCAGCCTGTTCAATGACGCGTCTCACCCGGGCAACCTGAGGACCGACAGAGGTGGGCGCCAGAACAGCGACGCGCGCGAATGGTTGCATGCAATACGTGAATGTAGCGTTTTTAATCGCGTTATTGAATGACAAATTAATTGACATTTAACCCTGCAATCCCGAGAGGTCATCATCATTCGCCTGGCGCGCGACGTAGTGGATCGCTTTCGCGCCACCGGCGACGGTTGGCAAGCCCGGGTCGATGCCGCGCTGCAGGACTGGCTGAAAACGCGCAAATGGCCGGCATAGCGCGGCACCGCCTACCGCACGGCCGACCCAACCCACGGGTCGACCAGCGCCACGCCGCAGCGCTCAAAGTCGGCGGTGTTTCGCGTCGCCAGCGTCGCGCCGGCGTGGCGGGCGATGGCGGCGATCTGGGCGTCGAATTGCGCAATTGGCCGGCCGAGCGATCGTCGTTCGCTGACGATGTCGACATAGGCGGCCACGGCGCCGGCATCGAAGGGAAGAATCCGCCCGGCGAAGTCTTCGTCGAACATTGCCGCGAGTGCGCGCTCCAGGGCCGAGCGGCGCTTGCCCAGCGGCAGCAGCCGGGCGCCGAGCATCATCTCGGCCTGGGTGATGGCGCTGACAAACAGACTGTCGGCCGGCTGCGCCGCAAACCACGCCAGCACCGCGGGCGCGGGCGTGGCCCGCAACAGCTCGGACAAGACGTTGGTGTCCAGCAGCGTGGCCATCGATGGCCCGATCAGGTCTTGCGTGGTGGCGAGGCGGGCGGCGCGGGCGCCGCGTCGGTGAACTCGGGCGGCTGGCGCATCGGCTGGCGCGCGTCGACCGGCAGTTGTACGTCACCCAGCGCGGCGAATCGGGCGCGGATCCGGCTGCCCAGGTCTTGCTGCGGCGCCAGCGGCTCCTGCAGCGCGGCGCGCAGGATTTGCCGCGCCTCTTCTTCCATCGAGCGGCTGCGCGCGGCGGCACGCAGCCGCAGACGGCTTTTGAGCGGGTCGTCCAGGTTGCGGATGGTCAAGGTGCCCATGTCGGCCACCTCCTTGGTGGCGGTTGCAGCGAGATGAAGGCAATGATAGCAATGACAGCAATGCTGTCGGTTTGATTGAATGCATCCTGACGCGTCGATGCCGAATTGGCCGTCCAGGCGTTCGGCAGGGCTGGACGGTCACGCGGCCCTCACCCAATCATCCGCAACCCCAGCGGCAGCGCCTCGCCGAACACGCCGCGTTCGGCCGCTTCGTCCAGCGCGCTGACTTCGCGCACGCCGGCAATCCAGCCCGGTGGCGCCTGCGCGGCGGCCAGCCAGGCGATGGCCGCGTCGCGCAGCTCGGGTGGCAGGTCGCGGGCGCGGTCGCCGCTGAGGCGCGCCAGGCTGGCCACCGCGGCGGCGGTGCCTTCTGCCGTCGCGCCGCGCCGCGGGTCGACCGCCAGCAAGGCCTGCAGCCAGGCGGCGGCGGACTCGGGCGCGACGACGCGGTGCGCGCTGCCGTGGAAGGGCACGCGCGCGCCCAGCCGGCCCAGCGCCCAGCGCGTCCACACGCTTTGCGCGTTGGGCTGGCCGGCCTGCATCTGCGCCAGCAGCCAGTCGCCGATTTCGGCCTTGTGTTCGGCTTCGATCGCTTCGAGTGACGCGGCCAGCCGCAGCATGTCGTCCCAACTGCCTTTGACCAGCCGCGGCGGGCGGCCGGCCAGGTCGTCGGCGCTCATTTCGGCACCGCGCAGGTTGTAGACAAAGTCTTGCAGCAGGCGCTGCTGCGCGGCGTCGGCCAGCCCGGCGGCCACGCGGCGCCACAGCGTCCACCATTCGGCGCCGGTTTGCGCGTCGCGGCCGTGCTGCACACCGGCGTCGTACTGCTGCCACAGCTGCTCGCAGCGCCAGCCGTCCAGCGGGTCGCCAAAGCCCGGGCGCAGGCACCAGCCGGCCAGGCTGAGCCAGACGCGCTCGTGGTCGGCCGAGCGGCGGCGCGCCCGCGCGCGCGGCAGCAGCACGTCAAACAGCGCGCGCAGCAGCGACAGTGGCCAGCGCTCGCGCTCGCCCAGCAGCGCTTCCAGCTGGCCGCGCAACTGCTTGACCGCCTTGGGCTCGGCGCGTTTGTCGCGGCTGCCGAAGACGCGGTCTATCGCCGCCACCGCGGCGTCAAAGCGCGGCGGCAGGCCGCTGGCGGCGCTGCTGGCGGTGGTGGCGGCGTCGCCGCGCAACTGGAATTCCAGCAGCCAGCGCCGCGCCGGGTCGTCCAGTGCAATGCAGTGCAGCGCCAGCGTGCCGACTTCGGTGACGGTGGACGACAGCCGCACCGCCACCTGCGCGCCGGCGCTGCCACCGCCACCACCACCGCCACCGCCACCGCCACCGCCACCGCCACCGCCGGCCGCCGGCTTGGCGGCGACCGCGTCGTCGCGCACCACGGTGGCCAGCGACGGCAGCGCGTGCGCATCCAGGGTGGCCAGGTCGACCAGCGCGCCGGCGGGCACGTCGCCGACCGTGCTGGCCGACAGATGAAAGCGCACCGGCCGGCCGCGGGTGAGCGCAAAGCTGCGGCCGGCCAGCGGCACGTCGACGCCTTCCTCGCTGCCGCGCGGCAGCAGGCATACCGCCGGCTCGGCGGCGGCCGCGGCGTCGTCGCCGGCGTCCAGGCGCAGAAAGTAGCTGCGCGCCGAGCCACCGCGTATGCGCGGCGCCAGCCCGCGCCGGGCCAGCGCGTAGGCCACCGCGCCGCGCGCCACCGCGGTGTCGGGGTCGGCGTTGTGCAGCAGCTTCGGCCGTGTGCCGCCGCGCCAGGCGGCCAGCGTTGCCAGCAGGCGTTCGACGATCGCCGGCGCATGGAACACGCCGCCGTTGAGCAGCACCGCGTCGGGCCAGCCCTGCGCCGCGTGCTGGTGCAAAAACGCCGCCAGGTGGCGCGTCACCGCCGGGTCGCTGGCATAGGGCAGGCCGAAGGCGACCAGCCCGCCGCCCGCGCGCGCGCGGCGCGGCAGCTCGTCGGCGGCGCCGGCCGGGAAAAAGCCGTCGATCACCTGTTGCAGCGCTTCGTCGCGGCTGATGTCGACCGAGCGCGCGCCGCCAATTAACTTCGCGCCGCTGCCCAGCAGCGTGACGCGGGCCTGCGCCGGCGCGTCGGCGCCGAGCAGCCGCTCCTTGGCGGCGCGGCAGCGCTCGACCAGTTGCGACAGCTCGCCGGCGCCCAGCCGTGGCACCGCCTGCCGCTGCTCGGCCAGACGCTGCTCGGCAAGATGCGCCAGCGCTAAGTCCATGTTGTCGCCGCCGAGCATCAAATGCTGGCCGACCGCGCAGCGCTCAAGCCGCGGCACGCCGTCGGCGCCGGCATCGACGCGCACCAGGCTGAAGTCGGTGGTGCCGCCGCCGACGTCGGCCACCAGCACCAGCCGCACGCCGGCCAGTTCGTCGGCCAGCGTGCGCCGGTGGCGCCACAGCCAGTCGTACAGCGCGGCCTGCGGTTCTTCCAGCAGGCGCAGCGTGGGCAGGCCGGCGTCGCGCGCGGCCTGCAGCGTCAGCGCGCGCGCCGCGTCGTCGAACGACGCCGGCACGGTGAGCACGATTTCCTGCTGCTTGAGCGCCGCGTCGGGGTGGTGGTGGTCCCACGCGGCGCGCACATGGGCCAGAAAGCTGGCGCTGGCGGCCACCGGCGACACCTTGGCCACGTCGGCCGGCGCGCCCCACGGCAGGATGGGCGCCAGCCGGTCGACCGCCGGGTGCGACAGCCAGCTCTTGGCGCTGGCCACCAGCCGCCCCGGCACCTGCGCGCCGAGCCGCCGCGCCAGCTCGCCAACCACCCCAGCATCGCCGCTGTCGCCCCACGGCAGCACCAGCGCCGCCGGGTCCAGCTCGCCGGGGGCCGGGTGGTAGCGCAGCGACGGCAGCAGCGGCCGCGCCGCCACTTCGCCAGGGGCCACCAGTTGGTCGATCGCCAGCAGCGTGACCGCGGCGTCGGCGCTGGCCGCGGCCTTGCCGCGGCCCGGCGCGGCGGCGTGGGCGACGACGGTGTGCGTCGTGCCGAGGTCTATGCCTATGCAGTGGGTGGCCAAGTGCGGGGTGGGTGTCAAAGGCCGCTGGTATCAATCCGCCAGCAGCGGCAGCCAGGCCAGCACCTCGGCGCGGCTGCGGAAGTCGCCAAACGCCTCGCGCTCGTGCTGGGCGACGATGGGAAAGCTGTCCAGCACATGGGCCGCGTCGTCGGCGTTCAGGCCGTACAAGTGCATGAACAGCGCGTCCAGCGCGGCCAGGCGCCGGCGCCGGTCGGTGTCGTCCCAGGCGATGGGCGGCAGCACCTGGCCGGCCGTGTCGACATAACCCAGGTCGCGCGCGAACGGCGCCAAGTCGTGCGCGGTGTACGACAGCGCCAGCACCTGCGGCACGACAAAGTCGGCCACCGTCGGCCGCGGCTGGCCGCCGTTCATCAGCCCGTCTTCACGCATGCGCGCGGTGAAGGCGGCGGGCAAGGGTTGGTCGAAGCGCGCGCGGGCGATGACCGGCAGTTGCTCCAGGATGAACAGGTTGATGGTTTGGCCCTGCAGCTTTTGCCGCAGCACGTAGTCGAAAGCGATGGCGTTGAGGTTGGCCAGCAGCAGTGCGGCGACGAGGCCGGCCTCGTTGGCGTTTTCGACGGTGGGTACCAGCAACGGAAGCTTGTTGCTGCAGGCGGTGCGCGGGACGATCGCCGCAATCATGGACCGGGCGTTGGTCGGCGCGGTGATTTCCTTGAATCCGAGCGCCCAGCCTTGGGACAGACCCCGCAGCGCCGCACTGTCCACCCAGTACTGCGGCGTGGCGACCCGGGTCGGGTTCTGCTTGGCCAGGGACGAAAGCGCATCCGGTACCGCCGCGCGATGCAGGTTGGCCGGGTTTTGCAGCACGTCCGCGGCGCGGTGGTCGTAGGCCTGAACCATCTTGCCTTCGTACAGCGGCAACGCCTCGCTGTCGCCGCGCCGCCAGCGCCCCAACGGCGCTGGGTTGAAGCCTTGCGCCAACAAGTCACCGCGGCTCATGAAGTGCCGCGAATCATTGGTCATGTGAAACATGGTCAGGTAGCGCACCGGCCAGGCGCAGGCGCTGATGTCGCCGTCCTGGCCGCGGCGGACCAACACGGGATGCGCGCGGTAGAGGCGCAGCGTCAACGCCGCGTCGCGCGCGCCGCGAAAAATCGGCGCCGCGCCGGTGTTGGGGTTGACCAGTTCGAAGTCCTGCGCGGTCAGCTCCAGCACCCGGCCGGGCTGGTCCAGGTCAGTCAGCGCGTGCAGGAAAAACGCGCTGCGGCTGGTGGCAAAGCGCCGCTCGGCGCCGCCAAACACCAGCGTGCAGAACTTGAAGCGCGAGTCAATATCGGCGAAGAACACCTTCTTGTTCTCGAAGTCGAAAAGCGCCGCCAGCCGCCCGCTGCCGGCGATGCCGCGGAAGAACGCCGACGCGCCCTTGTCGGCGGCAATGCCGCTGGGCGTGAGCAGCGCAACGAAGCCGTCGGCCCTGACCAGCGCCTGCGCGCGCTCGACGAACAGGCTGTACAGGTTGACGTCGCCGCCACCCAGCAGCGGGTAGTCGCCGGCCTTGGCCATTACGCGCGCGTTGGCTTCGGCGTTTGCCACCGCCTGCTCGTACTCGGTCCACAGCGGCGCGCGCCTGGCCTGAAGTTCGGCGACGCGGCGCTTGCGGTCGGCAGCGCGTGGCTGTGGGGCGAAGCTGCGGTCGCGCTCGGCCAGCCACTCCACTTCCTGCAGCTTGATGCGGTCCCACGGTGGGTTGCCAAGCACCACGTCAAAGCCGCCGCGGCCGCTGGCGTCGAACACGGTCGGAAACGCAGTCCACCAATGGAAGAAATGCTCGCGCCGGGCCAGCGCGCGCGCCTGCGCCAACAGCGCGGCGCAGGCGGGGGTGGGCGTGGTGCCGGCGCTGGTTGCGGTGGCGGCGTTGGCCGGGGCTGGCGTGGACTGGCCGGTCTGGTCGTCGGCCGCTGCGGCGTCGGCGCCGCCCCACGCCGCGTGCAGCAGCGCAACGATGTTGCGCCCCGGCGCCAGCGTCTCGGCCAGCGCGTGGCGCATCGCGTCGTCGCCCAGCCGGCCCAGCCGTTTGGCGTCGGCGGCCGGCCAGCCGGGCAGCAGCCAGCGCATCGCGCGCCAGAAGTCGAGCAGCGCATGCAGCGGTGCGGTGCGGGCCTCGGCCTCGCTGGCCAGGCGCTGGGACTCGCGCACTTCGGCGATGTCGACATCGGTTAAGTCGGCCACCTGCGCCAGCCCGCGCGCGGCCAGGCTCAAGCGCTCCAGCTCGGCCTGGTTGAACAGCATGCCGAGGGCGGCCAGGTCAGCACGCACCGCGTCCAGGCGTTCGCCGTGCAATGAGTCACCGAGCTTCAGATGGTGGTCAAGAAACGACAGCGGCGCGCCGACGGTAAAGGTGTGCAGCCACAGCGCGGTCTTGGCCAGCTCGACCGCCATCGGGTTCTTGTCGACGCCGAAGACCGACTTTTTCAGAATCATGCGGCGCACGATTTGCCGGTCGTCGAGCTGCGCGTCGCTGACCGCCCAGCCATGCTCGGCGGCGCCGCGGCGGATGGCGGCGCGAATGGCGGCGATGCGCTCGGTCACCGGGCTGGCCCACGGCCGGCCCTGCTCGACCAGGTGCGCCGCCCACGGCTGGCGGTTGACCAGCGCGCCAGCGCTGCTGGCGGCTTCCAGCACGCGGTCGGCCAGGTAGTCGACCAGCGCGACCAGGAAGTGGCCGCTGCCCATGGCCGGGTCGCAGACGGTCAGCTCAAGCATCTGCGTGGCCGGGTCAAGGGCGTCGCGCTGCCCGGCGTCGGCGCTGCCGCTCAAGCGGTCCCACAGCGGCGGGGTCAGGCTGGCGCGGCGCCGCCAGGTGTCGATCTGCGCGCCAAACCTTGCCATGCGTTCGTCGCACAGCCGGCCGACCGACTGCTGCAGGACCAGCCGCACCAGGTCGTCGTGGGTGTAGTAGCTGCCTGAAGTCTTGCGCGCAAAGCTGGCCGGGCGGGCGACGATGCGGTCGACCTCCGGCCGGTCGTGGTAGCTCTCGGCGGCTTGCACCTCGTGTGCCAGCGTGTACTCAAGCAGCCGTTCGTACAGGCTGCCCAGGTGCTGCACCGACAGGTCGCGGTAGTTGATCCACAGCCGCAGGATGTCTTCGGTGCGCCGCGACAAGGCGTCCAGGATAGGCGCCATCACCTTGTCGGGCACCGAGCTGCGTTCGAGCAGCGGCGCGCGCCGACGCTCGAACAGCCCGCCGTTGTAGGCCGGCATGCCGACGTCGTCGTCGCCGACGTCGATCAGTTCGAAGACGCCGCGCAGGTCGCGCCAGATCCCGGCCATGGTCGACGACCACTGGCGGCCGGCGTCGACGCCCTCGCGCACGCGCAGCCGCAGCGCGCGCACGCTGTAGGGCGCGTAGCGCGGGTCGTGCGTGGGCAGCAGCAGCCGGTCTTCGGCGTAGAACAGAAACAGCAGCCGGTACAAAAGCACCAGCGCGGCCTCGCGCAGCTCGTCCAGGTAGTCGGGCGTGAACTGCAAGCGGGTGTAGCTGCCATAGCCGACGCGCTGGCGGCGCGCCTGCAGGTCGCCGCGCGCCAGCCCATCGGCCAGGCGCGGAAAGACCTCGTGGAAGACGCGCTCGCCCAGGTCTTTGGACACCCGCTCTTCGTACAGCCGGGCCTCGTCGCGGGCATAGGCGTGCAGGCTGCGTCCGGCGCTGTCCCAGGGCTGCGGCAAGAACGCCTGGCGGCCAAAGAACAGCGCGAACAGCCGCAATGTGTGGGCCGCCGGCGGGTCGTCGGGGCCGGGCGTGGCGCCGTCCAAGCCCAGCGCGGCGGCTAAGTCGACCTCGAAATACTCCTCGGCGCGCGAGCGCGCGTCCTGCCAATACAGCCGCCAGAGCGCGCCGTTGCAAAGCATGGCCCAGCGGATGCGGCGGTTCGACGCCACGTCGACCCGGCTCAGGTAACGCAGCATCTGCGACGAGGGCGTGTCGGGGTCGAGCCGTTCGCCGGGGTCACCGCGGTCCAGCGGCCGGCGCCAGCGCTTGGCTTCGAGCAGGGTCAGCCCGTGCCGCCAGCGCGCGGCGTCGCGCGGCTCGGCCAGCGCCTGGGCCAGCGCGGCGGCGTCGGCAAAGCACAGGTAGTCGGGCACGTCTTCGCGCCCTTTGTCCGACAGGTTGACCTGGCGCAGCCAGTCGCCACCCCAGCCGAGCGCGGCCAGCACCGGCTCGATCACCGTTTGCTCGGTCAGCGCCTCGTTCAGCGTCGGCAGCGCGGCCGGCTTGGCGAACACCGCGCGCAGCGCGGCTTCGAAGTGCTGCTGCGCCGCGTCGTCGTGCCCGGACCACGCCGCGGTGGACAAAATGCCGCGGCGCAGAAAATCCTGCGTGAAGAGCTGGCCTTGCATCGAAGGCGATTGTGGCCGCGTGCCGGGCGCGCGGGCGGGTGGGTGGCGTCAGTGAGAACGGACGTCGAACTCCAGCTTCCAGCGCTCGTCGCCGCTGCGCGGCACGGCCTCGACCGCCAGCGTGCCGGCGGCGGTGACGCTGGCGTGCAGCCGCACCGGCACCAGCTCGCCGGCGCTGCGCTGGCCGGCGCTCAGGGTGATGGAGATCGGCTCCAGCTCCTGCAGCTCGTCGGCCGCCCAGGCGTCGAGCAGGGTGCCGACGCTGTCCTGCCGGCGCACCGACGACGCAAAGAAGCGGAAATGCACCGGCTCGCCGACCACCAGGCCGAGTTCCAGCGCCGGCAGCGGCGCGTCGCTGCCCTCTTCCATGCCGAACGGCGCGATGCACAGCGCCTGGATCGGCGGCTCGACGCCGGGCACCGCCGGCATCGCCGACTCCACCGCGATGTAGTACGCAAACGCGGTGCCGCCGCGGATGCGCACGCCGCGGCCGCGCCGCACGTGGCCGTAGTAGGCCGCGCCGCGGGCCACCGCCAGGTCGAGGTCGGCGCCGGCCAGCTCGCGCAGCGCCGGTGCGCCGTCGGCGGCCAGCCAGGCGTTGACCGTGTCGCGCACGCGCTCGGCCAGCAGCCGCGACTTGAACACGCCGCCGTTGAACAGCAGCGCGCTGGGGTGGATGAAGGTGGCGCCCGCGGGCAGCGCAAAGCCCTGCAGGTCGGCCGCCGCCTCGCGCTGGCGGCCGAGGAAGGCGGCCAGGTGGCGCGTCACCGCGGCGTCTTGCGCATACGGCAGGCCAAGCTGGGCCAAGCCGGTGCGCACCCGGCTGGCCGGCCGCGCCGCGGCGTCGACCGCCGGGAAAAAGCCGTCGACCAGCGTGGCGGTGAGCTCGTCGCGGGTCAGCTCGGTGCGCAGCGAGCCGCCGATCAGCCGGCTGCCGCGGCTGGGCACGACGATGGGCTGGGTCGGCGCGTGGGGGTCGCCGAGCAGGGTTTCCTTGGCGCTGCGGCAGGCATAGGTCAGCGCGCGCAACTGCCAGGCGTCGAGCGTGCTGCCGGCGGCGGCCAGTTTGCGCGCCACGGCGTGCGCCAGCGCCAGGTCCATGTTGTCGCCGCCGAGCAGGATGTGCTCGCCGACCGCGATGCGGTGCAGCTCCAGGTTGCCGTCGCGCTCCAGCACCGCGATCAGTGAAAAGTCGCTGGTGCCGCCGCCGACGTCGACGACCAGGATCACGTCGCCCGGCTTGACCTGCTGGCGCCAACTGGCGCCGGCGCTTTGCACCCAGCTGTAAAGCGCCGACTGCGGCTCTTCCAGCAGCGTCAGCGCCGGGTAGCCGGCGGCAACCGCGGCCTCGACCGTCAACTCGCGCGCCGCCGGGTCGAACGAGGCCGGAATGGTCACCGTCACGTCCTGCTCGGCAAACGGCGCGTCGGGCTGGGCGTGTTCCCAGGCCGCGCGCAGGTGCTGCAGGTAGCGCGTGGTGGCCGCAAGCGGCGAGACGCGCGCCACCTCGGCCGGCGCGTCGGCCGGCAGCAGCGCCGAGCGGCGGTCGACGCCGGCGTGGCCGAGCCAGCTCTTGGCGCTGGCCACCAACCGGATCGGCGTCGTTGCGCCGCGGCTGCGCGCCAGCTCGCCCGCTATTTCGCCGGCGTCGGCGGTCCACGGCAGCGCCAGCTCGCCGGCGGCAAATTCGTCGCCGTGCGGCAGGTACAAAAACGACGGCAGCAGCGGCCGCGGCTCAACGGTGCCCGGCGCGGTCAACTGCGGCAACGGCAGCACCTGGTGCACCGTGGCCTCGCCGTCGCTGGCGCCGATGTCGACATACGACAGCGCGCTGTGCGTGGTGCCCAGGTCAATGCCGATGGCGTAACGCGGCGCGCTCACAGCTCGACCTCCGCCGGCGCAATCACCTGCGCGTCGTGGCCGGCCGCCAGTTGCGGCAGCCGCACCTCGGCGGCGCGCCAGCCGCGGTGGCTCAGCGTGCCGGTAAACGGCGGCTGGCCGACGACGTTGCCGGTCAGCCGCACCGCGCTGGCGTCAAAGCCGGCCGGCAGCGTGATGCGGCTGCCCTCGGTCTCGCTGCGCACCGGCAGCAGGCTGAAGTGCTCGCGCAGCACCTTGGCGCAGCCCTCGTGCACCAGCCGCGCGGCGGCGCCGATTTGCGCGTCGTCGTAGCCGGCCAGGCTTTCGCCGACAAAGTCAATCAGCCGCGCGTCGCGCTGCAGCAGCGCCAGCAACTGCAGCGCGGCGTCGGGGGTCGACTGGCGCAGCACCGGGGCCGGCGGCGGGGGCGGTGGGGGCGGCGGCGCCGGCGGCAGCTCGTGCGCCAGCAGGGCGCCGCCGCGCAGCGCGGCATAGCGCGCGGCCAGCTCGGCGTTGCCGATCAGGCCAAACAGCGCGCCAAGCGCCAGCCCGATGCGCGAGAAAAGTCCAGGCGGCGCGGCCGGCGCGGACGAAGGGGGGGTGTGGGGAGTGTTCATGGTGGGTCTTCAGCGCCGCGCGGCTTAAAGCGCGCGTGCATGGGGAGTGGGTTGGCCCGGTGGGGGCGATGGCGTCAGGCGCCGGTGGGCCGGCGGTTCGGGCCTGCCGTGCGCAGCACATCCTGGTTGCGCCGCCCCGGACGCGGCGGGGGTTTCCCGGCGCTTGCCGAGTGGCAAAGCCTGACGGCCGGCATTCTAGGACCGGCCAGAATGTGGCACGATTGAAGTTGATTAGGAGTGATTGCCATGCCTTCCCCAGACACCCGCGTGCTGACTGCCCATGTGCCGATTCCCTTGGCCAGCCGGATTGACGACATCGCCGAGCGGCTGGAGCGCTCGCGCGGCTGGGTGGTCAAGCAGGCACTGGCGGCCTGGGTCGACCAGGAAGAAGAGCGCCACCGCATGACCCTGGAAGGTCTGGCCGACGCAGCGGCCGGCCGCACGATAGACCACGCCGAGGTCGAGGCGTGGGCGCAAAGCCTGGATACGGACCAGCCTTTGCAGCTGCCGCAGGTGCGATGACAAGGCTGCCCCCGTGAGGATCACTGCGCTGCGTTGGACCAGCCAGGCACTGGGCGATGTGGCCCGGCTGCGGGACTTTCTGGCCGACGTCAATCCCCGCGCCGCTTCGCAAGTGGTGCGGTCGCTGATCGCCGGTGCCGCAAAGCTGCGCGACAACCCGCGCCTGGGCACGCCACTGCGCGGCTACGAGCCGGGCGAGGTGCGTCGCATCATCGTGGGCAGCCACGAACTGCGCTACGAGGTCAACAACGACGAGGTGCTGGTGCTGCGCGTGTGGCATACGCGCGAAAGCTGCTAAGCACCCGGCTTCAACCCGCCGCCCCCGGCAACGCGCGCCGGTACTGCATCGCCTCGGCCAGCGCGGCGGCGTCGACGCGTTCGGCGCCGTTCAGGTCAGCGACCGTGCGCGCCACCTTCAGCGCGCGGTGCAGGCCGCGCGCCGACCAGCCCAGCCGGTCGGCGGCCTGGCGCGCGAAGCGCTGCGCGGCGTCGTCCAGCGCGCAGGCGGCGTCCAGCGCGTCGGCCTGCAGCCGCGCGTTCGGCTGGCCCTGGCGCGCGTGCTGGCGCGCGCGGGCGGCGGCCACGCGTTCGGCGACCGCGGCGCTGGCTTCGCCCGCCGGCTGCGCCAGCACCTCGGCCGCCGGCACCGCGGCCACCTCGACCAGCAGGTCGATGCGGTCGAGCAGCGGGCCCGACAGCCGGCCCTGGTAGCGCGCAATCTGGTCCGGCGTGCAGCGGCAGTGCCGGCCGGCCACGCGCGCGCCCAGCCATCCGCAGGGGCAGGGGTTCATCGCTGCGCAAAGCTGGAACGCGGCCGGAAACTGCGCCGAGCGCGCGGCGCGCGAAATGGTGATGCGGCCGGCCTCCAGCGGCTCGCGCAAGGCCTCCAGCGCCGCGCGGGCGAATTCGGGCAGCTCGTCAAGAAACAGCACGCCGCTGTGCGCCAGCGAAATCTCGCCCGGCCGCGGAGGTGAGCCGCCACCGACCAGCGCCACCGCGCTGGCCGAATGGTGCGGTGATCGAAACGGCCGCTGCCGCCATGCGGCGGCCTCCAGCACCTGCGCGCCCAGGCCTTGCAGCGCGGCGCTTTGCAGCGCCTCGTCGTCGGACATCGGCGGCAGCAGTGCCGGCAGGCGTTGCGCCAGCATCGACTTGCCGCTGCCCGGCGGGCCGACCAGCAGCAGGTGGTGGCCGCCGGCGGCGGCGATTTCCAGCGCGCGCTTGGCCGCGGCCTGTCCGCGCACGTCGCGCAGGTCGGGCGCTGGCGGCACCGCGGTGGGCTCGCCCGGGCGCGCGCGCGGCAGCGGCTGCGCGGCGTCGCCCGGAACCAGCGCGCGCACCACCTGCAGCAGGCTGTGCGCGGCGCGCACGTCGACCGCCTCCAGCCGCGCCGCCTGCTCGGCGCTGGGGCCGGGCAGCACCAGCGTGCGGCCGGGCGCCTCGCGCTGCATGGCCCAGGCCAGCGCCAGCGCGCCATGCACCGGGCGCAACTCGCCGGCCAGCGACAACTCGCCGGCAAATTCACACGCCGCCAGCCGCGCCGCGTCAAGCTGACCGTCGGCGGCCAGCAGGCCGAGGGCGATCGGCAGGTCAAAGCGCGCCGATTCCTTGGGCAGATCGGCCGGCGCCAGGCTGACCGTCACCCGTTTGTTGTGCGGGAAGGCAAAGCCCGAGGTCAGCATCGCCGCGCGCACGCGTTCGCGCGACTCCTTGACCTCGGTGTCGGCCAGCCCGACCAGCGTGAAGCCGGGCAGGCCATTGGCCAGATGCACCTCGACCTGCACCGCCGGCGCGTTCAGCCCATCCAGGCCGCGGCTGTGGACCACCGCCAGCGACATCGCCCCCACCCTCCCAAAAGCCACCGCCGGCGATTGTGCGGTGCTGGCTGGCACTGACCTTCTTCAGCTCGCAGTCCTTATTGCGACAGAACCCCAAATCGAACCCTCCCACCGCTCATTGCACTAATTCAGGCTGGCCGCTTCTTAGCGAGCGTGTGATCGCCTGGCCGATTCGGGTGGCCTCGGTAGAGTCGGACAACGTCAGTTGCAGCTTGCCTTCGCCGCGGCAGGCGGCAACAAAGGTGTCCATCTCGCGCTGGAAGGCTTCACTGAAGCGCTCGAAGAAGTCGGCGAGTACGCGGTGCCGCAGGCCGCCGGCGTCGCGCAACTGCAGCCGGTCGCGGTGCGCGCCAACACCGACGCTGAGCATGCCGGCAGTGCCGATCACCTCGGTGCTCGTTTCGTGGCCATGCGCCATCGTGCGGCTGGCATAGAAGACGGCGCGTGCGCCGCCATCGAACTCGACGATCGCCAGCCCGTTGTCGACATCGCCGCAGTCGGCCAGGCCCGGATGCATCGCGATCGTGCCGCTGGCAAAGGCGCGCGTGGCCCTCGGATTGCCCAGCATCCAACGTGCCAGGTCGATGTCGTGCACGCTGCAATCCATGTAGATGCCGCCCGAGGTCGGCGCGAACTTGACGAAGAAGCCCTGGGGATCGTTCATGTCGCAGGTCTGCGAACGCACCAGGAACGGCTGCCCGATCGCGCCGGCCTCGATGTCGGCCCGCGCCTGTGCGTAGCTGGGGTCGAATCGGCGCACAAACCCCACCATCGCCACCCGATCTGGGTGTCGCCGGGCAACGGCTTCGACTTGCTCGCAGGTTGCCACGTCCAGCGACAGCGGCTTTTCGATGAAGACATGCTTGCCGGCTTCAAGCGCGGCGATCGCCTGCTCGGCGTGCAGCGTGGTGGGCGTGACCAGCACGATGGCGTCGAGTTGCGGATCGCGCACGAAGCTGTCGAAGTCCTGGTGCAGGGTCTGCACGCCCAGGCTGTCGCGGGCCCAGTCGAGCTCGGCCGCCACCGGGCTGCACGCCGCCACCAACAGCGCGCCCGGCGTGCGCCGGCCGAGCTGTTGCGCATGGCGCTTGCCGAGGCGGCCGAGGCCGGCGATTCCGACACGAACATTCGGGCTCATAGCGTCACGACCGCCCCGGTTTCAAGTGATTGGGCTGCTGCATCGGCGAGCTTCTGCGCGGCCACGCCGTCCTTGATCGTTGTTCTGAAGCCTTGGCCCGACTGCAGGCACTCGAAGAAATGCGCAATCTCCAAACGGTAGGCCTCGCGATAGCGCTGCAGGAAAAAGGCTTCGGGCTTGTCGGCGCGCACGCCCTGCGCGTCGGACTGCACGACCTCGGTCGGCCGGACGTTGCCGCACTGGAGCATGCCGGCCGAACCGAGTACCTCGAAGCGCTGGTCGTAGCCGTAGGCGGCGCGCCGGCTGGTGTTGATCTGTGCCAGCCGCCCCTTCTTCGTGCGGATCGTGACGACGCTGCAGTCGATGTCGGGCACTTTGGCGATCTCGGGATCGATCAGTACCGAGCCGGTGGCGTAGAGCGTGGCGGCTTCGTCGCCGTCCTCGCAGAGGATCCAGCGAAAGACATCGAAGTCATGGATCAGCATGTCGCGGAAGATGCCGCCCGAGCCTTCGAGGTATTTGGCGGGTGGTGCACCGGGGTCGCGGCTGGTGATGACCAACATTTCGGGCACGCCGATGTCGCCGCGCGCCAGACGCTGCCGGGCTTCGCTGAAGGTCGGGTCGAAGCGGCGCTGGAATCCAATCATGCAGGCCACGCCGGCCTTCTCGACCGCCTCAGCGCAGGCAGCGGCGCGCGGCACCGAGAGGTCGATCGGTTTCTCGCAGAAGATGTGCTTGCCCGCCGCCGCGGCGCGGACGATCAAGTCACTGTGGGTGTCGGTCGGCGAAGCCACCGCGACAACGTCGATGCCCGGATCGGCGAAGACCGCCTCCGGCGTCGATACGCTCGCGCCCAGCGCCGCAGCCAACTGCGCAGCGCTGTCGCCGACCGGATCGCAGACGTAGCGGAGCTTGACGTCCGGCAGCGCAGCGAGGTTGGTGGCGTGGATGCGGCCGATGCGGCCAGCGCCGAAGACGGCGACGTTTTTCATGGGTCAGTCCTTCTCGATGAGTGGGGGGTAGTTCCAGCCGCTATCGGGGTGATCGTGCTATTCGTGCGTTTTGGTCCGCTTCGGGGCAGATAGTCATTTGGCGACAAGCACTTGCTTGCCTTCGCCTTTCTGACCAGCGCCCCTCCTGCAACTCGTTGATCTACTTGACACTTTTGGCGTCGACCGGCTCAATGCGAGCGCAAAGCACGATCACCCCGTTGCGCGTCACTTCGCCGTCGGCATGACGAACTCGGCGCCGTTGGCGATGCTTGCCGGCCAGCGCTGCATGATCGATTTCTGCTTGGTGTAGAAGCGCACACCTTCCTCGCCGTAGGCGTGCATGTCGCCGAACAGGCTGCGCTTCCAGCCGCCGAAGCCATGCCAGGCCATCGGCACGGGAATCGGCACGTTGATGCCCACCATGCCGACCTGGATTCGGCGCGCGAACTCGCGCGCCACGTTGCCGTCGCTTGTGTAACAGGCCACGCCGTTGCCGTACTCGTGGTCGTTGACCAGCTTCACCGCCTCGGCCAGGTCTTTCACGCGCACGCACGAGAGCACCGGACCGAAGATTTCTTCCTTGTAGATGCGCATGTCCGGCGTCACATGGTCGAAGAGCGTACCTCCCATGAAGAAGCCGCCCTCGTGACCAACGACCTTGTGGCCCCGGCCATCGACGACGAGTTGCGCCCCCTCGTCCACGCCGACGCCGATGTAGCCCTCGATGCGTTCCAACGCCTGCCTGGTCACGATCGGTCCCATCTCGGCGTCGGGCGCTACGCCATTCCTGATCTTCAACGTCTGCGCGCGCGCGGCCAGTTTGGGCACGATCTTGTCGGCCACATCACCGACGAGCACCGCGACGCTGATCGCCATGCAGCGCTCGCCGGCCGAGCCGTAGCCGGCGCCAATCAAGCCGTCGACGGCCTGGTCGATGTCAGCGTCGGGCATCACCACCATGTGGTTCTTCGCCCCCCCGAGCGCTTGCACGCGCTTGCCATGACGAGCGCCGGTCTCGTAGATGTACTGGGCAATCGGCGTCGATCCGACGAAGCTCAGTGCCTTCACGTCGGGGTGCGTCAGCAGCGCATCGACCGCGACCTTGTCGCCCTGCACGACGTTAAACACGCCGTCGGGCAGGCCGGCCTGCTTGAGCAGCTCGGCCATCAGCAGTGATGGCGACGGGTCGCGCTCGCTGGGCTTCAGGATGAAGCAGTTGCCGCAGGCGATGGCCACCGGGAACATCCACATCGGCACCATGACCGGGAAGTTGAACGGCGTCACGCCGGCGACCACGCCCAGCGGCTGGCGCAGCGTCCAGTTGTCGATGCCGGTCGACACTTGGTCGGTAAAGTCGCCCTTGAGCAGTTGCGGCACGCCGCAGGCGAACTCGACGATGTCGATACCACGCGAGACCTCGCCTTGCGCATCGTTGAACACCTTGCCGTGCTCGGCGGTGATCATCGCGGCCAGCCTATCGCGGTGCTGGTTCAGCAACTCAAGGTATTTGTTCATGATGCGCGCGCGCCGAATCGGCGGCATGTCCGCCCAGGCGGGGAACGCGGCACTGGCTGCATCCACGGCCTCGCGCACCTCCTCCAAGCTGGCCAGGACCACCTGGCGCGCCACTTCACCCGTCGCGGGATTGAAGACGGGCTGGCGGCGCTGGTCGGCGCGTTTGACCACACGGCCGTTGACGAAGTGGCCGATGTCGGCGGGGTCGCTGTAGGGTGGAGCGGTGTTGCGCGGGTCCATGGGTTTTCCTGTCAGAGGTTGCGTCGTGTGCGTTGGATGCAGCCGGGCGCGCAATGCCGGCGCCCGGCTTCTCATTCGGTCACCCCCAGGCTTCGACCTGGACGCCGAACAAGGTGTTCGAGGTGCGTTTGCCGGCGACCGTGGGCATGAAGTTGGCCCCTACCTTCCGGCCATCGCCGACATCGATGGTCATGCCGATGCCGAACTCGATGCCCTGGTCGCCTTCAATGCCGAGGCGGAACTTCTGCGCGTCGCCGCCCAGGCTATGGCCGCCGCAGGTGTAGCCGTACAGCTCGAAGCCGCCGACCTCGGCGGCCGATGCCGACAGGACGGCCAGCGCTGCGGCCGACAGGACCAGCAGTTTGAATGGGTTGAAGGAGCGGTTTTTCACGATGCAGGCTTTCCTTCAGTGGGTGAGAGATGTCGCCGGACCACCCGGCGCGAAACAGACAGACAAAGCCGTCCCTTGCGCGGCGACGGTGCGCGCCGCGGGAAACGTCGTTGCGGGAAGATTGCCGGGGCTGGCGGCGCGGTCTAGCCGCTCATCGCTCGAGCATCCATTCGTGTGCAGGGTCGTTCTTGAACACCCACAAGCGCCGAGGGCCGGCCATCACGTTCAGGTAATACAGGTCATAGCCGTGCGGCGTCACCACTGGGTGATAGCCGCGCGGCACCATGACGACATCGTGGTTCTCCACCGCACAGGCCTCGTCGAGGCTGCGGTCGTCGGTATAGACGCGCTGGAAGGCGAAGCCCTGCGGTGGGTCGAGGCGGTGGTAGTAGGTCTCCTCGAGCTGTGTTTCCGTTGGCGGTGACTCGACGTCGTGCTTGTGCGGCGGGTAGCTCGACGAATGGCCGGCCGGCGTCAGGACTTCAACCACCAGCAAATGCGCGGCCGTCGGATCGTCGTGCGGCAGGACGTCGCAGATCCGGCGCCGGTTGCTGCCCTGGCCGCGCTCGCTGCGTCGCATCGATGATGGGTCGAGGACGCGCAATTCGCGCGCCCTCGCGTCGCCCGGGGCGGTACACAGGGCCAGCTCGGCGGCGCCGCGGGCGCGTACGCTCAGTTGCCGGCCCGGTGGCACATAGAGCGCCGCCGGCGACACCGGCTCGAAGACGCTACGGCGTGTGCCCAGCGCCTCGAACAGGGTGCCATCGATCGTGACGTCGACATGGCCGGTCAACACCACCAGGCACAGCTCGCGTGTACCGGTGTCAATGGCCTCGCTTTCGCCGTCGGCCATGCGCAGCGCGCGGAAGCCCACATGCGTCCAGCCGGCATGCTCGGGCGTCACTTCCACGATGACGCGCCCTTCGCGCCGACCCTTCACCAGGAGCGGGCTGACCATCAGCGTTTCTCCTCGACGCGCGCTCGCAGCCGATCGACGCTGCGGCGCAGCGTGTCGTAGCCCTTCTGCGCGTAAAGCCTGCTCGGCGCGACCGCCGGATCCTGCTCGGCTTCGACGACCAACCAGCCCTGGTATCCGTGCGCGTGCAGCAGGGCCAGCACCGCGTCGAAGTCGATCGCGCCGTCGCCGGGCACGGTGAAGGCCCCATTCATCACTGCGTCGAGAAAGCTCCAGCCGTCGTTGCGCGCCTGCGCGACGACCTGCGGCCGCACATCCTTGCAGTGCACGTGCACGACGCGCTTCACGTGCTTTTTCAACAATGCCACCGGGTCGGTGGCTCCACCGAAGTACGCGTGTCCGGTGTCGAACAGCAACCCGACCAGCGCCGGATCGGTCTCGGCCATCAGCCGGTCGATGTCGGCAGGCGCCTCGACGTAAGCCCCCATGTGGTGGTGATAGGCCAGCCGGATGCCGTGGGCGGCCTGCAGGTGTTCGCCGAAGGCGTTGAGCCGCCTGGCGTAGCCCTGCCATTGCGCATCGGTGGCAAAGCGCGGGCGCTTGGCGAGCGGTGTGTCGATCTGGCCCTGGATCGAGCCGGCCACTTCACCATAGACCACTACCTTGCAGCCGTTGTGCGCGAGCTTGCGCATATGCGGGCCGCAGGCTTCGACTTCGGCATCGAGGGATTCTTCGGCCAGACGCCCGGAATACCAGCCGCTGACACAGGCCACGCCGTATTCGGCGAGTTTGGCCGCCAGCGCTTCAGGCTGGGTCGGGAACTTGCCGCCGAGCTCGAAGCCTTCGTAGCCGATCTGCGCCCCTTCCGACAGCGCGGTGTCGAGCGGGGTCTCGCCGCCGAGCGCGGGCAGGTCGTCGTTGCTCCAGGAAATCGGGTTGATGCCGATGCGTAGGTAGCTGTTCATCTCGTTCCTGTCCAATGGGTCAGCGCCGTTGAGCGCGTTTGGCTTCGAGTTGCCGCGCGTGAGCGTCGGCGACCTCCGGGCGGTGCGAGGTCTGCGCCACGGCAACTTCCCACCAGCAGCCGCCGTCTTCGGTGGTTCGGGTGTGTGTCGTGTCGATGACGATGACCTGGGTCGAGGTGGCGGCACGGGCGCGTTTCATCGCGCCGCTCAGTTCCGCGACGCTGCCCACATGGACCGCCTCGGCGCCGAGACTGCGCGCATGCGCGGCAAAGTCGATGTGCACGTCGCGGCCGCCCTCGGGCACGCAGTCCGGGAGCATGTTGTTGAAGCGCGTGCCGCCGCAGGCAAGTTGTAGGCGCTGGATGCAGCCATAGCCGCGGTTGTCGAGCACGACGATGATCAGCTTGCGGCCCAGCATCACCGAGGTCGCGATCTCGGAATTCAGCATCAGGTACGAACCGTCGCCGATCATCACGATCACTTCGGCCTGCGGGCGAGCCATCTTCACGCCCAGGCCGCCGGCGATTTCGTAGCCCATGCACGAGTAGCCGTACTCCATGTGGTAGCCCCCGGGCGCGCCGGCCCGCCACAGCTTGTGCAGTTCGGCCGGCAGCGTGCCAGCAGCGCAAACGACGATGTCGCCGCGCGCCGAGTCGGGTGCCGAGTCGCGCACTGCGCCGATCACCTCGGCGTCGTAGGGCAAGGTGTCCCGCGGCACCGCCGTGGTCAGCGCCGTGACACGCCCGGTCCAGGCCGCGGCAGCGCCTCTCGCCTGCGCGGTCCACGACGTGTCGGCGCTCCAGTCCTGTAGCGCCGCGTCCAGGCGTGCCAAGCCGACGCGTGCGTCGCAGACCAGGGACTGGCCTCCCCACTTGCCCCCGTCGAAGGCCTGTACGTTCAGGTTGAGCAGCCGCGCGTGGGCGAAAAGGGTGTGCGAGCCGGTCGTGAAGTCTTGCAGCCGCGTGCCGACGGCCAGCACCAGGTCGGCCTCGCGCGCCAGGGCATTGGCCGCCGGCGATCCGGTGACGCCCACCGCGCCCAGATTGAGCTCATGGTCCCAGGGCATGCTGCTCTTGCCGGCGTGGGTCTCGACCACCGGTATCCCGGCACGCCGAGCAAAGCTGGCCAGCGCATCCGACGCGGCGCTGTAGAGCACGCCGCCGCCGGAGACGACCAAGGGCCGATGTGCGCCGCGCAGGGTTTGCACCGCGCGTTCGATTTCCATGGCATCGGGTTCCGGCCGGCGCAGGCGCACGGGCGCAGGCTGAAGAAAGGTCTCGGGGCAGTTGAAGGCCTCGGCCTGCACGTCCTGCGGCAGCGCCAGACACACCGGGCCGCACAGCGCAGGATCGAGCATCACCTGGATCGCGCGTGGCAGTGCCGTCAGGATCTGTTCGGGCCGCATTACACGATCGAAGTAGCGTGTCACGGGGCGCAAGGCCTCGTTGGCCGACAGGTCGCCGTGGTGGAAGTCTTCGATCTGCTGCAGCACCGGATCGGGTGCGCGCGAGGCGAATATGTCGCCGGGCAGCAGCAGTACCGGCAGGCGATTGACATGCGCCAGTGCGGCGGCCGTCACCAGGTTGGTGGCACCCGGGCCGATCGACGTGGTGACCGCCATCATGCGCTGACGAAACCGCGCCTTGGCGTAGGCAATCGCAGCGTGTGCCATGCCTTGTTCGTTGTGGGCCCGCAAGGTGGGTAGGGTGGCACGCTGCTCCCACAGCGCCTCACCCATGCCGGCCACGTTGCCATGACCGAAGATCGACCAGACGCCTGCGCAGTAGGGCACAACCGTCCCATCGTCCAATTCGATGCGCAATGCGCTCAGGTGGCGCACCAGTGCCTGCGCCATCGTCAAACGTACGGTCTTCATGCGGCGCCCCTTTCCTTCTGGCGGCTGGCGCGCCAGGCTTGCGCCAGCGCGGCGAAATTGCCGGCCGCGGTCTCTACCAGCGCGGCATCGTCGATGGCACCCTCGAGCCAGCGCAGGCTCGGCTCGGCCCATAAGGTGCGGCCGACCATGAAGCCCTTGACGATCGGGTGCTGCGCCGCGGCGAAGCCCTTGGCCAGCACCTCGAGCGGCTGATTCAGGCCGAGCAGCACCACGCCGCGGCAATGTGGATCGCGATCTGCGATCAACTGCGCCAGCGCCGTCCACGATTCGGGGGCCATCGGCGCAAGCTTCCACCACTCTGGCTTGAAGCCGAGGTTGTATAGCCGCATGATCGAGCGTAGGACCGCCGCATCGGCGCTGCCCTCTGGGGTTGAGGCCCGCGGTGGGATCACCTCGAGCAGCAACTCGTGGCCGCTTTCGCGGGTTGCCTCCCACAATTCGGCGAGCCGGGCTTCCTGCTCCAGGCGCAGGTCTATGGCGTCATCGGGGTGATAGAAGACCAGGCACTTGACTACCTGTTCGCGCGGCCAGTGCGCGAACTGCGATCCGATTGAGCGCGTGCCGTCGAAGCGCAACGGGCGCGAGCCGGGCAGTTCCACCGGCCGCCCGACCCACCAGCCGCGCCCGGTGGCTTGGTGCAGGGCCGCTTCGCCATAGCTGCTGTCGATCAACACCCCGAGCTTGCCCTTCAGGGCGTGACTGCGCTCGACCTGCTCGACCGCACGCACCAGCAATTGCTTGAGAACGGGAATGCGCGCCTCGCTCGCGCCGGCTTGGCGCGCCAAGTCGAAGAACTGGCTGCGGTGGTCGAAGGCGAGCACGTTGAGTTCGTCCCACGCCGCGCGTGGCACCGTGGTGCGGTGCAGGTGCGCCAGTTCCACGTCGGCGTCAACCTTCGGATTGCGACTGCCGCCGAACCAATGTTTCAACTCCGCCGGGGTGGGCATGGCCGGGGCGCAGGCGTGGCGCGACACCACGATGGCGCCGCAGGCGTTGGCCAGGCGAGCTGCCGCGGTGAAATCCTGCCCATTGAGCAGCCCGGTCATCAGCCCGGCCGCGAACGCGTCGCCGGCCCCCAGCACATTGAGCACCTCGACACGCTCACCCTGGGCGGTCAGCGCATCGTCGATGTTTTCCGGCACGTCGCCGGGCACGAAGCAGCAGCCCATGGCGCCACGCTTGACGACCATGGCCGCGTCCGTGACCTCGCGCACACGGCGCAACGAGGCGAGCAGGTCGCCCGGGACGCCGCCGGCAATGAAGAACTCCTCCTCGGTGCCGATGAGCAGGTCGAACTGTGGCAATAGCTCCTGCAGGCTGGCGCTGACGCGCGCGTCAGCCACGAAGCGGTTCTCGCCTTCGCCGCGCTTGGTCAGGCCCCACAGCACCGGGCGGTAGTCGATGTCGAGCACGCGCACCACGCCGTGCCGGGCCGCGTGGCCGAGTGCGGCGATGGACGCGCCGCGCACGCCAGGCTGTGACAGGTGCGTGCCGGTGATGAGCAAGGCACGGCATTGGGCGATGAAATCCTCCCGGATCGCTGCCGCTTCGAGCGCCATGTCAGCGCAGTTCTCGCGGTAGAAGATGAGCGGAAAGGTGTCGCGGTCCTTCAGGCCCAGGAGCACCAGCGCAGTCAGCCGCTGCGCATCGACCTGCACCATCGAGGTGTCGCAGCCCTCGCGATTGAGCGTCTGAACGAGAAAGCGGCCCATCTGCTCGTCGCCGACGCGCGAGATCATTGCGCTTCTCAGTCCCAGCCGCGCCGCGCCGAAGGCAATGTTGGCCGAGCTGCCGCCCAGATACTTGGAAAAACCGCTGACGTCCTCGAGGCCGCACCCGACCTGTTGTGCATACAGGTCAACGGCCAACCGGCCGAGGCACGCGAGGTCGAAGCGGCGCCCTTGCGGGAAATTGGGAATGCTCACGATTGCGCTTTCAGATTGTCATGACTTGAGGTTCGGCCAGACTTGGCCATCGCCAGGTGCCTACTTGAGGTTGTCGGTCGTGACCAGGATCGGCGAGACCGTCACCGAGCTCATGGGCTTGCCGTCACGAAGCTGCCCGAGGAGCTGGCGCATCGCCAACCGGATCTGCTGCCCCCCCTGCTGGTCCACCGTGGCCGACAGTGCGCCTTCGCGCAGCTTGGCCAACGCAAAGGGCAGGGCGTCGAAGCCGATCACCTTGACGCCGGCACGATCGAGCTTGGCCAGGCGCAAGCCCTGTAGCGCACCCATGGCCATGTCGTCGTTGTCAGCCACGATGGCCTGCGGCGTCTGCTTCAGGAAGAGCAACTGGCCCTCGGTGACCATCTGCGCTTCGGTGCGCGACCAGTTGGCGCTGACGTCGGCGACGATCTGGTACTTGGCCCCCGCCGTGGTCAGCGCATCGCGCACGCCGCGGGCGCGCTCGATGCCGCTGCTGCTGCCGGGCTGCCCGGTCAGGTGCAGCACCCGGGCGCCGTCGGGGAAGGTGTTCACCACCCATTGCCCCAACATGCGGCCGCCCGCCACGTTGTCGATGCCCACATGCGGGATGGCTCGCGTGGTGCCGTACAGCTTGCGGTCCACCGTGATCACCGGCACGCCCTTGTCCAGGGCCCAATTGACGGCAGGCACCAGGGCATTGACGTCGTTGGGCGCGATGACGATGCCGTCGATCGGGGTCTTGCCCGCGATCCGGTTCTCCAGCCTATTGGCCTGGCGTGCGGAGTCGCCCTTGCCGTCCTCGAAGAGCAGGCTGACGCTCATCTTCGAGGCCTCGTCTTCGGCCTCCCGGCGCATCAGGGCCATGAAGGGCTCCGACGCGTTGGACAGGCTGACGAGGATCGTCTTGCGGGACTGCGCCTGCGCCGGCGCGATCAGGGTGCCAAGACACAGGACCGCCAATGTGCCCAGCAGCAGCCGATTGAGTGCAACGTTCATGGGCCTGCCTCCTGTTGCTAACACGTCACTTCTTGCTGCCGCGGCGAGACTTGGCATAGGTATCGAAGGCCACCGCAAGAACGATGATCACGCCGATGATGACCTGCTGGTAGTAGGCCGACACGTCGATCATGACCAGTCCGTTGAGCAGAACGCCCAGCAGCAGCGAGCCGATGATGGTGCCGCCCACGCCGCCCAGGCCGCCGAATAGGCTGGTGCCGCCGATGACCACCGCGGCGATCACGCGCAGCTCGTAGGAGATACCGGCCACGGCCTCGGCCGAGCCCAGCCGCGCGGCGAGCAGGAATCCGCTCAGGCCCGACAGGAAGCCGATGATGACGTAGACGCTGACCAGGATCTTCTTGACGTTGACGCCGGAGAGCCGGGCGGCCTCGGGATTGCCGCCGACGGCATAAACCTGTCGGCCGTAGCGCGTGTAGCGGGCGAGCACGAAACCCGTGAATGCGACGACCATCAGCACCAGCACCGGCACCGGAATGCCCAGCACGTCGCCGCGCCCCCACCAACGGAAGTTCTTGTCGAAGCCACTGATCGGACCGCCGCCGCTGAGGATCAGCGTCGCGCCGCGCCATACCGTCAATCCACCCAGGGTGACGATGAAGGGGGGTACGTTGAGCTTGGTGATGGTGATTCCGTGCAGCAGGCCGACCGAAGTGCCGACCAGGCAACAGACGAGCATCGCAACCAACCAGCTGAGCGCGAAGTCCCCGCCCATCGACTGCACCGTCACGGCCGCGCACATGGCCGCAAAAGCCAGCAGCGAGCCCACCGCCAGGTCCACGCCGCCGGTGAGGATGACGAAGGTCATGCCCACCGCGATGATCCCGTAGATCGAGACCTCGGTCAGGATGTTGGTGATGTTGCGTACAGAAAGAAAGCGTTCGTTCTGGCTCGTGAAGACGATCATCAGCACGATGAGAACCAGCAGGACGCCGTACTTCTCCAGGAAGCCCACGAAGTCGAAGTCGCGCTTGGCCTGTGCGGATGGGACGCTGATTGAATTGGACATGAGTGCCACCTCGGTTGATTACTTTGCTATGCCGCCACGGCATGGACGTGACGCTCGCCAGCACCCAGGGCCATCAGGCCCATAAGCTTCTCCTCCGTCGCGTCGGCCGCATCCGTGATGCCGGTGATCTGCCCTTCCTTGAAGGTGGCGATGCGGTCGCACACCGCCATCACCTCCTGCAGCTCGGAAGAGATCACGATCACCGCCACGCCCGCCTGGGCCATGTCGAACAGGACCTGGTGAACCTCGGCCTTGGCGCCGACGTCGATGCCGCGCGTGGGCTCATCGACGATCAGTACCTTCGGCTGCAAGGCCATGCAGCGTGCCAGCAGGACCTTCTGCTGATTGCCGCCGGACAGCGTGCCGATGACGACCTGATCGTTGGCCATCTTGATGCTCAGCTTTTTGCGGAACGTCTCGATCAGTGCCTTTTCAGCCTTGTGGTCGATGAAGAATCCCCACTTGGACAGCCGTTTCAGGTTCGGCAGCGAGAGGTTCTGCTGGATCGAATGCGTCAGGAAGCAACCCTGCTGTTTGCGGTCCTCGGGCACCAGCGCGATGCCGGCGGCCAGGCCCGCCTGCGGCGAGTGCAGCGGCGAGATCTGCGTGCCGTTGATGTAGAGCACGCCCTCGTCGCAGGGGTCGGCGCCGAAGATCACGCGCGCGAGTTCGGTTCGACCGGCTCCGACCAGTCCGGCGAACCCGACGATTTCCCCGGCCCGCACCTCGACTGACATGTCGCGCAACTTCAGGGCATTCGAGCCGGTGGAGGCGCCGCGGGTGATGCCGACCACGCGCAGAACCGGCTCGCCCGACGCACTGCCCGCGTTGCCGCGCTTGAGGACCTCGACATCGCGCCCGACCATGGTGCGCACCATGTCCTTGACGCTGACATCGGCGACATCGCCCGAGCAAACGAACTTGCCGTCGCGAAAGACGGTGTAGCGGTCGCAGATGTGCTTGACTTCGTTGAGCTTGTGCGAAACGTAGATGATGCTGACGCCTCGCCGCTTGAGGTCGGCGATGATTTCGTGCAGCTTGTCGACCTCGCGCCCGCTGAGTGCGGCCGTGGGCTCGTCCATCACGATGATCTTGGCGTTCATCGTCATGGCCTTGGAGATTTCGACCATCTGCTGCTCGGCCACGCTGAGCACGCGCACCTCGAGCTTGGCGTCCAGCCCCAGGCCCAGGTCGTCGATGACCTTCTGCGCGTCGGCGAACATCCGTTTCCAGTCGATCAAGCCATGCTTGAGCGGCTCGCGGCCGATGTACATGTTCTCCGCCACCGACAGGGCCGGCAGCAGGTTGAACTCCTGATAGATGGTCACGATGCCCATGCGCTGGCGCATCACCGGCGTGTCGCGGGTATCGAGCCGCACACCTTCAAAGACCAGGCTACCTTCGTCGGCGGGCTGGGCGCCCGAGACAATCTTCAGCAACGTGGATTTGCCGGCACCGTTTTCCCCCAACAGTGCGTGCACCTCGGCCCGTTGAACTTCAAGTTCGACCCCGTCGAGCGCCTTGACGCCCGGAAAGTACTTCCGGACTCCCTTGATCTGTAGCAGCGCATCTGACATGGGCAACTCCTTCGAGCGTGACCGGACCCGGTGACCGTTTCAAAGTGGGCCGGTCGCGCGCTGGGCGCACCCCGGCCCCGCTTTGCCGTCACTTCAATTCGCTGAACCGCGCAGCCGCATTCAAGTTGGCCGAGGTGATCACCACCGGCTCAACCGCGGTCGACTGGATCGGCGTTTTCTTGCGGATGTTGTCCACCAGCGCACGCAGCGCGGTGCGGATCTGCCGGCCCGGATCCTGTTCGACCGTGGCCAGCATCTCGCCGGTCTTGACCTTCTTCAGCGCGTCCGGCGTGGCATCGAAGCCAATCACGACGATGCCCTTGGTCTTCAGGCCGGCCGAGGCGATGGCCTCAATCGCGCCCAGCGCCATGTCGTCATTGGAGGCAATGATCGCGTTGGGCGGATTGGAGGTCAGCGAGGTCAGGATGTTCTGCGTCACCGTCAGACCCTGGTCGCGCGCCCAGTTGGCGGTCTGCTCGGCGACGATCTTGTACTTCGGGCCGGCCTTGGTGATCGCCTCGCGCACACCCTTGGCGCGGTCGATGGCGGAACTGCTGCCCGGCTGGCCGAGCAGAAAGACGATGTTGGCGCCGTTGGGGAATTGCTTGACGACGAGCTCGACCATCTTGCGCCCGCCGGCGACGTTGTCCGCGCCGATATGGGGCACCGCTGCGGTTGTGCCCTCGATCCGGCGGTCCACCGTGACGATGGCCACTTTGTCCTTGAGAACGGCGTTGACGGCCGGGCCGAGGGCCTTGACATCGGTGGGTGCCAGGATGATGCCGGCCACGCCCTGGGTGAGGGCGTTCTCGACGTCAGCGCTCTGTTTTGGCGAGTTGGACTGGCCATCGACGACGCTGATCTTCACGCCCAGTTTCTTGGCTTCGTCCTGAATCTCCTTGTTCATGAAGACAAAGAACGGCTCGGCCATGTTGTGAAAGCTGGCGACGATCTTCTCGCCGGCGGCATTGACCGAGCCAGCGGCCAGACCGGCGGACAGGGCCAGGATGGTGAGCGCGGTGCGCCTGCTTGGGAATGTCATGGGTTGCTCCAGGAGTGTGTGGTGCTTGGCGGTCGCCGGCGGCTAGCAGGCGAGTACGTCTGTCAACCTGGAAAGAAGTCTATCGAAATGGAACTTGATTTCTGTATGTGGATTCCAGTAGAATTTATTTTCTATTTTCTGTCCGTCAGAACCCGCGAGAACCAGCAGAACATCGGAAGTCCGCCATGCACGCCAAGACCGAAGCCAGTACCGCATCACCCGACAACCAGCCAAGCTCCGTCGATGCCTTGCTGCAGCGCATCAGCGCGGAATACGCGGGGCTGAGCCGACAGCTCAAGGTGATCGCACAACATGTCGAGCAGCACCGCGACCACCTGGCCCTGGAGAAGATTCAGGAGGTCGCCATACGCTGCGGTGTGCAACCGTCGGCGGTGGTCCGCTTCGCCAAGCATTTCGGGTACTCGGGCTACACCGAACTGCAGAAGCTGTTCCGTGACGGCATCTCGCGGGAAATCGCACTGAGCCGCAATTACCAGACGCGCATCCGCCAAGTGATAGACCAGGCTCAGGGCCGGCTTTCCAGCGCGGACATCGCCGAAGAGTTCATCGGCGGGGCCGTCGACGGCATGCAGCAATTGCGGCGCGATCTGCACGCTTCGACGTTCAGCGACGCGGTCGACCTGCTGACACATGCACCGTCGCTGTGGGTGGTCGGCGCGAGGCGTTCGTTCCCTGTGGCCGCCTACCTCGCCTATGCGTTCCAGCACACGGACAAGTCGGTGCAGTTGGTCAACGGCATCGGTTCAATGACCGAGGGCCAGTTGCGCAGCCTGCGCCCGCAGGACGTGATGATCGCCATCAGCTTCGCACCGTACGCCGGCGAGACGCTGTTCGCGGCACAGGTTGCAGGGTCGCGCGGCACGCGGCTGATCGCGATCACGGACAGCCGCATGTGTCCGCTTGCAGCCCAGGCGCAGGCACTCCTGCTCGCGCAGGAAAGCAACACCTTCGGCTTCCGCTCGCTGACCAACGTGATGGTTCTCGCGCAGAGTCTTTTCATCACGTTGGCCTACCGGCTCGAACTCGATTACCGCGCCCCCGACTCGGCGGCCCCCGGATTGGGCGGATAGGGGGTGATCGTGCCTTTCGTTCGAATTGAGATCGTCGACGCCAAAAGTGTCATCAACGCGTTGCAGGCGGGGCGTTGGTCAGAAATTCGAAGGTCAGTAGCGCTGTCGACAAGCGCTTGACTGGCCTGGACTTCTACAACGTCTCGTCGCTGGACATGGGTAAGCTCATGGGCGACTAGGCTAGAGCCTTAGGACGTTGCTTAGGCTGGCGCCAGAGGAAACTCGGTCGCAGCGATTTCCGTGCAGTCGCAGCAATTGCATAACGCCACAACCGCGCCACGAACCAACGCCACCGCGCTGGCCGAATGGTGGGGCGATCGAAACGGCCGCTGCCGCCACGCGGCGGCCTCCGGCACCTGTGCGCCCAGGCCTTGCAGCGTGGCGCTTTGCGGCGCTTCGTCGGCGCGTTCAGCCCATCCAGGCTGCGGCTGTGGACCACCGCCAGCGACCTTGCCCCCACCCTCCCAAAAGCCACCACCGGCGATTGTGCGGCGCCACGCCGGCGCCGCGCGCCGCGCCACCCTGGTGCGCGCCCGCACGACGCGCGCCGCGGCCCAGGCTGGTGCATGCGGGCGGTGCGTGGCGCGGGCCAGCGGGTGCGGCGCGCACCAGCAACGTGCGCCAACGCGGCAGGCGCCCGTCTGGAAGCTGGCATGGAAGCTGCAAACAGCCGGGTCAGTGCGACTTGTGCTGTTGAGACCCACGGAAGGGCTTGTCCATGAAGAAGACCATATCCACCGCCAGCGCCGCGCTGGCCGCCGCGGCCGGGCTGACGCTGCTCGGCGGCCCAGGCCCGGCGTGCGCCGACGACGGCCTGGCCTTCAATGTTGGCGCGGTCAGCGACTACCGCTACCGCGGCATTTCGCAGTCGCGGCTGAAGACAGCGCTGCAGGGCGGCGTCGACTGGACGCCCGGGCCGCTGTACCTCGGCGCCTGGGCCTCGACCATCCACTGGGTGAAGGACGCCGGCGGCGGCGCCGACGTTGAAGTCGACCTCTACGGCGGCGTCAAGGGCGAATTGACCAAGGGCCTGACATATGACGTCGGCGGCCTGTACTACGCCTACCCGGACAACCGGCTCGGCCGCGTCGCCGGCCTGGTCAACGCCGACACCTTCGAGGTCTACGCCGCGCTCGGCTTCGGGCCGGCGACGCTGAAGTACTCGCACGCGTTGAGCAACACCTTCGGCAACCCCGACAGCAGGAACAGCGGCTACCTCGACTTGAGCGCCAGCGTTGATTTGGGCCAGGGCTGGTCGCTGGCGCCGCACCTTGGCCACCAGCGCATCAGCGGGCCGTCCAGCGCCTACAGCTATTCAGACGCCGCGCTGGCGCTGAACAAAGACCTTGGCGACTGGGCCAAGGGCCTTACCGCCAGCGCCACGCTTTATGCCACCGACGCCGACCGCGCGCTGTACCTCACCCCGGCGGGCAGGTTTACCGGCCGCAGCGGCGTGGTGCTGGGCCTGAAGCTCAGCTTCTAACGGAAATTCGGAGCGAGCGATGAAACTGATCAGCGCGATCATCAAACCCTTCAAGCTCGACGCGGTGCGCGAGGCACTGGGCGCCATTGGCGTGCAAGGCGTCACCGTCACCGAGGTCAAGGGCTTTGGCCGACAGAAAGGCCACACCGAGCTGTACCGCGGCGCCGAGTACGTGGTCGACTTTCTGCCCAAGGTGCGGGTCGACACCGCGGTCGACGACGCACTGGTCGACCGGGTGATCGAGGCCATCGAGCAAGCCGCGCGCACCGGAAAGATAGGCGACGGAAAGATCTTCATCTCGCCGCTGGAGCGGGTGGTGCGCATACGCACCGGCGAGACCGGGCCCGAGGCCCTTTGACCGGCCCCCACACCTTCAGCGCGCGCAGCCAGCGGCTGCGCCGCGCAACACGGCTTCGCGCCGACGAAAGCATTCCCATGCATGAACGACTTCCCTCCCCGCACCGGTCCAGACGGCCGGCACCCGCCGCGCGCGCGGCGCGCATCGCCGGCGCGGCCGCGCTGGCCTGGCTGGGTGGCGCGGCGCTGGCCGCCGACGCCGTGCCGCCGGTGCCGAACAAGGGCGACAACGCCTGGCTGCTGGTATCGACGCTGCTGATCATCATGATGACCGTGCCCGGGCTGGCGCTGTTCTACGGCGGCCTGGTGCGCAGCAAGAACATGCTGTCGGTGCTGATGCAGGTGCTGGTCACCTTCTCGCTGATCGTCGTGCTGTGGGCGGTCTACGGCTACAGCCTGGCGTTCACCGAGGGCAATGCGTTCATCGGCGGCTTTGACCGGCTGTTTCTGCGCGGGCTGTTCGACCCCTTGACCGGCGCGTTTGCCAACACCGGCACCTTCAGCAAGGGGGTGGTGATTCCCGAGCTGCTGTTTGCCGCGTTCCAGGCCACCTTTGCCGGCATCACCTGCTGCCTGATCGTCGGCGCGTTTGCCGAGCGCATCCGCTTCTCGGCCGTGCTGCTGTTCGCGGTACTGTGGTTCACGTTGAGCTACCTGCCGCTGGCGCACATGGTCTGGTTCTGGATGGGGCCCGACGCCTACAGCGCAAAAGCGGTGGTCGATTCGATGAACGCCAAGGCCGGGCTGCTCTGGCAGTGGGGCGCGCTGGACTTTGCCGGCGGCACGGTGGTGCACATCAACGCCGCGGTCGCCGGACTGGTCGGCGCGCTGATGGTCGGCAAGCGCGTCGGCTACGGCCGCGAGGCGATGGCGCCGCACAACCTGCCGTTGACCATGGTCGGCGCCTCGCTGCTGTGGGTCGGCTGGTTTGGCTTCAACGCCGGCTCGGCGCTGGAGGCCAACGGCACCGCGGTGCTGGCGTTCATGAACACCTTCACCGCCACCGCCGCCGCGGTGCTGGCCTGGTGCCTGGGCGAGGCGCTGCTGCGCGGCAAGGCGTCGATGCTGGGCGCGGCCTCGGGCGCGGTGGCCGGGCTGGTGGCCATTACCCCGGCGGCCGGCAACGTCGGCCTGATGGGGGCGATCGTGATCGGCTTTGTCGCCGGCCTGGCCTGCCTGTGGGGCGTCAACGGCCTGAAGCGCCGGCTTGGCGCCGACGACGCGCTGGACGTGTTTGGCGTGCACGGCGTCGGCGGCATCGTCGGCGCGCTGCTGACCGGCGTCTTCAACAGCCAAAGCCTGGGCGGCCCGGGCATGGTCACCGACTGGGTCAGCGCCAGCGTCGGCTCGGCCGCCATCCTGACCCAGCTTTGGGTCCAGGCCAAGGGCGTGCTGCTGACCGTGGCCTGGTCGGCGCTGGCCGCGGCGGTCTCGTTCAAGATCGTCGATTTGCTGGTCGGGTTGCGCGTCAGCGAGGAAGAAGAGCGCGAGGGCCTGGACATCAGCAGCCATGGCGAGACTGCCTACGCCAAGTAGCGCGCTGCCGCGGCCACCGGCGCCGCTTTCCAGTGACGGGGTGATCTGAAGGGGCCGGCGGCGTCGGCACTTGCGCAGTCGACAACAATCGGCGCGTTGGAAATTCGCCGCTTCGCCCCCACGTCCCTGCCATGGTTCCCCACCTCATCACCGCGCTGACCGGACCGATCAACGAGCTGGAGGCGCGCATTCTTGAATCGATGCCGGCCATCGAGCGCTGGTTCCGGCTGGAATGGATGGAGCACACGCCGCCGCTGTATGCCACGGCCGACCTGCGCAATGCCGGCTTCAAGCTGGCGCCGGTCGATGTCGACCTGTTCCCGGCCGGGTTTCACCACCTGGCGCCGCAGATGCTGCCGCTGGCGGTGCAGGCGGCGATGGCGGCGATTGAAAAAATCTGCCCCGAAGCCAAGAACCTGCTGCTGATTCCGCGCCGCGGTCCACGCAGCAGCTTTTACTTAAGCCACCTGCAGCGGCTGGTCGAGGTCTTCAACCAGGCCGGGCTGAATGTGCGGCTGGGCGCGCTGGACGACGACATCACCGCGCCGACCGCGGTCGCCGTGCCCGAGGGCGGCGAGCTGCTGCTCGAACCGCTGCTGCGCGGGCCGCGCCGGCTGGGCCTGAAGGGCTTTGACCCCTGCACCGTGCTGCTCAATGACGATTTGGGCGCCGGCACGCCGGCGCTGCTGACCAAATTGCACGAGCAATACCTGCTGCCGCCGCTGCACGCCGGCTGGGGCGTGCGCCAGCGCAGCGTGCAAAGCCGCAACGCCGAAGAGGTGGCCAAGAAGTTCGCCAAGCTGCTGGGCATGGACCCGTGGCTGCTGCACCCGGTGTCGGCCAGCGTGGCGGTCGGCCAGGCCAATGGCGCGCACGCCGCCGAGTCGCTGCAGCACGGCATCGATGCGGTGTTGTCCAAGGTGCGGCGCAAGTACAAGGACTATGCGATCAACGAACGTCCGTTCGTGGTCATCAAGCCCGACCGCGGCAGCACCGAGCTGCGCTTTGTCGGCGTGCGCGACGCCAAGGAACTGGCCAACCTCGAGCCCACGCTGCGGCAAGCGCTGCTTGACGCGCTGGAGCGCGGCGGCAGCGGGCTGCTGGTGCAAGAGGGCGTGCCGGCCTGCGAACGCGTCAACGACGCGCTGGCCGAGCCGGTGGTCTGCCTGATCGACCGTTACGTGGTCGGCGGCTGGTACCGCGTACACGCCAGCCTGGCCGGCGACGCGCCGCTGACCGCGCTGGGCGCGCGCTACGTGCCGCTGGCCTTCGCCGAAAGCCACCGCCTGCCGCGCCGCGGCGAAAAGCCCGGCGCCAGCGCGCCAAACCGGTTCTACATGTACGGCGTCGTCGCCCGGCTGGCGCTGCTGGCCGCGGCCTATGAACTGGAAGCCAGCGACCCGGATGCCGAGGTGTATGACTAAGGCAATGTTGAACAAGTCCCTCGCGGCGCGCGCATCCCCGGACTCGGGCGCGCAGCGGCGTTGCAAATGCTCGCCATACCCGCCGGTATGGCTGCGCTTTGCGCCTTGCC